>JAABUK010011282.1_pt1 | contig 11677 bp, 9 predicted proteins | sample 5559141 | NCBI WGS metagenome assembly JAABUK01 (sample SAMN10711869, study PRJNA513367) | rock metagenome | isolation source: Antarctica rocks | place: Antarctica: Victoria Land, Pudding Butte nord | collected 2016-01-03 | reverse complement strand
GTCTGCGCCGGTAGTACGCCCGGCCTTCGGTGTCGTTGCGTAACTGGACGATGGCCATGATGTGCAGGACCCGGTTGATCCGCCGGTTCCCGGCCCGCGACAGCCGGTGGCGGTTCTGGTGGCGGTTCTGCTCACCGGAGGAGGCGTCGATCGGGGCGGTGCCGTTTCAGGAGGCGAAGTGACCGCGGGTCGGGAAACGGGTTACGTCACCAACATCGCCGAGGAGCCGGGCGGCACCAGACGGCCCGATCCCGTTGAGGGTGAGCAGGCTGCTGCCGGTGGCCTCGATCAGCTCGAGCAGCTGCTTGTTCGCCGCCTTGATCTTCTTGTCAATCCCGTCGAGGTCGACCTTCGCGACGTCCAGATCGCTGCCCGGCACGCAGACCCGCGGACCACCATGAGCTACGACCGCGCCCGCAAGAACCTCGACCGCCACCCGAACTACATCCTCGCCGCCTACATGGCATCCGGCACCTGACCGGGTTTGCCGACGAGCCGACGTCGCGACACTGCAGAGGCAGGGCGGCCAGACAGCGGCACCTACCCTTGCCGGTGCCGCGGGGCGCCGGTCTTCTTGTCCGATGAGGCACTTGATCAGCGGCCTGCGGCGTGCTGCTCAGCCCGCCACTGCCTCGACGACTCGCAAAGCGCCTCGGGTCTCGTGCACGCTGTTCACGTGGAGGCCGGCGCTGTCGAGCAGCTGGCTGAGCTGAGCCTGTGTCCGTTCGTGCCCGCCGGTGATCGCCAACATGATCACATCCAGCGTATGCACGACCGGGTCGACGTGCCGGTCGTCGAGCACCGCTTCGATGATGAGGACCGTGGCTCCGGGGGAGGCGGCACGCGAGACGGCGGACAGGATCGCGGCCGCCTGCGGGTCGTCCCAGTCATGAATCACCTCCATCAAGATGTAGGCATCGGCGCTCGGCAACGCATCGGCGAAGAAGTCACCAGCGTGCAAGACGAGGCGCGGCGTGTCGATGTCGATGCTCTCCACCACACTCGGAAGATCGAACAGGATGCCGTTCGCGTCGGGCACGGCGTCGAGCACTGCCCGGAGCAGGTGCCCGTTGCCACCGCCGATGTCGGCGATGGTCGCGAAGCGGGTGAAGTCGTAGGCGTCCAGCAGGGCGCCAATATCTGCCGCAGCCTTGGCGGTCATCGACGCCCCAAATATCCTCGCCTCCTCCGGATGCCGCTGCAGGTGCGCGAACACGCCCTCGCCGTCGATGAGGTCAAACGCCGGTCGCCCCGTCCGCACCGAGTGCTCGAGTTGGCTGAAGCTGTCCCTGAACGACGCCATGCCCATCATGCGAGGGAAGGCACGCATCGACATCGGGTGCTCACTGCGCAGCAGCCGTGACACATCCGTGTGACCGAAGCCCTCCCCCTTGCGTTCGAACACACCATGCGCAGACAGCAGCAGAAGTACCCGGCCCAGCGCGCCGGCATCGGCCTCGCAGGCCGACGCGAGTTCCTTGACACTGACGGGCGCGTCCCCCATGTGATCCGCAACGCCGAGTTCCGCGGCCACCTGAAGGCTCCTGGAGACTACGGCCGCAGTCGCCAGTCTCCAAAGCTGCTCATGCGGTTGCTGCCCCATGTCGTTCCTCCCGTGCTTCGTGTCCGACCCTCGCCGCTGGTCAGGCGCCTTGACGAACATCCCACCACTTCCCCACTTCGTCAAGAGGGCTGACTATTCTCGGTGCTGTGCCCTATCCGGACGCTGAGACACCGCTTCTTCTCCTCCTCGTGCTCGCGGAGCGACATCTGACCGAAGCGCTGCAGGAGCACCTCATAGAGGCCGGTTTCGTTGATCACCGCGTCGCGCACCACCACGTGATGGCGCACATCACGCACGATGGCCTTCGGCTCACCGACCTTGCAGACAAGGCCGGCATCACCAAGCAAGCGATGTCTGAGCTCGTGACCGACCTGGAGCGACTTGGCTACCTGCAGCGGTCGAACGACGCGCGAGATGGACGCGCGAAGATGATCGGGTTCACGGACAAGGGCCGCGCAGCGGTCGAGGCCGCCACCCGAGCGTTCGAGCACATGCACGCGGCAATCGGGGACGAGTCGCTCGCAGCGTTGCGGCCTGCGCTGCTGGCCGTCCTCGAAACATGTCTGTCGCCGTCGCACTCGTCGGATTCACGTCGGTGACCCCCTCCTGAGATCTGATCCGTCAAGCGAGATCGCGACTAGCCCAGGCACACCTCTCCGTTCGTCAGTCAGCGGACCGGCTCGGTTCCATGAGCGCGGCACCATCGGTAATGCCGGTTCTCAATGTGGACATCGGCCGGTGTGGGCGCCGAGCGGTCGTGCCGTTGCGGTCCTCTCTCCGTACGGGGCCGCGCCGTGCCCCGGGACGAGTTCGGCCACGCCGACCCGGCGGCAGTGGAGGCGGCATCCGCATCTGCCGCTGAGCGGGTGACGCACCCGTCCAGAAGCGATGCTCCCCGAGGGCCTGTCTCACATACGGTCGTTTCCGGGAAGAGACTTGGGCTCGGCCACTTCAGCAGGGGGGCTCTCGTCTGCACCGAGCCCGCTGTCCTCCGGGTGCCGACCAGCACAGCAGAGTCGACTGCGGCCCCCGTCGAAGAGGCTCAGAATGGGGCCGTCGGCGCCATGCCCGTCAAGCCTTGCTCGTGGAAATCCTTCAGGGCGCGCACGAAGTCGAACAGCGGCCGCGGGCAGTCGGGGTGCGCGAACAGGTGCAGGTGCCGGGTGACGCGCCCGCGGCGCCCAGCGGTCAGGTGCGGCTTGTCGATGATGCTGACTACAGCACCGATCCGGCTTGTCTGCCTGGTGCCTTCTGCTAGGGCGTCGGCGTAAGACTCCTCCAGTCGAGGCGAGACCCAGCCCGTGGGCACCCGCACGAACAGCAGCCCCTTCTTGCCGCGAGGAAGTTGCTGCGCCGCCTTCTTCGCTGTTCTCGCGGCACCTGCATCGGTGTACTGGGTGGTATCGGCCTTGGCCTTTACCTCCACGGGGACCCCCTCCGCGGGCATCCCCATCACGACAGCAGTCAGGTCGAAGTCCTCACCTTTTCGGCCCTGTCGTCGTCGCACAACCACGCGCGGTGACGCCGCCAGAAGGAGCCAGAGCACATCAAGTTCGAAGCTCGCCCCGGTTAGGTTGCGGGTGCGGAGGTCCGCCACGAGGTCCTCGAACCAGTCGAAGCTCTGCATCTCGTACAGGCGCCGGCCTAGCTCGTGGGTGCGGTGGGCTGCAAGGACCCGCACGATGGGAGCGTCGTAACCTGCGAGGAGGTAGGCCTTGGTCAGCTCGCTGGATGCCGCACCTGTGATGTGGCGGTCGTACCAATCCCGTCCTAGATGGCTTTCGATGACTTGCTCGGCAAGCGCTTCTGCCAATCCCCCTTCTAGACCCTCGGTCGCAAGGTCTGTCCGCGCCGCCTCGACGCGCTCCCAGACCCACTGGTCGTACCGCGCCCACTGCCCGTCGGCCTCGACCGTCGTACTCGGCTCGAGCCAGCCCATCTCGTTGCGGAACTCACGCAAGGTTGGGAGAGCTGCCACCAGTCGAGTCTGCATCGCCCAGGCCGCGCGCCGCGCGCGCCACCCGCCGCCACGGCGCGGGGGCGACCCCGCTCTAGGACAGAGATCCAGCGTACTTGCGGAAGAGCGCTTCGACGTCACCGTCGTGGGGCAGACGCCCGACCGCTTCCCGTACCGCCTCAGACTTGAGGTCGAGGGCGAGCATCTGATCGTCGATCTTGGCAACCGCGTCGATGCGGCCGAAGACGTCGCCGTGCGCCTCGGCGTAGGTCGCTAAGCCGCGGAGCTTGCCGGCCGCGTCGTTGAGGTGGTACCCGTGCGGGTCAACGATGGACGGACGCAGGCCCTGATCGGTGTTGTGGAAGAGGATGAAGTCCGGGTACATCGCGCGGTCCCGCTGAGACCCGGCCCAGGGGATGCGCAGTGCGTTCGGCCCACCCGTGGGGTTGCGGTACCAAGCGATGAGGTCGCTGTCCCGCAGCTCCGCACGAAGGACCAGCTCCTCCCAGCCATCCTCTTTGAATCGGCAGGGGTAGGTCGCGTCCTCGGCGGCAAGGAGGTGCCGCTGCCAGCGCCTTGGGGCGTCCGCGACTACCTGCGGGCCGGGCGCGACGAGGTCGGTAAGTTCCGAGTCGCGGGCCTCGCGCTTCACGGGCTCGTAGTTCACCTTCTTGGCGTCCGCGAGCGCGGCGATGGACCGCTGGTGTTGCTTGAGCCACGTGCGGACCAGCTGCTCAGCGGCTGCCTCGACGGCGTCCACGACGTCGGGGTGTAGTGCTAGCGCGGCAACCACGGCCTTGGCCTCGGTCGGGTCGTAATCGTCCTCGCCTTGCCTGTTGATGGTGTCGTCCCAGTAGGCCTGGGCGATGCCCTCGGGAAGCTTCCGCCGGGCGACCCGGTACAGGTCGTCGACGTTGTTGTCGTCTAGTTCCATCTCGTACGACGTCTCGGCGGGGAGGTCCTCGATGGACTCCGCAGCCAGCAAGGCGTAGGAGCGCTCGATCTTCAGGCTCCGGATCTGGCGCAGGGTGCGCTGGAAACTGCCGTCTGCCTGGAGCCTCTGCCGCTGCGCATCCAGGACGCCCGTCAGGTGAATCCGCACCTGGGCGAGGGCGTCCTCGACGATGTGATCTCCGCTGAGGAGGGTCGCCAACGTGTGCAGCCGCGACACCTGCGTCTTGTAGATGCGGCCTGGCACGACGTAGCTGGGCAGCGCCTCGAGCATCGCGAAGACGTCCTCGGGCACGGCCTCGTTGCGCCAGACCCGGACCGGATTCATGATCGCTTCGACAGGTGGCTCATCGTTGTTGCCCTGAGCGAACCGGTCCACGATGTCCTGAACCTGCTGCTTGTTGAAGCGGGGCAGGTAGCAGTGCACGTCGTTGAGGGTCTGGTCGGAGGGGATCCTGCGGGCGAGCGGCGTGCGGACCATCCGGCCGATGAGCTGCGCGATGTAGGTGTAGTCAACGGCCCGGCGCAGCGAGACGAGCACCTCCGCTCGCGGGCAGTCCCAGCCGGTGGAGATGGCGTCCTTGCACAGGACCACGCGAACGTCGAGGTCGTCCTGGATCTCCTGCGGCAGCATGTACTTGATCGTGTGGCCGCCAACGCTGAGCGCGGTGTGCTCCCCGAACGTGTTGACGACATTGTCGTCCTGCAAGCCCTCCCAGGATCCGAAGATCGCGGCAAGCAGCTCCGTCAGCTCTGCGTCCGAAGGTGTGTTCTGCACCTGAACGACCAGTACTGGCAGGACCGCCGGCTCGCCCTGGCCGGTAGCGTAGGCACGCCAGGCCTCCTCGAACTGCCGCGTCTGCGCGACCGCCGCCCGGGCAAGGGTCGTATCGCCCTCGTGCTGGCTGGTGGCCGGGTTGTCCAGCACGATCTTGTCCTTGAGCAGTCCTGACGCCCGCACGTCGTCGAGGGGCACGGTCACGGGCTTGGACGTGCGCTCGACGTCCCACCGCTTGATGGCCTGCACGAAGCGCTCGAGGGTGGCGCTGATCCCCCAGACGATGGGGGCCGGCGGGTTCAGGCCCTCCTGCCCGTTGATGACCCGCGAGACGATGGTGGCGCGGTCGCCCTCGCTCCTCATGCCCTTGTGGGCTTCGTCGATGACGACGTAGAAGTGCGCGCCGTTGTCCCGGATGGTGTTGGCGATGGTCTGCCAGAGCGAGTACTCCCGCCGCTCAGCATTGCTACGAGCCAGCGGGTTGGTCCGGGCCAGTTTCTGGATGTTCAGGAAGTACACGCGCCGAGGGTCGAAACTCTCCTGGTCGAACCCCGCGTCGATGGTGACGAGACGCGCTGGGCTGAGCGTTGAGGAAGCCTGCAGCATCTTGCGCTTGGTCTGCTCGTTTAGGGCAGGGTCGTCGGTGACCCACAGGACGGTGGCCAGGGGGTCCTCGGGGAAGCTGCCGGCTCCATCGAACAGAGTCTCGATGACCGCGGACGCGATGACGGTCTTGCCGGCGCCCGTGGGGGCGCTGAGGGCAACGGACCAGTGATCGGTGGCGTCCTCCCCGTAGCTGCGGCCAGCTCGGCGCAGAACCTTGACGACGTCGTTAGTGGCTGCGACTTGGTAGTCCTTGAGCGTGTACCTCACAGCCGGCCCTTCGTGTTGATCTGGAAGGTGCGCAGGTAGTCCTCGTACAGCTGCGTGCACCCGATGTTGCTGGGGAGTTCGGACAGGATCTGCTGAAACGTGGCCTCGGAGTCGGTGACGATGAAGGCGTGCGTGAGGTCCGCCCGCTTGGCGACCTCGTCGACGAAGCCGCGCCACTGGTCGGTGTCGAACAGGACTCCGTAGTGAGCGTCCTGGGTGAGCGCCCAGGTCGTCGTGGGTTGCTCGATCCTGCCTCCGCCGCCGCCGGCCTTCAGCCAGAGCAGCGGCGCCACAGCTTGGAACTTGCGACCCAGGCTGACCAGGTCAGGGTCCTCGTAGGTGAGCTCGAAGTACTCGACGTTCTCCGGTAGACCCTCGGCGATGGGCTGACCATCGGCGTAGGTGCCGGGCACCTCGTCACCAGCGGGGGTCAGGCCCGTCACCGCTGCGGTCACTCGCGGCCGCGTGATGTGGTGGAAGATCCCGCGCGCGTCCCAGTCGGGGTCCCCGGACTTCAGCCCTTGACGTGCGAGCTCGGCGCTCTCGCTGACAGAGACCTCGTTGTTGGTGACGAGGATGCAGCGCCGCTTGCCTCCGTCCTCGGCGTTGAGCCGCGCGACGGCATGTGCGGTGGTGCCGGAGCCAGCGAAGAAGTCGAGGACCAAAGCGTTGGTGTTGGCACCGACAGCGATGCGCAAGCAGTCCTCGACGGCGTACAGGGACTTGGGGAACGGGAAGTCACGGCCGGGCAGCAGGGCGCTGACGAGTGCGCTGCCGTGCCAGCCCGCATGGTGCGTGGGTCGGTTCCAGACGGTCTTCGGCACAGTGGTTCGGCGCCCGGCTGGGCCAATCTCTGTGGGTCGAACGATCACCGCACCTGCGGCGTCTCGTCCCGTCACAGTGATCTCGCCCGACTCGATCTTCTGGCGCGCCGCGCGCCCCAGGTACCAGACGCTTCCCTTGCCGAGCTCCGCCCGGTACTCGCCGATCTTGGCATGTCCGTCTGCGAGAAGGGTACGCAGCGAACTGGGCTGCACCCTCCAGTTGCCCTCCGCGCCGTTGCTCTTGAGTGGCCACAGGGCGACTGTGCCGGCGGGCACTTCCCAGTCCGATCTGGGGGTGTCGACGGACCGCGGCTCGCCAACCTCGATGAGTGCCCTTGTTTCCGCGTCGATGAAGATCGGGTAGAACAGAGCGGGCCGATCCGCTCGCCTGGAGTTGGTGCCGCTTCGCAGCAGCGACTCCCAGCGGATGACGTCCGGGTTGCCTGAGGGCCGTGCGTTGAGGAGGTCGTCCCGCGTCGGGGTCGGCACGGCGTCACCCAGAAACAGGAAGAACGCATACTCGTCGACGCGGGCCAGCTCCTGCTTCCGTGCTTGGCCCGGCGCGTTGATCACGATGGTGACGAGCTGCTGGGTGGCATCGGGGAACATCTGCTCGAGGAGCATCCCCAGGTGGTGGACTTCGTTCTCGTCGATCGTGACCACGAGCGTGCTGGAGGGCGCGAGCAGCACCTTCGCAAGCTGCAGCCGCCGCTCCATGAACGCCAGCCACTTGCTGTGGCGATACTGGTCGACGCCGTCGACGTAGTCGTTGTTGTACTTCCAGTCGCGGGCGCCCGAGTTGTACGGAGGGTCGATGTAGATCGCGTCGACCTGGCCCGCGTGGGTGTAGAGCATCGTCTCAAGCGCGTGGTAGTTCTCGGCGTTGATCACGACGTGCGACGGCTTGTCGCCGCCCTTGGCGACCCTGCCGAGGGAGCGCAGGCCCGGGTAGATGGCCTCCCCGAACTCCCTGACCACCAGCAGGTCCTCGACGTCGGCGTTCTGGCGATCTCCCTCCTGCAGAGGCACCAGAGACGCCACTCCCTGACGGACGCGCTCGACCCTGAACAACTGGCCCGTGCTGTGGCTGCGGTACCTCACCTTGCAGCCGCGGCGAACCCGGTAGTGCGGGAGCTCTACGGTCTCGGGCTTGTGTTCCTGGAACACCAGGCCGAAGGAGCGGCGGTTTAGCAGGGTGTCGACCTGCTCGCGAAGGGCCTCACGGAGTGCGGGGTCGGTGACCTTGTCGATCAGAGCGTCGATGTGCGCCACGTCGCGCCTCCTGTGCGGGCCGTACCTCCTTCGGGAAGGCTTCGTCGAACAGTAGATGCGGCGACCCCACCCGTCATGGTCGACGGGGAGCGGTGGCCGGGCAATGGCGTCGGCCTACCCGGGCCGCCGGGTCCAGTGTCAGCAAGGGACCGAGCATGCGGCACCTGACCTGGGAGCCGGCCGACCACGTGCGCCGCGTCTGACAGCACTCGAACGTGCGTTCGTTCCCCCGGTGTCATGCTGCGCCGATGGCAGGCGGTCTCTAATGGCGGGGGGCATGTCGCGTGGGCGCGGCTCGACCCTGGCCGAGCGCAGCGGTGATGTGCACGTCGACCTTGACCCGCGGCGACGGTGAGGACCGAGGGCGCCCGTCCGGGCCAGCGCCTGCTAGGCCCCGAGATAGCAGCGAAGCGCAGCTGCGATCAGGGCGCTGCGGCTGGGTGCGTTGTGCTGTTGGGTGAGCCGGTCGAGAACTCGCAGGTTCTCGGCATTAAGCCGCAGGTAGACCTGTACGTGCGGCTCGGAGTCAAGTTCGGGGCGAGTGTTGCGGACGAAGAGCGTGGAGCGTTCGGTCCGGGGGCGGCGGGCGGCGACGAGCACACCCAGCTGGTCAGCGGTCGCTTCGACGGCGTTGAGGACAATGTCGGCGAAGGGTGTCGCGTCGGCGCTTCGGCGTTCGCGGAGTCGGTCTCGCAGGCTGATCGGCAAATAGGCAATGACCCCGCGAGGCGGCGTGAGTGCCTCCGCCGAAGGGCTGGCCTGCGGCCGGCCCCGGGCTCTCTTTGCGGCCTTTGTGTCTTCCCCAGTCGGGGCCGGGGTGTTCGCTTGGCTGAGCGGCGGCGGTGCAGCCTCTCGGAGAGGCTGTAGCCGTCCCCGCAGCGCGCCGCTTCGCCCGAAGACAGCGGCGAGGTCGGTCGGCGGCAGGGCCGTGGGCTCGACGCCGAGCCGGGGCTGGGTCACGCCGTCACCCTGCCGATCACCTGACCGGGCTTCTCGGCGGCGGCGAGGCGGTTGAGGACTTCCTCGGCCAGCGCCTGGTAGTCCGCGGCCAGCGTGCCTGCGCTGGCTGCCAGTGTCCCTTCTTTGACGGTGCCAGCGCGGAGCCGCTCGTACCACTTCGGCGCGTTCAACACATCGCGTTCGAGCTCGTGGACCAGCTGGCCGCGGTTGCGCGCGTCGACCGCGGCAGCCTCGACGTAGCGGATCACGGTGTCGAACAGCGGTGCCACTCCCCCGAGGTCGGCGTGCAGATCGGCGCGGGCCTGGGCGGTGATGCGCCGGGCCGTCGAAGTGGTGCCGAACAGCAGCACGCCGAGTAGCTCAAGGTCGGGATTATTGTCGCGGGCGGCCAGGAAACGTCGGCCGACCTCGCGCAGGCCCTTGCGGCTAGAGGCGTCGGTGCGGGTAGGGATCAGGATCCACCGGGCGGCGACCAGGGCAGCTTCCTGCAGCACGTCCTGGCCGGGGGGGCAGTCGAGCAGGACCAGGTCGTACCTCCCGGCGATCCCGGCCAGGCCAGCGGCAAGAGCGGTCGCCGCGCCGGCGGCGTTGCGCTGCCGGCGGGCGTAAAGGGTGGCGGCGAGGTCGTTGAGCTCCTCCCCACCGGCGATGACGTCGAGGTTTGGGCGCACATCACGCAGCGGCTGCAGCGGGCTGCTGGTGCTCAGCGACAGGAACAGCCCGCGGCCTTCGTCGCTGATGCCGGCGCCGGCGTAGCCGAGGTCTTCCCCCAGGTTGCCCTGCGGGTCGAGGTCGACGAGAAGCACCTTGTACTCGGCTGCGGCGAGGAGGCCGCCGAGGTTGGCGACCACCGACGTCTTGCCTACACCGCCTTTGCCGTTGATGACGGCGATGGCACGGCGAAGCTGCGGCCATTCGACGGTGACTGTGGCCATGCGGATCACCTCCTTCCTGATAGCGGGCGGGGTTTGTAGTAGCACCTCGCGAGCCTGCTAGCAGTTAGGCGCGCCGAGATGCATGCAGGCCTACTCGCGGGGGGTGCTAGCACGGGCGGCAGCTACTGCCCCTGCTATCGCGCCTGCTATTGGCGGTGCTAGGGGAGCCGCTAACAGTCTCGCGCGGCTAACTGCTAGCGCTGCTTGCCGCGTGGTCGCTTGTCGACGGCGGCCAACCCATCTGTCGGCGCAGGTCATGCAGACGGTCCGCAATCTGCTCGGGGGTGGCGGCGTTCCGTTCGGCAGCGCGCCGTTTGGCTTGGGCGTGGTCGCGGGCGGTCTGCCGCCGCTCTTCGTCGGCCTGACGCAGGGTGGCCTGGTGGGTGGTGGGTCGGAGGGGTCCGTGTTGGCCGAACCAGTGGGTGATGCGCCAGCTGAGGAGCCCGGCGGGGTGGTGGAGGTGGGCGTGTCCGCCGAGGCGGTAGGGGAGGGGGTGTGAGTAGCAACGCTGCAGGATCGTGCGCTAGCCACCTCCTGCTGCAGGCCACCGCTCTTGTACTGCTTGCCGGCCACCCCGAACCCTGCCGCTGCGACTGGTCGTCCACCTTTCCCTGGGCTGCCGGAGGGTGAGCTGGATGGGGCGCCGCGCTGGCGCCGCTGCGCCTGACCGGCCACCCGGTCGCTTACCGCACGATCGTGCAGCGTTGCTACTCGGAGCCCGAGGAGGGCGGCGAGGTAGGCGGCGGGGTGGTCGATCTGGCGGGGGATCGTCCAGTTCCGGGCTCGCAGGACCTCGTCGGCGGCGGTTTGGATGTCGCGGACGGTCCAGCCGGCGACGGCGAAGCGGTGGAGGGCGGTGAGCCGGCGGGGGGAGACCTTGCGGAGCCAGTAGATCCGTTGTTGCAGCCCGGCGATGAGCCGTCTGACCCGGGGGTCTGTCGGATATGTCCGGTTCGCCCGGCCGGTTGGGCCCTTTTGGGTAGGAGCCCGGCGCGAAGCGCCGGTCCTCGTTCGGTCTGGTTGGGTGAAGAACTGATTCTTAGGTGAGGTAGGGAACATACCCGGGCTTACGCTGGGTGGGGTGACATGGTCCACAGCGGGGCGGGTGGGGTGTGGACGGCGGCGGACGGACAGGAGGGCGAATTCGGCGGCGAGGCGGCGGTGGGTGGAGCCGCGGCGCCAGGCGGCGAGGCGTTCGGCCCGGGTGAGGACGGAGCGGCCGCGGACGAGCTCAACGACGAGGTGGAGACGTTTGAGGGCGTTGCGGGCCCGTTGGATCTGCCGGATGGACATGGCGAGGTCGTCGGCGAGGCGGGTGTTGGTGGGCCGGCAGTGGCGGCCGGTGGTGTGGTCGGCGTAGCCGGCCATGGCTTGGGCGACGCGGACGACGGTGTGGGGGTCGGCGTGCACGGCCTTGCAGACGTCCACATGGGCGGCGACGACGCACCACACTTCCACCCCGGCCCAGTCCGCTCGGGACCACCAGGCCGGCCGGGTCGAGCAGGCCCCGGGTGGGGGAGCGAGGCCGATCGACGTGCGTCGGCCCCACCCGGCGGCCAGCTG
>JAABUK010011279.1_pt1 | contig 11678 bp, 21 predicted proteins | sample 5559141 | NCBI WGS metagenome assembly JAABUK01 (sample SAMN10711869, study PRJNA513367) | rock metagenome | isolation source: Antarctica rocks | place: Antarctica: Victoria Land, Pudding Butte nord | collected 2016-01-03 | reverse complement strand
CAGTGGCACCTGCTGTGCAAAATAACGTCTTGTCCTTGCATGAATCTGCCACAATTCATTGCCTACCTTCTGCCCTCTGCCTCACACTACCACATTTCACTCTTTGCTAACAATGTATGTAGCCAGTGAGCAAATTGCTCTGCTTTCAACAACACTGACTGTTGTTATGGTGCAGGCTGTGCCACAGGTGGAGCAAGCTGCAGACCCCTGCTCCTACGTCAACTGCTGCTGGGGTTTATCATATCTACTAATGCTAGTGATGATGGTGGTGATGGTGGCTATGAGTGCCCTTGCAGTGGCCAGTGTCTTGGTTTATATGGTTGTGAGCAGCTGTGTGCACTTTCTGTGGCACCTCACACTGATGTGTGGAATGAGTGGTGCACTCTTGGTGGTGTGGTACGCCTGTCAGGTGAACATCTGCCCCTGTAGCTACCTGTCTATCAAGCTAGACTGCTTGATGCTACTGCAGAAACAGCTGTGCTTGAAAGCTGCATAAACTCAATCATTGCTCCAAGCATGTTACCAAGTTCCGCAAATTGATGTACTTTTGGGAAAGTATATCTGCAATGCAATCTATTGAGGAAACTCAATCATTGAATCTTTGCAGGCTGGATGCAACAGATGCATGGGTGTCGTGAGGTCCGTCTGCTTCAAGGGGGTTGCTGTTCTGTGGGCCATCATCTGTGGAACCTGGGACATCATCCGGGGTACCGACAGGCAGCAGGTGAGTCTCAACTGTGTGAGTAGCAATTATTATCGTTTCTATTACCATTATCATTAATAATGTTATTATTGTTTTTGTTGACATTGACATAAATATTCAAAACTTTTAGTGTTTTGTTAGTTTTAGTAACGTAGCAATGTTAATGATGAACAATTATTGTTATTACTATTGTCATTATTTATTATTGTTATTTTTGTTGATATTGACACTAAATGTCCATAGTATTATTTTTATTTCTGTTATCATTGCCAGAAGCATAGCAATGTTAATGATGAACATGCCCTGCTGCATACCATGGCGCACCCGGTGGCCCTGATGTTCAAGACCTGATGCAGCTGTGATGCAATCTTGCATCACTTGCATTACATAATCTACTGGTGACATCATTTGCAGCATTCCAGCAATCATTCTGAAACCTGCATCACACTGTGCGCTGCAGAATGGAGAGCTGGAGGTGTATGGACCTTTGATGGATCCAGATAGAGCTGGCTTCTTTGACCAAGTTCCAAGGCTGCCTCGTCCCACACCCACTGCCCAACTGCGTGTGCTGATCCCATTTGACTGCCTGCCAAGTCAGATTGGATTTGCGGTGAGCTTTTTGAACCTTGATAGCCTGTGATTATCGCTGTTTGACCAAAGGCATGCTTTTGGATCTGCGCCAGTAAGTGTGCGCAAAGTGCAAAGGAGCATGGCAGAATGCAGGTGGACGAGCATGCAATGTGTCATGACATGAGAAGTAATGCTTGGTCTAAACACACCTGTCATGGGATGCCTTGCAAGCTTTTACTGGCTTTAATTCTGTGCACATGTGCAGATCCCAGGCTGGGGCAACGTCTCGGCAGCCAACTATGCCAACCTGCTCCGCTTCCTGCCTGACTCCGGCCATATGACAGATGGTTTCGACCGCCAAGCTTCCCACCTGAGGATCCTGCGTGCCTGTCTGGTCACCCAAGTCATGAATGCTTTGCTGGAGTGGATGCACACACCGACTCACAGCGCAGGCCTAGCAGCGAGTGGTGTCATGCCTATGACGCCTGAGACCGTTTGTGCCATCATCAGACGTGTGTACAGACGGTCAAGGGAGCCAGAGGCACTGGACGCCTTCCTGGCAACTGCTGAAACTGAAAACCCTGGCCACCTCACTGACTTTTACCTAGACGAGCCAGGCGATATTATGCCAGAAGGCTTGAGTGATGATGAGCGCCTGGCATGGGAGCAAGCAAGCACAGACCCACAAGACTGTGAAGAGAGCTGTGGTCGCTTCTGCATGCACTGCCAGTAAGTCACTGCAATGCTCAAATGCATGCGCAAGTTGAGAGTTGCTACTTACCTTGAATTGTTGAAGCCTTCTGTCTGGGCTGGAAGATGGTTTGGCCAGCACCAGTGCACAGCTTGACATGGAGGACTGACTCCTGTTGTTGTGCATGCAGGAAACACTTCCACGGCAGGCGGTTCAGAGAGCCACACCCTCCCGTCCAGGATGTGGTGCATCTGCACTGCCAGACATGCGCAAAGCAGTATGACCTATCAGGAGATTATCCTCTTTGCCTTCCCTGCGCTACAGAAGTGCTGAGGAGGGGGACATGCCCCGCACCTATGCCACACCGTCTGGGCAGCCAGGCACGTTCCATGCCCCGCAACCTCCTGCGGGACATCATTGACTCGTGACAAGACCCATGAGGCCCACACCAGAATTGGTCGTGTTGGATCCCAAGTTTGACTTTTTCAGTGACGCAAGTTGAGACGACACTTTTCTGTCCGCTGAGCTGGACATTTGATATAGCCGGGTTCGGCCGGACTTGGTGTCATGTTTTGACAACTGTAAGGGGTGGTCTTACTGTTGCAAGGCGTGGCCCATGTGATATGTTCAGCTTACAGTGTGATAGTCAGTGCAAGTCTTGATTGCCTAATAGCCTATAGTATAATGTATACCAATTATAGCGCCAAAATGACAAAAAAACTCATGATGATTGGATTCCTTCATGAATTGGCTGCTGATGAAGTGGCGCAGCCTTTGTAAAATGCTATGCTAGTCACGCTGCTCAAGTCTGACCTGGAAATAATCACATCCTGCCTGAATCTGCTGAATTGGTCGAGTTGGGCAATGCCTGACCTCTATGCATGCCTGATCAGGCCATCTACTTGCACAGCAAAATGAGATGCTTGACTCGTCAGATCAAACTTAGCACAATCAAGTTCGGTAGAGTCCTGATGCACGGTCCGTCATACTCTGATCCTGCAGGCCGATAGTGCCAATGCCTTGGGTGCAGCTCGCAACCACCTCGTTGCACAGGTTTTCAGCGATCTGGAGTCCTCACTGCGGGCGCCGTCAGATCACGAGCTTTGCGTTTTCATATCGACCCTCGAGCATATCAGCATATCCGCAGACCAATTACGCCTTTGCAGCATTGGGCTTACAACTGTCGCACAAGCTTGCCATTGGACGTAACGCTTTAGGCCGACAGAACCTGTCACGGCGTACCCCCACCTGTAGTGATCTGCCTGACGCCCAAACAATGGCATCCAACTCCATCAGGCAGTCAGACATCCATGCAGACAGCACCGCTGACTCTACAGACACACCTTACAGTGTGGTCAACTTCTACCACCTTGTGGACATAGCAAACCCCTTTCAGGCAAGGCAAATATGCCTGCACTCTGCAGGGACCTGTCAAGCCTTGCCACTGTGTCTGACTGCATTTACGCAAATCTGGCACAAGCATACTGCATCAGCTTCTGGCATGCAGGTCATAGCAGAACACAAGCTGTGGGTACAAGGCAAGGATCTAGCTGGCCGCATCTACCTGTCAACACAGGGAATCAATGCGCAATACAGCGGCTTGACGGCTGATGCTGAGGGGTATGCCATGTGGCTGCAGCAGCAAGACCTATTCAAGGTGTGATTCCAGACGCACTCCTCCTCGAGTCTCTGTCAGACAACAGCTGCTAGATAGACAGAATGCCAATCTCATGCAGCATGACAGCTTCTCATACTGTATACTGGTCCAGATGTGGCACTGCAGGGCATTGTGCTAAGTTGTCTTGTGCTGTGTGGCGCCTTGTCCTCCTCAGTTGAATTCAAGCCACATGACAGGGATTCCTGGTCTGCAGGGAATGAGGTGGAGCAGTTTCCCTGTTGACAGCCACCAATTTCCTAAGCTCAGGCTGAAGTTCAAGCAAAACCTGATATCTCTTGCTGGAGGCATGACAAGGCTCCCTGTCACAGATCCAAAGGTGAGGACTGCGCATGCTTTGCAGTCCTGCAAGGCCTTGATTGCAGTCAAAACAAAAAGACCGTGGGGCATCTGACAGATCTCATGTCAGTGTTCAAGGAATGTTGCATGTGTGGATTCCTGAGCAGACTTGAATTCTTCAGTCTCAAGCTACATGTGAGAACTGTATCACCTTGTCACAGATCAGACCAGTAGTACCGGACCCAAGACAACAACAGCTCTCATGTATACCATAGCATTCAGGCTAGCTCCTTCCACTTTGCATCACAACTCCCTATAGGCATGTCTCAGAGCTTGATGCTGCCAACTGAAGTCCAGCAAAGATATACCATCCATTCCAGCAAAAATGTACCATCCATTGTCACACAGATACTTCCAGCAACATCAATGGCCTTGCTTGCAGGCTCGGGCTACCCCCTTGGCACCCCACCAATGGAAACAGATGCTTGCCAGTGCACAGCGTATCTCACCCAGCCATGATAAGCCTGCAGATGCTGCCTCTGATCCACCAGGCACACCAAACAAAGGACCGGAGTCATCAAATGCAAGGCTAGATGCATCAGACAGAAGGCCAGACAGTGATGCGCAATCCAGTGGCGAGCTACATGAGCCTCAGACATCAGCTGCATCAGCAAGGCCGGATGTGGTGGTCCTGGACGTGCGCAATGACTACGAATGGGATGCTGGACACTTCCAGGGCGCAGACAGGCCCCAAGAGGTCTGCAACTTCTCTCATGCAGGCCATGTGCAGTGTGTCTTGCTTTGGACTAGATTGTGGTGTCTTTTTCTGCAACTTCTCTCATGCTGGCCATGCACAGTGTGTGTCTTGCCTTGGACTAGATTGTGGTGTCTTTTTCTGCAACTCCTCTCATGCTGGCCATGTACAGTGTGTGTCTTGCCTTGGACTAGATTGTGGTGTCTTTTCTTGCAACTTCTCTCATGCTGGCCATGCACAGTGTGTGTCTTGCCTTGAACTAGATTGTGGTGTCTTTTTCTGCAACTTCTCTCATGCTGGCCATGTACAGTGTATCTTGCCTTGGACTGATTGGCTCATTCAGCATCATGTACAACATAGCCATGCTGGCTTACTCAAGCACTTCTGTACTCTTCTGCCCTGCAAGTAAACTCAAGCTGTCATCTTGAAACTGCCCAATTTGAGACTGCTCAAGCCTGGGACACTCTGCAAACAGCATGGCTGCTTTATGAATAAGCCACTGCCAGCAGGCCGCAGAAAGTAGGCAATAACAGTCTTGAATCGCCCAAATCCATCATTGTTTCCCCCCTTCCCTTTCCCCCAAGGAAACTTCTCCTCAAGAAGCACACATCACAGTGCACAGTGCACAGTGACACCAAAAACCACCAAGGACCCTTCATGTTGCTGCTGTGCTGCACAGGAGAAGTTCAATGAGACACCAACAGAGGCCAGCAACAGCGACAGCATCCCCAGCAACAGCGACAGCATCCCCAGCTACCTGCAAGGCAAGGCAGCAGACACGCCAGTCATGATGTACTGCACAGGCGGCATCCGCTGTGACGTCTACTCAGCGCACCTGCGCGATAAGGGCTTCACCAATCTGTACACGCTAGAGGGGGGGATACAGAACTACCTCAGGGAAGAGGGCCACCAGCTCTGGGATGGCAGCTTGTTTGTGTTTGATGGCCGCATGGCTGTCCCTTCAGGTGATGATGCCCACATTCCATGCTGATGGTGAATGGTGTTGTTGATTTGGTTGTATGCCTAGGCAGCTACATGCATAGAGAATGTCACAATGGCAAAAAGCTTGTCAGAAAGCCACTGCAATGTGCAGACTCCTGCCATCTCACACATTATTCTGTGGCTTTTTGGTTATAACATTGCTATGGTGTTGCCATGATATTGCCAGCCACAGGGCACTAACAGTTGTGTCTGGCCAGTACCCAGTGATACATCATGTTCTCTTGATGCACTGACCCTGGTGCCATGGTGTGCTTCAGTCATTGGAGGCAGTGCATCGTGTGACTGACTGGGCCACTGGCTACTGGTGGTGGTGTCCCATTCACTCTATACAATGCGCGATGTACAGGTGATCCAGAGCATGAGGGGCAGTTGGTGGCAGCAGCCCCTTGTGCAGCCTGCGGGGAGACGGCCTCCCTGCCTCACATGAATTGTGCTAACATAGATTGCAACAAGCTCTTCCTGGCTTGTGACCAGCATAAGGTGCTCTCCCCATGCCTGCTTTGTGTTGCATCATGCTGTGAACATGTCATATTCCACCATTTGTTGTGCTATGTTGTTTTGCTCATGTTGTACCATATCGTGCTGCACCGTATCCCTTTATACCATATTGTGGCATTGCCTGTGTACTTTTATCTGCTGTGCTGTGCTCAGTTCTAATGCACAATGTGCAAAAGCAACACATGACACTGCACCATTAAGCAGTCGCTCTCACATGAGATCATGTTCCATATGGCCACACTGCAGCTGCAACACCAACTGGTGGCTCTGCTGCAGCTGCAACAAGAACTGTGTGGCTGCATGCCTGCAGGAGGAGTTTGCTGGCTGCTGTAGTCAGGCCTGCCTGGAGGCCCCCCGCCTGCTGCGGCCTCCCAAGCAGGCTGGCTACTATGGCAACTGGACAACCTACAGGTACCAGCTCTATGCTGCCTCTGTAACTTTGTCTGGGTAATGGTAATGCACTCAGTCCGTTACTCACTCACTGTGGCACGCCTGTAGTGTCTGAGCTACTTGAAAGTGCATGGTTTTCCAATTCAAATGCATCCCAGCATGCCCAGCAGGCATGTGATAGCACACAGACAGGCCGCTGTACAAGCTCGTAACGCCCTGCCTTGCGTCCAGTGAGTGCTGAGGTAAAAGAGGTGAAGTCAGCCTGCGTTGAGCTGCAGCACCACTGTGTGGTCACTGTGAAGATGCCAGACAGTGACCATGTGATGTGGGGCTGTGTCATAACATGCTCTTTGGTTTGCAGCTCTGATGATGAAGTGAGCAAGGCAAGCATGATAGAGGGTCGCGGCAGTGGCAGATTAGCGCGGCGGCGGAAACGGATTGACAAGATGCGAGCAAAGGAGGCACTTGCCAGGGAAGAGCGCCATGCCCGCAAAGAGCTTGTCAAGGTGATTGGTCCGTCAGACAGTCAATTTTGTGTTGGCCGAGCTGTCCTGTAGCTCAATATGCGACATGCGCACTTGAAACATTCATGAAAGCATGTCCAGTCAACTGCTGACCCTCTGACAGAAATCCTGCCCAATGTCAGGAGCAGCAGGGCTCCGGATTGCTTTAAGTGAGCTCAAGAGGCAGGCGTTCAATTTTAGCTCTGCTGTATATTGCATAATTTTGGTTCATTCTCTCCACATGGGGCGCTTTTGCCAAGCCAGCAGACTTCCATCTTGTGTTACCAAGAAGGACTATGCCATCCGGCATGAGTTGAGGACAAGCTTGAGGGCGTGGTACAGGGCCCCCCCTGCGGGTGGGGCTCCTCTGTGGGGTCATGTTGTACCGGCAGCAGCATGTGATTCATATGTAATGCTTGACAATGCCACCTTATATCTTTGATCCTGTTCCCAATCTTGTTTGTGTTGATCTGCAGGCGGCTATGCAGAGCAGGCAACAGTCTGACCATCAGGATGAGAATCATGATGCTCAGCAGCTGGATGCAGCAACACAACGTATGGCACGATTGAGCGTGTTGCGGCATCAGCAGCATGCACAGGCTCAGCTGACATCAGTATAAGGAGTTGTCCAGGACTTCGTTTGCTGTGTGGTGAGCTGACATCTGGGCTGCCCCATAATTGGCATTACTTTATCTGTATAACATGCTACACCCGCGTAGCTTTAAATTTACTTTCTCTGGTTCTCTCAACATTTTGTGAAACACAATCCTACTGCAATGACATCGACAGCAGAATGTAAGGCCTGTTCTGGCCTGAACTTCGACCATGACTCAATCAGCATAGGTGCATACAGTTGAAGCAGCGTGCATCGAAAGCTCCGCCAGATCAGTATGCATGACTAAGGCAGTTTAGCTAGGGTATTATGATACGTCGGTGACGAAAGCCACAGACTGATTTAAGCAGTGACGATAGACAAGGAAGAGCGGCAACTTGACACCGTCAAGCCTTGGCGGGCGACAATATGGTCAAAAGTCGGCCGGCACCGACTTTTGGCCGAGACCTGAAGGTATGCCTCCTTGCTGCGTGTCCAAGTGATATGCCTGCAAGTTTGCTTGTTGTTATGGCGCGCGTGAAGCGCAACTTTTTGCTCAGCTCCTGGCTTCGAAACACAGCCTTACAGTCTGCTGGCATGTGCGGGCTACTGTCGAGCCATCTTTCGTTGGTCACAGCCAAGGGTCGGTGTCATATTCACTGTCACATGTTACCTCGCTTTGAAGGCTGTCACGGTGTGCAGGAGCTATGCAGCACTAGCAAAATCCCGGTTTTTCGGGATTGCATCTCGTTTTTGACCAAGCCAAGAGATGGAAAGAAACCCGCTTACTGCCTCGAGGGCCTATTTAAATCCGCCAGCACAGACAGGAAGGTCAACTTGCTGCGGCAAGCTTACCAGCTTGGCAGAAACCCTTTGCGGATGCTTCCCCTCCAGGACCCTTTTGCGGTGAGCTTAGGTCCCGGGTGCTGATGCAAGTGCGACTCGATCCTTTGTATGATCACCAGGACTGAGACACTCTTGGCTTTTGCAGGTGGCAGGGCTGTTGCAAGCATGGCTGAAAGAAATCCCAGAGCCACTTATAAGATCTCAGCTGTTTGCCCAGGTGATAGACTCTCAGAAGCACCAGGGTGAGGGAGAGCGGCTTCTCAGCCTGCAAGCTGTCTTGAAACAGGTAAACATGCGCCTGCAGGCTCTTGCTACTATGCCACGCAGAAATCCTGGGCCCAAGCATGTCCACTGACCAGTGCTTTTTTGCTGAACAGTGTGTGTCCTGCTGACCAGTGAACAGCAAGCTGTAATCGTCTCCAGCATTGGCATCAACAAGGCTGACAGACTTGCTGACAGGAAATTCCTGGTTTGCAGAATGATCCATACAGGCTGAGGATACTACTCCCCTTGCTGGAGCTGCTGCATCACTACTGCATCAACCAGTATAGCATTCAGCATGCAGCAGAGTCTATCGGAGACAAGTTTGCTGGCTGCCTATTCCAGCCAGCAGATCAGTCCTGGGTTTCCCATGAGACCACGACACTAGCGGTGGCTGCCACCACAGCCATGATTCTAGAGTACAGAACTCTTTTTGGTCAGAGCATGGTTGATCTTGACAACAAAGCAGCACATAAGCGTGCTGTGTCCCATGCTGTAGACATTCCTCAGTCCCAGCACAGCACAGCAGTGGCTATGTCTTGCCCCATGCCCACTTCACCAATGGCTGCAAAGCGATTACCCAGCTCAGGGCTGCATTTTGACGTGCAAAGCGAGCCTGAGGATTTTGAGCGCAGCCCAACAACTTCATATTTCTCCACATCGCTTTTTGGCAGTCCTGTGTCAGATGACATGGACTCAGCTTTCAGTGGGTCCTCCATAGAAATGGAGGACAGCAAGACATCTGTGGAGTCTGAAGACATTGATGCTGATCTGGCACATGCTGTGGACAGCCTGTGTTTGGAGTCTACCTCAGATCTACTGTTCACCAACAAGGTGCTGGGCTCCGCATATGGAAGGTCATTGCGGCCAGGAGTGATGTCTTATTGACATCTACGTTAGTGTAAGCAAGGGTAGAGGTCCAATTTTGGGAGCCAGAGCACCGATGATACTGTCAGAAGAAACATATTGTTTTAGCTCAACGATGCTTGCTGAAGCTTCCCTACTTATTCAGACTCCCAATTTTACCCGACATTTGGGGTTTTGTTGCTGATGATGCGTTTTGGTTTAGTTGTCCAGTGTTGAGGACTCACCAGACTCTGACATTGAATGGAGCCTGGAATCGAAATTTTTTAGGAGGTATAGACAATTTTGTTTTGACTTGTGTCTATTTCATTTATTAGATTGACAGCTGGGTTGGAGACATCACCCTGTGTATTGTTTGTCTGAATGTGAATCAGTGAAAAGCATCTAGAGCCTTGAATTTGATGCAGCCAATTGTGCCCACTGCTGTAAGGACATTTTGTTGGATCTTTGATGCAAGAGCCACATACAGTACTGGTGACTGGCTGCACTATACATTGACAGGCAGTTCTTGTCACTTGCATCATGTCCAACGCAACAAGCTAAGTACTGGTGACTGGCTGCACTATACATTGACAGGCAATTCTTTTCACTTGCATCAAGCTGAGTGTTCATGACTGACTGCACTGCACAGCATCCAGGTGCTGATTTGAACAGCAGTGTGGCTTGTGCATCTACCGGGTAAGACTACCTGAAAGCCCATGAGTGCATCTGACTGAATGCCTCGAACACTCCCTCGGGCGTTCAACTCTGCAGTGGCCACCAGTGACCAAGGCTATGGTTGCCGCTGGACAGTAAAACGCATGGCAATCTTACATGCTGTTGCCGTTCTGAAATGGCATGTGCAATAAACATGAACTGCACAGTAGCAATCAAATTGCCAGGGACAGGTCTTGTAAATCAGTCAGAACATCCGGTAAGGCAGACACAAAAGGTTGATGAGCAGGCAGGCTGACCTGCCTGGAAAAGCATGAAAAGGTAACCATTGCACTGACTACAGAGTTTGGTAACGTGATTCACCAGACAAAACCAATAAGCATGTCACTCCAGACATGGGAAATTCACAACTAGCTTACAAGAAGCGCTACAAAGTTGAACAACATCAACTTCAGCAATGTTGAGATACACAAAATGCAGGTAGCAAAATGTTTGTCAATTAGATTTGCAATGCAGCACACCTTCACACAAAACTGTAAGGCAACTTTTGTACAAGGTACACATAGCGGCGACTGTGAAACACGTTGTAGCAGAAGAACTCTTAACATTCTTGGCACTGCGTAGGACATCTGCTTCAGCACTGACAGCCAGCCATAGCTTGCAGCAAATACTGTTCGCTCACACAGCGAGCTCATTTTTCCCCTGTGATTGCCTTCCGTAGAGGGCTCTCCCGATAGGTATCTGCCGCCTTCTGATCCAAATTGTTAATGTCTTGAGCCTTGCCGACGTCAGGATCTCCAGCAACATGCCGAGTGACACTGTATACTCCAAAAGCCACAGCACCGCTGACAGCAGCTATGTACGGGTACACGGAAGGGTTTATCCAAGAGGCGTTTCGATGTTTCACGCCTTGGCTTGCTGCTTGCTTCGCTGCGTTCATATTGTCACGACCAAAGTTCAGGTCCCGGCTGGTTCGTGATAGCACCGCAAAAGTTAGCAATGCTAGATTGGCTTTCCTTCCAAATGAATGAAAGTAGCTTGTCTCTGCAAAGTATCGTCCGGCGTGAAGCGTGCTGATTCACGACAACAGTGCATGCACAGCGGACACTTATTACTAAGCCATATCATCATCTGATCCAAGGCTGAGTCGTCGTGACTTTGTCACAAATCAGAAGTTTGCTGCACAAGTCACCAAGGACAAGCATGATCATTGCGGTCAAATGGCTGTCTCCTGACAATGTTGCACATACCTTATGTTAAGCTTAAATTATAATGAAGGTAGCCTATGCAAAAGATGATTACGACCACCTATCTGCTCTGGAAATGGAGTTGTTGCAGAGCTATAGCGGATATAACCCTGAAAAAGGTGCAAAATCCCAACAATATCAATAGACAC
>JAABUK010011277.1_pt1 | contig 11679 bp, 12 predicted proteins | sample 5559141 | NCBI WGS metagenome assembly JAABUK01 (sample SAMN10711869, study PRJNA513367) | rock metagenome | isolation source: Antarctica rocks | place: Antarctica: Victoria Land, Pudding Butte nord | collected 2016-01-03 | reverse complement strand
ACTTTGCTGGATAAGGCGCCGAGTTGCCGGCGTTGTCGTGGCGCAGCCGTGTGGTAGTTTTCCCATAAGGTTGCCTGAAAGTTACGACTCAAAACCCCTCCCCCATCCTCCGGGACCATACACCTAGTAGGCTTAGCGGCAACTAAAAATTTCCCAAGGAAGTGATGCAGGGTGCATTACCGCTGACCGAGACGCCCGATTAACTTGGCCAAAGCTGATTGAGTTGGGTAATCTCGCTCATCCCGTCCTTATCCAGCCGGCACTCATAGGGGCGGCCGACGCGCAGGGCCTCAGTGAGCGCTAGCAAAAGCTAAAAAGTCTGGCTAATGGCAAGAAGGAACTGGGGAGGAATAAGGACTGATATTAAGGAGCTAACTCATCGGCAGTAAAGTGTATGCTGCATGGCTCAATAAGTATAGCTCACAAAGCTAACAACCAAAAACTTTCAGAACCCACTTCTTGACCCGTCAAAACGTGGCTTTTTGCTTCGCGGAGCTAGTAGGGGAGGGGGTATCTAAAAGGTGCACCTTTCGGGCCTACGCTCAATCTTGAATTAGCTTTATTTAGGGAGCATACAGCTATCTGCTGGGCCCAGTAGGGGGCCAGCACATCGTGCGTAGCCGCAGCTGCTTTTGCTTGTTCATACGCCGCTTGTAAAGTGGGATAGACAGGTACTAGAAGAAAGCCTTTTCGTATGCTGTTTGGCCATGGTGATATTAGCGCGCCATCCGCCAGCAAGCCCACCATACACCGAACTCGGTAAACAATCGCGTGACCACTGAGAGTGTAGTAATTTGGAGGATGCCTAATATTAAGCTCAGGAGCCCTAAGCAGCCGAGCTAAAGTGCGGTGGCAAATGGCCAGGTGGCCTGCGGGGTAAGCAGTGCTAGTGGTGCCAGGGAGGTGGGCACCGGGGAAAAGGCAAGGAGTCGAGGGTAGCCGTGAGAACGCGAGGTGGGGTAACAAAGGGATACGTTAGCATAGGGCGAGCCACCTCTATGACTGCGAGCAGCCACGCAAAAGTGGGTGTTGTTAAACAAACGGGGGAAAACCTCCGAGTTCGTGGTTGAATAGAACAGTTGCTGCTGATAAGGTGCAAACACTGCTTAAGAGGACCGAAAACGGATAGTCTTGCACGTTCCTCAAGACCAGTGAAATCCATCAGTGAAAACGAACGTGAAGACTGCATTTTTTGAACTTTTATCAAGTAATCTATTATCAGTCAGTGTAATACTTATAAAAACTGGCACACTAAGCGGCCGAGTCGGGGGTTTTACCCAATTTGTTTATCAACACCCCAGGTACCCCGGCACGTCTGCGCTCGGGCCGTGGGTGAAAGCCGCCCCGGCGGGTGCAGGAGCGGTAGCGTAATGCTAGCCGCCCTGCGCCGTGGGGCGAATCACAATCTCGTTGATATCCACCTCGGCGGGCTGCTCGATGGCAAACGCAATAGCCCGCGCCACGGCCGCGGGCGGAATGGCTATCTCGCCCATCTTCTGCACTATTTGGGCCCGCACCTCCGGGTTACCCATCGAATCCGCCAGGTTCGTCTGCACGAAGCCGGGCGAAATAGCCGTGACGCGCAGGTTGGCCCCGGCTTCCTGCCGCAGCCCCTCGGTAATGGCGCGGACGGCATTCTTCGTGCCCGCGTACACCGCCATCGTGGGTTTGATGGTGAGGCCCGCCGTGGAGAGGACGTTGACGAAGTGCCCCACACCCTGCTGCCGAAAGACGGGTAGCGCGGCGGCAATACCATAAAGCACGCCTTTCAGATTCACGTCAATCATCGCCTCCCAGTCAGCTACCTGCCCTTCGTCGAGCAGGGAGTTGGGGGCAATGCCGGCGTTGCTAATCAGCACGTCCAGCCGCCCAAACCGCGCCCGCGCCAGGGCAACCAGGGCCGCTAGGTCGGCGGCCTGGGTTACGTCGGTGGGGGCGTAGGCGGCTGCGCCTCCCGCCTCTATAATGCGCGCGGCCAGCGCGGCCAGCAACTCGGGCCGGCGGGCCCCCAGCACTACTTTCGCCCCGCGCCCGGCCAGCAGCAGCGCCGTGGCCTCGCCGATGCCGCTGCTGGCCCCGGTGATGAGAATGACTTTGCCGTGAATGCCGTTTTCCATGCCAATTGCTAGTGAAAGTGAATGGCACAAAGGTCCGACCCGTTCTGGCGGGCCGACTTACGCGAATCAATCCATAAGTTGTGAAAGTACCAGCGGCTGCCGGCGGTAGTGCTGCGGGGCCAGGCCGGTGTGCCGCTTGAAAAACGTCGTGAAGCTGGCCGCGTGCCCGAACCCCAGGCAGTGGCCTATCTCGGCCAGGCTCCAGCTTTGGTACCGAAGCAGCGCTTTGGCCTCTGCCACCAGCTTTTCGGCAATGTGGGCCGTGGTGGTTTTGCCGGTGGTTTCCTGGAGCGCTTTGTTGAGGTGGTTGGGATGCACGGCCAGTTGCCGGGCAAATTCATTCGCCTGGCGCAGCCGAATGGGTTGCGCGGGCGCGGTGAGGGGAAACTGCTGGTCGAGCAATTTCAGAAAGCCGGTGCTGAGGCGCGCCGCCGCCGTAGCCGGCGGGCAGTAGGGCGCTGCGGGGGCTAGTTTGAGCGACTCGTGCAGGAGCAGCTGCACGTAGTTGCGCACCACGTCGGCCTGATGCACGTAGGGGGCTTGCAACTCGGCCAATAATTGCTCGAAAAGGTGGCGGAGCCGGCCCACCACCTCCGCGGGCGGAAACAAGACCGGATTGCCCCCCACCCGAAACAAGGGTGAGCCGGCGAGGCTGGTAATTTTCAGCTCCTGCGTGATAAACTCGTCGGTAAACAGGCAGGCAAAACCCGTTTCGCGGCCCGCCGTGCGCTCCCAGGAATAGGGAACAAAGGGATTGACAAAAACCAGGGCGCACGACTGAACGGCGACCCGCTGGTCGGCGTAAGCGAGAACGCCTTGCGCGCCACCCAGCAGCTTGATTTTATAAAAGTCCCGCCGCACGTGCGGAAAAGGGTCGGCAGTAGCCGCGTCCTCAATGCGGTAGGCCATGACCTGGCCCGCCGGCAGGCTCCCGCGCCCATACCGGTGGTAATAGTCCGCGATAGTTTCTCTGGCTGGCATATGGGTAATAAGGCTGAGCTTTAATGCCTGATTTCAACCCAGCCAGCTACTTGTTCCGATTGGCGCTTTGCTTACTGGCGAGCGGGCAGCCGTCAACGGCAGCCCCGCCGCTGAGCTAACGGCGATTTTCAAGTGGTCAATTCACGAGCGGCACAAGGACGGCTTACTTCTGGATGACTACAAAAGTTGAGGTGTTTTAACACCCAAATACTCAGGGTTTTCGGGTTATGAAAATGCCGGCGTGCAGCCCGTAGCCCGCCGACTGCGGCAGCGGGTTGAGGTAGTCGGGCGGCAGGCCCTCGGTTTTGACCCGGCGCAGCCGCACGGTGCCCTGCTTTTGCACACCCTGCTCGACGTGGTGGTTGAGGGTGGGTAGCAACTCGGTGCCGGTGTAGTAGCCGGTATAGTGCTCATTGTTAGTGATGAGCGAGTTACGCAAGGTGAAGTTCGCCGTGGTATGCTCGTCGTTAATCCAGACGTAGCCGCCGCCCGCCACGATGTTATTACGAAACGCGAAGCCCGTAAACGTCGCCTCGTTAGGGTCGAACCAAATGGCGGCCTCATACGCGCCGTAAATGACGCAGTGGGTGACCGAAAAGCCCCGGCGCGACTTCACGCCGATAATCAGCGCGTTCTTGCACTCGTAGAAAATGCTGTGGTCCACCCGGATATCGCCGGCCCCGTGCGCCCACAGCGCGCCTTGGATGGGCGCGGAATTACGCTCGCCCACGAAGTAGCACTGCGAAATCGTCAGTCCCAGCAGCTCCTCATTTTCGCGGGTGATGGGGTAGTAGTTCTTCACCGCTGGGTTGGCGTTGCCCACGAATTTAAGGCCCCGGAAGCGCACGTTGCCCTTCGCCACCAGCAAGCCGATGGCGTGCGCGAAGTGATAGGTCGAGTTGTTGGGCGACACCGACTGGATGACGGGCATTTTGGTGGGCGTCCAGGCCGTGTCGTCGGGCATCACGGTGGCTTCGAGGGTGTAGCGCACCGTGTCGGCGGCGGCGGGCAGGCTGGTTTTCAGCTCCTGCGGGCGCGTGAGGGTGTAGAGGCCGGGGGCGAGCCGGAGCACTACCGGCTCGCGGCCACTGAACTGCTGGGCCAGCGTCACGGCCTGGTCGAGGCTGGCGAGCGGGGCGGCGGCGCTGCCGGTGCTGGCGGGCTGACCGCGCTGGGCATCCACGTAGAGGGTTTGGGCGCGCAGCGGACCGGCAAAAATGGCCCCCAGGCTGAGGATAGCTAACAGACTTTTACGCACGAAGAGTGGCAGGCTTAAGTGAATTGCCCGGCAAACTTACCCCCGCCCCGGCGCGGATGGCGCGACGTTGGCCGCTGGTCAAGGTTTGCCAAGTCGTATTATAACTAGGGCTTCCGCACCAAATCCTGTATTTGGTGCGGAAGCCCTATATCATAACTTAGTAGCAAGGCGGATTGGCTTGTCAGTTTGCCGGCTGGACCAATGCAAAACGGGTCAAATAAGTAGGGCCGTGCCGGTCCTACCCCTACTGGTCTGCTAAACACCCTGCCCAAACCGAGGTGGTGAAATAGGGCGAACAGCTAGCGCTACTGCACCAGCCAAGTATTGCCAGCGCAACCCCGGTAGCAGGTTATCAGACTTTCGCCTGGTCGTAGCGCTCCCCTGGCACGGTAGGCCAGCCGCCCTCAAACATAATTTCGCCCACGGGCTTGCGGGTGCGGGGGGCCAGCTCCCGTTCCTTCAGCGGGTCGGGCAGGGCATCCACTTCGCCGGGGTAGCCGATGGTAAACACCGCCACCAGCTCAAACTCGGCCGGGATGCTGAAAGCAGCGCGGGCGGCATCGGGTGAGAAGCCCGCCATCTGGTGGATTTGCACCCCCAGCTCGACCGCCTGAATGGCCATTGTCGCGGTAGCCTGGCCCACGTCGTGCCGGGCCCAGGCATTGGGATTACCGTCGTGGGAGAAGGCGATTTTAGCCACGGAAATTGCCAGTACCGGAGCCTGCTTCACCCAAACCTGGTTGAAGGGGGCCAGCGTGCCGAGGATTTTTTGAAACGCCTCGGGGCTGCTCTGCTGGCTGCCCACGATGTAGCGCCAGGGCTGCTCGCCAAAGCACGAGGCTGCCGAGCCGGCCGCCGTGAAAAGCTGCTGCAACGTTTCGGCCGAAACGGCTTGATTGGTATAGGCGCGAGGACTGCGGCGCTCCGTGAGCAGGGGTAGTATCGGGTACTCCGGCTGGAGCACGTTGATTTTATCAGCCATTACTTAAAAAGGGGGTTTTAGGAAAATGAAAACGTAGTGGGGAGGGGGAGGCAGCGGGCGCTGCTCAAGTATCAGCCCTTTTTAATCAGGTTCACCGTAGAAAGCGGGCCTTTGGCCTGCTGAAGCTTACTGCCGCTGGCTAGTGTTCCCAGGTTAATCACGCTAAAGCCCAAGGAGGTAATGACTTCGGCTACCTCGGCATTCGCGTCCGCATGGTCACCGGAGAGGAATAATACCCGCTTGCCATCGGTCTCCTGCGGGTTGGCTTCCAACACCTTGAAATAGAGGGTATTGAAGGCCTTTACCAGCCGGGCTCCCGGCACGTAGTCCCGCACCACCTCACTGGAGGCGCGGCCGTCTAAATCGGCCACCTGAAAAGTTGGCGGACCGCTGATGAAATGGTTGGTCGCGTCGATAACCAGCCGCTGGTCCCAGTTGGTCAGCTCTGGTAGCGAAGCGAGCTGCGACCAGGGTAGGGCCAACAGTACGACATCCGCGCGGGCCGCTTCGGCCGGGGTGCCGGCCAGAGCCCCGGCCCCAAGCGAAGCAATAGTATCCGCCAGCAGGGCCGGGTCTTTTCGGCTGCTCAGGGTGACCTGGTAGCCCGCCTTGACGAGATGGCCGGCAACCGCTTTCGCGATATTGCCCGCACCGATGATTCCAAAGGTCTTTTGCATGGGATGGTTTTCCGGTGGATTAGTAGCCCGACCCAAGCTGGCAGTGAAGCTGCCGGTTTCCGTAGGTAAAGCGCCTGGTGATACGGGAACGCAAAATTCCGTCAGCCGCCCCACGCAAATGAGGACATTTGTCACCAAAAATCCGGGGATTCATTCCAATAGAATCGCGGCCGTGCGCGACCTTGCCCGGAAACGGGGCTCCTTACTGAACGGTGGCGTGCTTGCGGATGCGGCTGAGCGTTTCGCGCGACACCCCCAGGTAGGAGGCAATCATGTGCAAAGGCACGCGGTGATAAAAATCCGGGAAAGACTTCAGAAACTCGTGGTAGCGCTCTTCGGCGGAGTAGCTGATAGTCGAATAAAGCCGGTCGCCCTGGGCATCCAGGCTGCGGCTTATTAGGGATGCCTGCAAGGCGTTGAAGGCCGGAATTTCCCTTTTCAGCAGCTCCCAGTTTTCTTTCGACCACAGCAGCAAGGTGCTGTCTTCCAGCGCATCAATGGCCCCTTTAGCCGGTCGCCCGCTCCGAAAGCTTTCGAGGTCGTTGAGCCACCAGTTCTCGGTGGCAAAGCGCATGACGTGCTCCACCGCATCATCACTCGTGCGGTAAAGGCGCAGAGAGCCGCTGACTACAAAGGCCTTGAATCGGCACACTTCGCCTTGCCGCAGGAGGTACTGCCGTTTTTTTAATTTCTTCACCACCGTAACGGCTGCTATCCGTTCCAGCTCGGTGTCGGTAAACGTGCCTTTGGCAGTTAGGTAGTGCAGGAAGGATTCCATCATAGCTCCGCACGTTAAACAAGCTGACCGCGCCTGGCGAGCGGCCGTGTTGCGTTCGGTTAAGCAACCAGGCAAACTACTTAGCTCCCAAGTCAGCCAGGTAAACAGCAACGCATGGGCATGGGTTCGGCGCACCTTGCGCTTCAATGGGCCTGCCCCGTGCTGGGGGGACAGATTTTTTCCATTCCCTAAGCACGCTCCAACGTGCGGAAAGCAGTTGAAAACGACTTAGCCGTCGCCGAAACCGTGGATTTAACGGGCACCCGGCCGCCCTGACGTCAAGTCCGGCGGTAAGCATCCGCCAGTAACGTTTAACCGCAGTAATTCAGGCAGCAGCCCGGCTGTTTACTGGCTGGTTGTTTCCCCACTGCCCACCATTGCGCGCACGACAGCGGCCAGCTCGGGTGGGGGTAGGCACAGCTTGCGCTGGTCCAAATCAAACCAACCCCCCTCCACGGTAACGGTGGCCGCGACCCGGCCGTTGGCTTTGTAAATAGTGTGCAGCACGGCCCAGCGGCCGCCGTCGTCGCTGAGGCTCAACAGGCGGCCATCGACCTGGATAGCCTCCCCGACGTGCACCTCCTTGAGAAACTTGGTTTCCTCCCGGAACGTAACCGGCCCTAGGCGCAGCTCGCCGAACTTTTGCAGGTCGAAGCCGTGCGCCCGCAGGTAAGCCACGCGCTGGTCGGTGGCAAAGTCGGCGTAGGCCGAATGGCGCATGTGGCCGTTGGGGTCCATTTCGGCCCAGCGGACGTGGTACGTGAGAGCGTCGTTCATAAGGCGCAGGGGCGTGAGGTAGTGCTGGTGGTTCGAAAGCAGAACAATGTTAGCCCCGTTGAGGTAAGTAACATTTTTCGCCGTCTACTTGAAAGAGGACGGATAGCAACCGCTTACTGGTGCTTACAAAGGTGCTTTTTTGTTACTACCAATCATGCTGCGTGGCTGAGCCTACATGCACCGGTTGTAGCACTCGGAAGGATACGGCCGCAAAGCTAACCGCAGCGCTCCTATTGCTAACCAGCGGCCGGCCAATAAATTAAAGGCGCGTTGCCGCCTACCCGCCCTTCCGGGGGTAACTTTGAATTTCGCAATTGCCACCTCCATGAAAGCTACCTCGCTCGACGAATTTTACGCGCAGTACGCCACCATTGCCGGGGTCGAGTTGCACCGGCTGCTGCCCCCGGATATTCAGCGGGAAATCGGGCACTTTAATATTTTCAACATCGCGGACCTGTTTCGGCGCTACCCCGACCTGCCGCCGATGCCTTACGACCGGCGGGCCTACTACAAAATCAGCCTGATTCGCGGGCGCAGCCGGGCCGAGTACGCCGATAAAGTCATTGAGATTGCGCAGAATGCCCTGCTTTTCGCCACGCCCAAAGTGCCCTACCACTGGCTGCCGCTCGACGCGGCGCAGGCGGGCCACTTCTGCATCTTCACCGAGGCGTTTTTGCTGCCCGCCAAAAGCGGGGTGCAGCTCGATGAGCTGCCCTTGTTTCAGCCCGGCGGCTACCCGGTGTTTTCCGTGACGGACGCGGAATGCGACGAGCTGGAGGCCACTTTCCAGAAGATGACGAAGGCCATTGCCTCGGGCTACGCCTACAAGTACGACCAGCTGCGCACCTACGTGCTGGAGCTGATTCACTTCGGGCAGACGCTGCAACCGGCCACCGCGCGCTACCCCGCCCACAGCGCCTCGGCGCGGGTGGCCTCCTTGTTTGCCGAGCTGCTGGAGCGGCAGTTCCCCATCGAAACGCCGCAGCAAAGGCTTCAACTGCGCACGGCCAAGGACTACGCCGACCGCTTGGCCGTGCACGTCAATCACCTCAACAAAGTATTAAAGGAAAATACCGGCCGCACCACCACCGCGCTGATTCAGGGCCGGGTGATGGAGGAGGCCAAGTTGCTACTAAAGCAGACCAACTGGAACGTCTCGGAAATTTCCGACAGCCTGGGCTTTGCGGAAGTGGCCCATTTCTGCCATTTTTTCAAGCGGCACACCGCGCTGGTACCGGGGGCCTTTCGGGCATTGCCCGCGGCGGCGCGGATTTGAATTTTGCAGTAAACGGATTGCCGGGCGCAAACGCCGGCCGGTGGGGGCGGGGGAACTTTGTGCGGTAGTTATTTCCCTCGCAACATCATGGACCTCCGCCACCATACCATCCTCATCACCGGCGGCAGTAGCGGCCTGGGCCTCGAATTTGCCCGGCAGCTGCTGGCCCTCGGCAACACGGTGCTCATCACGGGCCGTGACCAGGCCCGGCTCGACCAGGCCCGGCAATTATTGCCAGGGGTACACCCGTTTCAAAGCGACGTGAGCGACCCCGCCGCCATCGAGCAGCTGTACGCGCTGGTGACGCAGCAATTTCCCGCCCTCAACATCCTGATTAACAACGCCGGGGAGATGCGCAAGCTCAACCTCAACGACCCGGTGGTGGACCTGCGCGACGTAACCCGGGAGGTGGACATCAACCTCGCCGGCCCGATTCGGATGGTGCAGCAGTTCCTGCCCCACCTTAAGGCCCAGCACACGGCCGCCATCCTCAACGTCACTTCTGGGCTGGCCCTCACGCCCTTCCCGCTCTCGCCGGTGTACGGGGCCACCAAGGCGGGGCTGCGCTCCTACACCAAATCGCTGCGGGTGCAGCTCAAAAATACGTCCGTGCGGGTGTTCGAGCTGGTGGCCCCGGCCGCGAAAACGACGCTCGGCGACAAGTTTACCGGACTAATGGACAGCGGCCCCCTGATGGACCCCGACAAGCTCATCGCCGCGGCCGTGCAAGCCATGCAGCACGACCAGTTCGAGGCGTACCCCGGCCTGGCAAAAGTCATCCGCGTGGTAAGCTGGCTGGCCCCCCAATTCCTCTTAAACCAGCTCGGCAAGCCGGTGGAAAAAGCGTTTGGCCCGGCGCGGGCATAGCACCGGCTTGCCAGGGCGCTACCCGCCAGATTTTTACCAAGCTGAATTACTGCTAAAGTTATGGTTGTCACTGTTTTGAAATCAGCAGTTGTGCTGCTCGTCGTCTTTCTAAGCACGCGCCAGGGGTGGGCTATTGCCAGCGGGCAGCCGCCCCAGCTTGCCTTGTTCAGCCCGCTGGGCTTTGGGCGCTTGGGCATGATGGCGCTGGGCGGCTACACCGTGCTGGCGGGTTTGCTGGTGCTTTTCCCGCCCACGTACTGGTGGGGTAATTTCTTGCTGGCCAGCGGCATTCTGCTCATCATCGCCCTTCAGCTACAGCACCACAACCTGCGTGGGGCGGCCGTAGAGGTGCCGTTTCTGCTGCTCTCGCTGGGATTAATTTGGCTGCGGCACCCCCTGGCAACGTAGCCAGGTCGTTTTTTGCGTTCTGGAAAACCAGCGGGTAACCGTTTTTCGGATTGCTGGCAGCTTTCAGGTATTCGCCATTTTTACATGAGCTTACCCCCTATCTGTTTCCGCCTAAGCCGATTCGGCTTCTTGCTACTCACCGCCTGTGGCAGCGGCCAACCCGGCCCTACTGCCGGGCCACCCACCACTACCACGCAGCAAGGCACCACCCAGCGCCCGGCGCACTTATTCCAGACCGGCCTGGTCGATGCCTTCCTGGCCGGAATGCTCGACGGTAACTACCGGGTCGGGGACCTGCATCAGCACGGCGATTTTGGGCTGGGCGCGTTTAATAACTTCGACGGGGAGTTGCTGCTGCTCGATGGTAAGCTGTACCAGGTGAAAGCCGACGGCCACGCCTACGCGGCGGCCGACTCGCTGCGAACCCCGTTTTCCGTGGTCAATTTCTTCCGGCCCGATACCACGTTTTCCCTGCGTCGGCGGCTGCCCCAGGCCCAGCTCTTCGCCTACCTGGATAGCGCCGTGCGCGGCACTAATAAGCTACTGGCTATCAAGCTGACCGGACGGTTCCGCTACGTCAAGGCCCGCAGCAACCCGCCGGTTTACCAGCGGCCGTATCCGCCGGTGGCCGCGCTCATCGGGGGGCAGAAAATTTTTGAGCACCGCCAGGTGCAGGGTACGTTCGTGGGCTACCGCCTACCGGCCTACTTGCAGGGAATCAACGTTCCGGGGTATCATTTTCACTTTCTCACGGCCGACCACCAAGCCGGGGGCCACGTGCTGGATTTCACCACCGACTCCGTGACGGTGGCCGTGGACGAGTTGCCTTCCTTCAGCGTGGAGCTGCCTACGCACCCGGATTTCCAGCGCCTCAACCTGGCCAAAAACCGCCAGGCGGAACTCAACAAAGTGGAATCGCGCTGAGGTGGACCAGGGCAGGCTCCTGGTGCTCTGCTGTCAACAGTTAGCCGGACGAGTTAAGGGTAGGTGAAAGTGCGGCGCACCCAGCGTAGGACAGGACCCACCCGTTAGAGCAGGTGCCCTAATACTGCCCTGCCTCGCCATCCACCGGTAGTTCAATCCCGTTGACATAGCTGGAATCGGTGGAGGCCAGGAACAGGACGGCGGCGGCGATTTCTTCCGGACGTCCTATTTCCCCGCGCGGAGCCAGCGTCGGTAGGTAGGCTCTCAACTCCGGTTCCACGGCAGCTATCGCGGGGGTATCAATCGTACCAGGATTCAGGATATTGACGCAAATATTCCGGTCCTTCAGGTCCACCATCCAGCCCTGGACGAGCCCGAAGTGCGGCTTTGCTGGCACTGTACATACTGTGGGCCGCAAAGCCTTTTACCTCTCCTACCGACCCATTCAGGATAATAGCTCCCCCTCAGCCGAGAGTGACAAGGCCTTCTGCACGGTGAAGAGCATACCTGTATGGTCCCGGCAAGTAATGGAGTAATTTTGGATTCCGCCTTTCGTACAAATTTATGGAACACGTACTTCATGGCAGCGCCCGCACGACGCCCGCCGTGCGCCGCGCCATCCAAGCCAGTTCGG
>JAABUK010011275.1_pt1 | contig 11680 bp, 14 predicted proteins | sample 5559141 | NCBI WGS metagenome assembly JAABUK01 (sample SAMN10711869, study PRJNA513367) | rock metagenome | isolation source: Antarctica rocks | place: Antarctica: Victoria Land, Pudding Butte nord | collected 2016-01-03 | reverse complement strand
AGCTGATGAAACGCAAAAATTTCAAACTTTATTAGAACGAAAGCGTTAATAAAGTGAGTAAATTTACATAAGTGCAATCTGATTAACACTTCTGATATAAACACATATCACAGCTATTCAGATCAGTCAAGCTCAATACTTGATTTAGCATTTACATCAAAGAATATGCGCAATCACATCAAGAATTGACATATAGATGAGAATGTAAACACAGAATTTAATCATAAAGTAATTCTATTTACAATAGTTATAAAAAAAGTGAAGTTGATTGAAAATTCATTGAACGCGTCATACAATCTGCAAAAAGTCGACTGAAAAGACTTTGATGAACATTTGCAAAAGATAAAAGACAAAATGATTGTCAAAATGCAAAGAATCACAAGTTTAGAAGCAAAAGTCATTTATTTGACTGAATGCATCAAGAATACAGTGAAATTATTCGTAATTTTTTTTTTTTTTTTAATTCTTACTCGATTCAACACTCATTATGAGTCTATGCAAGATTTTATATACTGTAGCGAGCGCTGCGCTAGCGCAGCGTTCTTTTTGCATCAAAAATTGCTTCTTTCTGCGCTCTATACTATAACTGTTTTCAATGCAAGAACTTTATGAATTTGTTTCTTTTCTATTTTTTCTCTCTTTCATCTGACTCTTTGATGATGTCACAGCTTGAAATTGATTCAGTATGCTCGTTGAGAGTATCATTTGAATGATCATCGTCATTGCGCTCACGATTTCTAAGAGCTTTCTTAAGTTCGTGATGTTCTCTTCTCATTGCATTGCTTTTCATTCTACTTTTCATCTGAGACATGTTAATAAAACGTGCTTGATCAACATTTGATCTCTGTCACATTTGCACATCATTGTAGCAACATTGAGTACTCATCTCTCATGTAAAAATTGATTGAAGTCAATTTTTCTTATGCGTAGCTGCATCAGTAATGCATTGTAAGACTTTGCATGATTCTTGTGCAGTCACAGATGTTGATGTATCATCTCTGATGTCAGATATTGAAAATGAGCTGCGTTGAATTTCTCTTTTCAGACTACTCTTCATGTTTGTCTGATTTGTTTCTGTATAAGTGTCAATCTTGTCATCATCTCAGTGCATTGATGCTCAATCAGCAATAAAGACAACTCATGTACATCATCAATCATCTTGTCTGCTGCTTCATTTTTGAGTACTTCTGCGTATTCTGTCATTCAATGTAACTTCAACGTGATTTCTTGAGATTGAATGTTCTCATATGCAATCTGAATTCTTTGCAGACGTGTCTGATCTTTTGTTGATGTCATGACTTTCACTGTTTTCAGAGAAATCTGACTGTCACTGTATATTTTGTATATCTTTTCATGATACTCTTGATTTGCTATCACTACGTCTGTAAGATGTTTTGTTCTTGCAACTAACTCTTTCAGCTCATCATGATGAGTGATGACTAAAGTCAATTCTTTCAGTCTTTTATCTAGCTCTCAGTTCATTTTCATCGCGATTGCTGTAACATCATTTCTGCTGTCGCTATCATTTAAGTAGACTTTTTGCTTTGATGCAAATGTGTTGAGATTGTGTTATTTTATTAACATTTTCTTGTTTGCAACTATAACTATCTTTAATGATTCTGATCAGAGAGTTGCTGTGTAAAGATGACTTCAATTTATCTTCATCTGCTTGAATGTTTCTTTCATTCACTTTCGCTTCAGCTGTAAAGATGTCTTGCACAGCTTTGATTTTCAATCTCTTTTGAGTATCAAGTCATTGCGAATTTGATGCATTATCATCTTAATAACTTCGTCTGATTTTTGAAAGTTCATGTTTGTTATCAATCTTTGTATCAACTTTCATAAGTAAATATTTATCAATGTTGTGTTTATTTTCATCTGTAGAATCTTTGTTGATATCACATGATAGACGTTGATGATTTGTCACAATGCTCTTTCTTGCACTGATCTCAGCTTAATGTTTAAACTCTTTTGATGATCTTTCATCTTCTGTGATGTATATCATATGATGACTTCGTGACTAAGCAAAGAGTGTGTCATCGCAAAGTATATTTATTTACTTGTCATCATTGATGAGTCTTAAGTAGATTTGATGATTATTTATATGATTTTTTGTTTAATCACTAGTTTTGCTTTGACATGATGCATGTGAGTTGCTCATTTCAGCTTGAAGTTCAGTTGAACTCTTAAGATTCTGATATCTGATTTTGAATTAATCTGATGTTTCATCAGCTTTACATCAACATTCATATTGAATCACTTAAAGATTCTTGTAAAGTGAATCAGCTTATGCTTTGTCTTTGAAAACTTGATATCGTGCATTTTTGATCACTGTTTGCATCTATCATAAATCTCGCTCAGAACTCTGTAGTTGCGCTTCATGAACTTCTCATATATTAAGATATTGATGTCATTTATAAAATTTGTAAAGCTTATTCTTAATCTGATGTCATCACATGCTTTTAGCAAGTTCACGTTGTAAAACAAATATAATATTAATGATAGCAAAGAGTCTTGTGATATGTTAACATTTACGCTGCATTTCATCATCATGTAGTCATCAATTGTGATCGTGATGCGTCAATCTTTCAGAAAGTTCTTCACAAATTCAAGAAACAGTCTGAAAACTCTTCTTTTTTTCATGTCATGCAAAAGTTTGCTATGCGCTACATTATTGAACACATTCTTCTCATTCAGACTCAGCAATGAGACTACTCTTCTTCTTGTATCACTTTATACAATGTGTATCTTTTTTATAATCAGTTGCAAAGTTGTATCTGTTGATCTGTATTTATGAGTTCTCATCTGAATGTTTGATATTGAGTTGCACATCTTCATGATGTTTCACAAACATTCAAATATGATGAACTTCAGTACTTTGCTCAGTATGTTGAGTAATGCAATTGATTTATATGTTTTTGCGTTGAAGTAATCTTTCTTGTCTGACTTTTACATCACTATTGTGACTGCGCTCTTGAACTGAGTTAACTGTATTTTCTTCTGTAAACATCTTTCAAAGAGAGAATGTATTTGTTTTGACGTGTCATCAATGAGTCTGCGCATTATTTTATTTATGTATTTTGTGTGTTTCAATGTTTTGTCAAATGTCGCTTTGTAAATGACTTTTTTAATCTCATGATGCATCAGCAAGATGTCATCTTCAATCAAGAGCAAATACTTAAAGTCTATTGTATTCAGCATGAAAATTTCTGAAGATGATAAAAAGTGAGTCTGAAACATCATCTTCGCTTTATTCTGCGCTGTTGTGACAATGTCAAAGCATTCTAACTTAATCAGAAAGAGAATTGTCACTTAAGTCAATGTGTTTGCAATTACATTTCTTGTTCATTTTGCAGTTTTGAACAGTTCTCTCAAGAATTGTTTAATGTTCTGCATGATCTTTCAATATTCACTGCATTTCTGTTTTCTGATGATCTTGCTCTTTTTATCACATGCTTGAATGTACTCTGTTCAGTCGTTGATGATTCAACAGCTTTTTCTCATTCATTGCATGCTCTTGATGATCTTTATACACTTCTTCGTTCATTCTGCTTTGATCATTTCATGTGATTTCACTCAAAGAGTGAAAATCTTGATGATTTTCTTCAATGCATTCAGTAGTTGCTTAGTGTACTCGTTTATGCATCAACATCTCATCTCATGATTCAACAGTGATTTTAACATTTGTTCTTTCAGAGTATTAATGAATTTCTCTTCATTCATTATCTTTCAGTTGCAACGCAATTTTCATGCTGACTCTTTGCAGACTCTGAAATCTATAATTGTCTGTATCAACAGATGATTTGAAAAGTTTTTCATTTCTTTGTTGATTTTGCATTGTATTAATCAATTCATAATGTCATCTGTCATGAAGATCAAATTTATTGTCATTTGAGATCTTTAATAATTTCTCGTAATTGTGTCTTGAGACAGCATCAGCGATGCATTGACATTTGTGATCATTTCAATTAAATCATTTGACAATAAATGCTGTCTTGAGTAGAATGATTTCTCTCATGTGAGATGATGCAGATTGAAGTTTTCTACAAGAATGCATTCTTTCAACATGTGTAACATCTTTTTGATGTTTGAAAGACTTTTTTTTTCATGAATAACTTTGTAATCTTTGAGTGACAAATTGTATGCTTCGTGAATGTGTATAACTTTCTGAGTCATCTGTGTGTTGTTTGTTAATGTTTATAACATAATCGTGTTTACATCTTTGAAGTATTATGTTGAGTGTCAAATGTTGCTGTCAATTCTCTTGTTTATGTAAAAACAAATTTTATTCTCATTATTCTTCAGCATGAAGTTAACAGTTGCTGAGCAGTACACTCTGAAATTCTCATTAAATCATCAAAGTTCTTGAAGAATTAAAATGTCATAATTCTTTATCTTTTTCTCATGTAGTAATGCTATCATCATCTTTTCTCTGAACTTGTGAATGTTGTACTGTAGTATTTGAAGCTTCTTTTGCTGAAACATTAAAGTTTACATTCAAGACTATTTAATGTTCTCTTGAGCATTTGCAATGTGCTTGCTTCTCTTGTAAGATTTTCAAAAGAAGATGATACTGAAATTGATGTGATTGATGTTGACTTCAACTCATTTGTTTTTGACTTCTTGACTAGATGATTCAATATAGTGTTTTCGAATGTGATGATCATGCTGAGAATATAACTTTCATTTGTTGAGCGTCTCTGTTTTCTCTTCAGATCATTGTCTATCAGCAATTTCAGACTGATAAATGTTTCTGTGATTATCTTCGACATCATCGCTTTAAGTTCTTTCTGCTCTTGTACGACGTGATATAAAGATCTGTGTTTCATGACTCTCTTTATTCTCTCTTTTTCAATCTGTCGTTTATGACATTGAGAATCAAAGACTCTGTATATATCTTGACACACTTCACATTTTCACATGTCTTGAGTCTGTTTATGAAAACAGTGCTTCAAGCAATGATTTAGCGCGCAGTAAATGCATCTTTGTTTGTTTCTGCATTCATATGTCTTATGATTATAATCTTAATACTTTAAACACTGATGTGTTCTACAATTTGAATCATAGAACTGCGTGATTTTTATGTTGATCTCATGACATATTCTCTCATCAATTAGCTTGTTCATCATCTCAGCGCTGACTACACGTATCATCAGCAAGATGTATCTCTTCTGTTTATTATTCTTTGTGAGTCACTCAACTTTCTCAATCATCATCTTTGAATGTATATCTTTGTTGATCTTGATCAGTGCTTTCACTCTCTTCTTCTCTATGTTTTTAAACATTTCTTCGATTTTAATTTCATGTATCACTACTTTGAAACTGACTTCATGCAGACTTATGTTCAATGAAATCTCTTTAATTCAAAAATTGTTTTTCTTCAACATTCTTTTGCTATCTTTCATCTTAACTCAAAATATCAATAAATTTGATCATCTCTTTATAGTCTCTATGTTTTTGCGCGTCAATAGCATCTTGTTGATGTCAATTTCTCTTGCTCATCTCACTATGTTCTCTGTTATTATCATCATGATTTTCTTGATCTTCTCTTTCTCTTTAATGAAGATCTTAATCTTAAATTTCTTGCAATGATTTTACACTGACGATGCAACATTGATGCTGAGAACAAGATGATTTTCAAACAACGTCGTTGACTTCTTGTTTGCTCTTTTTGCTCAGTTGTCAACGCATTTCTTCTTCTTTGCAAACTTTTTTTCAAGTCTGCTCATTATCTTTTTCAATCTCTTCAACTGATTCTTCATGCATTGATTGACAGTCAATGCAACAACGCGTTGACGCGTTAGCTTTTCTATCATCTTTGTTAATCTTTTCATCTTTTTTCAGAGCATCAGCTCATTGTTTCTACATTCATTGAGTCTATCAAAAATATGTTGTATACGTTGCATGCAACATACATAAGACATGATCTTTATGCTGATTTTTCTCTTAGCGAGAAATAGTTTCTCACAGCAGATTTACAGTTCAAGATGAACGAGATCTTTCACTGTTCAGATTTCAACAGTTTACTTTTTAAGCATGAGTTGCAGATGTTTCATTTGTGATATGCATGCATATTGCAGTCAATTTCTTCTTTAATCACATTGATATACATTATTGTTCTCTCAAGCTATACAAACAATGTTTTCAACTAGAGATTGATTCTATCATCAAAATATTCAAGAGTCAAAGCTCAGTGAAGAAGTAAAATTCTCAAGATTGACAGTTGTCATTATTGTATATCATGTTTTGCAAATGCTCACTTCACTTGTAAAACATGCAACTCATTTATTTCATGTTATCTGTAGAGATTTTTCTTGTGCAGATCAATCATGTCTTGCAGAAATGTTTATATGTTACACTTTTAATCAGACAGCGTAGTTTAATCATTCTTTACTAACTCGCTTGTGTTTCTCTTCTCTTAATGAAGTTTTCTCATCAGCATATCATTTACATATAGAATGTTTATGTCTGAATGTCTGTTAAATGATATTAATGAGATTCTCAAGTTTGCTTATGTTAAACTTAACGAGTCTCATAAGTTGCTTATGTCGTAGTAACAGACATGCAGTCTTAACAAGATTTATACATAGTTAGCATGTAAATTTAAAGAATGTTCATGATTTAAGTTCTTTTTACTAATCATTCTTAACAGATCAAACATAAGAGTGTTCTGTTTCAGTTCTTGTCATTATAATGACAAGATACTGAATTGAATGATTTTCATAAGTGATTTTTCTCATAGTTTTGCATTCTATTTGACTTTCTCATTTGCATGCAGATTGCTTGTAGCATGCACATTGAGATTATCAAAGTCTGCGCAATCGCAAAAACTCTGCATGCAATCAATGCACAGCACTTCATCATCACGCAACATCTAAATATCATTCAAACTTTTGATAATCTTTAAACTTTACTGTAGCTAGACAGTAAATTTGTAATTAACATTGCATACAGATGAGTTTCATTGCTGATCTATTCATATTTAAACAGCGAATATGCGCAAAATCAAAACTCTGATGAAACAATGAACTCATCAAAAGATGAAAGATGCTGTCATCAAAAAAGCGAATCTGAAAAAGATGCAGAAGTGATGATGCATAAGCAAAAATAGTGCAAACACGAAATTTGTATCATGATGCAATAAAGCTGATCAAAAACCAATTCTGAATCAATTTTTTGAACAACTTTGAAGAAAAAGAAGTGTTTCAGACATACAAGTTCATTAAATCACGTCTAATCAAAAAGCTATCTTTGATACAAAACTTGCAAAAAGAATTGAAGATTAAATTCAATGAAAAGTGCAAGGCATTTCTGAAAGCAATGTACTCATCATTTTTGAAAATTCAAATCAATGAAGAATTACTATTGAACGAAAGTATACAGTGATCAAGAGTTATCGAAGAGAAAATCAAGTACGTTATTAACTTCTCAGCATTCAGAAAAGCACTCAAATCAGACGAAATGTCATTCGCAATCATACAGCGAGCGTACAAAACTATATCAAAAATCTTCAATTTAGTGTATTCAGATTTGATCAAAAATGACTATCATTCAAAGATATAATGAGAAGACACGAGAATTATTCTAAAAAAATCAGACAAGTTGAATTATTCAATTTCAAAGACATACAGAATTATTACGCTGCTAAACTGTTTAGACAAAGTAGCAGAAAAAATAATAGCAGTGCAACTGTTGTACACAGCTGAAATTAATGATAAGTTGCTGAATTTTGATCAAATGAAAGACAGAAAACAAAAATCAGCTATAAATGCAGTACTAAATCTGATACATAATGCGCAAATGACAAAAAGTTGAGAAAACACACTTTTCTGCCTACTTCTAAATGTTAAAGAAGTCTTTGATCATGTTGCATTGAAACAGCTGATTAAAATATTGATTAAATTGAAAATATCAATCAATTTAATCAATTGAATAAAATGTTTCTTACAAAATCGAATTATTGACTTAGCATTTGACGATGAACGTCAGAAATCAAAGAAAATAAGCACAGAAATATCACAAAACTCATCTATCTCGTTCATTTTATTTCTAATTTATATTCGATACTTGTTTTCAAAAATTCGCGCAAAGTTTGAAAATTTACAGTCACTCAGCTATATTGACGATGTGATGCTATACGTTGAGAAAAGAAATATTGACAAGAATGTGAAAATGCTGAAAAACGCAGCAAAAATTACTTTCACATGAGCTGAGAACAATGCAGTGCAATTCAATGACTTGAAATCTGAATTAATACACTTTGAAAGTCACAAGACAACACTCAATCAAATGATTATTCTACTCAATAACATGATCATAAAATCAAAGACATGCATATGATGACTAAAAGTTTGACTGAATCGAAAGCTCAACTTTAAAGTTCATGTGCAAACGAAAATTGCAACAGTCATAAAAACGCTACACTCATTGTTTAAATTAATGAATAACGAGTGAGAACTAAATGTTAAATCAGAAAAGCAGTTATATTTGACATGTGTCACGTCTATTAGCGATTATAACGTTGAAATATGATGAAATAATCAAAAAAGCTACTTAGTCAAATTTTGCAAACTGCAAAACGCTGCATTATGAAAAATTCTGAATGCATTTCAAACATTATTGATAAATGCTATGCAAATAGAAGTTGAAATCTCGTCAGTGAAGATGCAATTAAATCAAAAGTACAAGAACTATGCAATTTGAATAGTTGAATTATTGAAAAAACATTCTATCAGAAAAAGAACATTTATTTCATATTTATTTTAATACTTTATCAAATTGAATCTAGATCTGAATGCATTGAAATATCTGAACTGAAACAAGATGAAGATGAATTTATCTTGAAAAGTCAAGAAGTGCAAAGACAGACTCATGCAGATATATTGAATATTGAACAAAGTGCAAAAAACATTGAATTCAATAAAAGAAATTGAAATTTCTCACTTCAAGAAATCATGAGATCAGAAAATCAAATATCTGACAAAGATGCAAATTGAATTCGCAAGAGATGAAATATGCAAAACAATAAATACACACTATAGAAAACTGAAAACAATAGTCAAAAAGACGAAAAACATAGTGATGTACATTGATGCATCGCAAACTCAAAAAAAGATAGCAAAGCTCAAAACAGAAATTGAAATCATGATGATATTCACACACAAGTCAATTAGATGCAGCAAGACAACAAGCGTGATCAATGAAATAATTATAATGAAAGCGAAATTGCAAGCTATCGATGATGCAATTGTGATATGCAGCGAAGAAGCATCTGAAGACAGCGAAATTTGAATGTACATAAACAGTCAAATAATGCTGCAAAGATTAAAAGCAAAGAGTAATATTAACTTGAAATTATTTAATAACATACGACAAAATCTGATCAATCTGCAACAAAATTGATGTCATATTTGCATACAGTGAGTATTGAGTTGCAAAGACATCGTTGAAAACGAAGCAGCAAATCAATTAATCAAAGATGTGACATGAAAAGAATCAACAATTGACATCAGAAAAAGAACAATCATGAGCTTCATCAAAAAGCAAATAGACAAAAAGATAAAAGAGCAATAACTAATTGCATGAAACGACAGCATCAAAAAAGAAAATCAATATCAAAAGTACACAGCGAGAGTGAATCTGAGTTACAGATCATTAAAAAAGCTTTCAAAAATAGACAAACTGATGTTTTCAATGTTTATACAGTTAAAAATGAAACATGACTATTTTAAAAGCTATTTGCATCAATTATCAGAGAATAATTCGAACAAATGCTATAAAATATGCAAGATGAGATAAACATTGAAGCACTTACTACTGAACTGCAAACATTATAAAGCAGAACAGTTACAACTTAAAGCAAAAGCACAGTTCAAAAACACAAACACTATATTTTTTTTTCTTTTTTTTTTCTTACTCAATTCAACACTTATTGTGAGTCTATGCAAGATTCTATATAATGTAGCGAGCGTCGCTTTAGCGCAGCGTTCTTTTCGTTTATGAAATCACTTTTTTCTGCATTTTATACTGTAAGTGTTCTCAATGCAAGAACTTTATAAGCTTGTTTCTTCTTCATTTTTCTCTTCTTTCATCTGACTCTTCAATGACATCACAGCTTGAAACTGATTCAGTATGATCATTGAGAGCATCATTTGAATCGTCGCTGTCATTACGCTCGCGATTTCTAAAAGCATTTTCAAGTTCGTGATGTTTTTCTTTCATTGCATTGATCTTCTTTCTGTCTTTCATCTGAAACATGTTAATAGAACATGTTTGATCAACATTTGATCAACATTTGATCATCATTGCACTTGCACATCGTCGTTGTGACATTGAATACACGTCTCTTGTGTAGAAATTTATTGAAGTCAATCTTTTTAATTTGTAGCTGCGTCAATAATGCGCTGTGAGACTTCGCTCGATCTCTGTGTAAATACAGATGTTGATGAGTCACTTCTGACGTCAGATATTGAAAATGAGCTGCGTTAAATTTCTCTCTTCAGACTATTTTTCATGTCTGTCTGATTTGTTTCTGTATGAGCATCAGTTGCGTTGCTATCTTTGTACGCTGATGCTCAATCAGTGATAGTGATAATTTGTGTACATCGTCAGTCATCTTGTCTGTCGCTTCATTTTCAAGCACTTTCGCATATCTCGTCACTCAATGCAACTTCAGCATGACTCTTTAAGAGTGAATGTTCTCATGCGCAGTCTGAATTCATTGCAGACGTGTCTGATTTCTTGTTGATGTCATGACTTTCACTGTTTTCAGAGAGATCTGACTATCACTGTATATCTTGTATATCTTTTCGTAACTCTCTCGATTCGTTGTTGCTACGTCTGCAAAATGTTTCGCTCTCGCGATTAATCTCTTCAGTTTCTCATGATGAGTGATGACTAAGATTGATTCTTTCAGCCTCTTATCTAGCTTTCAGTTGACTCTCATCGCGATCGCTGTGATGTCATCTTTACTGTTGTTATCATTCAAGTAAACTCTTTGTTTCAACGCAAATGTGTCAAGACTGTGTTTCTTTATTGACATTTTCTTGTTTGCAACTATAATCATCTTCAATGACTTCGTTCAGAAAGACGATGTGTAGAGATGACTTCGCTTCATCTTTGTTCATTCAAGAGTTTCTTTCATTCACTTTCTCTTCAGTTGCAAAGATGTCTTGCGCAGTTTTGATTTTCGATATCTTTTTGATATCAAGTCATTGCGAATTCAACTTATCATTGCTTCAATAACTTCGTCTGATTTTCAAGCATTCATGTTTATTATTGATCTTTGTATCAGCTTTCATAAGTGAATATTTATCGACACTGTGTTTATTTCTACTTGTAAAGCTTTTGTTAATATCACACGATAAACATCAATGATTTGTCACAATGCTCTTTCTTGTACTGATTTTAGCTTGACATTCAGATCTTTTCAATGATTCTTCACTTCTTATGATGTGTATCATATGATGACTTCGTGACTAAGCAGAAAGTGTGTTTTTATTTTTTTATTTTTTTTTATTTCTTCATTAAGTGCATGCAGCCTATGACTATGATACTGTCTAGGCGCTGTATGTATGCTAAGTTACATGTAACCTGGTCAAAGTCGCTGCTTTATATCTTTTCGTTGATCAATCACATCGATAGTTTGCGCATACAAGCGCTCTTTCTCAACCCTCGTCAT
>JAABUK010011274.1_pt1 | contig 11680 bp, 14 predicted proteins | sample 5559141 | NCBI WGS metagenome assembly JAABUK01 (sample SAMN10711869, study PRJNA513367) | rock metagenome | isolation source: Antarctica rocks | place: Antarctica: Victoria Land, Pudding Butte nord | collected 2016-01-03 | reverse complement strand
CCCAGAGCCCGGCACCTTGTATGTTGACAGTACCATCCAAGTTCAGGGCAAGACTGCACAGTATCGGCAGGTGTACCGAGCTCAGTCCTGAGACTTCTCTCAATCCTCTGCTCAAGCCCTTATCATTTATGGCACAGCAACACCATCCAAGTGCAGGGCAAGACTGCACAGTATCAGCAGGTGTACCGAGCTCAGTCCTGAGACTTCTCTCAATCCTCTTTTCAAGCCCTTATCATTTTTGGCAGAGCATGCTACAAAGTGCCATGCCAGGCAATTGGTGGAGCAGGTGGTGCAGATCTAGGGTAAACGTTTTCTTGATAGATTGGATCTCAGATACACGTCCCCAAGGATACACTGATTTGCAGAGCTTGGTGAAGTGCCTGGATCATAGGTGTTGCGGTAGAGACAGTATGCAGTCATGCAAGGCTGTGTTAGGCTGCGCAAGGGTATACATTTGTCATGTGATGCAGATGTGGTTTGGCACTGCCATATACATGCTTCTGTGCTGTGTTATCAAGTATGCAGATGTGGGTCTGTAGCCCTGTGGCTTGTTCGTGTGAGCGTCTTGTACATTAGCTGCAACCATCATCAGTATGTCCAGAAGCATGGCATTGTATGTTTACAGCTGTGGAGGCGATCATGGCTTATTGGACTGTTTCACTTTGGGAACAGTGTGTTTGTACACAGTAGACTTTTGCGCACAGGTGTTGATGCAAGACCAGCTGTGTTTTTATTTTCACTCATTAACAGGCATTACAATTTCTGTCAAAGCTGTTGTTAACACTTTTGTTCTGTCAACACTGATCGTCTATCCAGTAACATTACAGCATGAAGGCTGTCAAGTTAGTCTGAGATGCTGCATCAGCTTCAGCTGAGCTCTATCAAAGTTGACTATACCAGGAAGCTGAATTTGAGCTGGATGACTCTGGCTGCATGCGTCTCAGCCTCCTGCATTCCAATACAGTCAGTCTTGCAGAAAAACCAAGGCTGCTTCAAGCAGCCACTTGGACAGAATGCATAATCTGCAAATTGTCAGAGTTCATATTTCTTCACGAGCAATGGTGGCAATACTGCCCTGTGCCTGGTTTGAAACGCTCTACAAGAGCACAAAACACAACTCTTTGGTCTACATATCAAGCTTAGCCCGGCATAGAACCTCATGCTGATAGCACTAAAGAGAATGACATGCACCACATTGGACCATCCGTTGAATCAGAGATTGCCACTACTGGCTCAGTGCTAAATAATCCTGCCCCACAGCTCTGCCAAATGGCAGGCTGAGCAGCCAAGGCCTGAGTGGGCACCAAGCTGATCGTGTGCGATGACACATCATCCAAACCAAATTTGAGTTGCACAAGCCTTACATCACTCTCTCTGGCTGTCGAAACGATGAGCCAGGTATGGGAGCAGATTAGGTTCACGCAGCATGTGATCGCTTCAGCCTGCTGCAGGGATGCAGGACATGACATGGGACTGCCCTGGGGATGCAAGTTGAGAACTGGCAAAAATCCATAAGTGTTAAGTCCTAATGTACTGTTCTGGCCACAGAATCCCCCAAGGGCTAAATCCCTGTTTCGGGGAATACTCTCTGTGACACATAGCATTGTACATGCCAACAATGACACTGTTTGCACCACATTGTATGGATATCACTGCCACCCACAGGCATCAGCACTTTTCTCTCTCCTGAAGCCATCAGATGCTACACTCAACCCACATAGTACTTGCTGGCAGCATTTAGAGTTCCTGTGTAGATCTCTTCATCTAGCCCAAAGTTGAGGCGGACCACGACTAGAACAGCACAGCAGCCTTGCTGCCCCAAGCAGGATTGAGGTTTGAGGCCACACACAGCAAGTAGACCTTGGTGCAGGCAGTTGAGGGTTGGAGCCAAAGCAAGGGCCCTGGAAGGCTGTCAATGCTGCCAGTGAGTCCATCAGCTTTGGCGCACAGACTCGGTTCAAATGCTCATCGCCACTGCATGCTCTTTCCACAAAGGAAGTATACGCTTGGGCCCCACTTGTTCCAGGCAATAGTACAAGAAGCTACGCTGATGCTACTGGTATCAGACTTTCTAGCCATCTCTCGGCGTCCCTTGCGAGTCAGCTGCAGCAGGCTCTGCGCCGCGCAGCTCCTCCATTTTGACTTCAATCACCACTGCTTGGTCGCCTGAAGCTGCTTCAGCCAGCTCAGTGTCTACACTGACATGGTGCAAGTCTGAAACACTGCTGTCAGGGACTGGAAGGGGCATCCGCCACCATAAGGGAACCCCACACCAAGTGAGCTGGCGTGAAGCTTGCTTCTGGATCTTGGCTTCGGACCTGATCTTGTAGAAGCCTCTAGTGGGCAGATGGGCGCCTGTCAGGGTTTGGCCCTCTCGCTCCTCCGGGCTCAGCTGTGACAGACGCTGCATGTCTGCCAGGTGCATGCCCATGTGACGCTCCAGCACAGCCTGCACTGAGCAATTATGGATGAGGTTTAGGCTTGTGCAAAGCTGTTTGCGAGTCCCAAGCAGCTTAAGTTATAAGGCTTCCATGCTGTGAAGACAAAGAGTAACTCAGAGAGAGAGGGGCTGCTTCCGAGACAACCCCACAAAAAGAAGTCTCTCCTGTAGCCAGGTTACACATAGATGCGTGTCGTGTGGACACTGCACTGGGGCAGGAAGAGCGCATGCACATGCTGACCAGCATACAGCATGCGCAAGCACAGCATCTCAACACATGCTGAGGCAGAAGTCTTTTGGGGAGCTCAGATGTGCAACAAGCCACAATCACTCGGTTCATGCACCATCTCCTCATATTTCACTGATGCAATTTGGTGCTTCAACATGCACTCTTCAGCTGCAGCAAGCAAACTGCATTCCAACCAGCTGAAGATGGAGCGCTCGCAGCCTATGCCAGGGAACAACAGCTCTTCTCACTCCCAAACTGTCTATTTCAAGGATCATTTGTCAATCCTACACCAGAAATCTAAACTCAGAAACGTCTGGGGACAGGAAAAACGTGTTTCTACATTGTGAAGATGTTTTAGCTCTGTAGCATACAGAAACGTCACTGGCGTTTTGGTGCCTAGAGACAACTCTCAGGCGTTTCTCTTCTGTGGGCATATCTTAGAAGGGACAGAGAAGATATGAGAGCTTGCCTGGAAGGTAGGGGCAGCCTCCACCAGCCTCAGAATGCCCTCCATGCCGTCTGAAAAGCCCTTGCAAGTGAACTGGGCCAGAATGACGGCCATGATGGCGTACTGGTAGCTGCTCAGCAGGTGCTTATCCATGCTTTGACCTGCACCCCGTCAAAAGCTTATGTCCAGAGGTCTTTTTGCCTTGAGTCTGTGCCACATGGTGGTGATGCCCCTCCAGCAAAGCTGTCTCATTTGCCGTTGCATTACAGAGAGCTGTATGCATGCCCAACACGGGAACACATCAGGTGCATAGATTGCGCACACACACAGACAGACAGACAGACACAGACACACACATACCTACACACACACCTGCAAGACTTGCATGGACTGAAGCTTCCATGGAAGAAGGTGACACCATCATGTGGCCCCCATCATTCACAATGACTCGGTGACCAGGGCGCTTGTACAGGAAGAAGAACTTGCCCCCTCTCGTGACCACATCCTGTAACACAGTACACTGTGCATTGGAAACTTGGTGAGACAGGGTTCCGCCATTGCCAGAGCTAGGAAGGGGGTGTTGACCATGGATCCTTCTACAGAGATGGCTAGTACAAAAAAAACTGTTGGCACAGAAAAGCTACAGCTGTATTTGCCTGATTTTCAATTCACCTGTCTCGACTTGATGTAATACAAGTAAGTGTACCTTTTGCCAGCAGCATGGCAGGCAAAGGGTGTAGCAACACAAACACAAGCTGCATCGACACCACATCACCATTGTTTCCATATGCCGCAGGTACAGGTGAAGCAACAACATGCCTGTGTTGTCCAACCTGAGTCGCACAGACACATACAGGCAGACAGAAACATGACATGTGGACAGAGGCAAGAAGCCGTGCAAAAAGCCAGCCTGAACATGCCTGTTCATTGATGATGCTCCAGGTGTCTGGCACGACGTGATTGTAGTCTGCAGCAAAGGCATGGTTGCCGGTCCTGGGGGCACCAAAGCTGTAGCACATCACCTCCACATCCTGCTTGCTGCTGGCTTGCAGCTGCTTGCGGATGTCATAGGCTGCCAGGGTGGCAAGGGCACCGCCCAGAGAATGCCCTGTGTGCAACCAACGAGCCCAGCCTTTGAGTATCAGCTCAAGCGGCTGCCCCAAAGTATAACTATGTATGTAGTACAACTGGCAAGCATCTAAACAGCACAATCCTAAAGGCAAGCTGTGAAAACAGCCTCCCAAAAGCTTGGCATTGCAGCTTCAAGCAGAGACCAACATCCAGACTGATGTCAGAGGCAATGATCATTGGCTAAAGGCGCTGCAGCTCATGACATGCGAGCTCACAGCAAAAAGAAAAAAGATGAGCCAAAAAAGATTATGCCTTTAAAACAAAACCAAAAAAGTAGTGATGTCCCACCAGTGATGTAAATCTTTAGCTCATTTGGGCCAGGCTGGCGCTGGTTTACCATTTGCATGATGCGGTTGACGACCTTTGTGTTGAAGCCTCCAGCCAGCCAACTCTGCAGGAAGCCTACATGAACAAGGGGCCGAGAGAAGAAGATTGGGTGGCCTCTGACAGGGGGGTGTGCTACTCTCCATGCCTGCAACGTCAAGATCAACTATCCCAAAAAGTCGAGTCATGGATGTGGCACGTTCAGTAAGACAATGATCTGCCGCTACCAGCTTGCAAAAACGGTTCTTCAGGGAGCGTCCACGTCTGTGGGCCTTGAGTGGAAACATTGGCTGTCTGCATTTGCAGTGCCATGCAGTGCCTGTTGCAGCCAAAACTGTGAAGACCCACAAGCAGAGAAGCAAGTGCATGATTGCTGCATATGAAAACATGATACGTTGCTTGTGTGCAACTGCCCAGGTCCTGTTGGCCTCACAAAGAGACCACTAACCTGCATCTTGTGGACGCTTTGTGCAAATCTGTCCAGTGGCAGGCAGGCTTGTACCAGACATGTAACAGACTGTCAGATTTGGACTGACCACTAAAGCTTGAAAGACCATCAGGAAGACGAGGCAGTATACTTTGCCCATGTGGGTTGGGTTACCTGAAGATCTGATAGAGCATTTGTCATGGAGGCTGTGCCTCTGAAGGCCAGTACAATGGTGCTGTCATTCCACCCCATCAAGCACCGGGTGTCCCTCTTCACCTCACAGAACAGCTCACTGCCTGTCAAGCCATACATCTCCATTGCCCTCTGCAGTTGCAGGTCTGTCTTTTGAGTCGGTCGAGCCCTCTGGCTTGCATCTGCTTTTTCTTCAGATGAGAGTCCATTAGACCGCTTGCGTTCACTCTTCTTGACAGCCTGCAGCATGCCAGCTTCATGATGAGTGGACAGTACTGTCATGACGAGTGGACAGTACAGTAATGATGAGTGGACAGTGCAGTCAATGTTCTTCAGCACACGTGCAAACTCTCAAGCTCTCAGGGCAGACACAACTTTTTAATGAAGATGCCTGATGAAGAGCCTTCTATGTGTGTGTGTTGTGGAAAGGCAGCCAAGCATATGGCAAGCATGACTGTGCCGCTGAGACTTGACTGTCAGAGCAGTAAGAGTGCACAATGATCTCACCCTCTGGTAGTCATACACCAGGCAGCTCCAGTACCACATCTTCAACATAGTGTGAAAGCAGAACATGGGCTGCTGGTTCAGGGTGCTGCCCTTTGGTACTGTCAGAGCACGAGCAGCCAGCTTGACTGGCTTATCAGCCTCGGTCCATGCAAACTCCTGTTCCCATATCTGTATGACAACGTGCAGCCTGTCTTTATATCATTTTGCCTGATATGCAAATTCCTGTTCTTCCTTTATGGATGACAGGGGTGATGACATGGACTGGGGCAACTGTGAGCAAACTGAGAGTCAGGGCAACGATAGTCAAGTGGAATCAGAAATGACGCCTGACATAACACGCTCTGAGTGACAGTGACACATAAAGAAGCAAAGCAGGCTGAAACAGTGTCTGTTGAAGCTGTCGTGGGCAACATCACGCACGCAATGGGCATGCTGAGAATGACATTAGCACAGAAACAAGTGAAGCAGGCTGAAACAGTGTCTGTTGAAGCCGGCATGGGCAACATCACGCACACAATGGGCATGCTAAGAATGACATTAGCACAGAAACATGCGAAGCAGGCTGAAACAGTGTCTGTTGAGGCCCACCAACATCATGCATTCAACATCATGCATTCAACATCATATGCATACAAACGGCAGACACCAAGATCTGCCAAAGTGGGCGGCGCATGACCATACCCGCTTGGCTGCAGCATCATCCTGAGGGGTATGGGGCATCGAGATGAAGCTCCACACAAAGGCATTGGCCGTCATCACAACCTATGCAACTAGAGGGTCACACAAGAAGGGAAAGGACATGGTTCCCAAAGCCCAGAGAGTGATGTGATGCATGAAGGCTGCCCGTCTACCAGAACCAGCAAAGATTTCTGACAGAGCTGGTATGTACAAGCGAGTGCCAAATGGTTGGTGGCGTGCAAACACCGTCACATAGCAAAAGACAACAGCAGAAACGGGCAGATCACCAACTGTGTTGCAGATACCTGATTTGCACATCAAGTTGGGGGGTTGCAAGTTGCTACCATTCAGCCTGTCGTAGTGCACGCCACTCAAACACAAAGATGACACATTGCATACTGACATATGACATGAAATGGTGGACACGGTTGGTGCATGACTCAGCAGCAGTATCACTTGTCTCAGAAAGCAATAGCTTCAAATGAGTTCGCACCTGCATGGGCATGATGCCCAGAGCAACAAACTCAGTGCTGCCACAGCTGCTTTGATGCACCAGCCAAAGCAGGACCAGACACAATGAGAAGAACAGCATGACTTCAAGCCGCAACCTGAGCTGCAGCACAAATGTATAAACATCAAGAGGCCATTTGCATGCACCTCCGATAACAATAATAATAATTATTATAACAACAATAATAATGATAACAATTACGCTTTCTAGATAGCTGTGGGTGATTTGAATGCAGCACACTATTTGCAAAAGCTGGGCATGCAAGCCGTACAACATTTCCAAGACATGAGGCAGCAAAATGACTGTAGAGATGATGACACTAAAACTTGCACTGGGCTCAAGTGTGAAACTCAAGATTCAGCACTGCAAAAGTGAGTTGTGCAGACTTGTGTCAGCCATGAGTGCCAACCAAGAAGTGTATTGCCATTGATTCATGTCATGATATTGTGGACATAAGACACAGAATTCTGATCTTGTGGGCTCACCTGCAGCCGGAAAAAAACAGTTCCAACCTGGATCCTTCTGTAGGCCACCTTTTTGTGTGCACTCAGCTTCAGCATCAGCAGAGCACAAGTGATTGCGAAGTATACGAGTGCTATTCCCACCATCACGTCAATGCACACGCGTGTCATGACATCTGGTGCGCAGTTGCTGAGTACCATCCCTCTCTGAATTGCAAGGATGGTGCTGTCAGCAGACCCTGCAGATGCACAGTCTGGTGATTTGCAGGCAGACAGACAGACAGACAGAGAGACAGACAGGCAGACAGACAGACAGACAGAAAGACAGACAGACAGACAGTGCGTAGCATTTGCAGTGAAGAGCAGAAAGCAAGTTTGCTGGCAGCAGCTACAAGTCAGGCTCTTGCTGCATGTATGCAAAGTTACATAATAATCACAGCAAACTGACAAGCAACTCACGGACAAGAAAACAGGCGGGTTGTTTGTGAGTGAAGCTTGGGCAGCATGTACTGACCGTGAGCAATAGAGTGCAGCCATCCAATGCTGGTTGGAATCTGCAGTATGATCCAGGGGATCAAGCAAGGCCAGAGCCAGCGCCAGGGCCCATCCATGATCAATTTGGGCTTTGGCTTGCTATGCTTGTTCATGACTTGTCCACTGTAGGCATGGACCAGAAACAACAGGAACAACTGCACAAAGCCATAAACAGTTGCTGAGCATCATGTCATGCATGCTAAGATGGGCATGTGACAGATACCCACTGATAGCAGCCTGATGCAATATTAGCAAAATATTTGCAGCCAAGCAGCAATTCAGGTGCTGTCACATGCTGAAGAGCACAAGAAACATTGCACTGTGAAATCTGACAGTATAAGCTGTAGAGAGACAAGACTTGTCCTGCACTTGCCTAACTTATCGCTATTATCATTGTCAAGCTGTACATGTGCATACTGACTTTGGGCCAGCCTGGCAAAACTTCAAGGCCTGTAGGCCAACCAGCAGTGCAGGTGGAAGGGATACCCCTTACTTCAAAAAAAGCCTGACAATTTTTTTTTTTTTTGTTTCAAATACCATTTTCTGTTCGGAAAACTTTCCTGTTCCTTCGGGGCAAACTTACCGAGTTCCAGCATGTCCATCGGGCCCATCCACACCAGCTGACAACTCTGGAATAGAACGCAAATGGTTTGCACAGAAGATAGATGTTTGGAGCTATGTAACACACCAGATTGACTCCTTGCAATGCTGTCTCCGTGAGAAACAGAACTGTGTGGCGCTTTCGTTTTGGCAGCCTGCATTTGCCATGCATAGATCAGCAGATTGACGCATATTCAACCGAGCAAATAGCAGCAGGGGTGTGTGCACAGAGTCATGATCATGCCAATATGTTGTGACATGAGCAATCACTGTCGTTGCAAGTGAGCTGATGTAAGTGGGCATGAGTTTTGTGCATCTATGTCAACGTGTTCATTGATGTGTTGGTACACTGTGGCAAAAATGTAGATTGATATGCAGAATGTTGAAGTCACTGATGCAAACATGAGAGGCAAGTTTGTGCACCATACATGCACATGGCAAGCAGACCCATGTGCACACTATGATTATGCTGTCCTGAAGCACAAGTAGGACAGAGGACTGACCAGACTTTCTGCTGCCTGCATGCTCGCCAAACGCGCCAGGCATGGATCACAAAGGTGACAGCGATGATGGTCAAGCATACTCCACCAACAACTATGTTGCAAATGAATGCTGTGTTGTGCTTAAACCGTCGAGTGCTGTCGTCCTGCACGAATGATATAAGTCAGTCCCACCATGTCAAATGAAAAAGCAAAGCAGTGGCTGCATAAGGCAACATGTTACAGCCGCACACACTGCAAATGCAGCCAAGCCCAGCATGCTTAGGCAACTGGGACATGCAATAATTGTCACCTGTGTCATGATGTTGATGAATTGGACCAAAAGGATGATGAATCCAGCAAAGTGTGCAGCATGCACCACAAACATAGCAACCTGCATAGCAGGAGAAACATGGTCACTGAGTTCACGAAAATGAATTTGCATGCAAGCAGCTGCACATGGATGACTGCTCGTACGCTTGCGCAGAGACTGACCCTTGTGTCATAACTGGTCATGAAATCAAAGCGCAAAATGACTTCAGTGCCTGTGTCCACGTTTGATACAAACTTGGCTTGCACCCTTTGCGCCTCCAGACGAACAAGCTCGCTGGCGGGGGCTACATTAGGTGCAGATGTCAGGTCGGATGAATTACAAGCTCTTGCTTCCTTTGCGTGAGAGTACGGATCAATATCTTTGCTCTGTCCAGCATAGTGTTGAACAGCCTCGTGCTTGGTGTATCCTTCGTCCTTGCTTTGCTCACTGCTAGGAGTAACGTTACGCATGAGTATCGAACAGGCAGCAGCCGAGACAGACTTCGGGCTGTCGTGAGCAAAATGCGTGGCTGAGGAGCTAGCACTTGACGCTCCTGCACTTGACGGTCCTGCACTTGACGCTCCTACAACGCCAATGATGATTGCATTGTTGTCCTTTTAGCATCGTTGTCTCGGGAGCATGCCTTGACAATAGTTTGCAGTGATCAGCAGGCAGATTATGAGTCATATTAGGGGGGCGTTTGAGCAAAATCTGCCCCTATGCTGCGCCCTGTGCTATGCAAGCGAGTGTGTTCGCTCAATTTTGGGTCTTCACACTCACGGCACTAAAGCAGTACATACTTGTAGAGACTTTCGTCCCCAAGGCGCCCAAGGTGTTGCAGATCCGGCCTTGCATAAGCAAGTCCGTAGTGAGAAGTACAACACTTTCCGGCAAGTAAACTACCAGGCTGCCACCCCCAACGATAATTCATCAGAGACCCAGGGCACCAATCGGAAGTTTAAGATCCCAAACTCTGGAAGTTCTAAAGAGCAGTGCCGTTCACTTGCCTCTCAATTTCTCAGAGGCAGCAGCAGCTTTTACGATGCATCTGCTGCCCCTCCAGGTGGACAGATGTTGCAAGGGACACTATTGATGCTCTATATACTGCTTTGAGAGCTCACCCTCAGCTAAGTGTTTTTAACCAAAAAAGCACATATCTTAAATTCAATGCAGCCTCTCAGCCTTGTCTGCACTTTGGCTGCATAATGAGTTATGCGCACCTTCATAAGGCATGAGAAGGGTAACCATGCTGTGGTTTCAGGGTGTGCTGTTTCTTTTGCTGTGCACCCAGTCTGCATGCACGCATGGCTATTGCAGACAGCCACTACATCATCACACTCTTGCCTGTGGCTTGAGGACTTTGCTTAGCGTCCCCAATCCAGGTGCAGTGCTGCATAGCGTCTGAGCAGACCCATTGCAAATTTTGAGCCTCTTATGTGGCTTGAGAGTTTGCTGTTGACTTCTATGCATAATACATAGCCTCTTCCCGTAGCTCGAGGGGTCTCATATGCGTTCTCTTGCTGTTGAATTCATCGAATTTTGGTGCTTGTGCATTCATCACGTGCTGCAGTCAGGTCCTCAGCGTATGTTTTGTGTTGATGTAGCAGCAAACATGCATGTTGATTCCACACTCAGGCACAGTGCAGCAACTGTCTGTGGCTGCCAGGTTGATGGGCGGTCCATGACACTGTTTGCTGCATTCATCTGGAGCCTGTCTAGTGAGACTGCCACAACAATGCTACTGTATGCTACACAAAGGGATGGTTTGCTGAGTCTTAGCAACCTATTTCACTTTGCATGGCATGCTTGCATCCGCTCAGTTGTTCTATGTAACACACTTGCAATACATGTTGATCATGTCAAAGTCACCATGGTGATGTTGGTTCTTAGTTGTCACACAATATAACATACACTTAGTCCTTGCCTGCGTGCAATACTTGATGTACTTCACAAACGACAGATGACCTGCTAACTAGGTAACAAAAACAGCAATACCAAGTTCACCCCTCTGCAAATAGTACATGAATGCATACCTATATTCAGCATGCTCTGATTGCACAGTCACGAGAGACAGCGTATCACCATGCGCCATTGTCTACCATCAACAATGGGATAGTAATGTCACGTATGTCACAGGAGAACACAGGCATACGGCCACGCTAAACACTGGCAAACGCATGAAGATATACACTGTCTGCTCTGCAGATCAAAAAGAATTATGTCAATCTTATGACATGTTTAGTCATGCTCTGATCAGGTGCATGTCAGATTGGGTCCACACCTGTGTGAACACTGAACAAAGCAATACTAACAGCACTACTTGCTGACATACAGCTGCCCCTGCATGAGGTCATGCTGCCTTACGCAGAAGCCTGCAGAACCTAGCAGAGCAAAATGGCTGTCTCG
>JAABUK010011273.1_pt1 | contig 11682 bp, 12 predicted proteins | sample 5559141 | NCBI WGS metagenome assembly JAABUK01 (sample SAMN10711869, study PRJNA513367) | rock metagenome | isolation source: Antarctica rocks | place: Antarctica: Victoria Land, Pudding Butte nord | collected 2016-01-03 | reverse complement strand
TGCGCACGAGGGTCGGAATCTCCGGGCGCAATTCGCCTTTGAAAAGCACGACGAATTCTTCATCGCTCGTCCGCGAGCGGTATCCGGCAAGCTTGAACTCGCCCACTTCGGTCGGTAAATTCGCCCGCGCCACGCGCTCGATTGAAAGTTCGCGCGATGATTGCGCGCAGGCGGCGCCCGCCGCTTCTGTTTCGTTTTCCAATTCACTTGCTCCCAACCATTTGCAGATTTCAACAGGCCTTCCATTTCCCTTGCGCCGAAACGAAGCGGCAAAAGACGCTTCAACGTTTCGCCGATTCCCGACGGCCTGCCGAACAAATGGACAATCAAGACTACCTTAATTATAAAAGTAACGCGACGCACGCGACAAGCACTGTGCCCGCCACACGGTCTGCGCGTTATTCGACGCGTGCGCGTTCTTGGTGAATCTTTCGATTCATCATAAGCGTTGCCGATGCGAGTCGGCACGCGCTAAGATAAGCATCAGGCGCGTGTCATAAACAATTGCGGATTAAGAGCGCGCCCACACGAATCAATCTTAGTTGGCTTGCGCGCTACTTCGATTTTACTGCCAGATAAATCATGCCGGGCGAATCCCCTGATAGAAAAATTTCCGAAACGCCGCAGAGCAGCGGCAGCGCGGATGAACGCCGTCCCGCGCTCGTTTTTCTGCGCGGCGAACTGCTCGCCGTCCCGATCCCTCTCGAACGCGACGAAGTAATTCTCGGGCGCGCGCTCGAAGCAGACGTGCGCGTTAACGACGCGCGCGCCTCGCGCCTGCACGCGCGCATCACCACAGAGCGCAATCCTTTGACAAACGAAACGGAGTGCCGCGTGGCAGACCTCGGCTCGACCAACGGCACATATCTTAACGGGCGTCTCGTCACGGATGCGCTCGTCCTGCGCGACGGCGACAAGCTGACCGTTGGCGAGCACATCCTGCGCTTCGAGATGCTCGACGAAATTGATCGGGAGTTTCACAGGCAGATTCATCGCCTGCTGGTGCATGACGAACTGACGGGACTTTTGACAAGCAAATCTTTTTTCTCGGAACTACGCCGCGAAGCCGCCCGCGCCGAATTTGAAACGCGCCCGTTCTGCGTGCTGATGATGGACTTGGATCACTTCAAACTCGTTAACGACACCTACGGCCACATGGTCGGCAGCCTGACGCTCGAACATGTCGGCGGGTGTATCACACACGCATTGCGTGCGGGCGATGTCGCGGCGCGTTTCGGCGGCGAAGAGTTTGCCGCCTTTCTCCTTGACGCAGATTGCGCGCAGGGACTCATTGCCGCCGAACGCGTGCGCGCCGCCGTCGAGCAATACACCTTTCCCGCCGCAACGCGCCCGGACGTGAACGGTGAAGCGCCGACGCACCACATTACGATCAGCATCGGCGTCGCAGAATTTCCACGCGACGCGCGCGACCCGATTGAACTCGTCGAGTTGGCCGACTCCGCCCTGTACAGCGCCAAACGCAACGGGCGCAATCGAGTCTGCGCTTACCAATCATCCGCTCCCGAAAAGAACGACACGGAGCCAGATTCGTCTTGGCAAATCTGAGAAACAACTTTCTCCCACGCTGCCTGTAAATTCTGTTACCATGAAAAGCCGTGCTCGCTCATTACGGATGCGATTACAAAAACAATTCTTCGCGGAATGGAAAACACTGTGAATAGAAAAACAGAATTGCCGCCGCCCGCGCTTCTTCTTTGCGCCGGATTGATTTTTGTTTTTGCCGCCACCACAAAAACCGTTTGCGCGCAGGAAAGGCCGCAGCAGCAATCCGCAGCGCAAACGCCTATCGTCGCTGACGCATCGCAGAACGCCGCGACGCCGACTGCCTCTCCTATATCGAGCGCGGTCACCGCTTCCACATCGCAGGCAGAACCCGATCTTGCGATCACCGCCAATGTGACGGCGCGCGAATTGCGCTTCGAGCAAGTGCCGAATCCGCGCGTCGATTTCACAGGACGCCCGGAACGCGAAACCGTTTGGGACGCCGCGCGCCAGAACTTACCGCGTCCCGTTCAACCCGGCGTCACTTACCGCAACATCGGCATTCAACTAAAGATCACAAGCGTCTTTGCGGACATTGACCGCATCGTTGCCGAAGCTCTCGGCGAAGTGCCTGCGACAACCAACGAACAAACACCTCAAGAGAATCCAACTGCGCCCGCAACGTCGCCAGTATCACCACAATCACCACGCGCTGCTGCGCCATCATCCCCCGCACCAAACGCGCTGCCCGCTCGTAGCACGTCAGCCAACCCGAACGGAGGCACACCGCGTTGATAAGCTTTCTTTTACGAATTACTTTTGCGCTTCTCTTCGCTGCCGCCGCGTCGCAAATAATTTTTGCGCAGAACGCAAGCGGCAATGATTCGACTGCGCGGAATTTAATTCTTCAGTCGCCGCCGAACGCCGACGCAGTTTCCACAGTCCAGACGAACGCGCAGGCAAACGCGCAGACGAACGCCGACGAAAATTTTCAACTAGACATCGTCGCGCGCCACATTACCGAGAACGACTATCAGGCTTCGACGGCGCTTGAAACCGTTGCGGACAATACGCGCGGCGTAGCATTGCGCGTCGGCGTCTTTTTGACTGCCAGACGGATCGACGTAAACTTGCGCAACGTGCGCGGGCAAGTGCGTTTTCGCGGCTCGCTCGATTCAGTGCTCGAACGCCTTAAACTACATCGCAACAGCGATCCCGCGCCTTGAGAATCGAAACGTAAAAACGCTTTGCCGTCTTTCTCTCCGAACGGCAATGCGTCCATTGCAAAGGTTCAGTCCGCAAAAGTTTCAAACCGGAAATCCGAGCCTTAACCCAACGCTGTTTCACCAAACTCTTGGAGGAAATTATTTGTGAAGAAGATTATTTCACGCTGTGGAATTTTTGCCTGTCTCGCCCTGACCGCCTGTGTTCCGGCGCTCGCGCAAACAACCAACACCAACACGACGACGAGCGGCTCAGACGACGCGTCAATTACTACCAACACAACAACCGGCGCGCGCCGTTCAAATATTAATCAGTCCACCGCACAACGCACAGGCCAAACGCAAGTCGCGCCCGTGCGCCCGCTCTCGCAGGAAGACCAGCAGCGCCAGCAGGCCGCCAGCGCACGACGCCGACAGGAAGCAGCGTCGGGCGACCCGGATGTGCTGCTCGACGTGCCGAATCTTTCCGTCGAAGAAATCAATCTCGAAGTCGAAAATCTGCGCGCGCGTGTTTCACTCGATGCGCGTCTCGCCAACCTTTTGCAATTAACGGCGGGCGCGGATGTCGGCATAGATAAAGTCAAACTCACGATCAAAGGCGTGCGCGCCGAAGTGCTCTTAAAAGTGCGCCTCGACAACGTCGCCGCGATCATTGACCGCACGCTGACCACCATCGACCGCAACCCGCAAATCCTCGAACGTCTCCTGACAACCGTCGATAACACAGTCGGCACAGTCGGCGGCGTCGCCAATACTGCGCTGCAACCGGGCGGAGTCGTCGGTCAAACTGTCGGAGCCGTCGGGCAGACGTTAAATAATGTGACGCAGCCAAACGGACTGCTTTCGCAAACTGTCAACTCGCTCGGCCAGACAGTGCAACGCACCGTTGACCGCACAGGCCAGATCGTCGAACGCACGGTTGATAATACAGGCCGTGTTCTCAATCAGCAGAATGTCGGCAATGTCTCGGCCCTCAGCGTGTTGTCGGAAACAACCAACTCCGCAGGGCAAACTCTACGCCGCGTGCGCGACAACGCCGGTGCCGTCATCGAATTGACGCTCGATAAAGCAGGCCGCGTCACCAACTCACGCGTCGTCAGCGGAGCAACCGGCAGGCAAAGATAGTCGCTGTAAAAACAGCCCGCTGTAAAAATAGTTGCTGTAAAATCATCGCGGCTGTCGAGACAATGGATTAAGACTCTAATTCGTCTCGACAGCCGCGCGAGCCTCGCGACTTCGTCGGCCACTTCCCGCGCGCCGCCTTTTACTTTCTTCTTTCCGCACTCTTCGTTTACGGCGGACGGCGACTCTCGAACCCACGCGTCGCAGCTTTTTGCAACTCACGGACATCGAAGGCGTTTAAGAAATGAACCGGCGCGCTGGCTGGCGGAATCGCCATGCTTCAATCCAATCGGTTGCGCCTCTGCGGATAGTCGCGTTATGCTCGTTAAAGACACCTCGAATATGTTTTCGAGCATTGCAAGTTAGCCGGAAAATTTTGTGCTGATATACAAAACGACGTGAGCGCCAGACTAAATCTTGCCAGCCAACCTTTTCGCAATCGCACGCTGCCGTGGACAATCGCGGTGGCGATTACGTGCGTTTCTTTGCTCGCCCTCTTTTTTATTCTGCGCGAAAGCAATGCGCAGAACGCACAGGCAGACATCGTCGAGCGCGATTATAAAAATCTGACGGCGCAAGCCAGCGCCCTACAGTTGCAGGCCGACGAAGTCAAAGGCGCTCTCTCGCCCGATCAACTGCGTGCCTTGCAGGACGCGCACCAGCTTGTTGACCGCAAGCATTTCTCTTGGTCGAAACTCTTCGCAGACCTCGAAGCGGTGCTGCCCGCAAGCGTCCGCGTAACGCGCATCAACGTGCGCGATGTCGTCACGCTGCGCGGCGAGCAAACTTATGCGGAACTAGACCTCGCGGTAATCGGCAAAAATACGGACGACGTCACGGAGATGATTTCCGGGATGGATCGCTCCGGCGTTTTTCAGGCCGAACCGCTCTCGCAGAATCCTGTTAAGGAACGAAATCAAAGCGGCACGGAGTGGACGCTGAAAATTTATTACAGGCCGCGCGGATCGGGTGCGCCGAGTGCGGACACTGCCGCTTACAACAGCGCGCCGCCCGCGCCCGACGCAGCCTACGCGTTCACACAGAAGCGGGAGAGCGAATAGAGGATGAGCAATCCGGCTCCGACAGAAAAGAGAACTGCTCCGAACGCTCGCCGCGACGAGCCTTTGCGCGTGCGCCTCGAAAAGCTGCTCGGGCTAAACGAGCAAAGCATTGTCGGCGTGCCTGAAATCGCCGCGCTTGCCGCAAGCCTCGTGATGCTGCTCGCAGTCTTCTTCGCTTACTTTTACTCGCTCACTCCGGCGCGCGCGCGCCTCGAAGATTTGCAGCGCAAGCGCACGCAATTGCAAACGCGTTTGCGGGATTCGCAGGAAGGCGTCAAGCGCAACACAGACACGCAGTCCACCGTCGCGGAGATCGGTGAAAGTCTGCAAAACTTTGAAGCGCATTATCTGGCGGGTCGCACGCAGGGACGCACCGCTTTGATAGATGGATTGAACTCTTTGATTCGCCGCAACAACGCGCGCGTCAGCACAGGCTTTTCGTTCGCCGCGCTCGATGCGTTCGAGGCAAACAATCAAACGCGCACGTCTACGAAAACAGCGGCCAAAGGGCAAACGAGTTTTCCGGGCGTCGCCGTCAGCGTCACGGTCGAAGGCCAATACGCAAATCTGCGGCGACTCATACGTGACATCGAAGCGAACAATCAATTCATCATCATCAACGCCGTCGAACTACAAAGCGTCACAGACGTTGCTGCTTCGCGTTCATCGTCGGTTCCTTTCGGTAGTGTTGCTCCTGGCGGAACAAACGCGGCAGGAGCAATGCCGGGAGCAGCGACAGCGCGCCAGACTTTCGTTAGCCTGCGCCTCGATATGACGGATTATTTTCGCCGCGACGCTTCGATAATCAACAGCAGCACGACGAGTTCAAACACCACTACTACCACTGCGCCTGCGGCGCGCGGAACACGTTAATTCGCGCGAAGCTTTTTATCGCACATGGCAACACGAACCGAAGAAACTCCATCGACTCTGGAACGCTACAAGCCGATCATCGCCGTCGGCGCGGTTGTCATCGCGCTCATCATGGTCGTGCGCATGTTCTTCTTCGGCGGCTCGCCATCTTCCAATTCAAACATTAAGAAACGCGCCACGACTAAATCGGTAATTTCCGCATCTTCATCACGCGCGACGGCGATCAACGACGCGCCAGCTCTTTCCCCGTCCCAACTCCGTGAGCAAAAAGAAGCATACGTGCCGACGCCCATCGCTTACGAACCCGTCGCGCCATCCATGCCCGAAGTCGGGCGCAACATCTTCGCGTTCTACGTGCTACCACAGCCGACGCCGAAACCTTCCACATCAGGGATGATTGCGGCGGCTACTCCTGTGCCGACACCGCCACCGCCGCCGTTGATACTCGCCTCCGTGTCGCCCTCGAACGTCTACGCACGCACAGGCGATTTCACGCTCGAAGTCACGGGCGACAAGTTTACTCCGGCAGCGCGCATCAATATGGACGGGCGCGACTTGGCGACGCGCTTCATCAGCCCGCAACAGCTTTCCGCCACCGTGCCAGCTTCTTTGGTTGCCGGAGACGGCGCGCGTACAGTCAAGGTGCAAACGCCCGACGGCGTGCTCTTCTCCAACACCGCGACGCTCAACGTGCAACCGCCGCCTGCGCCCAACTATACTTACGTCGGCATCATCGGCGGCCCACGTTACAATGATACGGCTGTCTTAAAAGATAAAAACAGCAATGATCTTTTGAACGTCCAGCGCGGCGACATCGTCGGCGGACGTTTCCGCATCACAAGCATTTCCGAGCGCGAACTGGTGCTCACGGATACCGGCCTGCGCGTCAAACACACGCTCGCATTCACAGGCGATGCGGCAAGCACTAATCCATCAGGACGCAACGGCCCGACGCCGCCGCGCCCTGCTCAATCAGACGACGATGAGCCATAAAATCGACAAAGAAAATAACGGCGTGAATTCCACTGTTGCTGCTGCTTCAAGCCCCGACGTTCTTCCCTTGCGCATCATGCGCGAAAGACAAAGCGAAGGCGGCTACACGCTCGTCGCGCTGCTTGCGCTGATGACGATCTTCGCCATTCTCGCAATGGCTGTCGCGCCGAGCATTCAACAACAAAACATGCGCGCCAAGGAAGCCGAAGCCATCGCGCGCGGCGAAGAAGTTGCCGAAGCGATACGCCTTTATGTGCTTGCCCACCCGACCAACTTGCCGACTTCGATGGCTCAATTGCTCGAAGGCGTTTCACGCGGCGGCACAAAGAAAATTCAAATCCTGCGCGCGGAAGCGGCAATCGATCCGCTGACGGGGGGCGAGTGGCGCTTGATTCAAAAAAACAATCCGGCGGTAATCGATTTCGTGCGCGCGGTTACGACGTATGCAGGCACAAAGCCGCCGTATGCGACAAAACCTCCGATACTTATACAAGGTCTTCCGCAGGTCGTTCCGATACTGGATATTAAATCGAGCAACGATTCTTCAAGCAGCCGTAGCGATGATAATACGGGCGAAACGGAAGGCCCGTTCATCGGTGTCGCAAGCCGCGATAAACGCGATTCTGTGATGACCTATTACGGCATTGATTATCATCGCGGATGGATTTTTACTCCGGCCATCAATCCGCGTTGTGACCTGTCGCCAACTTCATGCGAATAGCTTTGGTGCCTCTCCCGTCAACGAACACACGCCCATTCATTTCATCGCACACAAAATAAATCCGCTCTCTTTCAATCATCGTTAAGTGATGATTAGAACTTCTTCATCGAGCGCTGCTCATCGCGCTTCGATAAAAATTTTCTTCAAACAAGAATAATTGTTGACATCGAACGCGTTTACGTTTATATACCAAGATGTTGTGCGCCGCTTACGCTGGGCCACAAGAGCAAAGAGAGTACAGCATCTTGTGGTTATAGCCTCAAACAAAAAAGGAGCAGCAACAACCTATGGCAACAAAAAAAGCAGGTAAGAAATCCACTTCTAAATCCACGGCGAAGAAATCGTCTGGTTCATCGAAGGGTGGAGTAAAGAAGAGTTCCAAAGGTGGAGCTAAAAAAGGCGGAGCTAAAAAAGGTACCTCCAAGAGCACTTCAAAGAGTAGCTCGAAGAAGTAACTTAAACCTACGCAGTAAGACATCAACCTTCCATAGGCGCACGCAACACACTACGGCCAGCTTAAGTGATGGCCTTTCACAGGGAACGGCAACTTGCTTGACACAAGCAACGCGCCGTTCCTTTTCTTTTTTCTTGCGCCGCCCGCGTATTGTTTCGTATGCTCGCCAAAGATGATTGTCGATAAAAACAGAAGAGGAAAGGCGGGCGACGGAAAATGCGCGAGATGGACGAAAGACCATGGGGACGTTACGAAGTTTTGGAAGAGCGTCCCGGCTACAAAGTCAAAATAATCGAAGTCAAACCCGGCGCGCGCTTGAGCCTGCAACGCCATGCGCGCCGCGCCGAACACTGGGTCGTCGTTGAAGGCGTTGCCGACGTTGTGTGCGGTGAGCGCGAACTAAAAGTCGGGAAAGGCGAGCACATACACATTCCGCTCGGCGCAAATCATCGGCTCGGCAATAGCACGAACGCGCCGCTCGCGCTCATCGAAGTGCAACTCGGCGACTACCTCGGCGAAGACGACATCGTGCGTCTCGAAGACGATTACAAAAGATAGATGTCAGATGTTAGATGCTGGTCGCGCATCGGAACTAGCATCTAACATCTGACATCTAACATCTTGCCTTATGTTAAGTGTCGCGCTTGTCGAGCCGGAGATTCCGCCGAACACGGGAAACATCGCGCGGCTGTGCGCGGCGACACGCACGCCGCTGCATATCGTCGGCGCAACCGGCTTTCGTCTCGACGACGCGGCGGTTCGTCGCGCCGGATTGGACTACTGGCCGGAAGTCGATCTGCATCGCCATCTGGATTTGAATGCGCTCGCGGAAACTCTGCCCGACGCGCGCTTCTTATATCTTTCAACGAAGGCTGAAATTCCTTACACAGCATGGCGCTACGACGCGAACGATTGCCTTGTGTTCGGCAGGGAAACGCGCGGCCTGCCTGAAGACCTCTTGCGCGCGAATTGGGACAGATGCCTGACGATTCCTATGCTCAACCCGAAGATACGCAGCCTCAATCTCGCTACCTCCGTCGCCATCGTTCTCTACGAAGCTCTCCGACAACTCGGCACAACCAAGTGATAGATGTCAGATGCTGGATGTTAGATATTAGTGACAGCCGACTGACCAGCATCTAATATCTGACATCTAACATCTACTTTGACCGGCAGTCTGTGGTAAAATAACCGTTTGCCCGACAAGCGGTAAAAAGTAATGTTTAGAACTATGCAAGGAAACTTATGACTGAAGCGAGAAAAGATATACGCAACATCGCCATCATCGCGCACGTCGATCACGGCAAGACAACGCTGGTTGACGCGATGCTCAAACAATCCGGCACGTTTCGCGACAATGAAACAGTGCGCGACCGCGTGATGGATTCAATGGATTTGGAGCGCGAGCGCGGCATCACGATTATGGCGAAGAACACTGCGGTGCGCTTCGGCGATGTGAAAATCAATATTGTGGACACGCCGGGACACGCAGACTTCGGCGGCGAAGTCGAGCGCGTTTTGAAAATGGTGGACGGCGTGATGCTGCTTGTAGATGCGGCGGAAGGCTGTTTGCCGCAGACGCGCTTTGTGCTGCGCAAGGCTCTCGAAGCGCGCCTTCCGACCATCGCCGTCGTCAATAAAATTGACCGGCATGATGCGCGCCCCGAAGAAGTCGTCAACGAAATCTACGAACTCTTTTTAGACCTCGACGCGACTGACGCGCAGATTGAATTTCCGATTCTCTATGCTGTCTCGCGCGACGGCGTGGCGAAAAAGAGTTTGACGGATGAATCGACGAGCCTGCGCCCCCTCTTCGAGCAGATCGTTGAAACGCTGCCGACGCCGGTTGCCTTGCGCAATGATTCATTGCAGCTTCTCGTCGCCAACATCGATTACGATCCATATGTCGGGCGTCTCGCCATCGGGCGCATCTTTTCCGGCGAGTTGAAGTTCAACGATAGTGTGGCGATTATTAAACGCGACGGCACTGTGCAGAAAACACGCGTCTCGCAGCTTTACACTTTTGAAGGACTCAAGCGCGAAGCGACGGAGAGCGCGCACTTCGGCGACATCGTCGCGCTCGCCGGAATGGAAGGCATCGAAATCGGCGAGACCATCACGAGTGTAGATAATCCGCAAAGGCTTCCCGTCATCGCCGTCGATGAGCCGACGATCTCCATGATCTTCGGCGTCAACAATTCGCCGTTCGCCGGACGCGAAGGCAAGTATGTTACCTCCAGACAAATCGGCGAGCGGCTCGACAAGGAAACGCTCGGCAACGTCGCCATCCGTGTCGAGCCGACGGAGTTGCCGGATCAATTCAAAGTGTCCGGGCGCGGCGAATTGCAGCTCGCAATTTTGATCGAGATGATGCGGCGCGACAATTACGAACTGCAGGTATCGAAGCCGGAAGTCATCACGCAAAAAGTTGACGGCAAATTGCTGGAGCCGATTGAGCAAGTCGTCGTCGATTGCCCCGATGAATTTATAGGCGTCGTGACGGAGGCGATGGGACGGCGCAAAGGCCAGATGATGAAGATGGTCAATCACGGCACGGGACGCGTGCGGCTCGAATTTGAAGCGCCATCGCGCGGGCTGATCGGCTTTCGCGGTGAGTTTCTGACGGAGACGAAGGGAACGGGCTTGCTCAATACATTGTTTCTGCGCTTCGACGAATGGCAGGGCGAGATGCGCGGGCGCGCGACAGGTTCGCTGGTCTCAGACCGCACGGGCGACACGACGACTTACGCGCTCTTTAATTTGCAGGAACGCGGCACGCTCTTTGTTCGTCCCGGCGTGCGCGTTTACGAAGGCATGGTCATCGGCGAGAACGCGCGCGCCGTTGATTTAGATGTTAATGCAGTCAAGGAAAAAAAGTTGACGAACATGCGCGCCGCTTCCGCAGACGACGCGATGCGCCTTGTCCCCGTCAAAGAACTATCGCTCGAACAAGCGCTCGAATTTATCGCCGATGATGAACTCGTCGAAGTCACTCCGCAATCAATCCGCCTACGCAAACGCGTCCTGCGCGCCAACGAACGCCCGAAGCGCAAGGAAGCGTAAAACATCAGTATTCAGGAGTCAGAAGTCAGGAGACAGAAGTAAGAAAAGAGCCGCGTGCGTGTTTAGCATGAACGTGTCCGGCATTGCAGTTTATTCTTTATTCTGACTCCTGACTTCTGTCTCCTGCTTTTCTTCTTCCTCTTCCTTCGCCGGATCGTAAATTTCATAATTTGTCGCGTCATCATAGTAATAACTGCGCCTTGATTTTTTATCTTTGGCGACGGGCGGCGCATCCGTCTGTTCTGATGTATCATCCGGTTGTTCGCTCATAATTTGTCTCCTTCAACGGAAGTCCGAGAAGGCAAATCTATCACACAAACCGGAAAATTTATGTTGATGCATAGAAACAAAAAAGCGCGGTTTGCCTTCGCGCTGATCGTCGCCCTCAGTTGCAGATTCGCGCCCGCAGCGGCGCAAGATAATTCCAACGGCAATGCCGCCGCCGCACAGCTTACGGTGCGCGAGATCATGGCGGAACCCGCGCTTGTGGGGACGCGCCCAGAAGGAGAAAAGATTTCGCCGGACGGCTCGCTCGCAGCCTTTTTGTGGAGCGCGCAGGGACGCGAACCGCGCGACCTCTACGTTGTGCGAACGAGCGGCGAAGATAAGCCGAAACTTCTGGCGCGCGCCGTCGATAAGCCGCAGGATTCGCGCCCGAACGCAACGACC
>JAABUK010011272.1_pt1 | contig 11682 bp, 13 predicted proteins | sample 5559141 | NCBI WGS metagenome assembly JAABUK01 (sample SAMN10711869, study PRJNA513367) | rock metagenome | isolation source: Antarctica rocks | place: Antarctica: Victoria Land, Pudding Butte nord | collected 2016-01-03 | reverse complement strand
GGTGGAGTTTGGGGAGCCGGGGGTATTGATGGGGGATGTAGGGGGGGTCTTTAGGGGGATGGTGGAGCAGAGTGGGGAGGTGGCGACATTGAAGAGGATTATTGGGGGGGCGGAGGGTGGGAAGGGGAAGGGGAGGGTGAGGTGAGGTGATGGGGGTGTGGATGTTTTGAGAGGGGAGGGGGGATATTGGCATTGCCTTGCTTTCTTGCATGCTTGTGATAGAGCGATCCCTGTGTGGACTGATTAAGCTTTTTGCATGGCGGTGGCGTTGGGTAGCGTTGTACTCTGATATTGTACTGTTGAGAGTGGACTGAGATACCAAAAGTTGTAAGAATTGCCAATTATGATGGCGATTCATCTACCTCGAACTCTGGCGGTGTGTTTTCTATTGGGTATGTGCGTCTGTGTGTATGTGTATGTGTGTCCGTCGCTCCGGGCATTTCTCTACCAACCTACATGTTCATTCCTACGCGAAAAAAGAGCTCGGAGTGTTCATGTAGAGTATTGGCATTGTACTGCTCATTCCTTCTCGTCTTATAACTTATACCCCAGCAGGATGTCGGATGTCTATTTACCAGGCTTATTATAGTACCCGTCGGTCTGTCTGGTGGTATAGTTATCTACTGGATTATTTTGATAGTTTGGCGTATGTAGCGGTATGTAGTGGTGTGGAGCCTATTGGTATGTTTTTTAGGGTGTGGGCGTGTGTTTGTGTGTGTTTTGGTAGGATGGTATAGATTGGTCTACTGCTCTACTGGGTTTGCGGGTCTGTCTAGTGGTGTTTTCATCTGGTTGTTTGGCTGGTCGTTTGTTTGCCTGTTTGGCTGTGTATCTATGTATCGACGTTTCTAGTATCTCTATGCGTGTCTGTGTTTCCTATCGTTTTTGTTTACCTAGCTACGTACTCACCTAGCTACCTCTCCGGTTTTCTTTCTTGTGATGAAATGAGGGGGTTATGTCGATGTCTATGTAGAGTGTTAGCATTGTACTGCACTATACTACTAATATCGTCTCTGTGGGGTTATGATGGGTATGGTATTTGGTGGTATGACATCTGTCTGTGTTCATTTGGATGTTTGTATGTTTGGATGTTTGGATGTGTGGATATGTAGAGATCTCGATATCTTAATATTTGGATGTCTAGATTTTTGATTGAATTTTACTATTCACCAATTTTCAACGCACGTGGCTAGACAAGGCCAGGTGAGGCCAGGTGAGGTGAGGCGAAGTGCGGTGCGTACGAATAAACTATACAAGACCGGATGGATCTATGGACTACTATGCTGATATTGATGGGCTTAGTTTAATGTATCAGGTTATAGTATATCAGGTTATAGTATATCATGTTATAGTATGTTATATCATATTATGTTTTGGGCAGGGTAATATATATCTTGGCAGGCTACATGAATCAAGAATCTATTTTGTCAGAGTAGATGTTGTAAGTGGGTGCATTTGACGCGGAGACCTAAGAATGGATAACCTGGGTTTGGATGGATGTGGGATGTGGGATGTGGATGTGGGATGTGGGATGTGGGATGTGGGATGTGGGATGTGGGATGTGGGATGTGGATGTGGATGTGGATGTGAGATGTGGATGTGGATGTGGATGTGAGATGTGGATTTGCTGCGTTTGGGTCGGTAGGGTATTTGCTGTATATAGTAGCGAGTTACCATTTAAGGAGGGTAGGAGACATGGGAAGGCTCTGGTTAGGGTAGGTGGGTGGGGAATATAGGTGTTGTGGAAGATGTGGATGGGGGATGGAAAGAAGTCAAAGCTATAGGTTTGGATGCGGTAGTATATGTTTTTTTGTTTTGTTTGATCATTTAGTGGAGGAGATTGTTTTCATTACTTTTCATCAGATCTATATTGATTTTCAAATCATGCTGCCCTTCCGACGTAGATGAGATCATGCAATCTTCACTATTATTCCTCAGATGCCCACTCATCTAGGCCTTTGCCCAAGGAGAGCATGGAAATTTAGCGCATGAACACCTCGACTGTTACCTCGTTGCCCCATCCTGCGACCAAGCCCATCTCATTCCATGCAGTTTCAATGTCGATTTCCAACACGGGTGCTTGTTCGCTGATCTTGACTGTATGTACGGGTATCACCTTGCCGCCTGGAGGTTTCGAAGTTAGTATGGCTATCAGAGGCTGTGCATGAGGCGTGGGGGCGCGTACCCAGCATAATCAATAGATCGTCCTTGATAGACTTTTCGTAAAGCGTGGATATATATATGCCCACTATACCCAACGCTTTCAACACAACTTCGATTTGCAATTTCCCATTCTCTGCGACTTTCGCGGACGTGTTCAAGACAGCGGCTGCACCAGTCATTTTGCCCAAGAGGCCAAGGACGCCGACTTTCGTAGCGGTCGGGGTTGAGTCGGTGGCTTGGGGAGATATAAGAGAGATTGGGCGGAGAGGGAACGCTGAAAGGATCTCGTAGCCTTTGACTTCTACTTCGAGCGACACGACGGGCGTTTCGCTGTCTAGCCTCATACTTCGACTTACCTCGCCCGTCGTATGCGCGCGGACGACATACTCTTGCTCGCTTTCGATGCCGGGGAAGGAGTTGATATTCACAATTTCTGAGAGCGGACGCTGGCTGACGTTGAACAAGGCCAGGATGCCAGTACCGCCTGTGCCGCCGGTGAAAGTCCCTACTTTCAGCAGCCGCTCTTCTTCGTAGCCGGTGTATATCTCTACGGTCTTGCCGATGACAGGTGGGCGGAGGATGATGGTTTTGTTCTTTGTGGTTCGAGCGGTCATTTCAGCGATAAGGGCGAGGTTGTGCTGGCCTGGCTCGTCGCTGAAGTAGATGGGGCCGCCGGAGACGCAGCGGCCGGCGGCGTGGAAGGAGGAGTAGGGGTGAGAAGTCTGGAACATGTCCCAGTCCGGTAGGATATTTAGATGGGACGTTAGCAGGGAGTTGTGCGCGTTCACAAAGATGTGCCAGGGGTGCGAGGTCGGTATGCCCGGGAAGAAATCGTCGCTATTGCGGACCATCATGCGTGGTTTGTTGAGGGGGAGTTGGGTGTGAAAGAGAATCTGGGGGATCTGGGACATGCAGGAGATGGCTTTTATGGAGAAGTAACGGAGGCTGTTTATGGTCCAGGCGTCTTGGAAAGCGGCGATGGTACGCAAACGGTCGGGGGCGTCGGCGAGGAGGTCGAGGAGGAATTGGGCGTCTGTTTTTACAGAGTCGACACCGCATTCGAGGAGGAATCTGGGAAGTCAATCTTTCTGTCATTGGGAACGGAAGTAGATCTGCTGGGTAAGATACGCACCTGTAGAAGTCATTGTACATACGATCTATGTCGTCAGGGTCTACGATCGTTATCGAATCACCTGTTATGAGGCTGTTCTCTTTTTGAACTTCGACCGTCTTATACTGCTTTGCTATGTCACCACGTGGAGAAACGCCACCCCAATATCCGGCCTATGCTTATTGTCAATTGCTAGAATGCTGCTTCTATATTTAGGTACGTACGATCGCATGCCAGACAGCTATATGTTGGATATCTGGATGTTGGTCTCGGATATTCGTGATAGTGTGCTTCAACCCTTGAGGGAAGCCTTCTTCATTCGCTTCGAATCTGGTCCAGCCACGCTGGAACTGCGACTGGCCATGCGGGTCCTTTCACTTCTTAGTGTGGACCGAATGTATACCTCAGCCGCCTGACTCACAATAGATTGCCAATTGTCATCAATGATTAGATTCGTGACTGAGAGAATGAGCACAATTGTCATACATGGAACAGCCGAGCGTACTCTTGATATTGTTCTCCTTAAGAACGTTCAAACCATTGTAAATCTTGTCCTCGCTCAGATCTTGTCCAAGAGCATTCCACGTGCAGTAAGTCAGACCGTCGTACCAATTTTCCATCCATTCGGCCTTTACGTCGTTTTCGATAGCTACTTTGATCTCCTCCTTGATTTCGTTACTTATATACTCGTCGCCACGAACGATCTTGCGTGCGTGATACATCACAGCCGCATTGGCTTCTTCAAACGTAGTCCCCACAGCTGCAATGGCATGCGCTGTACTGGGCTCGGGCCTGTCGTTCCTTGCTGAGATTATGACATTACCCTGGCCATCTGGTTTGAAAACCGTCAAGACATCACCTACTCCACTAACAGCCAAGATTACCAAATGGAGTCCGTCCCATCGCAGAAATGAACACAATACGGCATCTTCGGTTGGGCTAAAGTTGCCTTTCCCATGTCGTGGAGCCAGCCAAGGGCTCCAAATCCTCACCAGTGAGAACCACCTTGTAAAGCTACGGGGCGTGCCAAGACTGATGCTAGCCCAGCCAGACGATGCACCTTCAGCAGCCTTCACAGGAGTAGTGATGGACCAGAGCTGCGTATCTGGGGTGTCACTCGGAACTAAATGTACAGCTAATCCAGAGCTGATGTCCTTCAGATAGTTCTTGAGCTCAGATGGCGGCTTTTGAGGCTGGAAGTACAGCTCTCCGTCGGTCAGGGATGATTGATCATTGACCCACTTCCAAGCACTCAAAGTACCAATTCGATACTTCAAGGTGAATCGGACGGGTCCTCGCATATGATCAGGAGTAGGTAGATCGACCGAAAAGGATCGACGGTAGACATTGGCTCTGGTGGACGAGCTGACAGCCAGCTAGTTCTTCCGTAAGCCCATATGTCTGGCATTGCGACTCACAGCTGTCATTACAGGGCCGATGTCTGTGGACTGCTCTAGGAGATGAAGCTCGTGCCACTCTCTGTCTTCATGGCCGTTATGCCAGATGACAGCCTCCCAGCTTTGTTCTGGAAAAGACCTGCTGGACTCAAGAAGCACGGTGAATTTGACCTAGCATACTTCAGTATGTCGAGATGGCTAAATACTCTCCGTCAGTATTAATGCAAAGCGCACCGTCTTTCCATATGGTACAACTGTGGCTTGCCCCAAAGGCGGATCACAGACGGCATTGGCGAACAACAACATCTGAGCTGGTCTTACGAATTTCAGTTGAAATGGTTTCCCGTAGAGGTCGTTGGTGACCATGCTGAAGCTCGAGTCTGAGCGGCAGGAATCGGGTTCGGCACTGGCTCGACCTCACGCGGCGTTGGTGGCAGCGGAATTGGTTCCGCGAGGAGCCTGTCTCTGTTGATGCAGACTTGGATATTGAAATCTACCAACATCCCGAGAATGAGATGTTAGCCAGAACTGCCACTGGGCTGCTACCAAAGTCGCCATATGTCTGCCCATCATGTGCACGTCGGCTTCGCCCGACAAGCGTCGTGCATCAGAAGAGAGGGATCACCCAGGCCTATCTCCAAAAGACAATAGAGGCGAAGATAGAGTGGGCAAAGCGGGCTACGGAGATTAAGGCTGGCAGGGAGGAGAGCATGTTGACTATGCTGGAGAAGAGAGGATACATAAATCAAGTTGTCGGGTAAGTGGGAAAGGCATAATAAGGCGTCCTGTGGGCTAAGTGTCCCACCAGCAATCGAGATGACCTTGATCGACTGATGACGGAGAAACGAGTCGGCATATATGTCGGCGTTGATCCGACAGCGGCGTCCATGCACGTTGGGCACCTGCTCCCTCTGATGGTCTTGTATTGGGCCTATATTAAAGGCTTCCACGCATGCTCCCTGGTAGGATTTCCCACACCTACGTTGAGCCTGCATGATCGCTGAGGAGTCCAGCTTGGCGGCGCGACGGCACAGATTGGTGATCCCACAGGGCGATCATCGATGCGAGAAGCTCAGCATCGAACGGTGCGGAAAACCAATATGGCGAAGATGCATCTCCAGCTTAAATCTATGTGGATAAATGTGGAGAAACGAGCGAGGGATTATGGATATCGATGGGAATGGGCGTGGAGAAGAGAGGTGACGAACAACAATTCGTGGCTGAACAAGATGCCTGCTATTGAACTCTTAAAGCTACTTGGCCAGGGTGTAAGGATAGGGACAATGTTGGGGAGGGATTCGTAAGTCCATCCTTCTCCCGTCATCGTGACGGCTGAATTGATCGCCATGCTGATTTCGCTATGTCTCAAGGGTCAAGGAGCGGATGAAGCAAGGAGAAGGCATGTCGTTTGCTGAATTTACGTATCCACTGCTACAATCGTGGGATTGGTGGCACATGTACTCCACAAAGGACATCCAGGTGCAAGTTGGAGGATCTGATCAACTCGGAAACATCTTGGCCGGCATCGACGCTATAAATTACATCAGGTTCAATCATTTCGATCCTGTCGTAAGGCATGACGAAGAGAAAATGAGAGCGAGAGAAGCCATACTACTGAAGCCTATAGGCTTCACAGTTCCGCTGTTGACAACTAAATCTGGTGAGAAATTTGGGAAGAGTGCGGGAAATGCCGTCTGGCTTGATCGAGAGTTAACTAGTGCATTTGATTTGTACCAGGTAAGTCGCCACATGGCCTGAATGTCTATAATAGGCTGACGACATCCAGTTCTTTCTCAGGATAGCGGATGCCGACGTTCATCGATATCTCAAACTCTTCACCTTTGAACCACTCGACGTGCTCGAGACTCTCATGCACGAGCACAACAAAGAGCCTTCCAAAAGAGTGGCCCAGCACAAATTAGCCCGTGAAGTTCTCGAGATTGTCCATTCAACGCAAGTAGCGAGAGAAACCGAGCAACAACACAGAACCTTTGTCCAAAATGGTTCAGCATCTATCCCCATTATGCTCTCCGAGGACGCTAGCAATCTTCCCGACCAGACAGATCATATTGACGAAACAGTGCCTACACCGATTATGGACAATACGGACAGGACTCCATTTCAAACCGTTGTACTTCCCAAATCTCTGGTCTACAATCAGCCAATCACCCGAGTGCTTTACCACGCAGGTATGGTTTCATCCCGAAGCGAAGGCTTCCGCATGGTCAAGAGCAAAGGTGTCCATCTTGGGGCTCGGCCCAGCGCCTCCGGAACCATGGGAGATCAACTTGATTTCTCGCCAGCGCTGAATTGGGCAGGCAGTGAGACGGAGAAATATATTATAGGGGGAAACACTCTCATTCTGAGGGTTGGAAAGTGGAACGTAAAGATCATCAAGATCATTAGCGATGAGGACTTTGAAGCTCAGGGACTTACTGCACCAGGGTGGAAGGAGGAAAATGAAGAGAAGCCTTTGACGGCGGACCTGAGTAAGATGAAGACCTGGCACTCGAAGACCTATATTGAAAAGGCGCCGCTTCACCAGAGAGGGCCCGATGCGGGAACGGAAGACGAAGATTGGGATAAACCATTGAGCTCGCTTATAGAATAGTGTAAATACAGTGTAAAGCATCATATATGGACAATTTTGACCAGTACTTATGAATGCCATGGCAGCGAAGCAAGATAGTTAGTGCCAAGCAATCGCGTCAAGCGCGTCCTCGTTCACGTCTCTGCAAAACGTTTTTGTAAACCAATACTCAAACAGGATCTTGAATCCTGTCGCGCAGTACCAACACTCACCCGTCTATCTTACTCATGTTAGAAGTTTGATACGGCTTTCGGAAGCATGGCAGACCTTCCCAGCTCCTCCCCAGCAGCCCCGCCTGCGCTGAAAAAGTCAACATCGAGCTCCAAAAACCAGACATCCATTGCGGGCTTCTTCAGAAAGAAGGATCCAGTGGCTTCCGCGAATGAAGAACCAAGCATTACTGCTTCAGGCTTACCCGTCAATGGCCTCTCCAAGAGCAACGGAATCAAGAAATCGTCCGTCTCTTCGAGTCAGAGCTTGACGCCGGCCCCTAGTAGTGATGCTGTAGAAGAGGTCGGGGGAGAGGTAGAGATGAAGCCTACCAAGAAGAAGGGGAACTATGCCTCCAATGGCTTGCGATCACCAATAACGCCTGCGAGTGTGGTGGATGCTAGCGACCCGGGGCAGGAGAACATAGTGCCGAAGGGTTTTTACAGTCCTTCTCGAAAGGTGAGCAACTTGCCTCTTACCCTTATGGACAGAGTCACTGATGAGCATGCCACAGGCTAAGCGAGCTGTCAACTACGCTGTCGACAAGTCCTCTGGAGAAGAAGACGATGAAGAGGACGCATTCACCTCTGAAAAGAACAGAGGAAGAGCGGCGAAGCGCAGAAAAACCAGCATTGATAGCGAGAATGAAGACGTGTTCATAGCGGATGCTCAAGCAGACGATTTTATCGATGAGAGTAAGCTTTCAAGTCCAACGCGGTAACTAGATACACTTGCTGAGGTTCTTCTTGCGAAGATGACTTCGTCGTAGACGACGAGTCAGACGATGTCGCGGTTCTAAAGAAGAAGCGAAAGCGACCATCCGCTACAGAAGCATTGCCCCAGGCGTCCAAAGCAAATTCAGCTCCTGATGAGGAGGGCATGGACGAGTATGAGGATCTGCCCGTGGCATCTACTGCAACCCAGTGGACGTTCGACCCAAGTGTTACCCATTCTTTGCAACTTCAAACTCGGAACTCCAACAAATCTAACCAGCCTAGCCCTACAGCTAAGACCTGGAAGGCCAAGGAAAAGGCACACAAGAGCGAGCCTGAACAACGGTACTCGTGGCTCAAAGATATCCGTGATATGGACGGAAACAGACCGGACCATCCCGATTACGATCCCAGGACGATTTACGTACCCCCAGGTGCCATGGCTAAATTCACAGCCTTTGAAAAACAATATTGGGAGATTAAGCAGAAATACTGGGACACCATCGTCTTCTTCAAGAAAGGCAAATTCTATGAGCTCTACGAGAACGACGCCACCATAGGGCACCAGCTTTTCGATCTGAAGCTCACGGATCGGGTCAACATGCGCATGGTTGGTGTGCCTGAAGCAAGTCTACACACTTGGGCCAACCAATTCGTCGCCAAGGGGTTTAAGATCGCTCGTGTAGATCAAGTCGAATCTGCGTTAGGCAAAGAGATGCGTGAACGTGACAACAAACAGCCTGGCAGAGCTGCCAAAGATAAAGTTATCTCTCGGCAACTGGCCAGCGTACTGACCAGCGGCACTCTCGTTGATAGCGGAATGCTCCAAGACGACATGTCCACGTATTGTGTGGCAATCAAAGAGTCAGAGCAAGACGGCCGACCTGCTTTTGGCATCGCGTTTGTTGATGCCGCCTCGGGCCAATTCTTCTTGACCAATTTTACGGACGATCCAGAATTGACCAAATTTGAAACCTTCGTGGCACAGATGAGGCCTCGCGAGCTCCTGGTGGAGAGGTCATGCATCTCCACAAAAGCTCTGAGAATATTGAAGAGCACTTCTGCGTCAAGCACTTTATGGAATTATCTCAAACCTGGCAAGGAGTTCTGGACTGCAGATACTACGAACCGAGAACTCAGCGCTGGCAAGTATTTTATCAATGCTGAAGGCGATGACCTAGAAGCGTGGCCCAAGACTCTATTGCAAGCTCGGGAAAATGATCTTGTGATGTCCGCATTTGGTGCATTGGTGCAATACCTTCAGACTCTACAGATTGAGCGCGACCTCTTGACGCTCAAGAACATCTCTTGGTATGACCCTATCAAAAGCGCCAGCACTCTCATCTTGGATGGAAAGAGCTTACTCAACCTGGAAATCTTCGCCAATTCATTTGACGGTGGTATTGATGGCACCCTATTTACCATCCTCAACCGTTGCATAACTCCATTCGGAAGACGCATGTTCAAACAGTGGGTCTGCCATCCGTTGACGGACGCCCACCAGATCAACGCACGCCTCGATGCCGTGGAATCTCTCAATGCGGATGCCACCGTCCGGGATCAGTTCATCTCCAATCTCACGAAACTACCCGACCTTGAGAGGATGATCTCTCGGATTCATGCGGGTAGCTGCAAAGCCCAAGACTTCGTACGTGTCCTCGATGGGTTCGAACAGATCGACTACACCATGAGCCTTGTCCGAGAGGTAGGCTCCGGAGGGGGGATCGTTGGCCAATTAATCTCTAGAATGCCAGATATGACAAAGCTCCTTGGCCATTGGAAATCTGCGTTCGACCACGAGAAGGCGAAAGATGCAGGTTTGCTGATTCCTGAACGTGGGGTTGAGGAGGACTTTGATGAGAGTCAAGATCGAATCGAAGGTATACTCGCTGATCTTGAAACTTTGCTGAAGAAGACGCGAAGAGATCTGGGGTCCAGCGCCATTGAATATAGAGACAATGGCAAAGAAATCTACCAGTTCGAAGTTCCTATCAAGGTCAAGGGCGTGCCAAAGAATTGGGATCAGATGTCTGCTACGGCGAAGGTGAAGCGATACTACAGCCCAGAGCTTCGGGTCCTGGTTCGGAAATATCAAGAAGCTCAAGAGACGCACGGGCAAATCGTTAAAGAGGTCTCAGGACGATTCTTCCAGGCTTTCGATGAAGACTACGATACCTGGCTAGCAGCGGTACAGATTATCTCACACTTGGACTGCCTCATCAGCTTAGCCAGAGCATCCTTAGCGCTTGGCGAGCCAAGCTGCCGCCCCGTATTCGTCGACGATGACCGCAGCATCCTCGAGTTCGAAGACCTTCGCCACCCTTGCATGCTAGGAAACGTCACAGACTTTATTCCTAACGATGTCAAGCTCGGCGGCGATACAGCCAACATCAGTCTCCTCACAGGCGCCAACGCTGCCGGCAAATCCACTATCCTAAGAATGACCTGCATCGCCGTCATCATGGCCCAAATCGGCTGCTTCGTCCCCGCCACCTCTGCCCGCCTGACTCCAGTCGACAGGATCATGTCCCGCCTCGGCGCCAACGACAACATCTTCGCCGCCCAATCCACCTTCTTCGTCGAACTCGCCGAAACGAAGAAGATCCTCTCCGAAGCCACCCCCCGCTCCCTCGTCATCCTCGACGAGCTCGGCCGCGGCACCTCATCCTACGACGGCGTGGCGGTAGCGCAGGCAGTCCTGCACCACGTCGCCACGCATATCGGCTGCGTGGGCTTCTTCGCTACACACTACCATTCCCTCGCCGAGGAATTCTCCTCGCATCCGGAGATTCGGAACCGCAGGATGCGTATTCATGTCGACGATGAAAATCGACGCGTCACGTTTCTTTACAAACTCGAGGATGGAGTTGCAGAGGGTAGTTTCGGCATGCATTGCGCCAGCATGTGCGGTATTCCGAGCAAGGTGGTCGAGAGGGCGGAGGTGGCAGCGAGGGAGTGGGAGCATACGTCTAGATTGAAGGAGAGTTTGGAGGTTGCGAGACAGGGGTGTTGGATCCCGCTGGGTATGCAGAGCGATGTTTCGTGGATGCTGAAGGAGGTGCAGGATAGTGTGGGCAGTAGAGGGGTTGATGTGTTGAGGAAGGCTATTGCGGCGTTGTGAGAGTGCTGAAGGGGGATGCTGCGAGGGTGTTGCTATTGTGAGGGTTCATATAGATGCAGCGTGTGGGTTTGCTTGGGGCTTTTTCCAGCATTTTGGAGAGTCGCGTGTTGAGGAGCTTTTTTTTACTTTTGCCATACGGATTTCTGTTTGCATATAGCGTTCGCATAAGATGATGTAGGTACCACCCAGCTTGATCGCATGTACCTGGCGTTCTGCATCCTGTGTTCGGGGTGGCATTGAGCGTCTAGATTGTCGTTTGTGCAATAATTAGGGTATACATAATCCTACACGCCGTTTTTATAGCTATCTAGACTTTTCAAAAGGCAAGTGATAGGAAAGCCACTCCTATACCTCTTCTCCCTCCGCCCTTCCCCCTT
>JAABUK010011269.1_pt1 | contig 11685 bp, 9 predicted proteins | sample 5559141 | NCBI WGS metagenome assembly JAABUK01 (sample SAMN10711869, study PRJNA513367) | rock metagenome | isolation source: Antarctica rocks | place: Antarctica: Victoria Land, Pudding Butte nord | collected 2016-01-03 | reverse complement strand
TGCTGCTGGAGCCAGGGGTGGTCGGGCGAGCATTGGATGGCGAAGTCCATCGCCAGCTCGAGCTTGTGCTCGGCCGCGGCCAGGCGGAGGTGCTGGAAGTCTTCGACGGTGCCGAGCTCGGAATGCAGGGCATCGTGGCCGCCCTCCTCGGAGCCGATCGCGTAGGGGCTGCCGGGATCGTCGGCGGCGGGGGTGAGGGTGTTGTTACGGCCCTTGCGGTTCTTGCGGCCGATGGGGTGGATGGGCGGGAAGTAGAGAACGTCGAAGCCCATGGCCTGGATGCGCGGCAGGTGGCGCACCACGTCGCGGAAGGTGCCGTGGCGGGCCGGATCGTCGCTCATGGAGCGGGGGAAGATTTCGTACCAGCTTGCGAAGCCGGCCGCGGTGCGCTCCGCCTGGAGCGGGACCGGGCGTTCCAGCGAGACGCTGTGCGGGCGGTCGTCGGCCTCGGCCATCAAGGCCGCGGTTTCGGGCGCGAGCAGGGCGTCGCGGCGCGCGGCCTCGTCTGTCTTGCCGCGCAGCACGGCGGTGAGCGCGGTTTGCAGCTTGCGTTTCGAGCGGGCGGCGGCGGCGGCGACCAGGGCGGCGCCCTCCTGCAGCTCGAGCCCGGTCGGCACGCCGGCGTTGTGTTTCTTGGCAAGTTCGTCGGTGAAGGTGCTGAAGGCGTCGCGCCAGGCGTCGATGGTGTAGTGGTAGATGCCCAGGCGGGCCAGCGGCAGCTCGGCCGCCCAGCGGTCGTTGCCGAGCAGGCGCATCGGCGTCTCCGTCCAGCCCGCGTCGGCCGGGCCGCGCCAGCGCAGCACGGCGGCGAGCTTGTCGTGCCCGTCGCCGATGATGTCGGCTTCCACCTGCACCAGGCTGCCCAGGGTGCGGCGGGCGGGGAAGCGGCCGGCGTCCACGCTGGGCGTAGGGGCCTCGATGGCGAGCCGGGCGCCGAGGGCGGCCTGCGACGCCTGCGCGGCGGACAGCGGCGCCGGCACCGGCATGGGCGCGGCCTGGGCGGCGAACAGCAGCAGCGCGCCCGGCGGGACGGCGACCGTGGTGGCGGGCGTCAGGCTTTCGGTGCCGTCGAGCGCTGCGAAGGGCCCGAAGGCGCCGCCGGCTGCCGCCAGCAGCGGGCCGGCGGGCACGTCGAGGAGCTGGCTTGCCAGATTGACGAGGGCGAGCCCGGCGCGATGGGCGCGGCGCGGGTCGGGGGTGTCGGTCAGCAGCAATGCGACGAGCGCACTGCCGGCGGGGGAGAGCAGGCTGGTGTGCGCCGGGCCGGGCACGGCGGCCTGACGCTGCGCGTTGAGCGGGGCGGCTTGGGGGTCGCCGGTCATCCAGCCATCGGCCAGCACGGCCGCAAGCTGCCGGCGGCCGGGGCCGGGCTGCTCGCCCGCATCGGCCACCACGGCGCCGATGCGGGCGAGCAGCGCCAGCTCGTGCCACAGCCAGTCCGCGCGGCCGTCCCACCAGGGCAGGGAGGACGCGACCCAATCCAGCACGCCGGGGCCGATGTTGCGCAGGACGTCCCAGGGCAGGCCGGGGGTCCAGCCGAATAGGATGGCGCCGGGGCAGGCCTGGCGCAGTTCGGCCAGGAAGCCGGGCACCAGCGCCAGCGGCAGGTTCGGCAGCCCGAGCAAACGCACGCCGGCGACGCCCGATTGCATCAGGGACTGGACGCGCTTGCCCCACCAGGCGGCCAACGCGGCCGCGGCCTCGGGGCCGGTCACAATCGCCAGGGCTTCGCCGGCGAGGCGCGGCTGCTGCCGGGGATCGGTCGAGGGCGTCGGCAAGGGGGCGAACAGGCCGGAAGCGGCGCCGGCCTGGGCGCGGTCGACGTTGATGTCGGCGAGGACGGCGATGCCGAGGCGCTGCGCGGCGGCCGCCAAGCCGGACGAGGGGGCGGCTTCTGGCCAGAGCACGTGGTCGAAGCCCTGCGCTGCGGCGAGCGTCAGCGTGGCCTGCCAGTCGGCGGCGCCATCGGCCCGTATGATGCGCGGCGCGCTGCGTCCTAGCCGGCCTTGTGCCGCCGCTTGCGTATCCAACTTCGGTGTCCCCCGTCTGATCGGCACAGAGCGCAGGGACCAGCGGGGCGTTGCCGGGCCGCTACTCGAGCTGCACGCCGCCCGTTACCGCCTGGTAGGTGGCGATGGCAAGGGTCATTGGCTCGAACGGCTTGGTGATGACGAAGGCGGGCTCGAGCGCTTCGCCGGTGAGCAGCCGCTCGGGATAGGCGGTGACGAAGATTACGGGGGCATAGTGGTGGCGCATGATGCGGCTGACGGCCGAGGTGCCGTCGCCGCCGGCGCCGAGGTTGATGTCGGCCAGGATGAGGCCGGGGCGATGCAGCTCGGCCAACTCGACCGCTTCGGCCTCGGTCGCGGCGACGCCGACGACGTTGTGGCCGCAGCTCTGCACGAGCTCCTCGATGTCCATGGCGATCACCGGCTCGTCCTCGATGATCAGTACATCGGTCGCGGCGCCGGCGCGCAGGTGCTCGCGGGCCGCGGCCAATTGGCTTTCGGCGTCGCGGATCGGGATGGCGACGATCGGCGCGGCGGCCTCGATCGGCAGTTCCTCCAGGGACGTGAGCAGCAGCAGCTGCCGCTGCTTCTGCGAAAGCCGGCCGATGACGAAGGGGCTGCTGGCGACGCTGGCCTTGTCGAACCGCCGGGTGACGGTTTGGTAGAGCGCGTGCTTCGGGTTGTTGTCGGCGTCGGCTTCGGCCAGCATTTCCTGCAGGCTCTCGGCAACTAGGCTGTCGCCGCGCGGTTGGCTGCCGGTCAGGGCCCGGGCGTAGCGCCGGGCATAGGGCAGCGCGCGGATCAGGTCCTCGCGGCGCAAGCTGGTCATGGGACGTCCTTTTAATGCACAGAGGCGGGATGGAGATGGGCGAGGCGAGTCGACGTGACCCGGCGGGTTCCCCGGACATAGCCGAAGCCGAGCTTCGCCGCCAAATCGGCGCGCTGCTGCCCGACCTGCGCGGGTTCGCCCGCTTTCTGGCGCGCGACCGCGCTGCGGCCGACGACGTGGTGCAGGACGCGCTCGTGCGGGCCTTGAGCGCGCTGCGCCAGTTCGAGCCGGGAACCAACCTCAAGGCCTGGCTGTTCACGATCGTGCGCAACGCCTTCTACGAGCAGGCGCGGCGGCGCAAGCGCGAGACGCAGGTGTTGGAAGGCCGGCCGGACGGCCCGGAGGGCGCCGACCCGGCGCAGGAGGCGCGCGCGGCGGTGACCGACTTGCAGCGGTTGATATGGACCTTGCCGCCGCTGCTGCGGGAGGCGCTGATCCTGGTGGGTGCCCAGGAACTGTCGCACGAGGAGGCGGCGGCCGTCTGCAACGTACCGGTGGGCACAATGAAGGCCCGCGTTTCGCGTGGCCGGGCGGCGCTGGCGGAAACGTTGCGCCGGGCGGAGAAGGAGGCGGGGTGAGATCATTGGTAAACCGCTAACTAAGGACAGCTTGGGACGGAACAATTGCGAACGGTTTAATCTCCCGGGTTCTCGCGTGTTCGTGATCCAGGGGATGCAACGCTCGAGCCCCGAGGACCATTGGCTCGATACAGACGCCAAAGGGACCTAGATGACCACCAACATCTTCCACGACCAGGTTATCGCTATCCTGCCGAAGCTGCGCGTGCAGGCACTGGCTTTGACGCGCAATCGGGCGGCTGCGGAGGACTTGGTGCAGGACGCGGTCTGCAACGCGCTTTCGGCGAGCGGCAGCTTCATTCCTGGAACGAACTTTGCTGCTTGGATGCACCGCATCCTGCGCAACCGGTTCATCTCCAACCTGCGCAAGCGCCGGGACACGACCGACATCGACGATGTGCCCGCGCACACCTTCGCCACCGAGGCGCCGCATGAGGACCGGCTGGCGTTGAAGGAGCTAGGGGCCGCAATGACCCGCCTGCCGGCCGATCAGCGGGAGGCGCTGGTCATGGTTGTCGTACACGGCATGAGCTATGAAGACCTCGCCGAGGCGACTGGGTGCGCCGTCGGCACGGCCAAGAGCCGGGTGTTCCGCGCTCGGCGCCAACTGGAAGCCTGGTTGCTGGGCGAGCCGAAGGATAAAGTCTCGAACCGGATTGGCGCCCGTGCAGTTCGGCTGTTGCCAGCGATCGGAGGAGTGCTGGCGGCGGCGACTTAGCCGAGCGGAGGGGCGGAGCGACCGCCGCACGCAGCCTAGAACGGTTGGATGTGGCGGTCGTTGAAGTGGAACAAGCGGGCATGAATAGTTTCACCATGACAGACCGTAACGAGAACCCCCCGCCGAAGCCAACGCAGCAATCCCGTGCGACGGATAGGGCTTTCGACATCTGGCTCAATCGCGGGCTGCATCAACTGTTTGACGACGTCACCCAAGAGCCGGTGCCGGATGTACTGATGAAAATCATTAAGGACGAAGACAAGAAGTGAAACGGCGCCGGCCCCGGGGGGTCGGCAAGACAATAGGCCGGGTGGCCGTCGCGCTCCAGTCGGTTCCGGTGCGCGTCGGTCTCGTTTTTATTGCCGCTGCTTCGCCCCTGATCCTGTTGCTCAGCTTGTGGGCGCCCCGCGAGCGCAGCTTGCTGTGGATCATAATCGCGGCGATCTTTGGAATTGTCATCGTAGTACTTGGCTTAGACCGCGTGATCGCGGCGCCGCTACGCCGGCTGGGACAGGGGATCGACGGCTGGCGCGCAGGCGGCGGCTTCGATGCGCATCGCAGCGCGCGCCTGCCCCGCGAATACCGCCGGCTCGCGCTTTCGTTCAAGCGATCGACCCTGGCGTTGAGCCGGCGCGAGGCAGAGCTACGGCGCGCGATCCAGCAGCAGGAACTTGCGATGCAGGAGATTCATCACCGGGTGAAGAATAACCTGCAGATCGTGGCCAGCCTGCTGAACCTGCAGGCAAGCCGGATCCGTATGCCGGGCGCCAAGGCGGAGTTCCAGTCGGCGCGCGACCGGGTGCGGGCGCTGGCGACGGTGCATCGTCATCTCTATGCCCATGGCGACGTGCATACGATCAATATGCGCACCTTCCTCACCGAGCTGTGCGGTCCTTTGTTCCAGGCGATGGGAGAGACTGAGGGGGAGCGGCTGGCGCTGGAGATCGACGCGCCCGAGTTGAAGATGTCGAGCGACCAGGCGGTTCCGCTCAGCCTTATCGTCACCGAGGCGGTCACCAACGCCATCAAGTACGCCTATCCGGCGGGGCGGCGGGGTACGATCACGATCAAGCTCACCGAGGTCGGCGACGAGGTGGACCTCGACATCCACGATGACGGCGTCGGCATCCCGGCCGGCCGGTTCGAGACCGAGGCCGGCCCGCGCGACGGGATCGGCATCCAGTTGATCAATGGCTTCACGCGGCAGCTTGGCGGCAAGCTCGAGGTGCAGGAAGGCGACGGGACCCGTTACCTTGTTCGGATGAAGCTGCGGCGGGAGCGGCTGGACAGTCCGCAGTTGGGCGTGGACCGGCCGGGGTAGCGGGCCGGGGTAGCGGGGCGCCCTTGCGCAAGGAGGCTTTGCACGGCACATCGGGTGAGGGCTGGGAGCTGCTGGCATGGACGCGGAGCTGCGGGACGAACTAGGGCGGTGGCGCCGGCATCTGCACCAGCATCCCGAGCTGTCCACCCAGGAGCGGGAGACCGCCGCCTTCGTGTGCGAGACGCTGGGCCGGCTTGGGGTGCCGTTCACGCCCGGCGTAGGCGGGCATGGGGTCGTGGCGACGCTGGCGCGGGGCCAGTCCAACCGCAGCGTGGGCCTGCGGGCCGACATGGATGCGCTGCCGATCGCGGAGACGACGGGGCTGCCGTATGCGTCCCGCAATGCGGGCGTGATGCACGCCTGCGGCCATGACGGGCATACGGCGAGCTTGCTGGGCGCGGCGGCGCTGCTGGCGCGGGATACGAGTTGGACCGGCACGGTGCATCTCGTGTTCCAGCCGGCCGAGGAGGGCTATGGCGGCGCCAGGGCCATGCTGGCCGACGGGCTGTTCGAGCGGTTCCCGATGGAGCGCATCTTCGGCTACCACAACTGGCCCGGCCTCGAGGCGGGGGCGGTCGCCGTGCATGACGGCGCGGTGATGGCGGCCGGCGCCCGGCTGGTGATCGAAGTGGAGGGCCATGCCGGCCACGCCGCGCTGCCGCATTTGACCCGCGACCCCATGCTGGCCTCGGCGCACCTGCTGATCGCGCTGCAATCGCTCGTTTCGCGCAACGTCGATCCGCTGGAGAACGCGGTGGTGTCGATTTGCATGGTGCAAGGCGGGGTGGCCGCGAACCAGATTCCCGGCCGGGCCACGATGCAGGGCACGTTCCGGACCCATAAGCCGGCGGTGCGCGACCTGATCGACGCCGGCATCCGGCGGATCGCCGACGGGGTGGCCCGGACCTTCGACGTGACGGCGGCGGTGGACATCCGGCATGGCGTGTCGACCACCACGAACTCGGCGGCGGAGGCGGCGCTGGCGGCGGCGGCGGGGGCCGATATCGGCGCGGTGGTCCGGCGCGACCTGCCGCCCAGCATGGCGGGCGAGGACTTCGGCTGGTACTTGCAGGAGCGGCCCGGCGCCTTTGCCTGGATCGGCAACGGATCGGCGGCGCCGGGCAGCGAGCTGCACAATCCGGGCTACGACTACAACGACGCCATCCTGCCGGTTGCCGCGGGCTGGCTGGCGGCTACGGCCCGTCGCGCCCTTTCGGACTAATCGTGGCTGCGGACGGCAAAGCTGCGGCCCGGGTCTGGCTTCAGGTGCAGTCCGGGGCGGGGCGGGGCGGGCGCGCCTTGGTGGTCGTGCTCGGAATGCTGGGCACGGCTGCGGCGGTCGGGCAGGCTTGGTGCGTCGCCCGGCTGCTGGCGGCGGCGCTTGGGGGCGAGGCAACCGCGGCGGCGCCTTGGGCGGCGTGGTTTGCGGGCCTTGCCGTGCTGCGGGCGGGGCTCGCCTATGCGGCGGAGCGGCTGGGCTTCGAGGCGGGCGCGGCGGGCCGGCGCCGGTTGCGGACCGGCGTGTTGGTGGGCCTGTTCGCCGCCGGGCCGGCGGCGGCGGCGCGTCGCTCGCCCGGCGTGCTGGGCGCCCTGGCCGTGGACCGGATCGAGGCGCTCGGCGGCTATTTCGGCCGCTGGCTGCCGGCGGCGGCGCTGGCGGTCGCCGGGCCGGCGATCGTGGCGGCGGCGCTGCTGATGGTGGACCCGGTCGCGGCCGGGCTGCTCGGCGTGACGGGGCTGCTGGTGCCGCTCGGGATGGGCGTCGCGGGGCTGGGCGCCGCGGCGGCGTCCCGCCAGCAGTTTGTGGCCATGGGCCGGCTGCAGGCCCGCTTCCTCGACCGTATGCGGGGGATCGCCACCCTCGTGCTGGCCGGCCAGGCCGAGGCCGAGGCCGAGCGGCTGCGGGTCGCCGCTGATGAGCTGACCCGGCGCACCATGCGCGTGCTGCGCGTCGCGTTCCTGTCCTCGGCGGCGCTGGACTGCGCGGCGGCCGCGGCGTTCGTGCTGCTGGCGCTGCGCTACGCCGCCGCTTGGCGGGCCGGCGCCGCGGCCGATCCGGCAGCGGCGGTGTTCAGCCTCGTGCTGGTGGCCGAGTTCTTCGCGCCGCTGCGCAGCTTCGCTGCCGCCTACCAGGACCGGCTGCAAGCCGGCGAAGCCGCCGAGCTGCTGGCCGAGGGACCGGTGCTGCAGCCGCAGCCGGGGCCGGCCCCGGCGGTGCGGACCGTGGTGGCGTCGGGGATCACGGTGACGTTCGAGCAGGTCGGGTTCACCTGGAACCCGGCGCGCGGGCCGGTGCTGGACGGGTTGAGCTTCCGGGTGCCAGCGGGGGAGACGGTGATCCTGCTGGGTCCGTCGGGCGCCGGCAAATCGACCGTGATCGAGCTGCTGCTGGGGTTCGTGCCGCCGGCGCAGGGGCGCATCACCCTCAATGGCGCGGACCTGGCCAGCATCACGCCCGAGGCGCTGTCACGCATGACCGCCTGGATCGGGCAGCGGCCGGTGCTGTTCGCCGGCAGTATCCGCGAGAACATCCGCTTTGGCCGCGAGGATGCGACGGAGGCGGAGATCGAGGCAGCGGCGACGTTTGCCGGCATCGGCCAGTTCGCCGCCGCGCTGCCGCAGGGACTGGACACGCCGATCGGCGAGGACGGGTTTGGCCTGTCCGGTGGGCAGGCGCAGCGGATCGCCATCGCGCGGGCCTTCGTGCGGGACGCGCCGCTGCTGTTGCTGGACGAGCCGACGGCGCATCTGGATCCCGCGACCGAGGCCGATGTGCTCGACAGCCTGCGCCGGCTCGCGCTGGGCCGGACGGTGCTGCTGGCCAGTCATTCGAGCGCGGCGGCGGCCTTTGCCGGGCGGCGGATCGTGCTGGCGGAGGCGCAGGCGGCGCGGGCGCAAGGCGCGGCATGACGGCGTTGTTGCGGATCGTGGGGCTTTGGCGGGGGGAGGCGGGGCTGCTGCTGGCGGGGGCCGCGGTTTCGATGCTGGCGGTGGGCGCCGCGGCGGGGCTGGCGCTGCTGGCGGGGCGGGTGGCGGTGCCTGCGCTGCTGGCCGGGGCGGTGGCGGTCTGGCTGCTGCGGGGCTTCGGCGTGGGCCGGGTCGGGTTGCGCTATGCGGAGCGGCTGCTGACCCATCTGGCGACGTTCCGCGCGCTGGCCCGGCTGCGGATTTGGATGTTCCGGGGCCTGGCGTTGCGCTCGCTGGGGGGGCTCGGCATGCTGCGCTCGGGCGACGCGCTGGCCCGGCTGGTCGATGACGTGCAGGCGCTGGACGGGCTCTATATCCGGATCGCCATTCCCGCCCTGTCGGCGCTGGTGCTGCTGCCGGCGCTGGCGATCGTGCTTTGGCCGGGCGGCCCCGGCCTGGCCCTTGGCGTCGGCGGATTGTTCCTGGCGGCGGCGCTGCTGCTGCCCGTGCTGGCCGGCCGCGGTGCGCTGGCGGCAGGCGGGCGGCTGGCCAAGGCGGCGGCGGCGCTGCGGGTGGCGGTGCTCGACACGGTGACCGGGCTGCGCGAGGTGCGGGCCTTCGGGGCCGAGGGGCGCATGCTCGCCCTGGTCCAGGGGCGGGAGGCGGCGTTGTTCCAGGCGCAGCGCACGCTATCGCGGCATGGCGGCGCGGCGCAGGCCGGCGGCTCTCTGTGCGCGCAGGCGGCGCTGCTGGCGGTGCTGGTGGCGCCGGAGCTTGCGCCCGCGCTGCGGCTGCCGGCCGCGTTGCTGACCCTGGTGGCGTTCGAGGCCGTGGGGGGGATGCCGCGGGCCTGTGCGCTCGCGGGGCTCGCCGCGGCGGCCGCGCGGCGGATCGTTGCCGCGGCGGAGGATCCGCCCGGGGTCGCTGTACCGGCCCCGGCCCGGCCGCCGCCGGCGGGGACATCGCTGCGGTTCGAGGGGGTCGGCTTCGCCTGGCCCGGGCGCGTTCCGGTGCTGGACGGGCTCAGCATGGACATCCCGGCTGGCGCGCGGGTGGCGATCCTCGGCCCGTCGGGGTCCGGGAAGTCCACCCTGGCGGCGCTCGCGCTCAAGGTCGTGGCGCCGCAGGCCGGGCGGGTGCTGCTGGGCGGCGTCGACCTGGTGCACCTGGCGGCCGCGGACGTACACGCCCGCATGGCGTGGCTGAGCCAGGGCACGACGCTGTTCGAGGACACGATCCGCGCCAACCTGCTACTGGGGCGGCCCGGGGCGTCCGAGGCCGAGCTGTGGCAGGCGCTGACGCAGGCGGGGCTGGCGGAGGTGGTGGGCGCGCTGCCGGACGGGCTCGACACCTGGATCGGCGGCGGCGGGGCGGGGCTCTCCGGCGGGCAGGGCAGGCGGGTGGCGCTGGCCCGGGCGCTGCTCTCCCAGGCGCCGATCCTAATCCTGGACGAGCCCGCGACCGGCCTCGATGCGGAGGCGGAGCGCGCCTTCCTGGCGACGCTGAACCAAGCCGCCGCGGGCCGGACGGTGATCCTGATCGTGCACCGGCTGAGCGGGGTGGAGCGTTTGGACCGCATCTGGCGGCTGAGCAGCGGCCGGGCGGTGGCCGCCGCGGGTTGAGGCGCATTGCATCCGTCCCTGCATTCGGGCGATGTTCAAACAATTGCTACACCCGTCCCGACGGAGATCACCTTGAGCCCGAGTCCCGGCTTCCGCCGCACCTTCCTCCTCGGCGCCGTCATGCTCGGTGCCGCCGGCTGCACCATGGCGGCCGAAGAACCCCTCAACTACATCATCTTCTTCGCGGCGAACTCGGCCGAGCTGGATAGCCCGGCGCAGGGCGTGATCGCCGAGGCGGCCGCCGCGGCCAAGGCCGCCCCCGGCCGCGCCGTGACCGTCGAGGGGTACGCCAACCGGGGCGGGACGGCGCAGGCGAACGAAATCCTGTCCCGCCTGCGCGCGCAGGTCGTGGCCGACGGGCTGGCCGAGCGCGGGGTGGACAAGGCGCGGGTCCGCATCCGGCCGAAGGTCGCCACCGGCGGCGACCCGGGCATCGAGAGCCGGCGGGTGGAGGTCATCATCGGTCGCTGAGGTGCCGGACCTGCCCCTGCCCACCGAAGGGCGCGCGCCGGCCGAGGTGCTGCGCCGGGTGTTCGGCTTCCCGGCGTTCCGCGGGTTGCAGGCGGCGGCGATCGAGCATGTCATGCAGGGCGGCGACGCCCTGGTGCTGATGCCGACCGGCGGCGGCAAGAGCCTGTGCTACCAGGTTCCGGCGCTGTGCCGGCCGGGGACCGCGATTGTGGTTTCGCCGCTGATTGCCTTGATGGACGACCAGGTCGCGGCCCTGCAGCAGCTCGGGGTGGCGGCGGCGGCGCTGCATTCGGAGGTGGAGCCCGAGGAGGCGGCGCGGGCCGGGCGGGCGCTGGAGGCGGGCCGGCTGGACCTGATCTACATGTCGCCGGAGCGCCTGCTGATGCCGGGCACCCTGGAGCGATTGAGCCGGCAGCGGATCGCGCTCATCGCCATCGACGAGGCGCATTGCGTGTCCGCCTGGGGGCACGAGTTCCGGCCCGAATACCGCGGGCTGGCGCGATTGGCGCAGCGCTTCCCGGGGGTGCCGCGGCTGGCGCTGACCGCGACCGCGGACCCGCGCACGCGCGCCGATATCCTGGGCGCCCTCGAGATGGGGCAGGCGGAGGTGTTCACCGCCAGCTTCCACCGCGAGAATCTTCATGTCGCCGCGCAGGCCAAGGTGGGGGAGACCCAGGAGTTGCTGGATTTCCTGGATCGGCGCCCCGGCCAGGCCGGCATTGTCTATTGCGGCAGCCGGGCCAAGACGGAGCGCGTTGCGGCCCGGCTGAAGCACAAGGGCTTGCAATCGGTCGCGTTCCACGCCGGGCTTTCGGCGCTGGAGAAGCGCGTCGGCCTCAAGCGGTTCCGCAGCGGCGAGCCCGTTATCATGGTGGCGACGATCGCCTTCGGCATGGGGATCGACCGGCCGGACGTGCGGTTCGTGGTGCATCTCGACATGCCGGATAGTCCGGAGGCGTTCTATCAGCAGATCGGCCGCGCTGGCCGCGACGGGGATCGGGCGGACACGCTGCTGCTGTATGGCGGCGAGGACATTGCCCGCGCCCGGCATTGGCTGGCGCAATCGGCGGCGCCCGAGGCGCAGCGCCGGGTCATGCGCGAGCGGCTGGAAGCCATGATCACGCTGACCGAGACCACGGCGTGCCGCACGCGCGCGCTGCTGGCCTGTTTCGGCGAGGAGTTGGGGACAAATTGCGGGCATTGCGACAACTGCGTCGCGCCGGTCGGGCT
>JAABUK010011267.1_pt1 | contig 11687 bp, 10 predicted proteins | sample 5559141 | NCBI WGS metagenome assembly JAABUK01 (sample SAMN10711869, study PRJNA513367) | rock metagenome | isolation source: Antarctica rocks | place: Antarctica: Victoria Land, Pudding Butte nord | collected 2016-01-03 | reverse complement strand
AGCCCCTTCTCTGCCGTTGGCCCCCCTCTTCTATTGGAGGGTCACACAGCACACATGCCTCAATCAGCATGAACAACAGCTGCTGCAGGTGTTGAAGGGACAAGCAACCAACAGTGCTACAAAGACTGTTGAGGGCTATCTCGACTTGACTGTACCTAGAATGGAGTAATCAAGTCAATAAGCAAGTGCAAAGCTAGATGTGCGCGCTGGCAGATCTGTTACTCTAGAGTTGCTGCCAGTGCACTGCTACAACGCTGTTGTTAAGCTCCTGCGTCTAGTGTTACACAAGAGCTGAGTTGGACGATGCTGGCACACAAGTCAGATACAGTATGTGACTTGTATGCAGCGCAAAGTCTAACTCAGCTTGCTGCAAGTAATCAAAAGGGCAACACATGAAACCAAGCTGGTGGAGGCTGAGGAAGACAAGCAATTCTGAAAATCATTTTTTATACTATTTTGAGCTGAAGCCTGTGTCAACCTGGCTCCATCTGCTGCCCACTTGTGCGTGGACACACCCTACTTGAAGGTGGCCGTCTTCTTCTTCAAACCGGCGGGCGGGCTACATCAGCTGGCAGCTACTCCATCCAGGTTGTCCAAACTTGCAGTCCTTAACTTTGCAAGCAGTGACAACCGAGCTGCCATGTGCTGAAAAATAGTCACTGAGATCCTTTTGTTTTGCTATGTGCAGCTTTGCGGTGACTGGAAATGACAGTCTCTGCCATCATGGCAGCCACGATGGCAGCCACGATGGCAGCCATAACTTTGCAAGCACTGGAGACTGAGCTGCCATGTACTGAAATGTAGTAATTGAGATCCTTCTATCTCACTATGTGCAGCTTTGTGGTGACTGGAAATGACAGTCTCAGCCATCATGGCAGCCATGGGGGTTGTTTCCACAACGGTGACAAGCGTCGTCTGTGGTGCCCTTGATCAGGTGCCCTTGATGAGAAATTGGAAACGCCCACAGACGACGCTTGCCACTGTTGTGGAGACACCCTCCATGATGGCCGCCAGCATCTGTGTCACTGTGCAGAGCAAGAGGGACCTGGATGCACACTGCCTCAGCATGGCAGAGCTCATCACATGCATGCGCTCAGCAGGGCCATGCGTCAGTACTGCTCATTGCGTAGTGACAGCCTAGAACTTTCACATTAGCTGTAGCATTGCCAAGAGCCTGCTGTCATGGGCAGAAAGTAAATGCAGTTGAGCTGATTTTAGGGGCAAAACCTACCTCAATCTTGGCAGATTGAGCATTCCAGTTCTGCAGCTCTGTCTCCACAACTGCCACCTGCTCGGCAGAGAACTCCTGCTTCTGTGAGGGCTACTGTGGCGGCATGCAGCTGAGCTTAGGTCCAGACTACAGCGCCAGCTGGCCAGCTCACATGGATCAGGCATAGGCAGCCCCCTGCCTGCCTCTGTGCCCCCCTATTGCATCTGATGCACACACATGCCTTCTGTCAGTCATTGTGAGCAAGGAAAGTTGGGTTTTTCACATTAGGCCACAAGTGGCGCCCATTACTGCTTTATTCATGGATGACGAAAAAATATATATTATGGTGGATGATGGGAAAAAACTATTATCATGTTGGTTAGCATAAATTTGCTTCTGGATCAATTTGAGTGTCTTGTTGATCTATTTGAATGTTTCCTTACTCAAGTTGACTAGTGGGCTTCAACTCAGGCACATTGCAGCCACAGCAAGCAAGACTTGACTCAGGCCATGTTGTATCACAGCCAGCAACAGCTATAACTAGGCTGAGACATGGGTTTGTAGCATGCTTCAGCTCTCAGGTCTGAGTGATGCCACAGCTTGCATCAGCTTGGTAGACAGAGCTGACTGCTAACGGTCAAAGCTTGAAGACATGGCATGCAAATTTGGTAGAGGTTGAAGCATGCGTAGCAACAATGAAGAAAAAAACGAAAAAGCAAAAGAGGAACACTGAAGCATACCTGACGTCTCAGTGCTGCCAACAAGTCCATGTCCTCCTCCTTATCATGCTCGACTCCCTGACTGGAGTCAGACTCTGCAGTTCCAACAGGATCATTGACAACAATCGGAGCGCTAGCGGGTTGCAATCACATCCTTCTGGAAATAAAATGAGCACCCTAGAGAGGGAGAAGACAGACAAAAGCAGACAGAACAGGCCAGATCCACCTTAGTTTAGAAATTTTGACATTTAGGAGGGTACTAGAAAGGGAGAAGACAGACAAAAGCAGACAGAACAGGCCAGACCCACCTCAGGTTTGATATTTTCTTTCCCTTGGGGCTATGGCTTATGTTCATAGCTCTGGGCTGCCGCCTTCAGGAGGGTCCCATTATCATTGCTGAAGAGCGTAAACTTTTCTTTTCTGAAAATGAGCACTCAGTCACTTTAAGCCAGAAAGGCGTCAGGATGCTTGTGAACTCCAAATGTCCAGCTCAAAAGTATCCTGACCTTCAACAACTTTCTGATTTGAAGTGATGGGTCCTCGTTTTAAGAAAAGATAAGTTTACGCTTTTCAGCAATGATAATGGGACCCTCCTAAAGACGGCAGCGTGGAGCTATGAACATAAGCCATAGCCCAAAGGGAAAGGAAACTTTTGGAAAAGATAATCTAGTCAAATCCAACATCAGAACAGGCTTGCAAATGAAGCCAGACTCTGATTTCCAAGACTCCTAAGGAAAGCCGTCATCAGCATGCTTGAGCAACGTCATAAAAAGCACCATTGACAATAAGGAACCCTACTGTGATGCAGAGTCCTGGGCAGATGGTGCTCAGAAAACAGCTTGCAAAAGTGATTCAGAGGCTAGACTAAGAGCCAGACTCGGTCCCCAAATGAAAGGTACATTGTCTATTGTTGGACATGTGCAAGATACAAATGGGAAGTTAGTGTTTTGCAGCTACTGCAACATAGCCGCTGGTTGACTGGCAGACTCATGGGCAATAACAAATTTAAATGACACACAGCTTGAAATTATATGTAAAAGCATTGATGTCATGACGTCACCTGAAGAGACCATCAACACGCCAGGTATGGTTGACCAGACCTGGCGTTTTAATAAGCATCTCCAGCTGGGTCCGCCATAGCTTGCAGCTCAGCAGCCTCCTTGAAGGCAGACGCTCATACCAAGAAGAGCAGCACAGAAGCAATGTTTGCTTGATCTTCTGTGCCGCTCTGCTTGCTATGAGTATCTGCATAGGGACATGACACCCACATACCATGACACATCATGCAAGTAGCCATGCTGACTTGACTTAATCATGGAGGGCTTGCAACACAAACTCTCAGCATCCTCAGCATGACAGCTTGGTACCAGGCAAGACTGGTGCGCCAAGAGTTTAAGCAACAACAAAGATCAACCTGACAGAGGTTGAGAGCACCTGTGGTATGTAATTCACGTCTATGACCGACATTCTCGAAGGCGTTCATCTGGCTAAATGAACTCCCAAGTTGTTCTTTCCCTGCAGCAACGGTCAGCCTGTCAGTGACCACTCGAACACCCAACGAGAGCGTGCAAAGCTACCGGAGCAAATCAGATCCAGCATTCTTCCTAAACTGTGCTACGGATGATTATACGCAGAACAGCATATGGACTTTGAAGCACATCCATTGTGGGACGAGCGTCCCGGAGCAGGCAGCTGATTTCTGTTTAGGTCAAGCCAGATCAAGCTTACTTGATAACTGCTGAGAACGCATGATGGTCTTCAATAAGCCTCGGCATGATGATTTTGCTGAGGCGTACTGTAGACTATCATGAGTTGGCATGATGATGCCTGGGAGTTGCGGACCTGCAAAACACTCTGGACGACTGAGGGCTAGACAGCGACGCCGAGCAGGCTTTACTTAGCCTGCGTGGTAGTGACATGAGAAAGGCGCGCAAAATCGCAGCTCCTACCCGATGTAGATGACCTATAACTTCCGCAAAGCTCGCCCTTCACTGATGCAGGATCCTTCCGAAGTGACGATGGCAGAAAACGAGTAGTTCCTTGTGTCTACGATTTGATCAAACGAGACGGCACCTCCGTTGGCCACTCATGTCCGTTTATGGTGGCGGGTGTGATCATCTACACAACGCGTTGCAAAGCAAAAGTGCTCCTCGAGCTTCACACCAGTTTCAGACTGTTACGCGGCTGTTACGCAGCACAAGGCAGTTTGTTACGCGGCACAAGGCAGTGTGTTACGGTACGCGGAACAAGGCAGACTGTTACGCGGAACAAGGCAGGAGTGGTGCCTCGCTGACATCAACATCAGGCTTGCCTCGCAAACTGGGCTCAGTACGTGCGTTGTCAGCTTCCCTGTGTTTCCACATGATGTGCATACCATCTGTGACACGTTGTGCGGTACTCTCTTTCAGCAATATAGATCTACTTGATGTCGAGCACTCAGCAGTTAGATCATATGCATACAGTAGCCAGCAGCATGCATTCAGCGCATTTAGATAGCAATGAAACGAAAAGCAAAGCTTAAAATCTGATATACATGTCAAAACAGCACTTGCAAGCAGACCACAAAAGGAATGCAGCATTGCTAGCCCCTATGGGACTAAGCAGACTCAGACTCTTGATCATTGTTTGACTGTATCTGCTCAGTGGTACTGCCTTGTGGCAGCATCCTAAGCAAAGGTAATGGTAACAATGAAGATAGTGTACATACGGTTACAAGCGGCGCCAGGTTGGTGAAGTCTTCTGATGTGACCCCAAATGATTTTGTGAGTAGAGCACCTAATGTAGACCCAGCAAAAGCTCCTCCATTCAGCACACTCATCAGCGTGGCAAACAGCGTCGCCTCAACCCCCTGTACAACAAAAAAATGATGAGCGCCTAAATGTATCAAATATACTGTCTTATCGCATTTGTTTTCTGCTACTGTGGGTACAACCAGCACACAGGAGGTATGCAGACAGCATGATATACCTGTGATGTAGGCCAGAACAGGGAGCAGTTCTGACTGCACTGAGCAGGACAGTGAGGTGACATAACATACCAATGGTATGCAGCACTACTGCAAACTGTGCAAGCAAATGTGAATGACTTTTCACTGGTGCCTTACCTCTGGGCAAAGCCTTGCAGCTAGCACCAGCACTGGCATGAAGGAAACCTGACCCAGGACTGTGAGCACTAAGGAATCACCCAACACAAAGAGTTCGTTGCTGAGGCCCCATTGCTGATTGATACCTGCACGTTGTCCACATGCTGTTTGCAAATTTTCTACACATGATCCACGCACTGTCTACACACTGTTGAAGATTCTTCACACATAATCTACACATTGCTGGGTGATGCAACATATGCATCATTGCAAGCAGCTCAGCTGGATGCATCGCTCCGCCATGTGCATAGTTACGCAAAGAGAGCATGGTCAAAGCCACAGACATGAATTAAGCAGAGTTCAAAAACGTAAATGCTGTACAAAGTGGGTGACTGCAGCAGGCTGGTGAAAATGACAACAGCTTGCAACAACATCACTTGGCACACATCATTGCCTGAAAAATGCTGGGCTCTGTCGGATGCAAAAATGGCTCATCAAGCAGCCAGGCTTAATGGCGTCCAGCAAACTGCCAAAATCTTGCGACAATGACATTGCACATTATCAACACTGCTGCAAAGCAGCAAGGTCTGATGAGCAAGCAGCAAGGCCTGATGAAGACGCAACAAGGCCTGATGAGCAAGCAGCAAGGCCTGATGAAGAAGCAGCAAAGCCTCGTGCAAAAGCAGCACCTGTGATGAGGATGAGCTGCGTCAAGCCCAGACCAGTGCCCAGCACAGCAGTCCAGAAGAACATCTTTGTCAAGGGGACGTCCTTCAACAGGTAGTTGTAGGTGCCCACTCCTGCCAAGCTGGCTATGCTGCCAACCAGCCTGACCCTGCCCAGGAACTCTGCTGAGAAGTGTAGGTGGTTTGTCTGGAAGAAGAACATTGCGGTGTCTGCTGATGGTGTAGCCTGTGTGCATGACAAGCAACATGGGTTTTGATGCGTGAGGATTACTGTATAACTGGAAACATGGGTATCACTGCAAGATTATTACCGCAGATAAGCACTGAGTGTGATTCCGACCTAGCTGGAGCATCTGTGCCGCAAATGTTCCTGATTGTTGATGAGTGCATGGTCAGAGCTGCTGGCGAAACGTGTTTGTAGCTGTTGACAAACTGCTGCCATGGCGTGCACTGTCCTCAGGAAGCATGCATAACCCAACTGTCATTGCTTTCAAACATAAGCTTTTGCCTAGCTCACATCCATTGTGCACAGAGGCAGCCTTCACTACTGCAAAGAGATATGCGCCTTTTACACTTGTCCATAAGCGAAGGCTCAACTGTCTTCTTACTGTTTACTTGTTCAGTCAGTACAGTTAAGCACACATGTAAGGCTCAAATGCTGGACAACTCCCTCATGTGTTTATGCTTGTCAGCTCAGCTGGGTTTGCTGCACCCAGAGCACAGCTCCCTATCATTGCATCTTGTGCGTCTTGCCAAGGGATGACTTGCCTTGCAACAGATACTGCTGGTGGGCAACAGCTGCGCAACTAGCAATGTGACTTCTCTGTATAACATACAGCAATATGTGACCCTGGCAAAAGTGCACCCCCATGGGGAAGCCATCCAACCCCCCAGATGTACATGCAGCAGCCCCAACAACTAACATGCACACACTGTTCCCTCGTTATTTGTTGCAGAATGCACCCCAGATTGTTTGTGAGCATAGGACTAGGTTGTAATGTATTCTGCACTCCTTTATGCCTTTTCTGCAAAATGCCCACCTGCCAGAGGAAGACGAAGACTGCTGGCAGGAAGATGCTGCGCTGCCTGATAGCACCCCATAGGGCGTTGACCTGGGTTGCAAGCCTCTTCTTCATCACCTCTGGAGGAGCCAACACCTCTGCTGCAAGCAGGCCTCCTGCACCAGTCAATCACTTGGCATTCCTGAGTTTGCCATTGATGAGCAACCATTTGAATGAAGGGAGATATAGGCAAACTTATATATAAATATTGGTGATCACAGTGAGTTCGACATCTGTCAGCAATTTTTCCTGCAGCAGATAGATCAAGATGTGTGCATGTATGCATGGGACTCAGAGCAGTGAGAAAGGTTGCAGTTTCGCAGCAGGAGGTCATGGGGTTTTTCTTACAGTGACGCAATGTGAACATCCAACCTTTGCTTTGGCATCAAGCTAGCGATGTAAATACACATGCACAATGGGACACCACTCCTGCCAAGTGATGATGTCTGCTTCTCATTCAGCCTCAAGGCAAGCAGGCACCAGCACGAGTCAAAGGGACACAGCCACAGGGCCGTTGCATGCAGGCCCTGTGGCAGCCCTACCTGATTCTGCCTCGTCCTGTTCACCACTGCCAGAGTCACGCTTGTGCCTTGCACTGCTGACAACCGGCTGCTCTGAAATAAAGACAGCAGACAGGGAGACCATCAGGGGGAACAGGGCTGTTAGGCCGAAAACGCCCCGGGGCCCATATGCGTCCACAAGGGCCCCACTGAAGTATGCACTGGCAATGCCCCCCACTGCTGATGAGGCCCAGCATAGGGACTGTAAGGACCCAGCTGTGCTCTACAAGGCAAAAAGAACCATTCATTCTTGCCAGTATTGTCAGCGATAGAGTTGGTGATGGGGAGATGAGAGGGGCTTGAGGCCAGGGGGAGGGAAGAGGGAGGGGGGAACGATCAGGCCCAAGATGTATCTGGAAAGTATAGGCGCCTTGGCAGTTTCACTGCTGCAATAGGCACTGGCACTGCTAAGCACTGTCGGTGATGCCTATCTGACTGATGAGAACATTCCTGATATGCTGTACAATGCTCAGCTGAACCTGAACAAACCCACTGACAAGGCATTCACTGCAGGGCTAAGCGACCCCAGGGTAGGTTGGCACGCACGCTTTTCAGCACACGGTGACTGGAAAATCTGCTCACTGTTCCCATGCTGGGCTTGCATGCTGCTTGTGCGTTTCAAAGCAAATGTTTACATCCTGACTGAGCAAGAATTGGTCCCAGCTGTTCATCCATGGGCATGCTGGTTGCTTCACACCAAAGACAACCAGCACAAACTACATTGCCCTGCAAATCTGCTTTGTGGTCAAACTGTTGTTAGAAGAACAAATGAATGGCTGCATCAGTATAAACACAACCAGCATGTGCCACATTGACATGTAGTTCTGCCACTTCTGCCAAACCCTATTCACACTAACAAATGGATGCTGGGGCATGCCTGAGGTTCCCCACGAGACCTTTCCACCACGATGGAGTCCACAACCACATCACTGCATGCAGTCCCAAGGGATCCCAGCACAACCATGGCCACAGCCATGGAGGGCGTCTTCACAATGGTGGCAAGCGCTGTCCAAGAGACTGTGCCTGCACTGCCACCACAGGACCACTCTTGGTCATGGGCGCAACATCCATCTAAGGTTTCAGGAAAAACGAAAAGAAACAAAAAGACACCTTTTGGAGTCAAGTGAATGAGAAGTCAAGTGTTACCCCAGGCTACCCATATGTCAATTCTTAGACTTCTGGAATGAGCATTACAGTTAGTCTTGAGGATTCAAGGTTGCCGGGCCTGGTCCCTGCTCATGGAGTTGAATGCCAAGCTGACCACAGCAAATCTGCTGGGTTACCTTTGCGTATGTATTGTACCATGAGGTGCTATACGAGGTGCAGTCGCTGAAAGGATTGGTTGCATGCGTCCGCTTTGTCACTGGGTCTCATGTTCAAGTCAGGTATGTACAATCACATAGTTGTCTATCACAATAGGCTATCATGGTAGACTTGAAACAATCTATACGACACTGTGAGGCTGGCATCACGTACAGGCATTGGGCACAATGAGCCATGCTGCAGGACCAGTTTGTTGCTTGCAGCAATCAGATTGCTTGGATGAATCAGCCCAGCAACACAGCATGCATTGCCGTCGATAGGCAGGTTTGTTGCACCCTTGTCTACTGAGGCATCAGGAGAAGAGGCAGTCGTGTACACTTGACAGACAGATGTACAGCCAGTGCACAGTGTTGCTGTATTGCAAGCACTGCTATAAGGGATGCTCCGGGCTGCGCCTTAGGAGGCTCCCATTACGACTGCCAAAAAGCACAAACTTTTCTTTCCTTTCTTTCTGAGGGATGCTCACCAAGGAGGCCGCAGATGATGAGGTAGGAACGTCGTCTGTACCCAAAGATTGGGACGGTATCGCTCAGGAAGCCGTACACTGGCTTGACAACCCATGGTGCCGCCCCCAGGCCGGTCACAATGGCCACCTGTGTAACAACAACAATAATAATAATAACAGTGACAGTGACAGTGACAGTGACAGTGACAGTGACAGTGACAGTGACAGTGACAGTGACAGTGACAGTGACAATAACAAAGAATAAGAATAACAACAACAAACAACAACGCTTTCCACGTGTGTGTAGACCGCCAAACAGTTAACCCACAGCAATACGTACAGAGGCACGCATAGAGAGACACAGACATCTGTGCATCAGACTTCTGATATGTCAGCAGGTAGGTGGCAATGTCACTGCAAAGCATGGCAAGGAAGAGCTTTCCATGAGGGTATATTTTGCATGTAGGGCTGTTGCAATGACAGATTGGGCAGCAACCAAGCGCAACTTATGCATGGTGATTGCTGCATGAGTGCTGGTGTCTCACCGTGGCAGGGTCCAGATGAAATTCATCCTTGTAGAAGAAGGAGATGGCCAACCTGGCAAGACCAAGTATTCCTTGTACAAAATACACTGCAGAAAACAAGGAATGAGAAACGTGTAGCAGGCTGCAAGTATCCAGAGCATGTTCAAGTCAGAGAACTCTCACCCATCGAGATGGACAGAAGCTCTGGACTAGGTTGCAGACCAAAAACTGTGAAAGAAGATTTGGAGCTCTTGGATTTCGCTTGTGGACTGGTGTCAAACGTTGGTCGTAGATTGTTGCGGCCAGCAAGCGCCACATCGTGACCATCATCACCCGCTGACGCACCGGGGTTGGACGAGCTTCTGCTTTTGGAGACGGTCATTGAAGGGACCCTTCGCATGGTTTTACGTGGTTTTGCTGCATGTCGCAGATGCAGACTGGGCCTGCAGGGACATGTGCTGTGCACTCGAGGTGTTTTGCAAGGCCCCGAAGAGTAGTTTCCGAAGTTCTGATCAGTTGTGCATGCTGCTTGTAACATGCTTCCTCGGGAGCTCGACAAACGGCTCAGAGCAGCTCAGAGACGAGCAACAATTGCCGCACGGCATCACAACTCATACAAGAAAAGCGTTCAAGTGAGGAGTCGCGCTGGCAGCGACTTCAACGATTTTTGCAGCTCAGATGCATTGAACAGCAGTCTTCTTCCACTCAGCTGCTAAGTGAGGGGTCGGGTGAGGGGTCAGGTGAGGGGTAGCAGAGCTGAGGTAAAAAGCATATTCCTGCACCGTAACGTTGTCTCGTATCACATCAGAACATAGTTTCCACGGTGCGGCAATTTTGGAAACTGGGTGCGGCGGTGCGCGCACCAAGGCCTTGGTGCGGTAGTGTCGTCATTAGTCAACCGTAATTATCATGTAAAGCATGCAAAAGTCGCCGGAACTACCGTAACGACCGTACTTGCATGTTTGCAAAGTCCTGCCTTTGAAATGGATGCCTTTGATAGTGATGTAATGGCTGAGTCTGGTGATTCAGATGATGAGTAGACACATCGATTTGTCAAAAGCGAATTCTGCTTACTGGATACAATTTGACACTGCAATGCAATGACTGCATACTAAATGCCCAACTGCAGCAGTTGAACTGCTGCAAAAAAACCGTCTGCAGTGATGATTATTAAATGCTTAATAAGTTTTCGCCGCACCCACTAGGCGACCTGCCAAATTCCAGGTGCGGGGGTGCGCGTACCCGGTGCGGCAGGTGCGGGTGCGCCGCACCCGCACGATGGAAACTATGCATCAGAAGCCGAAGGCTTTTGAAGGCATTGTCAAGCCCTAGCCTTGGACTGGACGGAGGGATAGCTAGTACCTGCATGTACAAAACACTAGCCTCCTGACACGCTGGCAGATCCCGTTTTACCTCAGTTCTGCTATAGCTATGGTTGCTGTACCAAGAAACAGTGCATGTCTGCACTCGCAAGGGGACCTTGGTAGCTAGTGGTTTATAGATATAGTGTGGCAAGTACCACACAGTATTATTCAGTCTGGCGCAGGCTTTTGCCAGATGACACTTTGACGATCATTCGATGAAGCAGCAAAGCTGGGTGGCCCACGCTTGAGGTGATAGTGACTACGTTTGGTCTGGCGCTCCTCTGGCTGTCGTCTTGGCCCAGCGGCTGGGACAAAGCATGCAGTGCACAGCATGTCCTGACACCGTGTCATTGACAGCCAGACTTGTTAAAGAAGCTGTGACTAAGGATGAGTCACGAGGCCGCTAGCGCGGCCAGACCCCGCTGCTCGACTAGCTTCGACACCACTATATGAAGTCCGCTCGGCAACATGTCTCTCAGTTTGCCGAAGGAACCGCCTCCAGACGAAGCTTTGCCTGTAGAGACCGCTGTCCTGCTACCTTCAAAGCAAGCAAGGAGCGCAAGCATGGCGCCTGCCCTGCCTGTGCCAGGACCTGGTCGCTCACCTCCTCGCACCACTTCGTGGTCCGTGCACAGCGGACTGCTAGATGTTGAAGCACAGAGCGTCGCAGGATCTTCCGAGACGAGTGCGAAGCTGAACAACGACGACCAAGT
>JAABUK010011266.1_pt1 | contig 11687 bp, 11 predicted proteins | sample 5559141 | NCBI WGS metagenome assembly JAABUK01 (sample SAMN10711869, study PRJNA513367) | rock metagenome | isolation source: Antarctica rocks | place: Antarctica: Victoria Land, Pudding Butte nord | collected 2016-01-03 | reverse complement strand
GGGCGGCATCGGCGGGGCACGTCGGCTGTCGGGAAGTCGGCTGGAGTAGTTGCTGGCCTGCTCTGCGGCGCAACTGCTGACGCTGGGGGGGGACGGGGCCGACGTGAGCCAGAACGTAACGGCGCGGGAGGTAGTCGGGGGGCTCGCAACGGCCCCGGTGCCGCGCGCTTCACGGGGGCTACATGCAAGTTCAAGCCCGAATCTCCCGGCCTTACCGCTTTTACCGCCGCGTCGGGCTGGTGGCTGGTGTTGGTTTGTACCGTAGCTGCTTCGCCCCACCTGGTAGAAGCCCGCCGCACGGGCCGGCTCTGCCGGCCGGTGGCCTACCCCGCTCCGCCAATTTTAGCCTCGCCAAGCCTGACCCCATGAACCCGACCGTAACCTTGCCCCCGACCGCCGGGCCACCGCTCACGCAAGCGCAGCATCAGCAGACTTTAAGCGCGGCGCAGGAATTGTTTTTCCGGCGGGGCCTGCGGGCCGTGGGCCCGGACGAGCTGGCCGCCTGCCTGGGCCGGCCGGCGGCCCCGGCCCCGACGGTTGCCGCCAAAGCCGCGCTAATCCACACCGTGTTCAGCGAGTACATCCGCCGGATGCGCGAGGCATTTACCCGCCAACAGGCCCGCAGCACAACGGCCGTGGCGGAGATGCTGGCCCTGCGCGAATGGGTGTGGCAGGAAGCGCAGCAGATACGGGCCCCCGTGTTCTGGGAGTTGGCCCAGGATTACCCCGCTACCTGGCAGCTGTGGCAGGAACACTGCACGGGGTTTGTGGTGGAGTACCTGCGCGACAACCTGCGCTGGGGAATGCGCCAAGAGCTGTATCACTCCTACCTCGACATTGACTTTCTGCCCCGGTTCTGGGTGCAGCAGATAAGCGCTTCGCCCACTACTGGCCTGTCCGACCCGCCGGGCCTTGACCCCGTTGATGTCCGGCAGACCATCGCCGCTCACTTTATGGCCGGCATCATCACCCCCGTCGGAGCCGCCGTGGCCCGCCGGCTCCAAGAAAGTCCGCCCGACTACTAGCCTACCGGCGGCAGCCTCCGCCCGTTCCCCGTCAGGGCATTGCGGGACGCGCCAGCGCTCACCGCTACTGACTGCTCGTTATGAAAGAGTTACTGCTCACTATCCTCCTGTTCGCACTGGGGCTGACGCTATTTCGTTGGTCGGCGGCCTGGCACCGGGCGTTGCCCGCGCCGGAGCCGGTAGCGCAGCCAGTGGCCGCTCGCCCGGTCGCGCCGGGGCGGGTGCTACGCTCGCTCGTGGGCGGTCATGTGCTGGTAGTTTACTTCTGCGAAGGACAGGCGGTACGGGCCGACGACCCGCTGCTCAAGCTCGTCGTGGGTACCGGCCCCGGCGCGCACGTCTTATTTGTAACAGCCCCGGCGGCCGGCCACGTGGCCGCGCTGGGCATCAGTCCCGGCCCGTACCTGGCAGCCGGCACGCCCTACGCCCGGCTCACGCTACCCCGACCCGTCCCCGTGACTACCCTTACCCAGCACCGCTCCCGGTGAATATGCTACCTAGCAAGGTACTTGTGCGCTGAGTTGTAAAGCGCGGCCGCTTGCCGCAGTTTTACCTACCGAAACCAATTACTTACTGATGTTACGCAGCACCTGCGTCTATTCGCTAGAAAGGACATTTGCATTGACTGCAAAAATCTGTTTTCAGTAAGCTGACGAAAGGACTGCGTAACATCAATTACTTATTTGCCATGAAAAAATTTAGTTTCCCCTTTGGGCTGGTCTGTCTGCTCCTGCTATTGCTCCTGCTAGGGGCCGCGCCCGCCGCGCAGGCCCAGGTGCGCGTGACGCTCAGCGGCACGGTGCAGGATGCCAAAACGGGAGAGAGCCTGAGCGGGGCCACCGTCCGCATCGTCGAGTTGCCCGGCACGGGCACGGCGGCCAACGCCTACGGCTTCTTCACGCTGGCCGCGCCGGCGGGCACCTACACCGTGGAGGCAAGCTTCGTGGGCTACGCGCCCCAGCAGCGGCAGCTCACGGCCAACGTTAGCCAACGCCTCACCTTCAAGCTGGCACCGGGGGGTAGTGAGTTGGGCGAAGTGGTCGTGACGGCCCGCAGCGCCGACGCGGCCCTCAGCAAGGCGCAGATGGGCGTTGAGGTCATTGACCTCCGGCAGATTGCCAAGGTGCCGGTGCTCTTCGGCGAGAAGGACGTGCTCAAATCCCTGACCCTGCTGCCGGGCATTAAGTCGGCAGGGGAGGGGAGCAGCGGCTTTTCGGTGCGCGGCGGAGCTTATGACCAGAACCTGATTCTGCTCGATGAGGCGCCGGTCTACAACGCCTCGCACCTGCTGGGCTTTTTCTCCACCTTCAACTCCGACGCCATCAAGGACCTGACGGTGTACAAGGGCGGCATGCCGGCGCAGTACGGCGGGCGGCTCTCGTCGGTGGTCGACATCAAGATGAAGGAGGGCAATAACCAGCAACTGCACGGCAGCGGCGGCCTGGGCCTGATTGCCTCGCGCCTGGCTCTCGAAGGCCCGATTGTGAAGGACAAAGGCTCGTTCCTGCTCACCGGCCGGCGCACCTACGCCGACGTATTTCTCAAGCTGTCGTCGAACGAGACGACCAAAAAGGCGCAGCTCTACTTCTACGACTTCAACGCCAAAGCCAACTACACCCTCAACGAGCACAACCGCATTTACTTCTCGGGCTACCTGGGCAAGGACCTGCTGGGCCTGGCCGGCACCTTCGGCCAAAACTATGGCAACCAGACGGCCACCCTGCGCTGGAACCACTTGTTTTCGGACCGGGTGTTTTCCAATACCTCGCTGATTTACAGCAAGTACGATTACCAGGTTACGTTGACGGCCAACAACAAGGAATCCGGTATCGACTCCAAAATCGAGGACTATAACCTCAAACAGGACTTTGAGTTTACGCCCGGCACGACGCAGAAAATCCGCTTCGGCGGGCAGGCGATTTATCACACCATCACGCCCGGCCACGTAACGGCGGCCAGCGACGCGGCCGTGAACGCGACACCCGCCCGGCCCAACTATTCGCTCGAATCGGCGGCCTACGTCTCGCACGAGTGGCAGGCCGCGCCGCGCCTCAACTTCACCACCGGCCTGCGGCTCTCGGCCTTCAGCCTGCTCGGCACGGGCATCTACTCGACCTATGACGCGGCGGGCAACGTGCTGGCCAGCAGCAACTACACGAAGAAGAACGAGGTGCTCAAAACCTATCTCAACCTGGAGCCGCGCTTCGCGGCCAGCTACCAGCTCAACGAGGCCAGCACCGTGAAGGCCGGCTACGCCCGCAACGTGCAGAACCTGCACCTGCTCAGCAACACCAACGCCTCCTCGCCCACTGACCTCTACGTGCCCACCACCTTCAACGTGAAGCCCGAACTGGCCGACCAGGTGAGCCTGGGCTACTACCGCTCGCTGGGCGCGAAAAAGGAGTATTCGCTGGTGGTGGAGAGCTACTACAAAACGATGAGCAACCAGATTGACTACCGCAACGGCACGGAGCTGCGCGGCAATTTCGACGTGGAGAGCAGCCTGCTCTACGGCAAGGGCCGGGCCTACGGCGTTGAGTTGCTGATGCGCAAAGACGCGGGCCGCCTCACCGGCTGGGTGAGCTACACGCTGAGCAAAACCGAGCGCCAGTTTACGGACGTGAACGCGGGCTCCTGGTACCCGGCCCGGCAGGACCGGCCCCACGACCTGTCGCTGGTGGCGCTCTACCAACTCAATCCGAAGTGGAATTTCTCGGGCACCTTCCTGGCCAGCACCGGCAGCGCGGCCACCTTCCCGGTGGGCAAGTACGAGGTCGCGGGCCAGTCCATCAGCTACTACGGCCTGCGCAACGCCGACCGCCTGCCCGCCTACTACCGCGTCGATTTGGGCGCGACCTACGAAAAGCCCGGCCAGGAGCACCACCGCATCCGCAGCAGCTGGACGTTCTCGGTGTACAACGTGCTGGGCCGCGAGAATGCGTACAGCATCGGCTTCCGGCAAGACCCCAACGACGCCACCAAAACGCAGTCCGTGCGCACATCTCTCTTCCGCCAGATTCCCTCCGCCACCTACAATTTCAGCTTCTAAGTTATGTTAAGCTCTCTAAATAAGCAGCTTGCAGTCGCCGTGACGCTGCTGCTAACCGCCACTGGCTGCGAAACCGTCATCGACCTGCCCCTGAAGACGTCGCCCGCGAATGTGGTCATCGAAGCCAACCTGGTGGACGACAACCGGCCCGCCCAGGTGCGCCTGAGCATGTCGGTTGCTTACCAGCAAACCAACGTGTATCCGCCCGTGACCGGGGCCGTCGTCACGCTTTCCGACAACGCCGGCGGCCTCGAAGTGCTGCGCGAAGCCAGCCCCGGCCAGTACGCGGGCACCACCCTCAAGGGCGTGCCGGGCCGGGTGTACACGCTGCGGGTCGAAACCAGCGGCGCAGCCTACGTGGCCGTGTCTACCCTACCGGTGGTGGTGCCCTTCGAGGAGGTGCACACCGAGCCGAGCGCGTTTGGGGCCGACGAGGGCCTGCAAACCACCGTGCAGTACACCGACCCGGCGGGCCTGGGCAACAGCTACCTGTTTCGCCAGTACCGCAACGGCCGGCTCAACAAGACTATTTTCCTGCAAAACGACAAGTACACCGACGGCAAGCACGTCAACCAGCAGTTGGGCCGCAGCCCCAACGGGGCCGTGGGCGGGCCGCCCGAGGCCACGGCGGACGACAAGCTCATGGCCGGCGACAGCCTGACGGTGGAGATGCAGAACATTGACCCCGGCGTGTACCAGTATTTCCTGACGGTGAACCAGCTGATGCAGCAAAACCCCACCGCCAGCGTGACACCCGCCAACCCCACATCCAATTTCAGCGGCGGGGCGCTGGGCTATTTCAGCGCCCACTCGCGGCGCGTACTGCGGATTAAAATCCCGTAGGGCCGGTTGGGACGCAGATGCCATGGCTCACCGCTTAGCGTCGCTTCCCTTTCAGCAACCAGCGTAAACCTGAATATTTGAAATGTCTTACCGAGCTTGTCGAAGCATCTCTATCCATGAGTAATAAATTCCGTTGCAACGAAGCGGTAGAGATGCTTCGACAAGCACAGCAGGAATATTCTTTGTTTAACGCCTACTTGGATGAGTTTTTCGGAGAGCTAGTGCTTTATTGGTTGTATTGCTTCATGTGGGCAATCCTGATTGGGTTGAGCAATGGGCGTTTCAGTAGCCGCTGGCTGCCCCGGCTAGGCCTGACGGTGTTGCTGGCCGGCAGCGGCCGGCCAGCAGCGGGCTATTCGGCCCTGGCCCACCAGGCGGTTATCGATTCGTGCTGGGCGCGGGGCCTGGTGCCGGTGCTGCAACGCCGTTACCCAGGGGCCACGCCGGCCCAGCTGCGCGAAGCCCGCGCCTACGCCTACGGCGGGGCCGTGCTTCAGGACCTGGGCTATTTCCCTGGCAATGCGCCGCTTTTCTCCGACCTCACGCACTACGTGCGCACCGGCGATTTCGTGCGGGCTTTGCTCGACGAAGCCCACGACCGCAACGAGCTGGCGTTTGCCCTGGGCGCGTTGGCGCACTACGTGGCCGATGCCATGGGTCACCCAGCCGGGGCCAACGCGGTGACGGGGGCCGTTTTCCCAGAGCTACAGCGCCCGGCGGGCGCTGCCATTCACTACGCCGAGGCCCCGCGCCAGCACACGCAGGTGGAGTTTGCCTTCGACGTGGCCCAGGTGGCGGCCGGGCGCTACTACTCAGCCGAACTTCACGCGGCCATTGGGCTGCGGCTATGCCAAAGCGCACTGGAGCGAGCCTTCCGGCGCACGTATGGGCTGCCGTTGCAGCAGGTGCTTCCGCATCCGGCCGCTGGCCTGGCCCTGTTTCACTTTGTCACGGCCGAGCTGTTGCTGGCCGCCGTGCGGGCCAGCCAGCACCTACCGCCCCGCCAGGTGCGCGGCCTGCCAGTGGCCGAGCAACGGCAATATTTCAGCCGCCTCAACACGGCCCGGTTTCAGCGGCGCGGCCGCCCTCTCAACCACCTGAGCACCGGTATGCGCCTGCTGGTGGTGCTCACCCCCACGCTGCCCCGGCTGGGGCTGGTGCCGCTGCTGGGGTTTCGCCCGTTGCCGCACACCGCCGAGGCCGTCATGCGCGCCAGCCTCGATGAGTCGGTGAGCTGCTACCTGGCCACCCTCACGCACCTGGACGCGGCATTGCCCAACGTGAACCTCGATACCGGCGAGCCCACCCGCGCTACCGACTACCCGCTGGCCGACCGCACTTACGCAGCCTGGGTACGGCACCTAGCCCGCCGGGCGGCGTTAGAGCTGGCTGGTCGATGAAAGGGGTAAGGACGCTGGCGTTGGTAGCAAACCTGCCGCCCCATCCGGGGCCGCTTCATCAACCAGCTACGTCCGCCACCTGGCCCTTGCCCACCCCGCCGAGGTGCGTGTCCTGAAAGCCAGTCGCGTACTTGAGGCCGTAGCCGAGCAGCCGGTCAAACGCACTGTGGAACAGCAGCACCGTGCCCACCAGCAACAGGACCGGCTGCCCGAGCAGCTATCCCGCCCCACCGACGGCTGGGCCACGGCCTTGTGGTGCAGTAGGTTGTAGCTGGTCACTCCTACTCTCGGGCCCGTCAGGTAGCCCAGCATAACCAGGTCGGGCAGCAGAAAGGTGGCCGGCCCGGCCTAATAGGCAGCCGGGGTAGTCGGCCAGCAAGTGGTTTTCGAAGAAAAAGCAGGTAATGAGCTCCTCGCCATCTGGCTGGAGGTAGTAGAGGCGGCAGGCTCCGTGCAGCACCGGGGCCAGTTCGGGCCGGTAGTCGCCCGCCTGGCCACAGGCCAGCTGCCGCGGGCGCACGGCCCCGGCCAGCGCCTCCCGGTCGGCATCGGCTAGGGTCGGCACAGAGCGGTGCAGGTAAGCGCGCACAAGATGCATGGTCAAGTGAAAATAGGTGCTGTTTGGGGCCAGCTTGCATATGAAAGTAAGTTAGCCGTTTTCCGCTCACGTTACCGCCAACTTTTCACTGGCCGGGATAGCACCTTCAGGCCGGCTATTCCCGGTTTCGCCCAATTATGCCGGCACTGCTCGAAGCCGATTAAGTTCTTTGTACCCCTGGTTCATGCTAGCCCGGTCGGCCGCCACCGGCTGGTACTTCAACGAGCTTAATCCCCATTCACCGTGCTTTCTTCCGCTTTCCGCGCCGTGGTGCGCCCCCTGACCCTAACGCTGTTCGGCTTGCTGGCTGCCGGCCGGGCCGGGGCGCAGCAGCCGGCCCCGGCCTGGACCTCCGACCTCACGGCCGCCCTGGCGCAGGCCAAAGCCAGCCAGAAGCCGGTGCTGATCGTGTTTTCCGGCTCCGACTGGTGCAAGCCCTGCATCATGCTCAAGCAGGAAGTGTTTGACCAGCCGGAGTTCGCGCAGTACGCCAAAGACAAGTTCGTGCTGGCCCGCTTCGACTTTCCGCGCAACAAGAAAAACCGCCTGCCCGCCGCCCAGACCAAGCTCAACGAGCAGGCCGCCGCGCAGCTCAACCGCGAGGGCGCGTTTCCGGCCGTGGTGCTGCTCTCGCCCACCGGCCAGGTGCTGGCCCGCAGCGGTTACCGGCCGGGGGGGGTAGGGGCCTTCGATACGTACCTGAGCCAGGTGCTGGCCAAAAACCCAACGCTATGAGGCGCTCGTTGCGTTGGCGGCCCGTCGCGGCCGCCCTACTGCTGAGCGGCTGGCTGCTGCTGGGCGGTTTGCCGGCCCAGGCCCAGGCCCCGACCGTAGCTGCCGCCCGCCCGGCCCGCGTCTACACCCGCGCGGCGCACCTAATGGGTTCGCACTTCACCTTCACGGCCGTGTCAGCCGACGACTCGTTGGCCTGGCGGGCCCTGCGGGCCGGCCTGCGCGAGACCCAGCGCATCGACCACCTGTTTTCGTACTGGGATTCGACCTCGCAAATCGTGAAAGTCAACCGCCTGGCCGGCCGCCGGCCGGTGGTAGTGGACCAGGAGGTGTACGACCTCATTGAGCGCACGCTCAGGATTTCGCAGCTCAGCGACGGCGCGTTCGACATCACCTTTGCCAGCGGCGACAAGATTTATCAGTTCGACAAAACCGAGCACGCCCGCCTGCCCGACTCGGCTACCGTGCGCAACTCGGTGCGGCGCATTGGCTGGCAAAAGGTGCAGCTCGACCCGGCCATGCACTCGGTGTTTCTGCCCGAAAAGGGGATGCGCATTAACCTGGCCGGCATTCTGCAAGGCTACGGCGTGCGCCGGGCTTCAGAAATCATGAAGCGCATGGGCATCGCGGGCGGACTGATTAACGGCTCGGGCGACGTGTACTGCTGGGGCAAGCAGCCCGACGGCTCCGGCTGGCGCATTGCCATCGGCGACCCGGCCCGGCCGCACACGGTATCGTCGTGGCTGACGGTCAGCGATTTGGCCGTGGTTACGGCCGGCAACTACGAGCAGTACTTCACGGTGCAGGGCCGCTACTACGGCCACATCATCAACCCCCACACCGGCTATCCGGCCACGGGGCTGCGCTCGGTCACTATCATTTGCCCCGACGTGGAGCTGGCCGACGCCCTCGACGACGCCGTGTTCGTGCTCGGTCCCGTGGAAGGGCTAGCCCTCATCAACAAGCTGAAAGACGTGAGCTGCACGCTGATTGACGACGCTGGCCAAACGCTGGTTTCCAGGGGAATGCAGCTTCATTCGTACCACAGCGCGGCCCCGGCGCGGGCGGCGATTTCCTCCGTAAAGCCATGAGTAGCAAATCCTTTTTTCGGCCGGTCCTGCTGGGGCTGGCCCTGGCGGGTAGCACCGCGCTGCCCGGCTGCGTGTCGGTGGCGGCCTACCAGAAAGCCTACCTCAACGACGAGGACATGAAGCTGGCCACCCGCAAGGTCGAAACCTCGGAAGTCAATTTTGAGAGCTACCGCGAAGGCGCGGGCGGGGCCAACGGCGGCAAAGTCGGCGGCGGCTGCGGCTGTAATTAACGCAAACGACCACTCCTGCCATGAAACTCCTCTTGCTCCTGTTGCCGGTGGCCCTGCTGGCCCCGGCGCTGGCCCGCGCCCAGGCCACGCCCACCCCCAACCGCGTAGAGGGCTATGGCGCGCCCACCTCGCCCCCGGTGGCTCCGCCCGCCACCAACTACGGCGAAACCGAAATCAACATCCTCGGTAGCTACTACCAGCAGAATGGCAACCACTCAGCCGTGGAGGGCGGCATCGGCACCCAGCACCTCACCGACGTGGCCCCGACTATCCTGCTCAATGTGCCGCTCGACTCGACTACCCGCCTCGCGGCCAATGTGGGCTTCGACTACTACTCCTCGGCCTCCTCGGATAAAATCGACCAGGTGGAATCTTCGCCCTCGGGCTCCGACGTGCGGATACACGCCGACCTTGGCCTGTCGCGCACCCTGGCCGACAAGCGCACCACCCTGGGCGTGGGCGGCGGCGTGTCGAAGGAATACGACTACCTCTCCTTCAATCTAACCGGCTCCTACGCCCACGCCTCGCGCGATGGCAACCGCGAAATCAGCGTAGCCGGCCAGGTTTTTCTCGACCAGGTGACGGTTATTCTGCCCGCTGAGCTGCGCGTGGGCGGCACCGCCAACAAGGACTACGGCCACGACAGCCGCCAGAGCTATAACCTGAGCCTCGTGTACGCGCAGGTGCTGAGCAAGCGCCTGCAAGTATCGTTCAGCGCCGAGCCCGTGGTGCAGCGCGGGCTGCTGAGCACGCCATTTCAGCGGGTGTACTTTTTCGATAGCAACCCCGCGCTGGGCCCGCCCGGCACGCTGGGCACCGCCAAAAACGAGTTGCTGCCGCGCCAACGCTTCAAATACCCCGTGGGCCTGCGCCTGACCTACTACGCCACCGACCTGGTGCAGCTGCGCGGCTTCTACCGCTTCTACAACGATAATTTTGGCATCCGGGCCCACACCTTCGAGTTGGAAGTGCCGGTGAAGGTGGCGCCGTTTTTTACGCTCTACCCTTTCTACCGCTACCACACCCAGACGGCCGCCGACTACTTCTTGCCCTACCTGGCCCACTCGGTCCGCAACGAGTTCTACACCTCCGACTACGACCTGTCGGCCTTCTCGGCGAATAAGGTGGGCCTGGGTTTCCGCTACGCCCCGCTCTACGGGCTGGGCCGGTTCAAAGCGCCCTTCGGCGGCCGGCTCACCAAGCTCAAGTCCGTGGATCTGCGCTACGGCTACTACCGCCAAAGCTCCGGCCTCACGGCCAACATCGTGAGCTTCGACCTAGCCTTTACGATGCCGTAGGGGCAGGCTGCGGAAAAGCCCGTTCCCAAAAGACACTACGAATGAGCGCGCCGTAAAAAAGGCCCGACTTCGGCCAGCACCAGCGCGGGCGATTCTTTGGGTAGCAGGTGGCCGCTGGGCAGAGCTCTGCCGCTGACATCGGCCGCCCAGCGCCGCCAGGTGGCGGCGGGCGTGGGCGCGCCCGCCTTGGCCATTTCGGCCGGATACAGCACCAGCACCCTACTTCTGGCTGCCACAACAACAAAGATGCTGCCCCTGGGAAGAAGCAGCATTTTTTTAAAACTTTGGTCTGTGCTACTTGGCGACCGGCGTTTCGGGCCTCATGTCGTAGGATGCCTGGAGCGCGGCGGGCCGGGTGTTCAGGCCATCCCTGGTTTTCTTCGCCCAGTCGTTCTCCATATTTTTCTTGGTCTCCTGCATCATCGATTTGGGCACCAGGTTGCGGAAGTTATCAACTTCACCCGCCGCGACCGCCGTCAGCGTAGCGAAGACCGTCTCCGGGTCAAACTGAGCTCGGGGGAAGGCCAGCTTAGCATAGTCAAATAGCCGCTCGGCCGGATTGTCCTCCCAACTGGCCCAGGTGTCGAAGCCCCGGTCGTTGAACCTGGTGAGGAACGGGCCGGGATTGACAATCGCCACTTCCACCCCAAATTCCTGGAGTTTGGGGTTCATCGTCCGCGCAATGGCCTCTACGGCGTGCTTGGAGGCCGCATAAATACCGGTAAACGGATTGACGTTCAGCCCCTCGCGGGAGGACACCCAGACAATGCGGCCTTCGCCGCGCTTCACCATTTGCTTGGCAATGCCCTGCGTCAGCAATAGCGGCCCGACGACGTTCACCTCGAACTCGTTCCGCATGTTCGCGCCCGGAATATCCAGCACGCAGCCACTTTCCAGCACCCCGGCGTTGTTGACCAGAATCTCCACCTGCTAGGCCAGGGCTTTCCGCCGGTTTCCCTCCTGGGTAACATCTAGTTTCTCCACCCAAAGGCTCACCCCGCGTTCGGCGGCCTAGCGCTTTAGGAGCATCACCTGGGCGTAAATCTCGACCGCGGCCATGACGTTAAATCCCTTCGCGGCCAGTCGCATCGCGGCCTTGAACCCGAAGCTGGTGCCGGCCCCGGTAATCAGTACGTTTTTCATGCTGCTGTTGGTAAGTGCTGTGTGTTTGTTGCGTAGAAATGAGGTGCTCGTTCAACGACAGCAAAGGTCCGGCACCCCCACGCGGGAAGACTTGCCCTATTCAAACGGATACTTGCTCCATTCAAACCCGGCGCACGGCCGAGAGAGCCAGTGAGGTGGTCGGGTGCCAGTGGACACGAAGCTAAGGTAGGTTAAAGAGGTAGTGCAATTCGATTTCGAGCGGGGTGCAGTACCCCAGGGCAGAGTGAAGGCGTTGCGTATTGTAGTAGTGGTCGAGG
>JAABUK010011264.1_pt1 | contig 11688 bp, 5 predicted proteins | sample 5559141 | NCBI WGS metagenome assembly JAABUK01 (sample SAMN10711869, study PRJNA513367) | rock metagenome | isolation source: Antarctica rocks | place: Antarctica: Victoria Land, Pudding Butte nord | collected 2016-01-03 | reverse complement strand
AAACTACGTTTTAAGTAAAGCGACAATCCCTTCTTTACTTCGACTTATGGAAGAGTTACCTAGCTTTGCTTAAATCTAGTTACAGTAATTAAAACTCTGCTTTAATTCTTACTTCTACAGATTTTAGTTATCAGTATTACTTTATTACTTTATATTAATTCTTTGTAAACGTTTAGGCGGAGGTGGGATTTGAACCCACGACGTATGGAGGCAAGTAAAGAATCAATCACTAATAAAAGTGAAAGATTTCTTACGTATACAAACTGAACATACGACTTTCATCGTAATCAGCTTGGAAACATCTGTTAAAATTTTCTTATGAACTTCAAATAACGCTTTAGCCTACTAATTAAAAACAGATGTCTTATATCTTATCTTTTTAGAGAAAAATTGACACAACGGTAAATTTCAAGTAAACTAAGTTCTACATTCACGTCTTATTTAACAAATCAAAGAAACAAGTTGCAATAACTAAAGCACAGCTTTAGTTCTGGCCTGTCGAGTCTTGACAAAATCTAAAACTCTAATTCTTTATATACTGTCAATCAAAGTGAAGTAAGGGTAGAACTAAAAGTATGAACTTGAGAACTCGACAATCCCTTCTAAAGCTAGAACTAAAACTACAGAACTAAAACTACGTTTTAGTTATAGTTATTAGTTCTAAGTCTTCCTATAACTAAAGAAGGGGTTGTCGCTTTAGTTCTGGAGCTTTAGTTATGAAGCCGTAACTAAAGCAGAGCTTTAGTTCTAGTCTTCATAACTAAAGCTCCAGAACTAAAACGTAGTTTTAGTTATACTTCTAGCAGAACTAAAGCTTTGCAGAACTAAAACGTAGTTTTAGTTACAGGAAGACTTACAGCAACCTAGTTCATAGTTACAAACTCTATTCAAATTATAAAGTGTATGCTTTATAAAAGACAAATTAAAATCAAAACAGATATCGGCTTCCCTTCCTAGCCCCTGAAGAAATAGAACCCTACTCTAAATTTAGGGCAATAAATACGCTTTTAAATCTAGTACTATGGAAACGCCGTAGAGAGAAACATATCCATGTATGAACTAAAATTTCGATAACTAAAACTACGTTTTAGTTTTGAAGTCCTCTGAAGAAGTAAAGCTATGCTTTAAAGACTTCGAGGACTTACGCAGAATTAAAACTTCGTTTTAATCGCAGATTTTATTTCTGTTGAGTGAAAATGTTTTTGTCAATCCCAAAATAGTATATAGTGTTTTATAAAATTTCTTTAAAGAGGCCTTACTTTTAAATTTTAAACATGAGTGCCTACAACACCGTTATCTGCATAACTAAAACGTAGTTTTAGTTATAGGAAGACTTCCCTCTCGCTTTACCCCCTAATTAAAACAAAGTTCTAATTCTAGAAGCTTTACTTCTGTAACTAAAACTACGTTTTAGTTTTATGTTTTAATTAACAGAGTTTTACTTAGTGGAAGTAAAGTAAACCTTTAATTGACACCTTAATAACTAAATCATTTGTAAATCTTCGATAACTAAAGCGAAGCTTTAGTTCTACTTATCGAGTTCAAGAAATCTGTAGAATCTCGAATAAAGTCTAAGTTTATACGGTGACTCGAGAAGTGCTTCCTAAAACGTAGAAAGTAAAACGTAGAAAGTAAAACTACGTTTTAGTTCTAGTTAAGAAGCTGGGTTCTCAAGTTTTACTTTAAGGGGCTTAGTAAAACCTCGAACTAAAACGTAGTTTTAGTTCTAAAGTTTACTTCGACCTATCTTCAAATTCAGGCGAAGAGGGCACTGTTCCGGTTACTTGTAGACTTACCTGTACTTTTAGTTCTGTACTTTTAGTTACCATTTTAATTTAATGAAACAGACTAGACGCCTGTAATTACAAATCAAACTGTTCATAAGCTGAAGTTTGACTTTATGGGCGCTTCGTTGTCGTTGCTAAGAAAGGAAATCTTCTAAAAACTGGAATTTGTGCTCCATATAATATAAAACCAAAGACATAAATATAGTTCTTACTTAGTAAATCTAAGTTAGGACTGCGTTTAAAATGAATTAGTTTTTCTCATTTTGCATCAATTAAGTCTTCGGTGGAAGGCCTCGAAGTCTTTAAAGCAAAGCTTTAGGAAGACTTATCGACTTACAGGAGTGAACCAGAATTTCACTTATACATTTAATTAATGTACATAAACTTTAATTATAAACTAAAAATTGAATGTAGAGCTAAAATTACTTTTAGTTCTAGCTAGATAAAAGTTTAGCTATAAGTTTAGTTATTGCAAAAACTTAGATGTATTTACATAAAACGGATCCGACACTTAAGAACTCGGTAAGTCTTCCTATAAGTAAAGCATACCTTTACTTCGAGCTTTAGTTATGAAGCTGAGTTATAACGCGATAAGTGCTTTCTAAAACGTACTTTTAGGAAGACAGAACTAAAGCGAAGCTTTAGGAAGACTTACGCCGAGTTATACGTAAAGCAAAACTTTAGTTCTAACAACTTGAAGATCGATAGTAGCTTTGCAATACTTAAAAACTAATTTTTTTGCCTGGTAGTTTGCAAAGGCTTCCCCCCTTTTTTCTCATGCTATGGTTCTAAAATATTATTGAATAGTACAAAAGATTTGTTGTAAATACTAACCCTATAAACCCAATTTCGGGTACAACTAAAATATAACTTCAGTAATAGCCGCCTTTTGTAGCTAAATTTATAAGTCCCAGAAGTCTTTTAAAAAAGTTTATTTAGTTTAATCTTTTTTAAAAGACTTCTGGGACTTATAAATTTAGATGGATCCAAGAGACCCAGAACCCGAGAAGTAGAACTAATAACTAAAAGGGTGGAAGTCCTCCTATAAGTAAAGAAGGGTGTAAGTCTTCCTAAAACAGAGTTTTAGTTCGTCGCTTTACTTCTAGAGTTTTAGTTTTCCGAAGCTTTACTTCTCGCTTTAGGAAGACTTACACCGAAGACTTACAAAATCTGTAACTAAAATCGGAGCTACGCTCAGATTTAGTTACACGCTTTACTTACAGCTGAGTTAGGGGTGTGTTTAGGTGTTCTTCGTATTTTAATCTTCTGTCGAATAGTTATCCGACTCTACTAATTCTCCTAGTTAGATTTTGTTAAAGCTTTTTTTTACTTTCGTGGTTCATTATATTCACACTTATAAAACCTCAGAGTTAAGGTTTCGATATAACTAAAAGATTTAGTTAAAGAAACTTAGTTTTGTAAGTAACTAAAGCGTAGCTTTACTTCTGTCTTGGTTTCGCCAACAGAAGTAAGAAGTAAAGCGTACCTAACTAAAACGTAGGACAAATACTTGAAGTAAACCTATGGGTACAAACATAGTTTTAGTTGTTCACTCTAAATTACGAACGGAAGTAAAGCATATCTTTAGTTAGCGTACCTTTACTTTTATTAGCGTACCTTTAGTTATAGGGGGGGGTACATTTAAATCCCTAATATGCTTATTATAAATATTTCCTTTTAAAAAGATACAACAGTTAACTAACTAAAAAGTAAAGTTCGTTTACTTCTTACTTTTATTTAAAGGGTGAACGACTTATACTTGATGGCGCGTATTATGATTCCATTGTTCTAACCGCTGAACTACTCCGCCTTAATTGAACCTTAATTGTAATAAACCGTAGACCGATAAAACTTTGTTTACTTTGTACTTTGGCGAATCAAAGTAAAGCTTTACTTGGCGAAACAATAACTTGTTTACGCTCAAGCGCTCGGTATTTGTTGTTTTCTCGCCTTGAGAAGATAAATCAGCCTGTCCTGATGTACTGAAAGACAACGCATACTTAGCGAATCTCGTGTCAAAGACAAGGGGCGTAAAATAGGACTTCTTATTGAAGACATTAACCTGATATACCCTTGACCGCTATTACTGTTAGCAATCAACCTTTTTACCTGTGAATGAGTTATTATAGATTTTTGATAGATAGCGCCTAATAATAGAAAGCCTTTATGCTTCGCACAGGCGTCAATCCCCTTTTTCAAGATTCTTACATTACAACAACCCAGGAGCAAAGTGGGTCCGTGAAAAAGGGAGCTTGCCAAACAGCTCTTCTTTTCTGAGGCAGAGCCCTCCTTCTGTAAATAAGGTAATCTACCTGTACTTCTCTCTAAAAAGGCTTTTTTAGCTAATCTATTCTTGACCGTCATACTTTGAAAGATATTCTGATTATAAGTGGCCTGTCTTTTATACATTTCGCTCCCCCTGTGGTAAGAACTTGCGTTTATGTCAATAGAGCAAGGACCGTTGAAAAATATATTACTCATACCTGTTACACGCTCTCTACGCGCTTCGCACGCAACTTGAACTTCGTTCAAGCTAAGCAAACTATCGTTTTTGTTTAGGTAAACATTGTTATTGCAATGGAAGAATAATACTACCTCATTTCTCTCTAGAAAGCAGCTAATTTTACTCTTAGCAACCTGTTTATTTATTTTTATCATGTATTTTTTATATGAAGTTAAAGGGTAATCGGGTAGAAGTAAAGCTCTGCATACCTTTACTTGTAACTCGAAAGCAACTAAAACTATGTTTTAGTTGCTTTCGAGTTAGCAGAACTAAAGCAAAAGCAGAGCTTTAGTTTTAGTTAGCAACTTAAAACTTAAAAGAAATACTTCAGTTTTTTAAGAGAGTGTTGATTCTCTTTTTTTTGCACTACTATTTTTTTCGGGTGCTTTGTTTACGTTTGTTAAGTTTGTGAACTGTTTTTCCCCTTGTAGATGAAAACTCTCCAAACCTATGCCCCACCATCTCCTCGACCACTTTTACTGGAATCCAGTTTTTACCGTTATAGACTTTATATTCCTTTCCTATTTGTAAGGGTAGTACCATTGAGGTACGAGACCAAACGCGTGCTTCTTTAATGTGCCTAACCTCCTTCAATTTAGATCTTAGCTGAGAGAAAGGGCCTTTCCATATAGATCGGGACATAATACTTTTTATGTTTTAAGGGATTGTCGAAGTAAAGAAGGGCGTAACTCTTCGAGGCCTTACGAAGTCGAAGTAATAACTCAAACAGAGTTTTAGTTCGTCGAAGTAAAGAAGGGATTGTCGCTTTATTTACGGCTTTACTTTTAGTTTTCCTTCGTTCAACTAAATCTTCGCTTTAGTTCTAGGTTTTATTAAGATTGTATCAGACTAATGAAAGCTAAAGCTTTAGCTCTGCAAAAACGCGGCCGTAAGTAAAGCGACAATCCCTTCTTTAGTTATAGCAACCTAAGAACTCAAAGTAAACAAAGTTTAATTACGGATTCAGGGTTTCGCTAAGTCCTTGAAGTAAAGGTACGCTAAGTAAAGGTACGGTTTAGGAGGACTTACAGACTTACAGCGTACCTTTACTTCAAGGACTTAGCGAAAGTTGGTAAAGGTTTCGTTACAAGATTAATAAAAGTTGGCAGTAACTAAAGCTGCGCTAACTAAAGAAGGGATTGTCGCTTTACTTCTGTTAGCAGCATGTATAAACCCCTACCACCAACGGTACCGCGTATAAGCTCTATTGGCTGCGGCTAATTGGTGACTTTGGTCTCTTTTTTGCGTACTTTGACCCTCGTTCTTGAAAGAATCTATTAACTCATGAGCTAAACAGAGTGATGAAGGGTACTGGCTTCTCTGTCTCTTATTAAATGCACAAGCAATAAGCCATCGAACACCAAGCCCTTCCTGCCGACTGTTATGGGGTACGTAAGGAACTGCGTACGATGCCCCACCAATTCGCACCTTGCGAGTTTCTACACTAGGACTAACCCTGTTCACTGAATCAATACCAATTTTTGTGCGCTCAGGTTCGTAGGTGCCCCGGTTTATTTTAGCGTTGCTGCCTTTTTGTTTGAGCAAAAGTCGAGTGGAGCTCAACTTGGGCCCGCGGGGCTTTGGAGATAAAGGTATCTTACCTAAATCTTGCTCATGATCCCTCTGAATCGTATTAATTAGTATTTGATGGGCACCCATACTCCCCGTGGAATGATCTGCAACTCTATCTCTCTCTAACTTTCTACGCAACAAACTTTTATTTTGTAAAACCTTAGGTACAGAAGTTACAGGCGCAAAGCTCAAAATGGAGCCATCTGTAGCTGGTCCAAAATTGTTGGTACTTGAATTCTTAATTTTAATGTTTTTGATAGCGGCGAACCCAAGCCTTCTACTAAGTAAACGCCTGCTAACGCGGAATTGTTGAATTGTACTCTGTGTCTCGCGAACTAAACTTTGTTTAGTTCGCGAGTCCGAATGTGTAGACGTGTAAGTGCTTCGCAAATCAACACAATTATAACTTGAACTTTCAACCTTTACTTTGGGTATAGAACTACTAGAAATATCTTCAGAATTACGACCAAATAATAGTAGATTATCTCGAAACCGATTCGACGTACCGCGGTCCATACCAACGAAAAGGCTCGCCGACCGATAACTCGGCTTTGCTGAGTTACCGGCATTCTTTTCTATGGTAACTACTCCTCCGGGATGAACCAAACTTTGTTTGGTTCTTTTCGAAGAAATAGAAAAATCCCTGATACCCTTAGAACTCAGCGGAGGTGAGTTAGAGGAGTGGTCGCTTAAAACATTTTGAGAATTCTTGTTTTTACCGTTATCAACTGTTTTTATTGTACCTCTTCCTCCACTTTTATGGACCAAACTTTGTTTGGTTCTTTTTGAAGAGATAGAAAGATCAAGCAAACCTTTGCACTTAGATACCGCATTTAAAAAAACATTGTAACTTACTGATTTTTTACCACAACGTAACATGAGCGCTATAAAGCGGTGATTTACTGTAAAAGTAAGTCCTTGAAAATCTTTTTGACTTTTATTTGAGGATTTATCTTTTATTTGTTTTCCTTCGTTCAGCAAAGCAAAGCTTGGCTTTCCATTGTTCATCAAAGCAAAGCTAGAAGTAAAGCTACGCTTTAGTTGCTTTCCATTTAGCCCTGTCTGAGCAAAACCCAACTCTAAGTACTTTCGGCCCCCGTCGAAGTCTTCGAAGTCTTTATCCTGCTTACTTAAATAATGAATTGATTTATTACAACTATCCAACATGAGTGGATATTTAAGTGATATAGGGCTGCCCTTGTCACTTATATTTGTTAAACTAAAGCTACGCTTTAGTTCTAAACTAAAGCTACGCTTTAGTTCTAAACTAAAGCTACGCTTTAGTTCTTCTGGGCCTACTTTTGGTTTGACATTTTGGATTTCTAACCTTCGATAACCAGAGGTGGAAATAAACCGGGATTTGATTGGGGAACCCCTCCAAGTAAAATTTTCTAAGCTCCTATAAAACAAAGTTTTACTTTGTAAAGCCTTTACTTTTATTTCTGGGAAGATCCCTTTAGTACGAGTAATCTTTATTGAAAGGGCCTTTTTCTTTAGTTTGTAAGACGAGAAGGCCATCCCTTTTTTAGAATTATCCATTTTTAATATTTTTTTATTTAACATATACTTTCAATCGTTCATCTTTCAAATTTTATCACGTTTCACACACACCCTAATACCCTGATCTAAGAAGTAAACATAGGTTGAACTAAAGCTATGCTTTAGTTCGCTAAGTACTTAAACCTACTTTTAGGAAGAAAGGGATTGTCGAACTAAAACGTAGTTTTAAAAAGACTTACGGGGCTGCAAGTCCTTCTAGAAGTAAAGCGACAATCCCTTCTTTACTTAAAGCTTTACTTCGACGAAGTAAAACTCTGTTTGAGTTATTACTTCGACTTCGTAAGGCCTCGAACACTTACGCCCTTCTTTACTTCTCGCTTTAAAGACTTCGAAGACTAGAAGTAAAGCAAAGCTTTGTAAGTCTTCGAAGACTTACAAAGCTAGTTATTACTTCTGCAACCAAGGAAGCACTTATCGAGTTATCAAGTTCTAGCTTTACGAAGACTTACCAAGGGTTTAGCAACCTAATTACAGATGTTTGAGTTATAACTAAAGCAGAGCTTTAGAAGGGATTGTCGAGGACTTATTCAGTACTTAAACCTAGTTATAGTTCTGTACTTCAGATCTCAGTTAAAGGTTACTTTACAAAGATACAGTGTTTGAACTCAGCGCTCTTGCTTTGTTCCATACTTTGAACGCCCCTGCTTTCTTTTTTTAACCCCTTGCAAATCAAGAACGCCACGCACTACGCGATATTTCACGCCAGGCAAGTCTTTGACTCGGCCTCCCCGAACAAGTACTACTGAATGTTCTTGTAAGTTATGACCTTCACCGGGAATTGATGCGATAATCTCGTTAGAGTTTGATAAACGAACTTTTGCTACTTTACGAAGGGCAGAATTGGGCTTCTTAGGTGTTTTCGTATAAACCCTAGTACAAACACCTTGTTTCTGTGGACAACCTTCAAGAGCAGGTTTGTAACTTTTGCGTATTTTTTTCTCTCGCCCTTTACTTTTACGGGATAGTTGATTTGTAGTTGGCATATATAAATAGAATCTTTTTATTATATAGTGTCAAGGATCTATAACTAAAAATAAGAATTAAAGCTACGCTTTAATTACTGTAATAGAAGTAAAGCTAGAAGTAAAGCTTTAAGTAAAGCATACCTTTACTTCTGAACTAAAACTCTAGAAGTAAAGGTATGCTTTACTTATAGGAAGAAAGGGCAACTAAAACAGAGTTTTAGTTCGTCGAAGTAAAGGTATGCTTTAGTTAACCCCTTTTACTTATTACTTCCTTTAACTATAACTAAAACTACGTTTTAGTTTTAAAGTTTACTTTGGTTTTGCTAAGTACTTGGTAAGTCCTTAAGTCCTCGACAATCCCTTCTAAAGCTAGAACTAAAACTATGTTTTAGTTATTAGTTCTAGCTCCTTCTAAAGCTTTACAAGTAAAAGTACAGGTAACCCTTTCGACAAGTCTTTAACGTACGTTTTAGTTATAGGAGGACTTAGAAGTATAACTATAACTAAAACGTACGTTAAAGACTTGTCGAAAGGGTTACCTGTACTTTTAGAAGGACTTGCAGCTTCGTAAGTCTTCGTAAGTCTTTCGACAAGTCTTTAACGTACGTTTTAGTTATAGTCTTCCTATAAGTAACAAGTAAAGCTTTGCTTTAGAAAGACTTGTCGAAGTCTTTAAAACTTTGTTTTAGGAAGGGTTACCGAGAATTAAAGCAAAGCTTTACTTCGACAATCCCTTGAGGTCTTTACCATGTTCTGTAGCTTTAGTTTTGGAGGACTTACGGCAAACCTTGGTTTCGAAGACAGAACTAATAACTAAAAGGGTGGAAGTCCTCCTATAAGTAAAGAAGGGTGTAAGTCTTCCTAAAACAGAGTTTTAGTTCGTCGCTTTACTTCTAGAGTTTTAGTTTTCCGAAGCTTTACTTCTCTATTTAGTTGACGAAACATAGACTTTGGGAAGACTTAGAGAGTGATTAACAATTAACATAGAGTTTGTTGCAATATATTACCGACAGAAGAGTGTAATACATCTAAGAAAGGTGCAGGGAAAATGCCAATTAAGAGCACCAAAAAGACAAAAGGCGAAAATAAAAATAGTTCACGTCGCGAAAGATCGCTAAAAGACGAAATGTAATAAGGTTTAGCTAGCCCATAAATAACCCTATTACAAAGCCATAAAGCATATGCTGCGCCTAGAACCATTCCAGTAGCACCAAGAACAGCAGCAAACGTGTTATTTTGAAAAGCTCCCGTCAACACGAGGAACTCGCCAATAAAACTACTGGTTCCGGGTAAACTTATATTTGCCATCGTAAAAAAAAGGAAGAGAGAGGCAAAGATAGGCATAGTACGGCCACACCCCCCGTAGTAAGGTAGAAGACGCGTCTTATGGCGATCATAAAGTGCACCAACCAACAAGAAAAGAGCTGGTGAAACCAGCCCGTGACTTACCATTAGCATAACACTTCCCTCTACACCTTGGGCATTAAGAGTAAACAACCCTAGAGTTACAAAATTCATATGTGCCACAGAGGAGTATGCGATTATTTTTTTCAAGTCGACCTGGCGTAAGGTGGTTAGTGATGTATAGATTATTGCTATAATACTCATTGTATACACTAAAGGCGTAAAATAGATAGACGCGTAAGGGAAAAGTGGTATAGAAAATCGTAAAAAGCCATAAGTACCTAGCTTTAGCATAATCCCAGCCAGCAAGACCGAACCCGCTGTCGGAGCCTCTACGTGAGCCTCTGGCAACCAGATGTGTACTGGCACCATAGGCACCTTTACAGCAAAACTTGCAAAGAAAGCCAGCCAAAGTAAAAGTTCTCTTTTTTCACTAAATTGAGTAGTATACAACACCTGTAAATCTGTGCTTCCTCCTTGAAAATAAATTAATAATACAGCTAGAAGCATAAGAAGAGAGCCAAAGAGTGTGTACAAGAAGAATTGGTATGCCGCACGTATTTTTCTCTCTCGAGACCCCCAGACCCCAATGATTATGAACATTGGTATAAGGACACTTTCAAAAAAAATATAAAAAAGGAGTAGATCTAGGACGGAGAATACGGCTATCATTAGACTTTCCATAATAAGAAACGCAATATAATACTCCTTCACATAAGTTTGCACATTACTCCAAGCTACTAACAAACAAACGGGGATCAGAAAACATGTTAAAAGTATAAAAAAAAGAGATACCCCATCGATTCCTATGCTGAACGAAAGAGTGGAAATACTCTTATCAATAAAACCGGCGCCGTGACCTGTTTGAAAGGGGAGTTGCACATATTGAAACCTTGTAGCAGAGTTATCAAACAAAAGCCAAAGAAAAAGAGAGAGTACAAGATTGACTATTGAAAAGTTCAAAGCTATGCTTCGTATTCTTTTCTTGTTCCAACTAGGAATAAACAATAACAGGAATGCTCCCAACAAGGGGAGTAGTAAAACACAAAGTAATAACGACATAGTACTATGCTTCTTGAATTTTTTAATTGGGATTTTTTTAAACGTAGCAGAACGAAGTAATAAGTAAAGCTCGACAGGTCTTCCTATAAGTAAAGCGACAATACCTTCTTTACTTATAGGAAGAGTTACGGCCGCAAGTCCTTCTAAAACGTAGTTTTAGGAAGACTTACCTAGCTTTACTTCTAAGTCTTCTTATAACTAAAACTCCAGAACTAAAACTACGTTTTAGTTCTGGAGTTTTAGTTATAGTTCTAGTCCTTCTAATAACTAATAACAGAAGTAAAGCTACGCTTTAAGTTAAGTACTTAGAGGAGTTACGGCGTAGCTTTACTTCTAGCTAGAAGTAGGTTGATGTAAGTCTTACAGAACTAAAGGCTCGAAGTAAAGCGACAATCCCTTCTTTAGTTATAGGAAGACTTACGGCATAGCTTAGTTCTGCTAGAACTATAACTAAAACTACGTTTTAGTTCTGGAGTTTTAGAAAGACTAGAACTAAAGCTCTGCTTTAGTTGCGGCTTCATAACTAAAAGTGAACAACTAAAGCTTTGCTTTAGTTGTTCACTTTATAGTAAGAGTTATCGAGCTCTCATGTTATTATAGCTTTACTTCTAGAAGTAAAGCTCAACAAGTCCTTCTAAAGCAAAGCTTTACTTCGACGAACTAAAACTCTGTTTTAGTTGCCCTTGTCCTTCACAAGTAAAGCTCGACAGGTCTTCGTAAAGCGATGAACTAAAACAGAGTTTTGTAAGTCTTCCTAAAGCTAGAACTAAAACTACAGAACTAAAACTACAGAACTAAAACTACAGAACTAAAACTACAGAACTAAAACTACGTT
>JAABUK010011263.1_pt1 | contig 11689 bp, 1 predicted proteins | sample 5559141 | NCBI WGS metagenome assembly JAABUK01 (sample SAMN10711869, study PRJNA513367) | rock metagenome | isolation source: Antarctica rocks | place: Antarctica: Victoria Land, Pudding Butte nord | collected 2016-01-03 | reverse complement strand
CACTTTTTAATCTCTAAATCTTAAAGCAGTTCTATTATTATCTTATTTCTTAACTTATTAATATTATATTATAATATCTTAAGACTTTATATAAAGATGTTTTCTAATATATAATATTCTTGAATGTATATTAATAATTTTCTCTGATTAGAAGAAGTTGAATATCTTAGCTTAATATGAGATTAATCTTTATATAATTCTTAGATTCTTATAAGCGATCTTTTAAATAAGTTAATCTTCTTTTTTATAAGTCTTCTATTTAACTTCATTTCATCTCTAATTTAAAGTTACTTTTATCAACTTTCGTTAATAAATTTAAGACTAATAAGAAGAAGAAGAAAAAGAAGAGAAGATAAAAGATAGAAGTGATCTCTTATTGATTTTAAGATTGAAAGTATCTTAATTTCTTATTATATATTTTCTTTATATAAAATTATTCTCTTTTCTTTCATAAATAATTATTAGATTAAGCTTTATATCTCTTTAAATAGTTATTATTCTCTATATTACTGAAATGATTGCATTACCTCTTTAGGCGTAATAACTTGATAAAATTTTGTGCAGTCTTAACAGAAGAAACACCAAAATCAAAAATGTAAAAAGAACTTAAATCAGTTATAGTAGGCTGAGTATTCTAGCTAATATATTATAAAGAATTTCATAAGAAAGCGCTGATCCATCTTAATATAACTATTTTTTTAAACGCTATAAACATCTTTAATATTAAGCTTAAAATCTATATTTAATCTATTTTTATATAAATCTCTAAGATTAACTGATTATATAGGGCTAATAATTAAAGCTAAGATTCTATAAATAATATTATTAGAAAGCTAGTTTTTTAGGCTATAAAATATTTAAATTAGATTTTAATTAGCTCTATTTTGAAGTATATACACTCTACTTTTTAATTAGAAATAATAATATAATTTCTTTTTTTAAATTAAAAAGCAGAGTGCACTTACTTTAAAATAGAGCTAATTAAAATCTAATTTAACTATTTTATAGTCTAAAAGATTAGCTTTCTAGTAATACTATTTATAGAATCTTAGCTTTAATTATTAGCTCTATATAATCAGTTAATCTTAAAGATTTATATAAAAATAGACTAAATATAGATTTTAAGCTTAATATTAAAGATATTTATAGAGTTTAAAAAGATAGTTATATTGAGATGAATCAGCGCTTTCTTATGAAATTATTTATAATATATTAGCTAGAATACTCAGCCTACTATAACTGATTTAAGTTCTTTTTACATTTTTGATTTTGATGTTTCTTTTACCAAGACTGCACAAAATTTTGTCAAGTTATTACGCCTAAAGAGATAATGCAATCATTTCAGTGACACAGAGAATATTATATAGTCTTTCTCTTAAGCTTTTTCTCGTACTTATTAATTTAATAATATTCTATATAATATGCGCAGAACTATATCTTTTTATATATATAAAGTAAGTATTTATATTTCTAATAATAAAAATATTAACGTGATTAGAGAGTTGAATTATATTATATAATTAACTTGAACTCTATCTTATAAATAAGATCTTTTTAAATAATTTTATTTATTAAATTTAAATTGAAAAGTTTCAGAATTATATATATAATTATATTAGTTTCCGCGTTTCTTTTTATTTATTAAAGATTTTTGATTTTAAGATCTAAGATAAGTCTAACATTCTCACTCTTTAGTTCTCATATAAGTTACTTCTTCTCTTTCTCTTCTTATCTTATTTATACCGCTCGCATTAATACTTTATATAATCTTATCTTAAGTTATGTGAATAGACTTAGCGACTTTATTTATATTAAGTCTTATTTAAGCTCTATATAATCTAAATTATCTTTCGCGTATAATATAATTTCTCTTTTTAAGAGTTTCTTTACCGCGATTATATAATATGTACGAGATATTTTTATTAATTTTTAATTAACTTAATCTATAATCTCTTTAATTAAGAGTTTATTAATTCTAATCTTCTCTTTCTTATTTAAGATTTAAATAATAATTTTTCTTATCTCTATTTTTAAAGAGGTTTGGATTATAAAGACTAATTTCTTTCTCAGAATACCGCGCATTATCTTTATATATGAGATTGAGAGTTTTTCCTACTGATTTTGATTTTCTAGTCTGATAATAGATTTCTCAATTCTGTGTAATCTTATCTCTATTAAATCAGATAGTTATTCGAATAGAAAGTAATTTGCGCATTCTAATATAATTTCTAACGCGTCTTTTATCGCGTTTTCTACGTATAAATAGATTTGCAGAATTGATTAGATGAGAGCGCGTGTCTTCTCTTACGAGACTGCCAGCTCTGCTCCTTCGTATAAGTCTTCTCATCTCTACATTATCTGTCTAATAGTCTTAATACTTACTGATTTCATTCTATTATCTTTTAATTAAATTACTAAATAAGAAGTTTAAAAACTTCAATAAATAGATTTAATAATAAAGTATATATTTAAGTTTTAATAAATTATATTAAGAATCGAGTAAGATAATATAGTACTTATAACAAAATATTATTTAGAACTAAAGAATTTAGTTAAAGATAAACTAACTTAAATTAAAAGATTAGATAAATTAGAAAGTTTAATTAATATATTTATTAAGATAAATAATTGTTTATATAAAAGATAAATGAAAAGAGAATAAGAACGCTCTCAGATATTTATCTCTAATAAATATTGAAAGAGAGAATATTAGTTTAAATAAATTCGATACTTTAAAGAAATAAACTTAAATATTATAAATTAAAGAAAGTTTAGAAAGAAACTCAATTAAGATAAACTCTCTTTAATTTAGTGAAAAGAGAGAATGAAGAAAAACTTATATCTTTATTATGAGAAATCTGAATATCAAGTTAATAATTATTCGAATAAATAATAATTGCACGCAATCTTGAGAAAACTTATGAAATAAATAACGAATAAATTAAATAATATATAAGATATTAGCTGCGCGAATATTGTAATATTGATATTAGAAATAATTATTAAATTATTTAAATAGATTCGTGATTAAAAACTTATAGAATTATCTCACGTCTATTTATTTTAAACTATTTATTATAATAATTAATGCGTTATTTATAGATTAAATAAGAATAACTTAAGATGATATCTTAAGAAATCTAAATAAAAGAAAGCGCAATAATTATTAAGTGTTATCTTTAAAATATCTCAGAAATGAGTATTAAGTAATCTTAAATATAATGAGAATTACATAAAAATGATTATCAAATTCTGAGAATTAGTGTTATATATAAATATAAATTGCGAGTTAAAGTTTTAATATTAATATAAAGTGTATACACCCGAGAAAATATCTTAAAGAATTAAATTAAAACTGCGATTAAAAATATATTATATAAAGAATTGTTTGAATTAGAATTAAAGATAAATTTATTATTATTAAAGTAATAATCTTTAAGAAGCAATTAATTTATATAAGATTGATATTCTTACTTATTTTAAAGAGATTTAAAGTGTAAGTATAATATAAATTTAAGAATTCAAGAAATTAAAGATAATAAAAGTGATTTGTGATAAGAAATATCACATCTCTTATAATTATATACATACTTTCCGTGCAATAAATTAAAGTGTTACTTTGTGAGAGAAGAATATACTTATTTCAGAAACTATTAATTTAAAGAGTTAAAAAACGAGAAGATTCTTTATATTAAAGATCTAATAAAGAATTTACTCTTAGATCTCAAAAATTAATAGTAATTAATATTAATTACACGCGATATATACTCTTATAAAAGTATCTTGAACAATAAAAAATTAAGATTATAATAGACTTTAAAGTTATTAAAAATTACATCTTATTAATATATATAACTCGTTTTCGTTTATATATTCGAAGAAAAGATAAATTTTATTGATTAATATTAGTAAACAAAAGCTTTATAAAGCAAATTAGAAATGAATTAAAATAGAAACTCATTCACTTTATCTATTTATATAATAGTATATCGAAAAGATAATATTAAATATTATGAAAATTAAATATAATATTATTCTGAATATTTTATAACTGAAAGCTTATAATTTAGTAATTAATTGAAAATAATGAATTATTAACTTTCTTAACTATGTTTATAGTAGTAGTAATAAATTCTATTTATCTAATTCAGACTAAAACTAATCTATATAGATCTTCTTGTACGAACATTTAAATATCTATTAAATTAAATTTTCTATTTCCCACTCAATTTATTTTCCCTCTCTCTCTTTCTCGTCTCTCCTCTTCCCTCTCACTCTATAGAACTTCCTCCGTTAATCTGAATTGATTGAGCAGCTTCATATAAAATATTATTCTGATAGCTACTCTGTATTCTTTCTTTTTTAAGAGGATTATCCTCAAATCTATTATATAAAGAGGATTAATGAGTTTCATTCTTTCCGTAATTTATTAGGAATATTTTAGTAGAATATATTTTACTATTATATCATCTTATATGCACTCATATTAAAAGCTTTTAATTCCGAACATCTTTCTTTTATATAGAAACTAATTAAAGCCAATTTTATTTATATAAAGCTGTGTGAGAAGTGTGCTCTCATATTTCTTAAGTTTCTAATATGATATTATTGAATTTTCGTTTGATTCTAGAAGAATTATTCTTAAATGCTTCCTCTTTTAATTGTTCTTTTATCTCTTTTTTTATTTTCATTCGCAGGCTGAGTAAATTTCTTCGTATATTTTTCTTAGCTTTTGAGACTTTATATACTTCTTTAATTTCTTTTATGATGAATCTAATAGAGGAGTCTCATCTTCTAATCTTATCACATTCTAATTTTTTAGATTAAATTAAGTGAGTCACTTAGTTATATGATCTCTTAATATTACGCGGGTTATTATTATATAATCTCTTCTATTTATAGTTTATCTTATAATTCTAATATATATATTATTAATTTCTTTAATAACTTTAAATGCTTGAATTCTGATTATAATCTTAGTTATTAAATTTTTCGTGTAAAGATTTAGAGATTAAATCTGTGTCTTCACTTTTAAGATTTTTATTAAGATTATTTTATATACTTCTGTAATTATATAGAGACACTTATCTTAAAGAGTTTGTAATTTTCTACTTACTTCTTTACAATATTCTTTAATTTCTTTCAGTATATGTTAAATACTTATTTTATATATAATAGCTGAGTGTATAACTGTTTAATATACTTATTTTCCTGCTTTTAAAAAGGCGTCTTAGATGAATTTTATAATTATATGAAAAGTGTTAATCAGATAAACTAATTTTACTTTAACTGTCCGAAGATGAGATTATTATTTAAGCGTGATATTTAGTTAAATATTAAGGATTCATATATTATTCTTTAAATTGATTTCTTATTTCTTAAGCTTTAATCTTATCTTTATATTAAAATTTCTCTTTGTATAATTAAAGTAAATTAGTTCGTACTTATTCGAGTAGAATTTCGAGCTATATTTTCTTACTTAGTTTGTGTATTTCTTATAAATTTTAGTGAGTATTTAATAGTTTCTCTTCGTACTTTTACTGTATATTAAGATATTAATATTATTTATAAACTCTATTACGCTCGTATAAAGTCTGATATTATCGCACTTTTCTAACAGATCGGTATTATAAAAGAGATATAGAATTGGGAATATTAATAAGTTTTATAAGATTTCTATTGTGATTAACGCTTCTAATAATATAAACTTATTAATCTTTATCTCTATATAATAGTTAGAGAGGAAATCTATTACTTATTATATAAGTGACTCTGGAATTTTCCTTTTTCTTAGATTATAAGTTAGTTATACGTGTGAGATCTTATTAAATGTCTTTATTATATTTAATAAGAGAAGATTTATAACTCTTCTATTTTCTCTCTTTCAGATTATATATATCTTCTTTATAATCTATTATAATGCTATCTTTATTACTCTTAAAGAGCGTGCTCTATATTATAAGTTTAGTAGAAGATTATATAATTTAGTAATATATTTTATTTAATTAAATATTATTATCTTTAAGATCTTTTTTAGCGTGTTTAGTAGTGCGATTAATTTATACGCTAATAAATTTGAGTAATCTCTTTTATTTAACTTCTTTAACATTATTATACAGGCGCTTTTAAAGTGATCTGATTGGATTTCTTGCGTAAGATAGATCTGAAATAGTCTTCTAATTAGATTCAACTTTTCTTGTATAAAAATTTGAATAACTCTATTTGGGATTTCATCTAATTTAGAGGCCTTATCTTTTTCCGTATAACTAACTACTTTTAAGATTTCTCTTTTCTTAATCTCTTTTTACTATAGAATTCTTTAAGAATATTTATATCCTTTAATATCTGTAAGATTTATTTTAGAGAAAGAGGAGAAGCAGATATCGCGTAAAAGCTTTACTTTACTTTCTGTATCTTTCGCTTTATATATTTCTTATTTAAGAGTGGGAAAGAATACTTAAGTGATTTATTCTTATAATTGCTATCTTATCTATTATATAATCTTTTAGATTTCATGTAATCTTTATATTATCTTCTGTATTATATTTCTAAAGTCTTCTCTTTTTACTTTTAATAACGTCTTCTCTTTTTAACTGCGCTATTATATAAAGTTTTATTATAAGAAGAGTGATAAATTCTTAATAAAGTTTCTGCGGGCTTTTCTTATATTCTTTACCGCCTTTTAATATTCTTTTATTCAGAATCTTTAACTATACTGAGATTATCTTATTTATGATATTAAGTCTTCTATTATCGTGTGTGTGAGTCTTATTAATTTATATATAAAATAGTTAATCTCTTTTCTAGTGTTTAATATATAACTTTTAAGTGACTTTATATAATTATAAAGACTTTTAATAAAGACTTCTTAATCTAACTTTTTTTATACTCTACATCTTTTCGATAACTCTTTTTTAGATTGATTTAGCTACTTAAATTCCGTGCTGATTAAGAGATGATCTGATAACTGTTCTCTTTCTACTTCTATCTAATATTATATAAGTTAATTCTCTAATATTAATATTGTAAAGATGAGATCTATAATTATCTGTTTATATGAATCTTCTCTTTAACAGTCTCTTATTATTATTTCTGAAGAGAGAATCAGTTTTAACTTTACTTCTTATATAATCTCTAATAATATATCTAAGAGTTTATGTTATAATAAGTATGTCAGATCTGACTAGCTGAGATAATAAAGATTTAGATTATTTAATATAATATATTCTTCAGACATTCTGAGTGTTATATAAAAAGTACTGAGAGATTTTATTTTTTCTAATTCTGAGTGTTAGCTTAGAAGATTATAAATATTATGAATATTAATTGTATAATTAGTAATCTATGTTTCTTAAAGTTTTAATATGATTATGATAAGATCTTTTAAGTAATATATTTCTACTTATGTGTTTATATAAATGCGCTTATTAATAAGCGTGAGAATTCTTAAATCTTTTTGTTTTTGATTACTATTATGAAAGACACTTTATCTTAAATTATACAAAACATAATTAAGTATACTTCTTTATAACTCTTAAATTATAAGAATATTATACTTTTTAATTTCTAAATCTTAGAGTAGTTTTATTATTATCTTATTTCTGAATTTATTAATATTATATTATAGAATCTTAAGACTTTATACGAAGATGTTTTCTAATATATAATATCTTCGGATGTGAGTTAATAATTTTCTTTAATTAGAAGGAGTTGAATATCTTAACTTAATATAAGATTAGTCTTCATACAATTCTTAAATTCTTGTAGACGATCTTTTAAATAAGTTAATCTTCTTTTTTATAAGTCTTTTACTTAACTTCATTTCATCTCTAATTTAGAGTCACTTTTACTAACTTCTGTTAATAGATTTAAGACTGATAAAAAGAAGAAAGAAGAGAGAATAAAAATGATCTCTTATTAATTTTGAGATTGAAAGTATCTTAATTTCTTATTATATATTTTCTTTATATAAAATCGTTCTCTTTTCTTCTGTAAATAATTATAAGACTAAGCTTTATATTCTTCTAAGTAGTTATTATATTATATAATCTTTCTCTTAAGCTTTTTCTTACATTTATTAATTTAATAATATTTTATATAATATGCGCAGGATCATATCTTTTTACACGTATGAAATAAGTGTTCGTATTTCTAACAGCAGAAGTATTAACGTGATTAGAGAGTTGAGTTATATTATATGATTATCTTGAACTCTGTCTTGTGAATAAGATCTTTTTAGATAATTCTATTTATCAGATCTGAATAAGAAAGTTTTAGAATTGCGTGTATAATTATATTTATTTCCGCGTATCTTTTTATTTATTATAGATTTTTGATTTTTAGATTTAAGATGAGTTTAACATTCTCATTCTCTAATTCTTATATAAATTACTTCTTTTCTTCCTCTTCTTATCTTATTTATACTACTCATATTAATACTTCATATAATCTTATCTTAAGTTATATAAGTGAACTTAATAATTTTGTTTATATTAAGTCTTATTTAAACTTTATATAATCTAAATTATCTTTTATATATAATGTAATTTCTTTCTTTAAGAGTTTCTTTACTATAATTATATAATGCGTATAAGATATTCCCGTTAATTTCTAATTAATTCGATCTATAATCTCTTTAATTAAGAGTTTATTAATTCTAATCTTCTCTTTCTTATCTGAGATTTAAATAATGATTTTTCTTATCTCTATTCTTAAAGAAGATTAAATTATAGAGACTAATTTCTTTTTTAAAATACCGCGTATTATCTCTGCGTATAAGATTAAGAGTTTTTCCTGCTAACTTTGATTTCCTAGTCTGATAATAGATTTCTTAATTCTGCGTAATCTTATCTCTATCGAATTAGATAATTATTTAGACGAAAAATGATTTGCGCATTTTAACGCGTTTTTTAACGCGTCTTTTATTACATTTTCTACGTACGAATAGATTTACAGAGTCGGTCGGATAAGAGCGCGCATCTTCTTTTACGAAACTGTCAGCTTTGCTCCTTTATACGAGTCTTCTCATCTCTGCGTTATCTGTTTAATAGTCTTGATACTTACTAATTCCATTCTTTTCTTTCACTATCTTATTAGTACTCTAACTATATTTATAAGATAATTATAATTATAATATTATTTATAAAGATAATATAAGTAAAATCTAATAATAGATGCTTAGTAAGAATAATTAAAAAATCTTCTAAATATTCATTTAAATATAATGAATTTAAATATTTATTTATTAAAAATAAAAACGCATCTGTATTATCTGAATATCAATTCTGAGATTATGAAATTCTTTTAAAACTCGATAAGAAACTTATTTATAAATATATTTATTCTTTTTTAAAGAAATAACTTAAGATTTTATATGAATATCTTAATAAAATTTAAAAAAAAGAATTTATTTAACTCTTAACTTTATCTGCAGAATATTTAGTTCTATTTATTTTAAAATTTAATAGAGAAATGCGTTTATATATTGATTATTAATAACTAAATAATATAATGATAAAAAATTATTATATATTATCTCTCATCTCTAAGTTATATAATTATATTCGTGAAGTTAAATAATTTATTACGCTCAACTTATGAGAAGCGTATAATCTGATGAGAATAAAGAAGAAAGAAGAATGAAAAATAATATTTCGAACTTATTATAATTATTATGAGTATATAATTATATTCTTTAAATTAATAAACATTTTTATTTTCTTTTAATCTCTAATAAATAATATTCTGAGAGAATATTTAAATTAGTTCTATATTATTTATTTAAATAATATTCTTATATACTCGGAAATTAAGAAGTAATATATTGAATATATTTAAAAGATGCTTCGCGCTTTTTAGACGAAAAATCTATTAATGAAGATTGAAAAGTGTGAGTTTTATAAATAAAGTATTAAGTTTCTTGAATTTATTTTAATAATTATAAGAATTTAGATAAATAAATTTAAGATAATAACTATACTTAAATAATTGTAATTTATATTAATAAAGAAATTATAATTATTTCTCAAATTTATTAACTTTTATCGAAGATTTATTATAAATTACTTAAAGATAATCATCTTATTAATATAAATAACTCGAAAGAAAGTATTCTTTATCTAAAAAAATGAAGACTAAATAATATATTAGAAAAAGAATGGAATTAGTAAGTATCAAGATCATTAGATAGATAACGCAGAGATAAGAAGACTTATATGAAGAAGCAGAGCTGACAGTTTCGTGAAAGAAGACACGCGCTCTTATTTAATCAATTCTGCAAATTTATTTATACGCAGAAAACGCAATAAAAGATGTGTTAAAAAACATGTTAAAATATATAAATTATTTTTTATTTAAATAACTATCTAATTTAGTGAAGATAAGATTACACAGAATTGAGAAATCTATTATTAGATTAGAAAATCAAAATTAGCAGGAAAAACTCTTAATCTTATACGCAGAAATAACGCGTGATATTTTGAGAAAGAAATTAGTCTTTATAACTTAAATTCCCTTCAAAATAAAGACATGAAAAATTATCATTTAAATCTTAAATAAGAAAGAGAAGATTAGAATTAATAAACTCTTAATTAAAAAGATTGTAAATCAAGTTAATTAGAAATTAATAAGAATATCTTATATATATTATATAATCGCGATAAAAAAACTTTTAAAGAGAGAAATTATATTATACACGGAAGATAACTTAGATTATATAAAGCTTAAACAAGACTTAATATAAATAAAGTTGTTAAGCTCACTTATATAACTTAAAACAAGATTATATAAAATATTAATGGAAGTGATATAAATAAAACAAGAAGAGAAAGAAAAGAAATAACTTATATAAGAACTAGTAATAGTAATTCTTGTTTATTGTTTAATACAGCTCAATATCGAATTTATATAAATAGTTTTAAGAGAGATTTTAGTTTTAATCATTCACTAAATAAGATCATATATATTAAGCTGAAAATTTTATCACCTGCAACTTAAAATAGATTAAATAACTTATTCAGTCCTTCTATTATTAATAAACACCCGCCGCTTTTTATATTTACTCTTAACTATTAAGCTAGAATATAATAATTTGCTTTCTTCGAAAATAATATATTAATTTCTATATGATTCATCTTTAGTTTCAGAATTAAAGACTTTTGAGTGAAGTGAAGATTGAGACAGAATTTGAACCTGCGCACATTCTGTGAAAAACCTATTATCCCGCACAGGAAAATAGAATGTGCAGTTATGCTGCGATGCTATTACTACATCACAGCCCCAATCTTATATAAGAACTAAAGAGTGAGAATGCTAGACTTATCTCAGATCTTAAAATCAAAAATCTTCGATAAATAAAAAGAAACGCGAAAACTAATATAATTATATACGCAATTTTAGAACTTTCTAATTTAAATTTAATAAATAGAATTATTTAAAAAGATCTTATTTATAAGATAGAATTCAAGTTAAATATATAATATAATTCAATTCTTTAATCATATTAATATTTTCGCTATTAGAAATATAAACACTCATTTTATATATATATAAAAACATGATTCTGCGCATATTATATAGAACATTATTAAATTAATAAGTGTGAGAAAAAGCTTAAGAGAAAGATTATATAATATAATAACTACTTAAAGAAATATAAAGCTTAATCTAATAACTACTTATAAAAGAAGAG
>JAABUK010011261.1_pt1 | contig 11689 bp, 8 predicted proteins | sample 5559141 | NCBI WGS metagenome assembly JAABUK01 (sample SAMN10711869, study PRJNA513367) | rock metagenome | isolation source: Antarctica rocks | place: Antarctica: Victoria Land, Pudding Butte nord | collected 2016-01-03 | reverse complement strand
AATAAGATAGTAGTTATATTTATTTCTATAGCTTTAATAGCTTAAGTATTTTAAAATTAATTAATATAGATTATTAATATAGATAATCTATCTTCTTCCTTTAAATAATAAACTTTTTCTTTTAATATTAATAAAGAGCCTTTAATATTTAATATTAATATTTAAGTTAGTTATAATATTTATCTAGTTATAATATATTATAATATATTACTTTTATATTACTTATTAAGTATATTATCTTAAAGGATTTCTTTTATATTATTATTATAATTAATATATAAATTATAAAGAGAAGTTAATATTATAATAACTTTAAGTCTTTTCTCTAAAAAAGAAAAAGAGATTAAAGTTATAAGACTAAGTATTACTAACTTTAAGTTAATAACTTAAAAATATAAGAAATATAAAATTAAATAATAAAGCTTAATATAAGTTATAATATCTTAATATCTTAAGTAATAGATACAAAATTAATCTTTAAGGAACTTAAGAAAATATAAGGAAATACTTAGATAATATATATCTATTAAGATATAACCTAATATTATAATAATATTATCCTATATTTATAAGAAAGGTTTACTAAGTAGGTTATATAATAGTATATAAGGTATATATATACTATAATTTAATATTATCCTAGAATAATTTATCCTACCTCTTAAGCGCCTTAAAAGTATTAAGTATATACTAACTATACTAAGACTTATAAGTACTAGGTAGTAGAAGTAAAATATATAAAAATCGAGATTTCTATAAGTATTTTCTAGTATATTATATTTAAAGTTATATAAACTTTTATTATTTATTATCTTATTAAAAATCTTAATTTTTATAATATTAAGAAGATTTTCTCTTCAAATCTTAATATTAAGCCTTTTAAGTCTTAGAAATAGATTATCCTAAGGGCGCTAATCCCTTTAAGTCTTAAAGATTAAATATCTTAATATTTATAATTAATAGTAATCTTTAAAAGGTTACTCTTAAATTAACTCCTAAAATTAAGGACTTTTAATACTTAGTATTAGTTAATTTAATCTAAAGTATTAGGTATATAATATAAGTAGATACTAGGTTATAATACTATTATTAGAAGTATAGTAGTAGTAATTATATATTATATATTATATATCTAAAGCCCTTAGATATAAGAGCTATAAGAGCTAACTAGTATATAGTATATAACTTATATATAAGGCTTATACATAGGTATTATAAGGGCTCTAGCTTAGTACCTAGTAGTACCTACTTAATATAAGCCCGCCTAGGCTCTTAGAGCGCCTAGGATTACTTAGTTATTAGTCCTAAGGGCTTAGGCGCGAGTATTCTAGCCTAACTACCTCTAGAAGCCCTAGGAGTCCTAGGTTAATCCTAGAAGCTAACTAGGTAGGATTTCTATTTATAGATAATAATAAGTAGATATTTTATTATAAGGATCTTATTAATCTTTTACCTACTACTACTTTATAATCTATTCTATATACTTCCTAGTTAATACTTATATATTTACTAGAGCTTAGTTACCTTTATTTATATTATTAGTATTACTACCTCTTATTATTATTATACTTATTATAGTCTTTATAACTATTACTACCTTTTATTATATTAGTAATAATCCTATTAATCTTTATAATAATAGTATAATCTATTTATAAGATATTCCTATAAGTATAAGATAAAGAATAAGAGTTAAAGGTAAGAAGAGATAATATAATATCTAATTAAGCTAGTCTAATTAAATAAGTATTATATATATTTATAAAGTATATATAATCTTAATAATAATAAATTAGGATATTATAATACTAATATAATATTAATAACTAAATATTATATGGATTTATATATAAATTTAGGGTTTTTTTCTTCAATGTTCAGGGCCAAGGAATCTCAATAGTCCTGAATACGCTAAATGCTGAGTACCTTTGCCAAGCAATCTTTGCATATGCTGCAGGGGTTCGCGCCTCGCGGCTGTCGATGATTTACTCAATTTTTGTTCGAGTATCAACACTGACTTTACCTTCTTTCATTCCAGGCTGGTCTCGAAATCCTCTGTCTCATAAACACCACACATAACTATCTCTTCACTCTCATGATGGCGAGTGCCAGAGTATCCACCAGGCTCAAAGAACCACTGAAGGCCTCGCAAGCTCCTCCAGCACATACCGCCAGAACATCCAGGAAGCGCAAACCCGAGGAAGATGAGAGCAAGTCTGCGCCCCCTCCGGCCAAAAAATCTCGATCAGCAGCAAGGACGGCCACAGAATTGAAGGCAGTCGCCAAGTCAAAAGCAACCTCGAGGCCTAAAGCTGCTGCGAAGCTGACGGTGACCAAGCCAAAGATTGTGATTAATAGTGTTCCGACCCAGTTACTCGATATATACGTCTTCGGCGAAGGTTCATCTTCTGAGCTTGGGCTAGGGACCGCTAAGACAGCAATAGATGTTAAACGTCCTCGGCTGAACCCTCTACTATCATCTAAGGATGTCGGAGTTGTACACGTTGCCTGCGGAGGAATGCATGTTGCTGCGTTGACCCACGACAATAGGATCTTAACTTGGGGGGTGAACGATCAAGGGGCTTTGGGGCGTCACACTACATGGGAGGGTGGACTGAAAGATATGGACGATAACGCGAGCGATGACAGTGAGAAGAGCGACAGTGGACTGAATCCACTAGAGAGCAATCCAACTGAAGTCCCTGCTTCAAGCTTTCCAGAGGGCACTACGTTCGTTAAGCTCTCAGCTGGTGACAGCCACACGCTAGCTCTCACCGATGAAGGGCTGGTTTACGGGTGGGGATGTTTCAGAGTGAGCATAGCGCATTTCCACTCCTAATATTTTTTTGAAGAGTAGCTGACTCGCGGTTATAGAAAACGGATGGCGTCCTAGGCTTTCTACCAGACTCGAAAGTTGAGATCGAAACCAGGCCAGTACGTATGACTGAGCTCAAGAACATCACCCACATCGCTAGCGGTGCCAACCATGCAATGGCTCTAGACAACAAGGGTGCCATTTTCATTTGGGGCTCAGGGGAGCAAAATCAACTTGGGTATCACATTGTCCAACGTACCGGTTCTCAAGGCAAGAAGACGACGCTCAAACCTCAACCTCTTCGTACGAAAGGTAAGAAGTACAAGGCAATCTACAACGGTTCGGATCACTCATTCGCCATCGACGAGGACGATCGGGTCTGGGCATGGGGCGTGAATAGCTTTGGAGGCTGTGGTATTCTTGAGGGCGCCGGCAACGACAACGCCGTCGTTTACACTCCCTCCGAGGTGAAGAATTTGCATCTCGAAAATGATAGCATTATTCACATGAAAGGCGGCCAGCATCACACTATTGCAATCACAAGAACTGGTAAAGCCCTCATCTGGGGCAGGGTTGATGGGTACCAGGTCGGTCTCGATATGGCAACTATTCCATGTAGTTCCATCATCAGAGACGACAATGACGAGCCGCGCATTGTCATCGTCCCAACAGCCATCCCGAATCTTGGTAAAGCCACTTGGGCGTCCGCTGGCACAGACCATACCATCGTTCTGAACGATGAAGGTAAAGCTTATGCTTGGGGCCTAAGCGCAACATACCAGACTGGACTTGCGACTACGGAGGATGTTAAGATGCCTACTCATATTGACAATACGGCTGTACGGGGAAAGAGGTTGACCTGGGCTGGGTGTGGAGGACAGTATTCAATATTAGCCGCTCCGACCAATTTAACGAATGGGGCATGAAGAAGAGCTTAGGAAATGGAACGACTCTGGCCATGTATTCAATTGGGCCTGAAAAATTTCGAGGGACCCCGGGGTCACTGAATATGGGTGTATTAGTTACAAGTGCTATGCCAATCGAACCCAACAGTGTGTCAACTGTTGTGTTGCTTACAGTACAGCATAGCGAGGGTGCATGTCTTTATCAGATTAGTTTGCAAAGTCGATAGTGGCGCTTTGCAACAGCATTGCATACAGCAATGTATTGCCCTCGCGCAAAACAATTCTGGCTCTTGATATTGACAACCATTGACGGACTTGGAGGCCTTCGGTACATCCCCTCGGTCGTAGATTGCGCTTGATGTCCATTCTGCGATTACCCCATCAGCACGCTATACGAAGAAGTGAGATCAGCGTCAGAGCGGATATGTTCATGCCTGCATTATTGGTCTATACAAATGTGTACAGATTTGCAAAATGTATCGTCTTCGAAGTCATCGCTCACATCATTGCCCAGGATCAATTCTCGCTGTCCGGAAGATTACGCCAGAGTAGTTCACGCCATTACCGATAATCAAGCCGCTTCGTGGGCGATTGCCCCTCCAGCTGATAGCTTCTTGGGTCTGTACCCACACCATGCATTCCAACGTAGTTCTGATAGGGTGTGTAATAGTGCCGATTTGGCATTTGCCAATCCATCGGCTGCTGAGGCGGAGGTCGTGCGTGAGGAGTATGTGGAGGAGGTGCCAGCGATTGATGGGTTTTCGCTCTCCATAGTCCGAAAGTGAGGTTGTTGACCGCAAAGCAGCCAATGATGACGGTGAGGCTGACAATCTAATGCGTCTTGTTAGCCTCTTTGATCCAAATACCGAATCAAGCATGAGCATGAGCGTACTATAGCCTTCAAGGAAATTGGTTCAATGAATCCGTTGAAGATCTCCGCGAACATCCCAGCACTAAGCCGTGACCTGCCCACCTTGAGAGGATCCCGCTGCATGCATTTCTCCCAGTTGTTGCATACCGTCTCCATAGCTGGCACGCGGCTATCCCTATCGCACCTGTTTTCTTTGAACTCGTGCGCACAGGCAGCCATTTCTGCAAGGATGTCCGATGATTCCATCATGGCTCTCTCCTCGATATCGTGGCAGATCGTTGAATAGAACCCGTAAAGAACGTACATCATACAGAAGGCAAAGAAGCAGTTGAGTAGGAATTGGACGTAGAAAGATAGTGTGTTTGGCAGACTTGGGTGTGCGTCTATGAAGGTGAGGACCGAGGGAACGAAGCCCATGGGCCGGACGGATGGACCATTTTGCTGAGAACATTCGCTACTGCTGGGTCGCTCTTCGAAATCCGAGTCGTTGCTTGACAGTCGAGGCGCTAGCTGCACATCTTTATCCACGTCACGTCGTCGGCGCTTTGAAACTCGGCGATGAGCACCATCTGGGAAATGTTTGCGGGTGATCTCTCCTCTTCCGGACCTCAAAGCCTTGTCGTATAGACCCCCTGACGATGTCCCCGTATCTGATTTGAATTGTACCATGGCGCGACTAGCCTGGGACACCACGCTTCGCGCTGGGGGATCGGGTGTGGCCTCATTATCTGCGTTTGCGGGAGAAGACATATCAGGCCCTGAGGAGAAGTCTGTCTCAATTGATCCCTGAGGAGTAGTGAAGGATAAGTTGCGCACAGGCCTGTTTGAAGGTGTTGCGGAGAAAAGGTGGGTTTGGTTCTCTGGATCATGTAAGGCAGGCAACGCTGGCTTTGTGGGTGAGTCTAATTCTCGGGCAGGACCTTGAAAGCATTGCGCGTTAGTATCATGTTCCTGGTTCACGAATGCAAATACCATTCTCTTACGCTTAAAACCAGCAAAGGTGTTGGATTTCCAACCCTGGGCGGCGCCCTGGACGAACGGTGAATCATGTCCTACTGGACCTTGGTTGTTGTCCCATTTGAAATCCATGGGACTCTCCTCCGATCTGAACCCTGAATTGAGCCGAGCCATCATGGTCAATAATGGTAAATCTGGAGGAGTGGTCGCTTAAAACCGAAGTAAACAAGAAAAGACACTAGCGGCCGCTAGAATTAGGCACGCTAGGTATATTTGGTCGCACTCCGCCGTGACTATTCGAACTTACGCAACGTGCAGTCGCTGTATGATGCGTGATCATCGGTGCGAAATTAAAAACTAGCTGTTTGTATTAAGTCTACTATGAGGCGTTGCCAAGCTATCATTTAATTAATGCTGAACTGAGCAAGAAACAACCAGGAACAAAACTTCGAAACCTGAGCACCATTTCGCCATCGCAGGTACCAAGAGGCATAACCTCAAACGCGCTTAATGTCCACGAAGCATCCCTCGCCTCCGCAGCGCCACCAGTGTCCAAGCCGTATAGTCTGGCCAGGCCAAATCGCCAAGGCTAGAGACAATGAAAAACATAGGCTCCCGAGCCAGTCTTCACACAAGCTCAAAGTCATCATCGTCCGCAGCGTAGCCTGTATATGTCTCGTCCTTCTCCGGGCTAACAACCTCGTACTCGTCTTTGACCAGCTTCTCTGTAGCCTTGGTCTCAAACTTCTCGACTGCCTTGGCTAGAGCCATACCAAGGATTTGACTGCCTTTGCCGGGTCCACGTGGAGCGTCATAGGAGTAGGTGTAGCCAGCATCGGGTTCAGGTGCCGCTGAGGCCTCTTTGACGTCATCCTCAGCAGATGTATCAGAGGCCGAGTTGTCGGTGTCAAACACAGGATCGCGCTTGCGAGTCATCTTCGCGTTATGAATTGCCTTGTTTTGCTGGAATTCAACCTCGCGCCTCACTGCTTTGGTGTAGCTGGAGAGTCCCCCATTAGAGATGAGAGATCTGCTATAGAACACACGTACTTACCCCATGTTGTAGGGCTTTGCAGGTCGCTTGCTTGAATGTCCACGAGTGACAGGCCCCTCCCCCAAAGCCCACTTGTGCTTCTGGTCCATCTCGCGTTTGTGGTCCTGTTCGAGTTTGTGCTCCTTGGCGAGATCCTTGAGACCGCTTTCAGGCGACATAAGTGCTTGGTGCCTGGGGGGGCGGGGCTGGCTTGAAAGGAATGACTCAGAGAAGAATGAGCCTGATGGAGCTGTGTGGCAAGTGAAAGACGGAGCTGGATGTTGCCAACAATGTCAAAAGGAGGTTGATGTGATGAGGAAGTACAGCATGCAGGGGACAATTAGTAGGAAGAATGAGGTGTGGCGTGATATGAGGAGAGTACGAGGGAGATGAAGGTGAAGATGAAGGATAGGCACGTGGGGGAGGAGCTGATGATATGCCGAGGAGCAGGATGATGATGATGATGATTGTCTTTGTTGAAGCGAAACGCGTCTGAGTCACAGGGGAAAGGGGGAGGGACAAGGGGCGACTGCCAATCTATGAGTGAGAATGAGAATGACTCGTACTCCGTAGAATAGCTGCGAGCAGATGGGTTATACTCGACAGGACTGCAAGCTGGTTGGGGGGGGGGGGTTGTGGCTTGCAGCTTGGGGAGCTTGGATCTTGGTTCCTTGCTGAGCTATTTCCGTTCCTGGCTGGCTGATACCGACAAAGGTGGGGGAGCGATAAGGCAGAGGCACATGCTCCATCCGCCTTCGTCAACTGGGCGCTTCGACGCATGCATTACTCCAAAACATAAGACAGCACCTGGCCAACAAGTCAGTCATGACCGTCAGGAGTCGTGGTACTACTGTGCAGAAAGATCATCATCCACCTCGCCGGCGCCAGCTTGTCTCAAATCACTTGCATAGCCCCCCGGACCCTGAGAGTGAACGTGTCGCATCACATGACCGTAAATCATTTACTTTGTTGCGCGCGTTTCCTGCTCCAACCTAAAGTTTTGTAAACCTCCAGAAGATGGCCGTGCAATGACCAAAGTCTCGGAAGTTGGCTCGATGGCTTTACATTGTTCTATGCCCAGGCAAAGAATACAATCTTCAGAGCCTCGATTAGAGTCTCGTGGGCAATTCAGGATCAGCCGCGGTCTACACCCTCTGACTCACTACTGGCCCCCGTCGCTTCACTGGGCAAGGTACCAGGAAACCATCCAAACCTTCCGAAGTCGACTGTCAGTTCCCCCAGATGGCCTGTATCGACAGTGACTCCCTCTTGTCGAAGCGCAGTGGCTTGTCGCGCAGCACCGCCTAGATCCCTGTGCAATAAGTCAATCAATGGGGCCTCGTTCACGCTTCCTCTGTGCTGACCTTGGTGAAATGACACCTTTCGCATTTATGACTCTTTGCCAGGGAACATTGCCATCATGGAAATGATGGCGAGCACCGGGTGAAGCAGTAGGAAGATGCTTCAGACAGATCCCGACTTGACTACTGCGGTGGTCAACTGCTTTCCTTTATCATGCAGCCCACCAATCACTGACCGAGGACGCTCGGCTTTGTCGGACGTCAGGCACCTATCAAACAAGCATTGCAACAGAAGTATGTGAGAACACCTCACTCACGTTTTCCGAGCAAGGTAGCAATATGTCCATAGCTCGTAACTCTACCGTAAGGTATCTCTTGGACGGCGGCATAAACAGCATTGAACCACCACTCTGCTTCATCGCTGCGTGTCATCTCGGTGTTCGTCCAGAGAGCAACGCAGCAGGACTTCCGGATGGGTAACGACGTAGCGTAGGATAAAGTTGAATGGCTGATCTTTTTAAATTAGAGGGTCGCCATCTCGATGCGAGATTACATATTACCTGGGCCTACCGTAAATTGTGGCCGGTCCCGCGAAATAGTCTGTGCTTTGAGTACCCATAAAAACTAATTTCCTTCACATTATACAAAATTAACGTTAATAATTTTTGAAAACTCGCTAGGGTACCTAGGGCTAGCCCTAGGGCTCCTAGGCTATAAGTTAAGAAAGCTTACCCTAGGGCTACTAGAGCTAACCCGCTTCTACCTAGGGCTGTAAGAGTGGTAGGGGTAAGCTTATAAGCGCTTAGAGTAGTCTAAGGATTAGACTTTTAGGTACTAAGCCTACTAATATAAGGTAGCTTACCTAGTAGCTTACTAGGTAGCTTATAAGATATATAATAATAGAAGGCCCCTTATATACCTTATTATATATCCTATTATATATAATTACTATTACTATCCTATCTTTATAGCGTATTACTCTTACGTAGAATTTAGCCTAATTAACTAATTCTAGGATTACTTTTAAGGTAGTATTAGGGATAGCTCTAAGATATACTATCTAAGTTATCTATTAATTTTAAATATTAAGATTTCAACTTCATTTATAAATAGAAATAGGGCTCTACTAGCTCCTAGATATCCTCTAGGTATCCTAGGAAACTATATAGCCTAGGGCTTACCTAAGGTATAATATACTTTATCTAAGCTCTTAAGGCTATATAAAGAAGGTTCTAGGAAAGGCTTAAAGGCGGGCCTTAAAGGTAGCTTAAAGGCGGCTTAAGAATAACTTAAAAGTAGTTTAAAAGTAGATCTAAGAATAAGCCTAAGAAATACTTTAAATATAATATATCCTAAAATTTAAGGATAGCTTCTAGGAAGTTATATTATTTATTATCCTCCTAAAAATCTTAATTTTTATAATATTAAGGAGGTTTTCTTTTAAAGACTTAATATTAAGCTCTTTAAATCCTAGAAATAAATTACTTTAAGTTCTATTTAAAGATCTTAATATTTATAATTAATAATAACCTTCAAGATATTACTACTAAAGTAATCCCTAATATTAAGGACTTTTAATACCTAGAATTAATTGATTTAACTTAAAGTATTAAGTATATAATATAAGTAGACCTTAAGTTATAATATTATTATTAGGATTATAATAATAATAATTTATTATATATTATATACCTAAGACTCTTAAGTATAATAGAAGTAGGTATTATAAGAATTAATATATAAGGTTATATATAAGATTAATATATAAAGTTAATATATAAGATTAAAGCTTATATAAGTCTTAGACTTAATACCTATTAATACCTATTTAATAAGAGCTTACTTAAGCTCTTAAGGTATTTAAAATTATTTAATTATTAATCTTAAGAATCTAAGCGTAGGTATTCTAGCCTAATTACCTTTAAGAGCCTTAAAAGTCCTAGGTTAACTAGTTAATCCTAGGAGCTAACTAGGTAGGATTTTCATTTATAAACGTTTTTACTTAATTAGTAGTTATATAATTTTATATTAATAGCTCTAGTCTACTTAGAGCTTATAAGATTAAGGCCTTATTATATATTATAATATATCTAAGGCTAGTATAAAGGTCTTAGAATAAAGCTAGGACTAAGTTTTTATCCTAGGTAAAGAGGATTACTTAAGATTTTACTAATAAATTTTTAACTTAATCTTATAATTAAATATCCTATTAATATTTATAAGATATAAAGGTAAAAGTATTATTATATTTATAAATATAAGTTAAAAAAAGTCTTAGAATATAAATTTTATATTATAGAATAAGAATAAGTACCTATTATAAGTATCTATCTTAAAGCTAGGTAAGATAGGTTTTAAGGCGAGTTATAAAGGTTCCTAGACTAACCGCGAGGAATCGAATTTGGCGCCAAGCCACTAATTCTTGGCGATTCGATTCTAAAGGTTAGAATCAAGTATTATGAAATATACTATTAATAGTAACGCGTTAAAAGGCTAGGCGAGTTAATACTATAAGTTAGAATCGAATCCTAACTCGACGGTTAGTCTAAAGGTTCCTACTTATTCTAACTTTTAATATACCTATCCTATCCTACTTTATATTATAGCTATAGATTTACTAGATATATTATATTTTAATATTTATCCTTAAGAATACTAAGTCCTATTTATAAACCTTATAAATCTTATAGATATATTTATATTTATATTTATAATATCTATCTATTTAGATAGTAAATAAATCTATAAATCTATTATAATATAATAAATCCTTAATAATAGTAGTAATACTAGATATTTAATTATAGCTACTAAGTACTAACCTTATAACTATATAGTATACTACCTCTAACTAGCTACTAAGCGCTATCCTATTATTATTAGCTAAGTATTATATAAGTAATAATAAAAATAATACTAAGAACCTCTATTAAAACCTCCCTTATAATAAACTATTTAATACCTCTCTTATATACTTATATACTAGACTAGTACGCTTATTTAAAAGAGTATCCTTTATAGATCTACTTATAAATAATCTATCTTTATCTCTTATCTCTTTATTATTCTAGACCGCCTTACTAAAGATAATACTAAAATCCTCCCTTAAGAATATTTATAATAAATAACTATTTAGTATATAAACTATACTTCTATACTTTAATATAATATTACGATTTAAATAAGTAATCCTAAAAGCTATACCTATATATATATATAAGGATTATCTACCTTCCTATTATCCTATACTACCTTAGTAAAAATAATACTAAGAATTAGATATTTATCTACAAATTTTAAACCTACATAGAGTAAGTAAGGTAACTTGTAAGTTATATAAGTAATATTAGCTATCCTAAGTAGGTATTAGTAATTGAAAATCTAAAAAAATTTGATTACGTAGGGATACTAAATTAGTAGTTTTTAATTTAAGGTCTTTTAAAGTTTAGGCTTAGGCTAAGCCGTTTCTTAAGGGAGGAGCTAGAAACCTCTCTAGCTTACTTATTAATTAATAAATCTAAAAAAGACTTAAATTTAAATTCTACGCTAAAAATATACTAATATAATATATTTATAAGCCTTTCCCCCCTACTAAGAATAGGTAAATTTATTAAAATTTATTAAAGTCTAAAATATCCCTAGTTAGTCTTAGTAAGTAGCTACTAATTTAGTAAGTAGATTACTAAAAGTAGCTTATTTTATACTATAATCCCTTAAGAGTAACAATATAGGATATTTTTACTAAACCTACTAAAAGTAACTCCTAAGTACTAATAGTACTTAAGGTAGGCTATAGATTTTTTTAGA
>JAABUK010011260.1_pt1 | contig 11689 bp, 8 predicted proteins | sample 5559141 | NCBI WGS metagenome assembly JAABUK01 (sample SAMN10711869, study PRJNA513367) | rock metagenome | isolation source: Antarctica rocks | place: Antarctica: Victoria Land, Pudding Butte nord | collected 2016-01-03 | reverse complement strand
ACATATACTGCGAAAGCACAACTCAGCTTTTGTGCATCTACACGTCTGCAAGATGCAGTAAATTGATTGATTTTTCGCCTTATCAAATTGATGTACATGCATTGCAATCACATACATTGCAAAGACATGACACAGTCTTTGCTCATATACATAGAATGACAGCAACGTCTTTGCGCATGCGTTGCAAGTCATATACGTCACACACACATACATTGCGAAGGCACGACTCAGCTTTTGCACACATACATGTTTGTGCAATGCAGTAAATCAATCAACTTCGATTTTCTGATCGATTTACATACGTTGCAAATACATACATTGCAAAGACATGACACAGTCTTTGCTCACATACACAGAATAACAGCAACGTCTTTGTGCATGTGCTGCAACTCATATACATCACACACATATACATTGCAAAGACACGACTCAGCTTTTGCACATTTACATGCTTGTGTGATGCAGTAAATCAATTAATTTTTCGCTTTATCAGATCAATGTACATGCATCACAATCATATACATTGCGAAGACACAACACAGTTTTTGCTCATATACACAGAATGACAGCAACGTCTTTGCGCATGCGTTGCAACTCATATACATCATACACACACATATTGCGAAGGCACAACTCAGCTTTTGCACATTTACACATTTATGTGATGCAGTAAATCAATCGATTTTTCGCTTTATTAGATCAATGTACATGCATTGCAATCATACACACTGTAAAGACACAACACAGTCTTTGCTCATATACACAAAACAACAGCAACGTCTTTGCACATGCGTTGCAACTAATATACAACATTCACACAGTCATTACAAAGACATGATTCAGCTTTTGCACATATACACATCTGTGTGACGCAGTAAATCGATCAATTTCGATTTTCTGATCAATTTACATGCGTCACAAATACATAAATCAAAGCTCATCTAGTTTGTTCAGCTGAGTGATCATACAACGAACTTGAAAGCTCACGTTGTAGTGATCAGCTTTTCTTTACATAAATCAAAGCTTATTTAGCTTGCTTAGCTTAATGATCATACAGATAAGTTGAAAGCTTATGTCAAAGTGATCAACTTTCACAATTTTGAGTTGTTTATATGATCACTTGATCATATAAACAGTTCACATGCTTGTATGCACACTCTATCGATGTGATTGTTCAATGAAAAAATATACAGCAGCGATTATGACTAGATTACATGTAATTTAGCATATACATAGCATCTAGATAGTGTCATAATCATAGACTGCATGCACTTAATGAAGAAATAAAAAAAATAAAAATTATGAGAAGCACATTCTCAACATTATCTTTGAAGTGAACTGTAACAAGATCAAAGCAATCAACATGCTCATCAATGATATCTGAAACAAGAATGAAAAGATTGTATTCTGTATCATGAGTTCTATGAATGCATTTATTCTTTATTGAGTAAGTGACAAAGTTTTTACTTTCTGTTAATGTTGTTCTTGAAAGTTATCATATGCATAGCAAGAGAAAACATGTTTAACATGATTGTTAATATTTAATTATGTAGTACTTTCAACTTATGTTTAAAGTTTCTATGACTTTGATAACTTCAAAATTGATCAAATTTAAAATGATGAACATAGTTTAATTATTTCAAGAAGACTTTAAAAAAACTGCAGAAGTATTTAAATGAAAAGTCATTATGCTTTATTATTGACACTATCAAATTAATCAATGTTAATTACAATTTACACAAGATCAAAAGACTAGTTCAGATTGATTCAAAATGAATAAAGAAAGATTAAGCATAAATTAAGAAAAGAATCAATCATCTTAAATAATATGAAAAGACTATTACTTATGACTTACGTTGTGTAGATTCAAGAATCAAAATGCTGATATATGATAAACAGAATCATTGAATGCATATAATGAAGTTAACATTGAAGCTCAAAATCTTTGAAGATGATGATGTAATCAGAAATGTTGAAAATGATGATGATGATGAAGCAAATGACATTGAAGTTGATAACAAGATGAAAAATGATAACTGTGTCTAAATTACACAGTTTCATACATGTACATCAAGAATGCACAGTATATTACTAGTTTATCAGTCTGTATTATAAATAATTATATTCACTCTTTCTTCTTTGACATTCACTGATATATTCATCAAAACTTATTGAGATCATGAGAAAATTTATAGCATTAACATTAAACTTTGTGATTCTTGATGATGTTGCAACATTCGCAGTTTGAGAAGTAAACTGAATTATTGAGTTTAGCTAAAGAAACATTTGTCGCTTAAAGCGAGATAAAGTCGAGATTTTAGCTGAGCTCATCTGAATATGATCAGATTTTATGAATAAAATCTGCAATCATTTCATATATCATTGAACTGAATCTGCGTTTGTTCATATGTCATTGAACTGAATCGCGCTTTCATCACTTTCATCACTTTCATTGTTTTCATCGCTTTCGTTTCTTTCGTTGCATTCAGCCTACTACTCGTCTATCTACTCGCTCATTTACTCGCTCATTTACTCGTTCATCTACTCATTTATTTACTCGCTCACCTACTTTTCATTCTACTCGTCTATTTACTCGCTCATCTACTCTTCACTCTACTCATCTAGCTACTTACTCATCTACTCTTATTCTACTTATCTATTTACTCGCTCATTTACTCTTCATTCTACTCATCTATTTACTCGCTCATCTACTCTTCACTCTACTCGTCTAGCTACTTGCTCATTTACTCTTTATTCTACTCATCTATCTACTCACTCATCTACTCTTCATTCTACTTGCCTAGCTACTCGCTCATCTACTCACTCATTTACTCTTTATTCTACTCATTTATCTACTCGCTCATCTACTTTCTATTTTACTCATCTATCTACTCGCTCACCTACTTTTTATTCTACTCACCTACCTACTCACTCATTTACTCTTCACTCTACTCGCCTATTTACTCGCTCATCTACTCATCACTCTACTTTCTATCAAACTCTCTATCAAATGCTCTATCAAACGCTTTATCAAATGCGTCAATCAAGCGCACAAAACACGTTAAACAGTGCTTCAAACAATGCTTTCTATATGACTTTCTATCTACGCTGACGCTAGAAAGTTCGAAGTTTTCATCTTCTTTTTCCCTTCGTAGTTTCTACTTTCTAGAACAACAACAATCAAAATATCAACATGTTCAGCTATCAACTCAGCTATCAACTCAGCTATTTACTTATTCATCTAGTAGTCAATCTATTGCTTCAAAACATGCTTCAAAAGACGCGTTGATTGAGCGCATAACATGAGTCAAACAGTGCTTCAAACAATGCTTTCTACTGAGCTTTTCACTGATCTTTCTACTGATCTTTTGACCGACCTTTCTATTGATCTTTCTACTAGTGAGCTTTCTACTGATCTTTCAATCGAGTCATCTAGTGAGCTTTCTACTGATCTTTTGATCAAGTCATCTAGTGAACTTTCTACTGATCTTTTGATTGAGTCATCTAGTGAGCTTTCTATCGACTTTTCTATTAATCTTTCTATCAATCTTTCTATCAATCTTTCTATCGATCTTTCTACTGAGCTATCTATTGAGCTATCGACTGAGCTTTCTATCAAACATTCTATCAAACATTTTACATGCTTCAAAATACGTGTCGATCGAGCGCATAACACAAATTAAACAATGCTTTCTACATGACTTTCTACATGACTCTCTATCAAGCATTCTTCATGTTTTTCTATCAAGCATTCTCGCTGATCTTTCTACTGATCTTTTGATCAAGTTATCTAGTGAGCTTTCTACTGATCTTTAAATCGATCTTTCTATTGATCTTTCTACTAGTAAGCTTTCTACTGATCTTTCAATTGAGTCATCTACTGATCTTTTTACTACATGACTCTTTGCATAACTTTCTACATGACTTTCTACATGACTCTTTACATGACTTTCTTCATGACTCTCTACATGACTTTTCACCAAGCTTCGAATTGCTTCGCAATCAAGAATCAAATTTATTTTCTATCAAGCTTCAAACATAATTCTATCAATCATTCTACATGACTTTCTATCTCTCTAGTTTACTCATTAACTTTCTCATTAACTTTCTTATTGACTTTCTCATTGACTTTCTCGACGCATATATTAAATAGCTATTATTTAGATAGTCAAATCAATTATTAATTATTCAACGTTGCAACTATGTATCAATGTTACAAATGTCAAAATAGTCGTGTTTATTGAATTAAACGATAAAGACGCATACTGCGCTCATGAGAATGCTAGAAATGTTAAAGATGTTGAGAATATTGATGCTTTTATGAATATGCATCAGGTAAAAGTGACGCAAATCTGAGACATGAGATTAAACGAATATTTGAAATATTGATCGCTAAAAGCGCTAAAATCTGTCTCTGTCACTCTTTACAAATTGCAGATAAAACATTGTTTCGATGATGCAACAAATCTTCAATGATACATGCAATACTATTTAAGCATAATCACAAATTCTCATTTTCAATCTTTTAAATAAATTTGATTGAATAACTCATTAAAGAAATCATGACTATTTAATCAACATTGTGTCTGAATGTATGCAGATTAACAAAGATTCAAAGAAGCAGATGCAGTATTATTTCATAAATCAACAACAATATTCATCAATATTAATTTTAGTTATAATCATTCTGCATTTATGAAACGCAGCAAAGTATAGAAAAATTCACTTATTAATATAATGAAAGTGTCTATCAAACATCAGCGATTTCACAACTTGAAATCACGATGCTCTGAATGAACAAGCAACATTTATTTTGCTTTTATTATATCACTACTATTAATCATGAAAAGAAATAAATGAAAGATTACAAGTAAGAAAAGTATACTTTTCTCAAAAATCATGAGCATTGAAGTTCAAGTCATTTACATGAAAATTGACATTCAAAAAGTCTCTTCATACTTTTCAAATGTTTACACACTGCAAATAATGTAAACATAAACATAATCAATAAAGATTTGAAGTACAAGAATGTAAAAATATTTTTTCAAAGAAAAGAAAAAGTACTGTTGATGCATGCAAAGAACATGTGATACTTCATTTATATCATTCTTTAACTTAAACATTGACTTGACTTTTAATGTTTAAAACTTAATTATTAGCTTGCTCATTTGCTCATTTGCATTGATACAGATAACTTACATTCTGTGACAATAATTCATTAAAAACTCATTATCATGAATGCAGAAGTTACAATTTGCAAGATTTAAATTCATGAAAGTCATTTGCAAAGATTCTGACTTGAAGAATGTATTGATTACAATCATTGCAGCTGATTATCAATAAGATCAATGATGCAGTTGCTTAATTAAATGAAATACAGATGCACTTTGCATCATCATGATTATAATAGTCAAGTTTTATGATTTTTGAGTGATTATCATTAAAATATTAAATATGATTGAGAATGTTAAATTTGATGACTTTCATACATTTTGAAAATTACATGTTTCATGACATCAGAATAAACATTATCAGTTCAATGAATTTATCTTGCAGTTTAATTAATTTGTTTTGCAGTTCAATGAATCATACATCAGTTAAACTTGCGAAAACAACAGATTGATTCTCAAATCTCATCTCATTTGAAGCTATGATTCAAACTCAATCATCAAAGCTGCACGTCAGAAGATGAAATGCTTTCTTTGTTTATTATTATATATATAGCTAGAATCATGATTATATACAACTCATTGAAATATGTAAAATGTTATCACTTGTATCTGAGTAATTGTTTTACTCTGCTCATCATTAACAGAGAATCTTATTAATCAATCTTGCACTTCATCATCAATCATGCATCAAGTTCACTAATGTGATGAATTGACTCAATGAGATCATTCTGATTGCGTCTTTCAATATCTTCATGATCACACATGTCTAAATCTTGCGAAAATGTTTTCTTCATATTTCTCATATGAGATGAAATATGCAAGTCAGAATTATTGCAATTTAACAAAGCTGTAAAGTATCTGTTTGCAAAAAAAATCATCTTCTGTAAAATCTTGAAGTTACTTTTGTCATGAATTGTAGAAAGTCTGAGTATTCTTATCTCTTCAAAGATAGCAGATAAATACTTAATATGATTGAAGATCTTGAATGTTCATGTCATGCTGATTAATGAACTTTGACATCATGCTTAACATCATCAATTCATGAACATGAGAGAAACTTTCTATTGCTAAATACATTGTATTTATTTAAGAACTTGCAAATTGCAATATTAAATTCTTAACAGCAATTATGTTGAATGAAAAAAGAGAATTTGCAAAACAATAATATTATATGATCATGAAAGCAAGATCTTTCTATCTGCTTTTTATATAAAGCATACAACTCATTTTCTTCACTGCAAAATGCAATGCTCACAATCTCTTCATATATACTGAATGTTTCTTGATCTTCAATCTTGCAAGTCAACAAAGATTCTCAATTTTGAAGATTATATTCAATGTGTCTTTGCAATTCAAGTACAATGATAATTTAATCAATTGAATCAGTCTTTGACATTCTATCAATGTATTTAAAAAGTAGCAGCGTATCTGCTTTGAAATCAATCAAGCACAAGCAGTTGATTTAACTCAAGATTGAAGATCATGAAATGTCAGCTCACAAAATCTTTCTAGCAGTTGTGTTAAACTACTGCAAAGTTCAGTTCTCAAATGAGTAAGATCATCTACTTGCACATCAAGCAAAAACATGAATCAAACAGATGATATTCACGACATATTTGCAAATGATTAATTTTGCTTACATCAATATAGTTGACTGATTTCAAATTCATGATTTTGAAAATAATGATGAAATCATGAAAAAGCTAAATGAGTTATTGAATCTGCTGCAGACAATAAATATGTGATTACTTAAAATCTTGCACATTATGACTGAGAACAAGATCATTGAAAATGTAACAACTTAAATTAAATCAGATAATGTAAAATTAATTTAAAATATTACAAAGAATGTTAACATGTTAAGTTTAATCAATCATTGCAATGCATTTATAACAAATAATTTGTTACGAGCGTATCAAGACTGAACAAGGCTGAAGCTTTAATCAATTCGCAGTGAATGCTAGCGAGTTCTTTGTGTAATGATTAAAGTTAGTCAACGATTTAGTTGAGATCTGATCTAAATCTGACTCAAATTTGACTCAGATATGACTCAGCATCTTTTTTCTTCTCTAGCATCTTCTAATCAGCATTTATTGTCTTTTAGACAAACACACTTCTTTGTGTTACGAGTGATCAACAGATTTCTATGACAAACACATTTCTTTGTGTCATAAACATCTTTTAAATCAACATTTTTCTTGTGTTTCAACACGTCTTCTTTGAGACTAACGTTGATCTGAATAACTATTATATAAAGCATGTTCTTCTTGTCTTTTGTATCTTCTTTCTTCTGTATTCTTAAAGTCTTAGTTATAACTATCTTTATAGATCAAACATTCTAGTCACGCATGCACTCTGATTAGTTTCTAGACACGATTTTAACATAATTCAAGCTTTGTGAAGACTGCAAGAAGTCAAAAGTAGTGATGAAAATGATGAAATCAATAAAAGAAAAGTTTAAGCTGTTGTTAATATAATGTTGAAATCATGTTTAGAAACTAATCAGAGTGCATGCGTGACTAGAATGTTTAATTTATAAAGATAGTTATAACTAAGATTTTAAGAATACAGAAGAAAGAAGATACAAAAGACAAGAAGAACATGCTTTATATAGTAGTTACTCAGATTCGACGCTAGTTTCAAAGAAAACGTGTTGAAACACAAGAAAGATGTTTATTTGAAAGATGTTTGTGACATAAAGAAATGTGTTTATCATAGACATTTGTTAATTACTTGTAACACAAAGAAGTGTGTTTATCTAGAAGACAATAAAAGCTGATTAGAAGATGCTAAAGAAGAAAAAAGATGCTGAATCATATCTGAGTCAAATCTGAGTCAAATCTCGACTAAATCTTGACTAGATCTTGACTAGTTCTGATACATTCATAACATTATTTTCTTCTTCGAAAATTCATGTTTGCATGAATAGAATAAATGAAACGCAAAAATTTTCACTGTTTTTCAATTTAGTGTAACTTGTCTGAATAAAGCTTATAAAATTCAACTAGAACTTCTTTCAAGTTCTTGAATTCTTCTTTGTTAACATAGTATCATTCGTCATCTCGATCTAGTCTCGTTCATTTGATCTTGTATTGTATTCAATCTCAATAGCATTTAAAGTTCAAAATGTCATTTATCTTTCAATGCTCATTATCTTCAATAGTGAAAGATTTAAATGATTCTGAATGCTGTTCTGATAAGAGATTGTTGAGATAAGAATGTAATAGCTTTGAACTGAACATCAAATGCAGCTGCTTCATGCTTATCAATAGACGAAAATGATAGAAGATTTCAACTTTGACAGTGATTTGATAGAATTCTAGCTGTTTATCTTTCAAATTCTTACATGATTTAGTTGTCTTTATGTTTCTAGAGAATAATTAAACTCAGTCGTTTACTTCATAGATGACATCTTGTTTATGTTTATTGATCTGAACTTTGATGATTTGCTTCATCTTTTTCAATTGCTGAAGATCAAAGATAAGAAGCTTTTTCATTCAAACGACAATATCATCTGCTTTTCTAGCTTCAAGACGTTCATGAGTAGTTTCATAGTCAGTTGTATTTGAATCGAAACTCATTCGTGAGTGAAAACTCTTATTGAAGTAGAATGAAGTCATTGAGATGATCAAGAAGATATTGAAATTCTCACTGAATTTCATCATGAGAAGTCATTTCACTCAGTCGTTCTGTATGTAGTTACAGTAGATTCTAAGTTCGCGTTCAACGTCTTGATTGACTCACTCTGATTGATCATTGATCTCAGAATGATAAACTGTTAACAGATTGACTGTGATTTTTAGTCATTTGTGTTAGAGATCAGCATAGAGCGAGTCATATGAGTGTAATGTAACGAGTATATAAATGCTAAGAAAGAAAAGTATCTAGAAAAAAAGAATCGACTATCTATATGACTCAGAAGAACATAAGCTAACTTTGAATAAAGTTGACTTCGAAACAAGTCTATGTTCTAGCGGCAAGCGATCGACGATAGTTCTCAGAATAGTCATCAACATAGTCATCAACATATTCATCAACGAAGATGCGTAGCTAGAATCATAACAATTTGCAAAGACTTTGTCACATTGTTGATATGAACTGAGAATCTCTGTTCGAAACAATGAAACTGAGTAGATCATGAAGTCAATAAACGTTTTATAGCATGATTTAAACTGTTTCTTCGACTGAGATGCTTTCGTCTTCTCAATGATAGAAAATATAGTGATGTTTCTTGATGAATCAACATATGATTGTGCAAATGATGTTATAATCTTCTGATAGAAATAATTCAGTGATGAAGTTCATAGCTATATCTTTTCAGCGTTTCTGTGAAATCAAAAGAGAATGAAGAAGTTTATTAATACTATTTCTAGATGTCTTGCTTCGTTGACAGGCATGACAGTTTTGAATGTAACGTTTAATTGTTGCTTGATGATTTAATTAATAGTAGAAACGTTGAACTAGATTAATAGTTCTTTGATTGTCAGAGTGAAAGATGAAAGACTGATCATGAATTTTCTTTAGCAATTTCATATGCATATTCTCAGAAACTCACAATAGATTTTTTCTGAACAGAACATCATCAATGATCTTGCAATGCTTCAATTCAATGCTATGTAGCTTAAGCTTGTTTTCGCTTATAGCTTGTTTATACTCATTGCAAAGCTCATTCGTCTTGTTGACATCTTTTACTCATTGATAGAGATCAACTTCAGATTCAATAGCTAGAATATTTATTCTATCGAGTGTCAGAATAATCTGATAGCAATCTTCAGTACGCTGAGTTGATTCAGAAACGTTGATCAGAGACATTCTGATTAAAGCATTGACTTTAATGTTTGTTTTGCCTGATTGAAATATAATCTGAAAGTTGAACTTGAATAGAATGTTTAGATAATTGACTTAACATCGAGTTAACTGTTTATTTTTCATGAAGATCTTCAAAGTCTGATAATCGATGAATATCTGAATGAATAGTTCAATGCATTCAAGCTTGAATCTTCAACATCGATCATTTGGCAAAACCAGCTAAAACTGGCTACAAGCTCACCAAGCTAGCATCAGTCAAAAATATCTGTTTAGTCGAGCTTCTAGCTCACAAGCTCTAATAGTCACTCATCAACAACTAATAGCTAGCTACAAGCGCTTGTATCTTTTGGTGACAGTCATTTGCTCAAAAGATATCAATTGCTCAAAAGATATAATGCGCAATACATGTTCGCTTTTCGTACGTTTCTACATTCAAGATTCGTATGTAATCAAATAAATCATTTGATGAATTGATTATTTAAGTAGCTATTTAACCATCTATTTAAACATGAAGGATGCTTGGTAGGGAACCATGTAGAGAGTCATGAAGGGTGCTTGGTAGGGAAACATGAAGGGTGCTTGGTAGGGAAACATGAAGGGTGCTTGATAGGGAAACATGAAGGGTGCTTGGTAGAGTGCTTGGTAGGGAAACATGGAGGGCGCTTGGTAGGGAAACATGAAGGGTGCTTGGGAGGGCGCTTGGTAGGGAAACATGAAGGGTGCTTGGTAGAGCGCTTGGTAGGGAAACATGGAGGGTGCTTGGTAGGGAAACATGAAGGGTGCTTGGTAGGGTGCTTGGTAGGGAAACATGAAGGGCGCTTGGTAGGGAAACATGAAGGGTGCTTGATAGGGAAACATGAAGGGCGCTTGGTAGAAAGCCATGTAGGGAGCCATGTAGGGAGCCATGTAGAAAGCATTGTTTGACCCGTGTTATGCGCCCAATCGACGCGTATTTTGAAGCATGTAGAATGTTTGGTAGAGTGTTTGATAGAAAGCTCAGTCGATAGCTCAATAGGTAGCTCAGTAGGAAGGTCGATAGAAAGATTAATAGAAAGGTCGATAGAAAGATCAGTAGAAAGGTCGGTCGAAAGATCAGTAGAAAGCTCAGTGAAAAGCTCAGTAGAAAGCATTGTTTGAAGCACTGTTTGACTCATGTTATGCACTTAATCGACGCGTCTTTTGAAGCATGTTTTGAAGCGAGTAGACTGACTAGTAGACGAACGAGTAGATAGCTGAGTTGATAGCTGAACATGTTGATATTTTGATTGTTGTTGTTCTAGAAAGTAAAAACTATGAAGGGAAAAAGAAGGTGAAAACTTCGAACTCCCTAGCGTCAGCCCTATAGGGCTCGGAGCGAAGGTTATCGAGTAGGTAGCTGAGCATGTAGAATGGCGAGTAGGTAGAAAGTCATGTAGAAAGCATTGTTTGAAGCACTGTTTGACGTGTTTTATGCGCTCGATCGACGCGTTTGATAGAGAGTAGAATGAAGAGTAGATAGGCGAGTAGGATGAAGAGTAGGTGAGCGAGTAGGTAGGCGAGTAGAATGAAGAGTAGGTGGGCGAGTAGATAGGCGAGTAGGGTGAAGAGTAGGTGGGCGAGTAGGTAGGCGAGTAGAATAGAGAGTAGGTGGGCGAGTAGGTAGGCGAGTAGGGTGAAGAGTAGGTGAGCGAGTAGGTAGACGAGTAGAATGAATAGTAGGTGAGCGAGTA
>JAABUK010011259.1_pt1 | contig 11690 bp, 18 predicted proteins | sample 5559141 | NCBI WGS metagenome assembly JAABUK01 (sample SAMN10711869, study PRJNA513367) | rock metagenome | isolation source: Antarctica rocks | place: Antarctica: Victoria Land, Pudding Butte nord | collected 2016-01-03 | reverse complement strand
AGACTTGCTTGAGCCGGATGCGATGAAAGTCGCACGTCCTGGTTCTGAGGGGGGAGTGGCCCAGCGATGGGTCGCTCCTACCCGACTACGCTTCGGTCGTGACGCCGAGCGAGGCGACGAGCAGGGCGCGGAAACCCGTCAAGTTGGAGTGTACCCCCGATACGCCAACGTTGGTCGGTTGCTCTCCCGCGTGTCGGTCGCATTTGCAAAGGGAAGCCTGTGTTGGTGGCACTGTTTGTGCGTTTGGGGTATGCATCGAGTGTACTTTGCTGTACTTTCCTATCCTCAAGTGACAATGACCGTCCTGAGGGGTCGCCCTTTTTGGGTAGGCACGAAGGTGATCCGTGTGCGGACCGGGTCGGCGTGAAGGAAGGGCGAGAGCGATGCAATGGACAACCAGACATGATGCGCCCCCACCTCGGGAGACGGGCCAGACAGGATCGGGACAGGAGACCATGGTCACATACAACGGGCGACGCGACGACGAACCCGACACCCCACGGATGCGCACGGTACGCTTCGAGATCGCCCCGCGCTCGATCCTCCTGATTCTCGCCATTATCGCGGGTATCCTGCTCATCGCGCGCCTCTGGGAGATCATCCTCATCCTGATCATTGCCCTCGTCCTCGCCGGCACCTTCAGCCCCGTCGTCAGCTGGCTCGAAGGCCACCGCGTCCCGCGTCCGCTCGCCCTCTCGCTCATTCTCGTCGCCCTGCTCGGCTTCATCGTCGGCCTCGGCGCCCTGATCATCCCCGCCTTTGTCCATCAGTTCGGCACCCTCTCCACCGACGCGCCCCGGATTCAGGCAAAACTGGCGGACTTCGCCGCGCGTGTGCCGCCCCTCGCCGGCCAGGCGGACGCCATCCGCGCGGCCAAGCCCGACCGCCTGCTTACGCCGATCGGCGCGTTCGCGCTCCAGTCGGCCGGGGCGGCGGCGCAGATGGTCGTCCTCGGCGGCACGACGATCGTCATCGCCTTCTATCTGATCGCCGATCACGAGCGTGTGACGGGCTTCCTCTTCGCCCTGCTTCCGCGCCACTACCACATCCGCACTGCCCGGGTCCTGCTCGATATGGAGACCGTCGTCGGTGGCTATATGCGCGGGCAGGCGATCACCTCGCTCTGCATCGGTGGCTTCGCCTTCCTCCTCCTCCAGGTGATGGGCGTGCCGGCCGCGCTGCCGCTCGCCATCCTGGCGGCCTTCGCGGATTTGATCCCCCTCGTCGGCGGGGTGCTGGCCGTCGCGCCCTCCGTCCTCTTCGCGCTGACCATCGGCCCGGCACAGGCGGCAATCGTGCTGGTCGCGCTGGTGATCTATCAGCAGTTCGAGAGCCATCTCCTGCTGCCGCGCGTCTATGGGCAGAGCCTGCGCCTCTCGCCGCTGGCGGTGATCGTCGCGCTGCTGGTCGGGGGGACGCTGCTGGGCATCGTTGGGGCGCTGCTCGCGCTGCCGATGGCGGCGGGCATCCGCGTGCTGATCGAGAACTACCGGATCGAGTTGCCGGGCGAGCACCCGGGGGAGAAAGAAGAGCGGGCGGAGGAAGACCGCGCCGAGGCGACCTACGCCGCCGAGACGCAGGGAACGTCGGCGAGGGAGTCGGCGATGGTGGCGACCCAGATCGCGGTGCACCTGCAGGAGGCGGAGGCGGAAGAGACCGGAAAAGCGGAAGTGCCCGTTGAGGAGCGCAGCGATCCCACGTATCGCCCACCCCCCGTCCGCAATTCCTCCCCGTAAGAAGGGGAGCGCGGCCGAACGCGACACCCCGGCATCGGTCGCGAGAGGAGGGCGTTACGTTCCCTGCGCTGCAGGGTCTCTGCGGCGTCTGCATCCGGCACCAATGTTGCAAGGGACGAGGCACCACCGAGGGCAAAATGCGCGTGTGGATCGAAGTCGCAGGCAACACACCACATCGGTGTGAACAAAGGGGTGGTTCATGGACGCCAGTACACTCAAGGGGACGGCGGTCGTCTCCCTGTCCGAAGGCACGAAACTGGGAACGGTCGAGCGCCTCCTCATCGACCTGTCGGCGTTGCGCCTCGTCGCGCTGCAAGTGAAGGGCGGCTCCGGCACGTTCGTCATCCCCTTCGACCAGTTGCAGCAGATCGGCGCGGACGCGATCACCGTGGCGAGCAGCCAAGTGACGCAGATCCCCGGTACGGACAGCGCGGCGCATGCGCTGCTCGACCTCGATCAGATCAGCAAACTGAAGGTCGTCGATCAGGCCGGGACTTTTCTCGGTACGGTCGCGCAGATGATGATCGATGCCGCGAGTGGGCAGATCACCCAACTCGGAGCGCACAAGGGCGGCATGTTGGGCATGGGTGGCACGACGACCCCGATCCCGCCGCAGACGATCCTCAACATCGGCCCGGACCTGCTCACGGTGGATATGGGGGCAGCGGCTCCCGCATCCGAGCGTCCGGTACAGTGACGAGCATCGCGTGTCCGTTCGCAGGGTGACATCGGGTGAGCGCAAGAGTGTGGCGGGCATACACTATGCCCGCCACAACCGAGGAGAGGATCTGCGCGCGATGCGGGTGATTAGTCCTTCTTCACCTTGTCTTTGAGGTCCTCCACGGCACCCTTCACCTTGCCGACGACGCCCTGGCCCTTCCCCTTCGCCTCGTCCGCCCGCCCCTCGGCGACCATGTCCGGGTCGTTGGTTTCCCGGCCGACCCCCTGCTTCGCGTTGCCTTTGACCTCGTTCGCTTTCCCTTTGACTTTGTCGCCCAAGCCGCTCATCGCCGGTGTCCTTTCGTTCCATCGTCCGCAGCAACACGACCCTCGCCGTGCGGTCGCACGATGGATGTACGCGAGCAATTTCCATACCATAACGGGCGATCAGCCAGGTGCAACCGCCCTCGTCTCCCCACGCGCCACGCAGGGCTGAGCGGACACGATTTCCCCTTTCGCCAATCGACCCCAGGCAAACCTCGCCTAGCCGTGGATGTCCTTGACGGCCTTCTCCGTCGCCGCGTCGTACGCGGCTTTCGAGAGCCCGCCCGTCCCCGGCTCCTCCCGCTCGGCGCGTTCGCGCTCCTCGCCTCCCCGCTCCGCCGCCTTGGGCGGTTGCTTCCCCTCGTCTTCCGGTGTTTCGCCGCGACGCTTGCCCATCACCTGTTCCCCTCCTTGCATCCTGCCGCTCCGTGGTACCGTTGCCCGCTCGTATCGTCTTCTCATTTATACTGTCGCACTAGCGGCAGAGACAATCTTGATGCGCCCCTGATAGGTGGGGTGCGACAACAGCCAAGTGGCGTGCTGTGCGTGCATGACCGAAGGGGATCCGTATGTTCCTGCTCTCCACTCCACCCATGTGGTTCACCCTGCTGTCGGGGGGCCTCTGCCTCCTCAGTCTCGCCACCACGATCCTGATCCTCTGCGATGCCATCCACTACGCGCGCCATGACTCGATCAAGGCGCGGATGCGTCGACTCGCAGATCAGCGGCGCGGATGACCGAGGAAGTGACAGCGACCACGAGCGGCTTGATGGCGCGGGCCATAACTCACGGACGAGACGTTTCCTCAGGTTGAAGGCAAGCTTTAAGGGATCCCGATGGGTCATGTCGAGCAGCAGCTCTTTGCGGGCGTGAGTCCGAATACGAGGCATCGGGGCCTGCCTTCCCTAATCGAGTCGTTGGGGCCAGCCACCACGACGAACACTTGATATCTGCGCCACTCTTGCGCTGCCGGGATGCCGGGTACTCTAACACAATCCGCAAGCGTCCGAGCAGCGTCCAGAAAGCCCGCATCGCTCCGACCAGCGGCATGATGCGTTCGCGGTCGGCGCTGGCGTAGCTGACGAAGACGTAGGGCTGATGATCGGCGGGCCGGTCGGTGGCGCTCGGCATGCTGCACCCCACGGGCGGAGGCGGTTCGACGGCGAGTGACCCGGCGAGTATAGCACCCGACTCGCCGGCGGCGGGGCACGGCGCGCATGCACCGTCGCGGCGGAGGGCGCGGGGAGAGCGCCGCGCCGCGCGTCGGTCACGGAGGGATCACCGCACGAAACGGGCACCATCGGACGCCTCGGTCGCGCGGCTGAGCAAGGCGACACGCGGTGCGTAGCGATCTGTCCATCTGGAGTCTACCCTACAGTGACTGTCAGATTGTCCCGGATTTGCGTCAGCGTAGGGTTGTTTCCGCTCTTCCTTGACGTCCATGCGGAAACCCTAGAGACGCTTTCTTGACAGATACCCATCAGGGTCACGGCCAGAGCGTCTCGCCCGGCTTCTCCGGCACCCACACCCGCACAATCGCATCCAGGTGGATCGCTACGACCGTCGCGCCAATCGCACCATCGAGCACGATGAATGCATCGGTCTCGTCGCCTGGTGCGCCAGGAAGTGCGCGGGGTACACCGGTGCCGAAGTGGTCCCGGCCATCGGGCGTGGTCCAGGTCACGCCGATGGCCTGCCCCGCGCCCGCGGCGTCTTCCAGCAGATAGTGGAGGAGGTGGCGATCACGGTGTTTCATCTGCTACCCCTCCGTGTCGCGCGTGAAGATTACCCGCTGGTTGCGATGATCGAGGTCGGCACGCCAGCCTGCATCCCGCCAGAGCGCCACCTGACTGCGTGAGCTATCCCTCCACCAGCTGCCGAAGTGCGCCATCTTCGGTAATGGGAAGCCGAGCACCGCCTCGACCGCAGCGACGGTGAGCACGACCTCGCTCTCCGGGGAGGAATGGAGATATTCCAGGAGCGGCTGGTAGCGGCTGACTCCCCGGCGTGGCATTGCTACCTCCCGCCGAGGATCCGCATCCACCACGGCCAGCGCTGCTTCTCGGTGCGTTGCGCGGATGCCCGCTCCGCTTCACCAGCGCCCCCAGGAGCGACGTTCGTATCATTCGCGGGGGATTCTTCCTCGTGTGCCGTTGCGACCGTCACCGGCACCTGCGCTCTGACAGCCTCCTCCCGTTTGTGACCGGTCGCATGAAGGGCCATCCGGAGTCCCGCGAGTTCCTTGCTCGCGACGTCGTACTTGTGCTCGATCTGTTGCCGTCGCTCACGCTCCTGAGCCAGCTCCTGCTCTGTCGCACCGAGGCGATGCTGGACTCTCCCCAGCTCCTCGACGAATGGTGCCACCGCCTCGCGGATGACAAGGGCCAGCTGTGCCTGCGCCGCGAGGGCGACCGGGGGAAGGTCGGTCTCGACAGACGTAGGTGGTGACGTAGGTCTCGACAGATGGTGAGACGTAGGTGACCGCCCTGCCTCTGCGGATTCGCCATTGAGGATTACGCGCCACTGCTCACCCGGCTTAAACGCCGCGATCGTCTTATGTCGGATCCGCATCCGGACGGCATTCGGGGACACGCCGAGGGCGTCGGCCGCCTCGCGGATACTCACTCCCAGCTCGGTCTCCGTGATCGTGGTCATGGCGGTGGTCTCCTGCGACGTACGTCACCGACGACGATGGTCTCCAACTTACGGTCTTGACCATCATGCCATAGGTGTACGTACACTGCAATGGCGGCATACGCACATCCACGCGGGCGGATCAGAATATGTGGAGAAGTCGTTTGAGCGCGGGAGCGGCGGTATCATGCGACCATGACCTTTCGCCGCACGCCGCCTCCCCCGCCGAAAGAAGATCCTCCCTCAGTTCTGCTCATGCGCGCCATCGGCGATCTGCAAAGCATGGAAGGCGGCGAGCCAATCACCGATATGAAAGTTGTCGCGTTGATGTGCGGCCTCGTCTGGATTGATCTGCCCGCGCTCATCGAAGTCGGCATTGTCGCGGGCTATCTGGACGATGATGGTGCCGGTGGCATCGGCCTGTCGGAGAAGGGGCATCGCTGGTACGACCGAGATCTACTCCAGCGCGAATAACGCCAATAAGCGGACTGCTCAGGTAGACGCGGAGCGGTCCGGTACGGGGTGTTGCTTGTGCGATATGTCCCGTGAGGCGGTGTTATTTCTTCGATGCGGCAGCGAGTTTCTTGGGGTCTATCTTGAGATCGAACTGCTTCCCCTCCGACTTCTTGCTGGAGGTAGGTATCTGGACCGCTCGTGCAGCAGACGCTGGGCCACACGAACCTGAGCACGACAGGGCGCTACACGCACATCAATCCGACGGACAGCATCGCGAACTATCTCCCGCTCTGATTGCCAGTCGTTCGTGCATGCGCGATGATCGCGCGATGGCAAGCAAGTACCAACCGCTCGTGGACTTCCTCGCCGGGCGCACCACGCCGGCTGTCTGGGCATCGCCGAGCAACCGGGCCGAACGGTAGAGCGATCGTCGCAGCTTCATGGCTCCCCTCTGTCCTCTGTTGTCTCTGCCCATTCATTGGTAGCATTTTCGAGGGCGGCTCGCACCTGTGTCAGTGTGGTCGATGGATGTTGAAGAATATAGTCGTTTATTGAGGAGAGGATGCGGATCGTAAGGTCTAGAGCAGAAGCAGTACCTTCACCAAGGCGGAATTGTCGAATCATTGCGATGGCCTCTCGCGTTCTCATCTGTTGTCGGCAAATGAGTTCAGCAATCGCTCGCAATTCGTCCTGATTTTCGATACGCCCCAACTCAGTCAGGATGGTCTGGCGCGGTTGGCATTCGCCTTTGCCCCTGTCGAACCACCCGTACGGGTGATCCACTTTCTTGACGGTGCCATCGACGAGGCTCCGAAGATCGAGCGCATCCATGGCAATCACGAAGTATCCGAAGTTCGTTGCCGAACGGTCGCTCTTTGCCTCGCCACCAAGACGGCGTCCGATCTCACCGACTTCCCGCGCAACGGAGCGCGGCCTGCCCCGTTTCGGTTTTATGGAAACATTTTCCATATATCAGTTCGCCTTCCTCATCACCGCTTCGCCAGACGCGCGACGTCCCGTGCCCGGATGCGCAAAATCGTCGGGGCAACGGTACTCTGGGTATCTTCTGTTGTTTCTTCTTGGGTATCTTCTGAGATAGTTTGCGGGTTTGCTGCCAACTTGTTTGCGGCATTTCCGCCATTCAGTTTGCAGGAATCCTGCAAACTAGATTGCGGGTTTCCTACACTCTTGTTTGCAGCATCCCACGCATCGTTTATCGCGGTGAGATTGAGACGATAGTGCATCGTCGCGGGGACGCCCTTCCGCTTCTGCTCCATAAACCCACGTTCGACGAGATAACGCCGTGCCGTATCTTGCTCCGTGCGCGTCAGGCCGGTGTCCTCGGTCATCTGCTCGCGTGTCTTGTAGATCCAGCCTTCTGGGTCGCGCTGGCTCCCTTCCCACGCCATAAGGCTCGATACGAAGATGGTCGCGGTGACGCTACCCGTAATGCGGTTGAGGCGGGGGTGATACGTGACGAACGGACCGATATCGCGGATGAAATCCGTCAGTCTCATGGTTGCACTCCTCCCCCGTTCGCCGATCGACGTCCTGGCTTTCCTGCACCCGCGCGATGTTCTTCCTTGTACCGCCTCGCCTCTTCCTCGCTGACGAGATACAGCCGTTCGCTGACGCGATCCGCCTTGAGCGCCCCGCGCGCGATCTGCGTGCGCAGACTGCCGACGCTCTTCACGCCGAGATAGTCGGCCAACTCTTTTAGGTTCATATAGCCGTTCACCCCCGTAGCATATCGCCTAAATCACCGCCCGTAAATGCTTGACAATTTAGACTATAGGGCTTATACTTGTAAGTGTCAAGGGGAACGGTCCCCGGACACAGGAGATCCCGGCAGTGTTAGCACACTCCGGGGTTGGCACAGAACCCCAGGAGGTTCAAATGCAGACCCAGTTTACCACCCCCCGCACGATCACCACGAAGTCCGGCATGATCCTGCCCGCGACGATCACCCCGGAGACGGACATGAACCTGATGGTGACGGCAATCTGCCTGTACCACAGTTTCAACGAGCGGCGCACCGACTACGACACGCTCGAAGCGGTGATGATGGCGATGCGCGATGGAAGCGCCGTCGTCACGATGTACACCGACGCCACAGGCGAGCAGGCTGCGCGCGTGCTCTGGCCGTCGAGCATCACCCTCACCGCCGGCAACAACATCACCGCCCGCTGCTACTGCACACTGCGGCGTCAGTACAAGAGTTTCCGCATCGAGCGCATGGCGATGTGCCACGCGCTCACGACCCCGGACGATTCCGAGACGGCGGCATAAGACCGGTTCCAAGGGGGCCGGGTGTTCCGGCCCCGGTAGGATAGAGGAGGAAGATCATGGAAGTGCTGACGATGAGCAAGGATCGGATCACGGTCATGCTGGACGATGACGAGATTAGCTGCCTCGCGGAGGCCTGCTTCGTGCTCGTCGAGCACCCCACGTCGTGCGGCGGCACGTACACGGAGGACATCGGTGCGCTGAAGGGCGAGTTCGAGATGCTCTGCCAACTGCGCGAACTCGCCAAGAACCAAGAGGCGAGCGATACAGCGCGCGAGCAGGTGGCACCGCCCGCGTAGCGACCAGCACGATGATCGGGGGGCCGGGCGACCGGCCCCATACATTCGCAGGCGCGTCCGGACACATGCTTCGCGTACCATGATAAACTTCATGTGAGCATTGGGACTGGTAGCGGGCCGATCACCTGCGTGGTGCCTGTATCACCGCCAGTCCCGCCCCGCTCGCCGATACAGGAGGCAACGAGCAATGGAAGAATGGTACCCCACGGCGGATGAAATCATGGCAATCCACCGCCGCCGCTATGCCTGGCGCGGGCCGTTTTATCGCCCCTCTCACTATCGCCGTCTACGCAATGTAAGGCCGCAGCGGAAGAGCGAATACGCCGCCGCCTGTGAGCGGCGACGGATAAACGAAAGGGGTCAGGAATGGGCGGAACGAACATTCGGTCCAGGCTCATGGCGCGGTGATCTGTATCGCGCCGCACATGGAGAGGAAGAGGAATCTTGGGCGGCGGCGCTGCGCCTCGCAGACAAATTCCGCTGGAAGATCAGCACGAACCCTGACATCCTCGACGCGCTCAAGGCACAGGGGCAGGAGGAGGGGAAGAGCATCGCGACGCTCAAGCGTGAGGCCCTCGCGTTTGCCGTCATCCATGTTTGGCAGCGGGTCGAGTTGGCGCAGACGATTCGTAAAGGCAAGAATTTTCTCCGCGCCAAAGATGGGAGCGTGCGGGTGCTCGTGCCATACCACATGCAAGCCCGCTGGGTCGATGCCTGGGTAGCGCTCGAAGTCCCGAAGGCGGCGGCGGCATCCGTGCTCGGCACACCGTACCCGGCCTCCGGCGAACGACCCGCCAATGCGCTTGGTCGCAGTGTCGGCACCGAGGAAAACCGAGACGTTTCCGAGACCGGCACAATGATTGCCACCGTGGACGACAAAATAGCGGCGATGAGTGTGTTCGAGAGCATTCTTGTGGATGCGCGCCCGCGCGAACGGGAACTCATCGAAGCACTTCGCAAGACGGATGCGAACATTGCGCAAGCCGCTCGCCTGCTCGGCATCAAGGAAAATAACGCATATCAGATCATCAATCGCCTTCGGAAGCGATATCGCAAGACCGCGTAAGGGTTTGCAAATCTAACAACCTACGAAGTAGAGGCCTCCCCATCTTTGGGGAGGTCTAGTTTTCGTAGGAGGAATTCAGTGCTTTTCCTCACCGTTTCTCGCCACGATGACACTGGCCGTACCGAGACGCTCGTCGCGATCAACGACCCCGTCATCGTCCGAAGGGTACTGCGCGACATCGCCGAACTCTCGGCGGATGGGGAGAAAATCCGAGAACTACCGAGCATCGTGCGGCGACCCGTGAGAGGAAAGGAAGGCCGACACGATGGCGCGCGGGACGTATCCGCGTAAAAAGCGAAACGCGCCCGACGAGGCGCGCATCGCAGGAGACAAAACATTGGTAAAAGCGACTATACCATCGAGATCGTTGCCCGGCAACACACGAACACGGCTGCAACCCCTCCTGGATGAGGGCGATTGTCTATTCTTCCTCAACCACCCGAGCGAGACGACACGCCGGCGGTTCTATTTTCGCGGCGAACATGTCGACGATCAGGGCGAGCCGACCAGGTATATCATCGTCGAACGCGACGGCAATGGTCGCCTCCTGAGGCGCTTCGAGCCCAATCGGGGGGAGGCATGAGCGCGATCCCCGCTGAACTGATCGAGCGGCCAGAATGGGTGAACGGGGAACCCGGTACGAAAATCCCGATCAATGCGAAGACGGGCGGGCGGGCCGATACCACCGATCCAACCACCTGGGCCACAATCACAGCGGCCCAGAAGCGGGCGGATCGGGCCGGGCTGAAGATCGGTTTTGTCTTCAGCGCCGATGACGGCTTACACGGATTAGACCTGGATCATTGCCGCGACCCCGAAACGGGCTGGATCGAGCCGTGGGCGCGGGCAATCGTGGACGCCTACCCCACCTACTGGGAAATATCCACCAGCGGAACCGGCCTTCACGGGATCGGGCGCGGGACGTTACCAGCGGGCGGCCACACGAAGCCCATGCCGAACGGCGGCAAGATCGAGATGTATGACCGTCGCAGGTATTTCATCGTCACCGGGGATCATCTGGAGAGTACGCCCGAAGCAATCCAGGACACCCAGGACGCGCTGGAAGCCCTGCACAGCCGTACCTTCCCCCCGGCCCCGCCGAAGCCGCCCACAGCGCCACACAGCGCGAATACGCTGGAAGATAACGAACTGATCGAGCGAATGATGCTGAGCGCGAACGGCTTCCAGATTCGGGCGCTCATGGATGGCAGCACGGACGGCCACAACGGGGACGATAGCGCCGCCGATCTCGCGTTGTGCAGCCACCTGATGTTCTGGACGGGGAACGACAAGGCACGAACCGACAAGCTCTTCCGCCAGTCGGGCTTGTATCGAACGAAGTGGGAGCGGTGCGATTACCGCGAAGCGACCTTGGAGAAAGCGATGGCAGCCGAGGTCTACACCGAGCCGAGAAAACCCGCAGAACCGGCGGCGGCGAAGGGCACGGCACAGGAGCCGACGCCGATCCGGCCCGCCGCCGAAACGGGCACGCCCGACACTTTCGTTGTCGAGCGGCAACTCAGCGAATCCGCGAACGCGCTGCGGCTCGCGCGGCGACACGGCGAAACCATCCGCTACTGCAAGGCGTTCGGGCAGTGGCTCCTCTGGGATGGGACTCGCTGGAAATTGGACGACACGGGGAGCGTCGTCGAACTGGTGAAGGATGTTGCCGCGAGCATCTATCGCGAGGCGGCGGATGCGGCGGCGGCATATCGCGAGGACTATGCGAAATGGGCGCGGCGCTCACACTCCCTATCGGTGATCAAGGCGACGGCGACGCTCGCGCAGAGCCTCCCGATGGTGGCGATCCGTCCCGATGACCTCGACGCCGACCCGTGGCTGTTCAATGTTTTGAACGGCACGATCAACCTCAAAACCGGCGACCACAGGCCGCATGATCGCGCGAATCTGATCACCAAGGTCGCGCCCGTCAGGTACGACGCGTCCGCGACCTGTCCGACGTTCCTGCGTTTCCTCGAACGGATCATCCCGAACACCGACACGCGCAGATTCCTCCAACGTTTCGCGGGTTGCTCGCTGACGGGGGACACGCGCGAAGATGCGATGGCGATCCTCTACGGCGGCGGGCGCAACGGCAAGACCATACCTCGCCAGAGGAGGGGCTACACATTCCGGTCACATCGGTGACGGAAATGGTGCCCCCTTGCATTCCCTTCTCTCCGTCAGTATCCTGTCGTAACTCGACATAATGCGGGACCGCTGCTCTTT
>JAABUK010011258.1_pt1 | contig 11691 bp, 13 predicted proteins | sample 5559141 | NCBI WGS metagenome assembly JAABUK01 (sample SAMN10711869, study PRJNA513367) | rock metagenome | isolation source: Antarctica rocks | place: Antarctica: Victoria Land, Pudding Butte nord | collected 2016-01-03 | reverse complement strand
TTCTTCCACCTGACAGACCCATACGGATTGTACATTCCTTGTTCTTTGTCTGTCAACAGATGGCTGCTTTCCTGCACACCATCTGTTATGATCTGGACTCCACACATGGGGTGTGGTGATTGTATTGCTACTATTATGACTTCTGTGCAGTAGGCGTCAACATCAGTGACATGCTGCTTGCTTTTGGTAGCAACAGTTTGATAGTGCCAGTCAGTGTTTTCAATGAATGATCTCTGCTTGAATTTGATTCCTTCAGAGTGTTTTGAGTGTCATAGATGATACAGCGAGTCTGAACAACAGCTTCAGTTTTAGTAGATTATTTGCTCTGGGGTTAGTCATACGCATGACTCAGCAGCGTGCATATGTCGCTGCCCTTTGTCTATGCAAGCATGCGTGACTGCAAGGTATGACTTTCGGGGAAAGAGCCACAGCAGGGGCAAAGGTTGCAGGCAAATTTGCCAATCCAGATTCCTCCATACTAGTCGGGAACGCCTTTGCAAGCTGTGGCTCTTTGTCATATATCATATGGGGGGTTTATTACAGCTGTACTGAACACAGACACTCATGACAAGACATCACACAGCAACACATGTGTACATGACGGCCCATTGTTGATATGGCTCATAAAATCTGATGCATCAAAATTCTTGTGCTTGATCAGATGAGGGTATATACATTCGGATGGAAAGCCGTTAAGGCAGAAAGCCACATGTAGCATGATGTGCGTACTTGCTGCTCCCAACCATACACTCTGAAGTCGTTTCTGCCAGCAGAATAGTGAATTCACAGAAACGCACTGCATCTTACACCACGTGACTAAGCTTGCGTATCTTTATGCAATTGAGATGTGAGCTGACCAGCATGATGTGTCTTGAAGATGCGTACTCATTCACCGCTAGTCAATTGAAACACAGCAACTACGAAGGTTAACCGAGTAGCCAGAAGGTATGCAGGCGCTGACACCAATCAACGTTCAAAACGTGACAAATGACACGAATCACAATTATCATGACAACCTAAAGAAACATGAGTCGCAAAAAGTAATAACTATACACAATATCACCCATGTCCATTATTTGCCTGACTTTGCAACACCAGGTTGATCATTCCACACAGGACATATCACAGTCTTTATTGGTCATGCAAACACAGGTCCTACTCTGCACAGGAATGACATATCCACAAAATTGGAATGAAAGAATACACAAAAAACGAGCTGGGGCAAGCAGTGCAAAACAGAACCTTATATGCAAAACAGAACCTTATATGCAACCTCGTCCACGAGCAGCTCAATTGTACTGGTTCTGACTGTGTTTGGATTAGGCTTGACATGTCCTCAAGGATGTGATGGTCAGCGCAGCACAGTCTTCTTCACAATCACAACCCATATTGGGGACGTGTATCTGGGATCCAATCTATGAAGGAATCACAACCCATATGAGAAGCTTGGTGCAGGTTCCTGCTCTTGCTGCAGCTGCCTCAGTATTGCAGTGCGCTGTTTGTCATCCGCCTGCCTCCCTAGCCACTGCACTGGAAACCTACACAGCATGCTGGGTTAATTGGCCTAGATTCAGCTGAGATTGGCTGAAGAGATCTGCAATTATTTACCATTTATCAAGTATTCAATACAATTCGAGAATTAGAATAAAAACTTAGGGTGTTGGCGAAAATATTCCTGTTACAGAGGAAAGCCATGCACAGACACACATACATAACCCAGACAACAGGTTTTCTTAGTGGTATGAATCCGATGATCAGTTTCCCGAAACTGCACTCTTCAGCAAAGCTTGGTGAACTGTCCGGATCAGTGTGCACGTAAAAAGATGTCACTGCAAAATGCGTCAGCATGCATTGACAGGTTGCACACACTTCCAGCCAACGTCCTAGAGCATATAGTGGTTGCCACTATTTTGAAAAGAAAGTGAAGGGTCTGATGCATGTGCAACTAGCATTTCAGCATTCCAGCATATAAAATGCAGCACAATATGCTGGGCTTGTAACTGCCACTTCATGCGCAATGACAGACCGTGCCATGTCATGAGCAAGCATTGCATGCAATACTAATGAATCACAACACGTGCCAAAAGAACTCAGGAATGACACGATGGTACCATGCACTGAACCTCACCTTTCTTTGACCATTTGATCTACTTGGTTCAAATAGATGACGCCACTATACATGCCGGTCTGCTGACACTCAGGGCACTTGGCCTGGGCTGGGGCATTTGCTAGCAGCTTCACAGGGTCACCAAGAGAAGCTGCCATGCCGGCACATCTTAAGGCACAGATCTTGCAGAGCTCGTGCCCACACTTCAGGCCAAATGGACAGTACAGAATGTTCTGCAACACGGTTCAAGAAATAATCACTGTTTTGGTGAGTAGGCCATGTAGTACAAGGACACAGGGCAGCACAGCATAGCCAGGCAAGCACAGCACAGCACAGCACAGCACAGCACAGCACAGCACAGCACAGCACAGCACAGCACAGCACAGCACAGCACAGCCTGTGACTAGCTCAAGCAGCTGTAGCATTGGGATACACGTTGCATTATGATTTCATCACAGCAGCAGCTCTACTTATCCCCCTACACCTAAACAAATCACAGCAGCAGCAAGGAGGGGCCATACCAAGCAGCCCTGGCACGTCCAGTCATAGTCATCCACCTCATCATCTGTTAGGATGGCAGCCTTCGTCTTCTTCAGGCTCATAGAGGCCTTAGACAGCAGTGGAGCGCCTGACCAGCCATTCTCCTGTCCAAACAAGCCCTCACCATGTTCACCATACAAGCCATCTGCACAGGAGCACCGACGGTTAGACAAAGGTTTGGTCAATCGGTTGTCAGGATACTGAATATTATAGTTGACGGCCCCACTTACGCATTCGACGATTGTCTTGATCATTTAGAATCTTGCAATCTTGCAGGGAAAGCATTTGGGAGTACACCAGGATGAGCCAGTTGCCTGTCTGATGCATTGTATGTTATGGCACCAAACTGTGAGCTTAGCCACAGCACAGCCACTTCACATCTGATGCATTCCTGCTGCACATCGGCTGCTCAGCTGCTGCTCAGCAATAAAACCACAGCCAATGCACAGGTCGATTAGCAAAGAAGCCTGGCAGGGTCAATGATGATCAGGTCAGAAAAGTCAGCACTGTATGCTCAACTGACACATGTAAAGCCATACAGCCACAAGCCTGTGCATTGTCCCTGATGCATGATTCCTACAAAGCACGCATGTACATTGTCCTGGTGCACAGTTCATACAAAACACGCATGTGCAATGTCCTGGTGGACAACACACACAAAACACGCATGCACAATGTCCTGGTGCACAATTCATACAAAACACACATGTGCAACGTCCTGGTGGATAGAACATACAAGACATGCAATGTGCAATGTGCGAAGGCACCTGTCGGAGGGGCTTGCTCTGCCCCTTCCAACCACTGGCGCACAATGTCTTGCTTGGTGCCATGATGCACTTGCCCTGTGCGCTCTGTCATCAACCCATTGTCAGTCTGCTCATCAAAATGGGTCTCATTGTGTGCAATCTGGCCGTTAGCTTCATCTAGCTTCCTCAACCTGCGGCCAGGCACAGCAACTGTTGCTTTCTTTTGCTTCAATTTAGTAATCTGCAGACTGAGGTGTGAAGCCAGATGTGAGCACAGAACGTCAACTGAGCTTTCAGGCACAGGAGCTGGCAAAGACTGTAATGGACTTACGTAAGGAAGACCCTCCAGTGATGTGCTTTAGGCATCTAACGGCAAATGTCTGATTTGGCGGCAAATGCCGAAAACACATCACTGGAGGGTCTTATTTACGCAAGCCCATTACAGTTTTTGCCAACTCCTGTGCTGTGTTGACCCGTATCATGACCAGCATGACATTGATGCGCCTTTGTTGCCCTCAACACTTTCAGCCAAGAGCAATGTTGCTCAACTCTAGGCAAGATACACAGCATTACCCAACAAAAAAAGTCACCAATCAAGTATTCAGGAGCAAAGTAGACCTGGGACGAAATGATGCAGATGATTGTATGATGCAAAGCAAGGCTGGATTACCTGCCAACAGTCAAAGCAAGTGTGGGTTGCCAGTCAACAACCAAAGCAAGTGTGAGTCACCAGCCAGCATTCAAAGTCTGAGCATACCTGTCAACAACTAAAGCAGAGGGAAGATTGACAGCAAACTCAGCCAGTACTCGGGTCTCCAGTGCCTTCAGCTCATCTAGCAATGGTGAGTGCAGAAAGTCTGTCTGCTGGAATACCTGACGCCCGTTGAAGTTGTCATCCCAGCATGCCTGCATTGAGAACATTATCAGCAAGGCATGGTAAGCAAGGCTTTTCTTCTTTGAGTTTTTGTTGTGTGAATGGTGGTTCAGATATGTACATGAGCAAGTGATGAGGTGCCTGTGGATAATGTGGACGAACACGATAGGGCTTCTGCAACAGCCCAGAGTAGGACTGTTCCAGAAGATTGAAGTTGCAAAGCATCTTGTGATGCTGTGATGATGTGCAGCAGGCCGACATTAATGTTTATTGCACCAAGCATCATGGCAGTTGATACAGGGAATAGATCTGGCATTCAAGCCATTGTATGAGACAAAGCTTCACATGCATGAATTACTGTGTTGAAAGAATATGCATGCAGTACATGAATGCAGACAGAGATCAGATGTCAGTTGAATGAACCTGCAGAAGATGCTGTCCTTCATTGTTATGCATCATCCTGTCATGCTGCTCCAGGATCTTGCGCAGGGCCACAGCATTGATCTTGGCATACTCGCGACACCAGTGTGCATCATCTGCCAATTGCCTATCCTACAGCCAAGAGCATCAAGGTCACCAGAGTACCAATATCTCTGCAGTGCATTTGCAACCAAAAGAGGCTGCCTCTGGCCTTGCTTGCAAATCCAGGATGCAGCGCATTTGCACTCACTGCTTGCAGTCGTTTCTCCTTGGTCCCTGCTGACAGGCCAGCAAGCACTGATAACTTGAAGTGGCGAGCCAGACGACCGGTGTGCTTGCGTTGAGTTGCTGTTTGAGAAGCTGCTATCTTCTGAGCAGTCGTCTCGAAAAGCCTGCATGCAGCTGACAGTTCAGCACGCAGACGTCCTGGTCCTTCTGAGCTACCGTATCTTTACCTATTGACGTCGCGCACTTGCACCTGCAAGTCCGCCATGAACGCCTGCTCGCCACCTTGTCGCTCCACGGCGGATTGCAGGCTCACGATAGCTTTCAGCCTGTCCTTGAGCATACGATACTTGAGGAACTTGCCCTTGAAGGGCGCTGGTGCGCCATTGTCGACTTCGTCCATATAGGTCGGAAACCCCATTGCGACACTTTTTTCTTCACCGAATCAGATATACGTGTAGAACACCAACTAGTCGCAATGACACCTGGGCGTCGGGCAGTGAAGCGTGCAAGCACCATGCACTTCCCGATAAGTCAGGACCGAAATAAAAGCAGCGTCTTTTCTCGGGCCTAACACAGCTTGGGCGAGCTACTATATCTGTGCTGCAACAAATGATGGGAGCTGAGGTCGCCGCTACAAAGACACATGATGCTGTGCAGATGAAAGGCACCAAAATGACTAAGCGGCAGCCGTTCGAAAAGCATAAAGCCCTAATGCACCTGGCATGTGCATCCTTCTACAGTACTGTTACTACGTGTCAAAAAAGCAACCGGTGTGCGTCCCGTAGTCTGCAACTGTTTCAGAAACACCCGGACCGCTTCTCGCAGAACACGCATAGCTTATCGCTTTGTCAACACAGTCACAGCAGATGTCACTTCTGCAGTTGCAGAACAAATCTTTTGCACAGCGCACGGCAGCTGACTAATTCAATCTGATGTCTCCAAGGATAGCAATTCTTACCAACCAGCGGCCAACATCACTCATCCTAGCAACTGGACATGTGATTTCATTGGACTGGTTTTCGTAAACCTCCAGAACAAACAACTGCTGTGCGGCACCTGCTGTAAGTGCCTGCACTGGTGTTGGATCCGTGACTTATATCTGGCTCTCAATCAAGTGGGCTTTAGATCTGACAGCTGCATCACATGACTGCATCTGCATCTGCACTGAAGAAGTGAGCAACAGCTGGGTCTTCGTAATCCATCACCTGGGAGGCTGCACCAATTGTTAGGGCACCAAGGCTGCTAATAGTTGAGTGGTGACACACCAGTTACAAACCTTGTTGCACACAATGGTTCCTTACACACCATACAGTCCACCAGAGACTAACAAAACGCGTAAATGCGGCTTTGAAGCTCTGTTCATGTATCAAAAGCAGGCAGAGGTTTTCAGAGCCTGAACTGAAATGGTCAATGCAGTCTGCAACTTTGCTTGTAAAATTGCTGTAGAATGCTGTGCTGTCTATAAAAGCTATCTTCTTATGTGCTGTTTTTGACTTCGTGTCAAGAGGACGTCGAGTATGTACCATTGACATGCATGTGTGGTCAAGTCTGCCATAGCTATGGTCGTGTTAAGTGACAAGAGCACAGATTGCAGTGTATAGAGAGATGTGAGCATGTGTGTCTGGCCTGGCAGCAGCATATTTAGCACCACCAAGGTACAAATGTTGTTGCAGGTTGCCTGCATCCTGAGTATTTTCTTAGCAGACTCCAATAGCAGAATCTGTCAAAAGCATAACTTACAGATGCCACATGCATATACTCAGTGGCTGCACCTCAGGGGAAGCTTGTTCAGACAGTCGCAGAATGCTATGGAACACTTGGAAGCAAGCTAGTCTGTTGTGCTATCTAAATAATAATGACTAATAATGACTAACTGACAATAATTAATAGCTGAAGCAAGGATGCGCACTCCCTATGCAGAATGTTATGTCATCATACTGCTATAGCATGACACAGATCTCAATAAGCACGTTGCATCAGGACAGCCGACTAGTACAGTACTGTCAAGCAAGTATTATGCCTTTATGCAAGAACTCAAACTAGTACTACAGAGCATGGCCGGATACTATGGCTGTGCAAAGTGCTGACAATGAAGGTCCACTTTTGGGGCAGAGTTTGGCTTGACATGGGGCCTGGGATAAGGATCATGCCTTGAGCTTGAGGGAACAATACATTAGGCCCACAGAGAGTTGAGTGGGGTCTAAAGGGGGGTTGACGGGGGCCTAGCAAGGGCAGCAAGGGGATGTCCTAAAGGAACCCCTGGTCCTACAGACCAGGGGTTCAGCATGCTTAACATTCGGAGTCTACTGAGGGGTGACCAGGGGGATGGCAAGGGGCTAGTGGGGCTCAGGGAAGGACAGGTACTTGAGGGGATGCTACAGACTGGTACAAGGCAGCTGCGCTAACCGCTCATGTACATCTGACCAGCATTCCTGCATGCAACAAGACACTTGTTGCGGTGTACAAAATCAAGATGCGCATGCATGCAGTTTCATACTGTTTCCTCACAGCAAATGCTGTGCAGCTCAGGCATGCAATGCATGGCCCTCTGATTCACACCAGTGTTGCTGAAAGTCTCTACAAGCTTGATGTTCACATGTCAAGAAGTGTTTGTTGATTTGGCAGCAGCTGCCACAGCGCATCAACTCAAAACTAAGACTGAGACTAAAACTAAAACATCAACTAAAAAAAAACTGAAACACCAAAGTCAGTCCAAGTCACAACCACTTATGCAGTCAGGTATACAGAGGATAGTGTACTGCCGATTTGCCTTGAGATATCACAGAGATAGGCAGAAACAGCTCTGACCAGACAAGGGTGAACAGCAGCGCAGAGTACATAACCTGGCCCCGGGAGCGGGAGGAGAGGGGGGGGGGGGGAAGTATGAATGAATGCATGAATGAACGACAGAGTGTCCAAGCAGTACACTGTGAAGCTCACCTTCAAGGCAGGCAGGGTTGGGCTGGCTGCGCCATCAAGAGGGATGCTGCTCTTGCCAAATTCTGCTTGTGACAAGCGCTTCCTGGTGCTGACAATCTCTGAAGCAGCTCTGCGACGTCTTGGGCGCTGCTTTGAAGCAGCTCCACCATTTGAGCCTCAGTGGGAGCACTGTGACTGTCCACATGACCTTGACAAGCACTGCTGCCTCTGCCTACATCCTTGCTTTCAGCTACCTGCTCAGCATTGATGCTGTCTGAGTCCATGCTGTTGAGCCTGAATAGCAGATCATCCTTGCTTTCAGCTACTTCTTCAGAACTGATGCTGCCAGAGGCCATGCTGTTGAGCCTGAATAGCAGATCATCAGCTGACTGGATGGGAGCTGACAGCTGGCACAACATCAACAGCTGCTGATCTGCAGTCACAAAGAGCTCCTGCAGGGAGCAACTGTCCACAGCCTTTGACCGCTGTAGAGGATGTGCTGACCAGCAAGTTGGCTCATGCTGGTCAAGGATCACTGGTGGTGGCTGTGCAAAAGCTTGACTTTGCAGCTGCCCGGCAGCATCCATATGTGGGTATGTGGTCACTAGCTGAGGAGTATATGAAGATGTGTGTAGGAAGCCTGGCACACACTGGTCTGCTACCCATGGCCCTTGGCTTGCTGAAGCATGTGGCATGATTTCAGACTTGCTCTGCCCCAGGTCTGACATGAGGGCCAGCAGCTGCTGCAGCTGTTGAGACGGCATACCTTGCCCTCCAATTGGAGTCGTGTTTGGGACTGCTCTGCATGACTCATATGTCTGCTCAGCATCATGCATGTGAGACTGCAGCATTTGAGCGTCAGCCTGAGGCGCGCAAGTCTGAGACTGCAGCATTTCAGTGTAAGCCTCTGGCTTCTGAGTCTGAGACTGCAGCATCTGAGCGTAAGTCTGGGGCGTCTGGGTCTGTGACTGCAGCATCTGAGGTTGACATTGCAGCATCTGAGCATGTGACTGCAGCATCTGGGTCTGAGACCAATGTGACCGACAGCCCTGAGGCTGACTAATGCGCGGCTGAGTCATCCGACGCTGACTCAGCTGAGGCAGCTGCAGATGCAGTTGCTGCGGGTGCGCTATCTGAGTCATGTGGCGCTGCAGCAGCTGAGCGCGCAGCTGCTGGGACTGCAGCATCTGGGTAGTAGCTATTGGCATGCCCCGTCCAGGCACAAGAGGTGAGGCATTTGGTGCAGCAGACCACATCCTGGCTGCTGGCTGACGCCTGGGTGCTTTTGGAGGCTGCTTTGAAGTCTGTAGTGTGGGCGCATATGGAGGAAAAGGCAGCAGTGGCATGTCCAGCTCACACCCAGGTGTTGGATCAGTCTGCTGTATGGGACTGAAGCCAGTGGCAGCCTGAATGCACAAAAACAAAGTTAGCTTTGCGAATGCACGATTGCCCAGCTTGCACACCTGTACGCTTGGTCAGCAAGCAGTTTGACTCTTTTTGCATGTTTGCCACCATTGTATGGTGACTGTGTGCCCATGTGACATGCAGCAGATGCTGTAAGCATGTCACTGACCACAGCTACTTCTCATTTGTGACTTTGCGTCACATGTCATGACAGATAAAATATGTGTGCATAGCCACGTGGGTTTGATGCGTGTGCAACATAATCAAGAGAACATACCAATCCCAAACATGAAGGGCCAATGCGCCATGCTGAGGCACATTCCTCAAGCTCTTGAACAGTCATGCACTCTGGCAAATGGTGCACATACTGCATGTCACCACACAGCAGCAAATCAGTTGTGTGGTTGGGCATACTCAGTGAGACGACTGCTATTCCAGGACTGTCACTGATGAGTCATCCCAATCATGGGAGGTGTGCAGGGCATTGGGAAATCCTGTCCAGTCAGTACAAAAGCAAAGCTGACCCTCAAGCACAGTTGGGTCTCAAGTGAGCCAAGTGCCTGTGTTAGGAAACGGCTTGTATGCAATCCGTGAGCTGTTGTACAAGGAAAAGTTATGACGCTTCAGCACTCAAATCAGAGACACTTTCACATCAGCCTGAACCAAATCCAAAGATGCACTTTGTGTGTTCTACGAAGGAAAACTTGAACAGTGGCACACTTTACCTTTCTAGAATGACAACCAAAACTAGGCATACGGCTGACAGATTGTGGCAAGAGAATGAGGACACCTGCTGGAGCACTGAAAGCTTGAACCTTGTTGGCATCCGTGTGCCAAGGTCAGACCTCCTCAAGCTTGTCTGAAGCTTGTCTTATGATCAAGGCGGAAATTGGAGTGAAGAGAAACGACAATGTGCATGTCAAATCAGCGCAACACAGACTGCTCTGTATGGGTCTGTGCTCAGGTTTGCATCTGGGAATGGCAGAAAGTAGGTCCCCAGCAACAAGGGTTTGCTCCACAGTATGAGTTGCGTTTCAGAACAGAGACTGTACTCACAAACAGCAGTGACCTCTGCATAGAGCAGAACCTATGAGCTGACAAGCAGAATGAGATGTGCAATTGCAGCATGAGTTAGGATGAGCCAAGCTGCAAAGCAGTGTTGTCAAAAGGTGGAAAATATCAGTACATGCATGACTTTGAAGGCATGCATGACTGTCAAAGGTGGAAAGCATGACAAGCTGTAGTCGTTCATCCAGTAATGGGCCTGTAACAGCAGAGGATGCACAAGACTCACACTTTTGCAGACAGTCAAGCAGCTAGACGCACCTGACGCTGGGATGTCCTGGACTGCTTTGAGATGCCTGAGGTGTGCTTGATGGATCTGCCAATCTGTACAGCTGAGAGTATTCCATCTCTCTGCACCAAACATAGGGACTTCGGTCAAATGTTCAAAGTCAGTGGTACACGGCACATTTCACACCAACTGGCGGGGTGCAAGCTGGTTCACTGAAAGAAGCAAGAGTAAAAAGGCAAAGGGGTACCCGGCGCAGACCTGTCTAGTCAGCTTACAGCTCATCCGAGCTGCACACCGTCGGAGAGAAGCTACGCCAGCTCTGCTGTGGTGGTCAAGACCCGCAGTGTCAAGCCTTGAGCACACGTCCACGGTTCTGCAGTAAGCCAAGCAGCGGTTGTATGCATTTGCACAAGAGTGATCAACTCTGCAGAGGCCGTTGATTGTTGTGATGGTGCCATATGCAGCGCGGTTGTTGCTTATGGTGAAAGGCGTCAAGCCTTGGTAGCCGCAATGCACCGCCGCAATCAGCGAAACTGGCATTCCGCAATACCTATAGGCGGCAAGTACTTGCAGTGCCCTGTGTCCTCACCTGTCGTCAACGCCACAAGTGCTGCCCGCCTGCGCTTGGCTGTCAGCAGCACTAGCACCGATAACACGAGTTGTACGCGTGACATTTCGGCGTCGGGAACTGAAACAGTTTCTGCTGTCACTTAGACACGACACGTCATGCATGCCAGCTAAGGCCTTTGCTGTCAACAAGTCTCCGATCGCAACGCTGTGTCACCGCTCCCAGTGTCCCTACTGGTCTGTGAGTCTAGCGGCCAGCAGGACGTAACACTGGCATCACTTGCTGGCTGTTTACGGCTGACGCCCCTATGAGACGGTCAAGCGCACTTTATGGCGGGTGCCGTTGCAGCCTGTTCCAGAGTCACGTTGGTTACGTGGGAACAGGCTCAAATCAAGCCAGCGAGACGGGGTTGCAAAAGCGACGGCACAGTTGCTGATTTGTGTTGGAGGAGACGACAGCGTATCTTTAACCTGCAGAAGCTTCCTTTTTCCCGCCTGGTTGACTGATCGTCAATGACCACATGACAAGGTTGCGTGCCCGTCTGTCCTGGGTGACATTGGATGAGTAGATATTTGGATGGCTGGCCTGCAG
>JAABUK010011257.1_pt1 | contig 11691 bp, 11 predicted proteins | sample 5559141 | NCBI WGS metagenome assembly JAABUK01 (sample SAMN10711869, study PRJNA513367) | rock metagenome | isolation source: Antarctica rocks | place: Antarctica: Victoria Land, Pudding Butte nord | collected 2016-01-03 | reverse complement strand
GAATGCCACCCTATTCTCGGGCCGATCGTGCACGCGGCAAAGCCGCTGGTCCACGCTGTACGACACTGGCATCGGCAGCGACATGTGGTCGGCATCCGCCACCATGTGCAGCATGCCGTGCGCCATCTGCATCACGCGGTCGCCCACGCCGCGCCGCCGCCGGGGTTCATGGTCGTCTGCCAACGGATTGCCGGCCCTCTCGTCGCCGGCGGTTTGGCGTTGCTGCCGCCCGCGAGCGGCCTACCGCCGGCCGGCGGTATTGGCGGCTTTCCAGCCAACGTGCCGTCTGAATACGGCGCTCCCGGCTATTACGGACCCGGAGGGTTTGCCGGTCCTGGTGGGTATGGGCCGGGTGGATACGGGCCAAATGGTTATGGGCCGGCCGGGTTCTATGGGCCGGCCGGGTTCTACTCGCCGGCCGGATCCGGGCCCGGCGGCTCCAGCGCTGGCGGTGCGCCAGGCGGGTTTGCCCTGCTTCCAGCCGGAAGCGGCTTCGGCCCATCCGGAGCGGGGCCGGTTACCACTCCGGTGCTGTTCGCGGACGCCACTCCCGTGACACCGGTCGTTTCTACCCCATCCGTCGGCACACCCGTCGGCGACACGACGCCTGTCACGCCGGGTGTACCCATCGCGGGCGGGGCGACTCCGGTGGGAACGCCGAGCACCGACACGCCGGGCGGAACGACACCCGGAGGCGGGACGACTCCCGGCAGCGGAACAACGCCTGGCGAGGGGACCACACCGGGCGGAGGAACGACACCGGGCGGGGGGACGACGCCTGGCAAGGGGACCACACCGGGCGGGGGGACGACGCCGGGGGGCGGCGACGTCACGCCGACGCCCGAGCCGGCCTCGCTGGCGCTGCTCGCCAGCGCTGTCGGCGCGATGGTCCTGACGCGCGCACGGCGCCGGACCAAGCAGAGTTAGGCTACGACGTGACTGACTGGACCTGGCTCTGCGCTTGCCGCAGCGGCCGCCAGTCGCGGAAGAAGGCGGTGCCGATCTCGGCGCCAAGCCGGTTCAGGTCGCTCTGAAGGAGATCGAGCATCTCGTGCAGCCCGCCGCCGGGCTGCACGAAGCCGGAGCCCTGGGATACGGCGATGATCAACTCATCCACTTGTTCGAGCGGGACGGCGGTGTCGCGCAGGCCGTATCGGCTCCGGAGCTGCTGCAGGTGCCCGCCGATATTGTGCAGGCACAGCGCGGCGCTGCGGGCAAACGTCGTGTCGGACAGCAGAAACGAGACCACGTCCCATGGCTCGAACCCGGCCTGGGCGACCCGGCGGAACGCGTGATAGCCGGCGGCGGCGCGCAGCACCGCATTCCATTGCGTCAGGTCGACTACCCGGCGCTCCTCCTCGGAGCCGCGCACGAGGATGTGGTATTTGATGTCCAGCAGGCGGGTGATCTGGTCCGCCCGTTCGATCATCCGGCCGATCATGTAGAAGTGCCACGCCTGGTCGCGCGCGAACGTGCCCTCGGTGATGCCGGTATGGGCTTGCACGCCCTCCTTGATCATCCGGCACAGGCGCGACAGCGCGTCCCCTTCGAGATCCTCCGCGCGCACCGCGGCGACCGAGCGGTGGAACATGTTCAGCTGCATCCACATCTCGGTGCTGATGAGGGGTCGCAGCGTGCGCGCGTTGGTGCGCGCTGCCTCGAGCGCCGCGGGCACGCTGTTGGGATTGTCGCGCTCGAGCAGGTAGAAGCTCTTCACGGTCGCCGCATTGAGCGTGCGGCCTTCGAGGCGCGGCTCGTCGGCGTAGATCGCGACCAGGGCGGACCAGGAGCCGGCGTCGCGGCCGGGCCCCTCGAAGGTCTGGGTTACGTCGATCAGACGCGCGAGATTCTCGACCCGCTCGAGATAGCGGGCCATCCAGAACAGGCCTTCCGCATCGCGCGTGAGCAGGGCGTTGTGATGCAGGCTCATTCGGAGAGCACCCAGGTGTCCTTCGAGCCGCCGCCCTGTGATGAATTGACGATCAGACTGCCCTCCTTCAGTGCGACACGCGACAAGCCGCCGGGCAACACCCAGGTGTTGCGCCCGGTGACGGCGAACGGCCGCAGATCGAGATGCCGCGGGCGCAGGCCGTGATCGGTCAGGGTCGGCGCGACCGACAGGCCGATCATCGGTTGGCTGATCCAGTTGCCGGGCTCGGCGAGGATGGCGGCTCGCGCCGCTTCCAGCTCGGCCGCACTCGCCCGCGGTCCCACGGTGATGCCATAGCCACCGCTCTCGCCCACCGGCTTGATGACGAGCTCGGCCAGATGCTCGAGCGTATAGGCGAACCCGGCGGGTTCGCCGCAGATATGCGTCTCGACGTTCGGCAAGATGGGGTCCTCGCCGAGGTAGTATCGGATGATACGCGGCATGTAGGCGTAGACCGCCTTGTCGTCGGCTACACCGGTTCCGACGGCGTTGGCCAGGCTGACCGTGCCCTTGCGCCAGGCGCCGATCAGGCCGGGGACGCCCAGCGCGCTGTCGGGCCGGAACACGGTCGGATCGAGGAAGTCGTCGCCGATGCGGCGGTAGATCGTATGCACGGCGCGCAAGCCGCCGGTGGTGCGCATCCAGACCCGGTCATCCTCGACGACCAGATCCAGGCCCTCCACCAGGGGGACGCCCATCTCGCGGGCGAGGAAGACATGCTCGAAATAGGCGGAATTGTAGATGCCCGGCGAGAGCAGGACCACTTGCGGATCGACGACGCCCTCGGGGGCGATCTCGTCCATCGCGGTACGTAGGCGACGGCCGTAATCGTCGACCGGGCGCAGCTTCATCCCAGCCACCAGGTCGGGAAAGTTGCGCAGCATTAGGTGGCGGTTCTCGACCACGTAGGAGACGCCGGACGGGGTGCGGGCGTTGTCTTCGAGCACGCAAAAGGCTCCGTGCTGATCCCGCACGATGTCGATGCCGCAGATATGGACATAGGTGCCGAAGCGGACCGGGAAGCCCTCCATCTCGGGCCGGTAGTTCGGATTGCCGAGCACCAGCGGTCCCGGGATAATGCCGTCGTTGATGATGTGCCGGCCGTTGTAGATGTCCGCCAGGAACAGGTTGAGCGCCTGGACCCGCTGGCGGACGCCGCGCTCGAGCATGTCCCATTCATGGGCCGGGATGATGCGCGGAATACAGTCGAACGGCAGGATGCGATCGATCGCGGTCGCGTCGGAATAGACGGTGAAGGTGATGCCGAGCGCCAACAGGTCGCTCTCCGCCGTCGCCGCGCGGGCGCGCAGTGCATCGAGCCCGATCTGAGCGACCCGGCGGCGCACCTCACGCCCTGCTTGCCCGGCCTCGCCGGTGTCGGCGCTGGTCAACTCGCAATAGAACGGGCCCGGCTGATAGGCGCTGAATGGATCAATCGAACTCATCGGTAAGGTCCAAACGCTGCAATGCCAGCCTAGTCAAGCACGAAGGATGCCAAACACCGAGCGTGCGGCGGCGGCGGGCACGCCATAGCTGTTGCTTTTCCGGCCGGTAGCCGGTTTACCTCACTTCACGGGTGACAGACTCACCCGCGCCTGCCGCGAGGAGAACGAGATGCGCACGCTTTTTTCCAGCCTGGTCGCCGCCGGGTTGCTCACCAGCCAGATCGCGACCGCAGCCTGCGTCTCCCCATCGGACCGCGAGGCCCTTGACGTCGCCGGGCTGAAGACGGCGCTGATGGTACAGACCCTGACCTGCAAGAACGATACGCAATACAATGCGTTCATCACCAAGTTCAAGCCGGAGCTCACGGCAGACGAAAAGGTGGCGAGCGGCTATTTCAGCCGCACTTATGGCCGCGCGAGCCAGAAGCGGCATGACGAGTTCATGACGCAACTTGCCAACAGCAAGGCCGATGCCAGCCAGCGTGACGGCAGCCGCTACTGCGCCCATAACGAAGAGACCTTCTCCGAAGTGATGGCGCTGCAGAACGGCAGCGAATTGAAGCAGTATGCGGCTGGACGGGCCATCGCAATGCCGACGGCGCTGACGTCTTGCAACGCGACCGAGCCAGCAACCCGCGCGACGACCCGCGCGACGACCCGTCACACCACGAAGAGCCGCAGCCGTAGCTGATCCGACCGAGGGTTGCGGAGCCCGATCGACGGGCTCCGCCTCCTTTAACGCAGGATAATTTCGACCCGGCGGTTCTGCGGCTCGCGCACGCCCGCTGCGGTCGGGACAAGCAAACGGCTCTCGCCATAGCCCTGGATCGAGATCGATTGCCGCGGCACGCCGTCGCGGACCAACTCGTTGGCGACGGTCTGGGCGCGACGGAGCGAGAGCGCCTGGTTATAGCGCGGCGTGCCCGACGTGTCGGTGTAGCCGTTGACTTCCATGCGGGTCACCTGCACCCGCGTGGTGGCGGCCGCAGCTTCGGCCACCACCTGGCGCGCCCGTGGGGTCAGGTCGGCACGGTCCCAATCGAAGAAGACGAGGTAGGTGCGCGCCGCTTGTGCCGCGGGCGGCGCCGAGGGGGCGGCCGTCGGCTCGGGCGCGGGCGGAGCGACGTTGAAGGCGTAGCGCAAGCCCAGCATCAGGCTGTGGTTGAAGTCGGCGCGGGTGCGGACCTGGCCCGCCGAGGCAAGGCCGATATTGCCGAGTCGCGCAGTGTAGTTGTGATCGCCGGTGACTGAGAAGTAGCGATATTCGGCGGTGAACGACAGGCCGACGACCGGGGGAATGGGGAAGGCGATCCCGGCGATCGCCTGGTAGGCAAAGCCGTTGTCACTGCTGTTGACGAAGGCACTCCGGGTGCCGGCGATGAAGTTGGTCCGCTGGTCGACCCGCTGGTATCCAGCGCCGCCACCGATATAGGGGTAGATGTAGGGGCTGCCGACATCGAGGTCGAACAGCACGTTGACCATCCCGCCGTATTTTTCCTCGCGACCGGAAGTGACCGAGCCGACCCGGTCGTTGCCGTAAGCATTGCGGCGGTAATCGCCTTCTGCCTCGACGCGCAGGCCGTTGCCGAATCCGTAGCCCAGGCTGCCGAGGGCAACGTAGCCGGTATCGAAGCCGCTGCGGCCGTAGGACGGCGCGGCGCCGGCGGGTGCGATCCGAACCTGCTCCCGCTGCATGAAATTGGCACCGCCTCCAGCGCCGACATAGAGGCCGGTCACTGGTTGGGCTTGTCCGGTCCGGGTCAGTCCGGCGAACGTTGCCAGGAGCGTGGTGGCAAGCAGGAGATTGCGAGACATTGCGTTTCCTTACCGCGGAGCGGCGGCGGCCGTTAGTGAAAAAGGGCTGGCCCATCACTGGACCAGCCCCCTTTTCGTGAGCCAGCCCGATCGCCCCCGAAGGACCGATCAGGTCAGACCATCCCGACTACTGGAGGATGATCTCGACGCGCCGGTTCTGCGGCTCGCGAACGCCCTGGGCGGTCGGGACCAGCAGACGGGTCTCGCCGTAGCCCTGGATCGAGATCGCGCTACGCGGCACGCCGTCACGGACGAGCTCGTTGGCGACGGTCTGCGCGCGACGGACCGAGAGGCCCTGGTTGTAACGCGGGGTGCCGGAGGTGTCGGTGTAGCCGTTCACCTGGATCCGGGTCACCTGGACGCGCGTGGTGGCCTGGGCGGCCTCGGCAACGACCTGGCGGGCGCGCGGGGTCAGGTCCGCACGGTCCCAATCGAAGAACACGAGGTAGGTGCGCGCTGCCTCACGAACCGGCACAGGTGCGACGGCCGCGGCGGGCGGCGGCGGCGGCGCCGCGTTAAACGCGTAGCGGACACCGACCATGACAGCGTGGTTGTAGTCGTCCTCGAGCTTGATGTTCGCGCGGGTGCTGGTGAAGCCCGGCGGGATCGGACGGTTGGCGAGGAACTGGTAGTTGTAGCTCCGCGTCCCGAGGATGCCCATGAAGCGGTATTCCGCCGTGAGCGAGAGGCCCGGAATAGCCTGGATCGGGAACGACGCCCCGATGATGGCCTGATAGGCGAAGTTGCCGTCGCCATCATTGCTGCGGAATAGATACTGGCCGCCGTTGGCGACGCCAGCGACCGGCGGCAGCAGCCCGTACAGGTGAGCGTTCTTGGCCTGCGCCCACTGGTAACCGGCGCCGAGGCCGACATACGGGACGACCGGCAGGAAGCCGAGGCCAATCAGCGATGGGTCGAAGTCGAACAGGGCATTGAACATGCCGCCGTACTTCATCTCGTCGCCGCCGAAGCCAGCCGCGCCGCCCAGACCGTTGAAGCGGTTGGTGCGATAGCTGCCTTCGATTTCAAGACGCAGGCCGTTGCCCAGGCCGTAACCGATGCTGGCAACGCCGACGAAGCCGGTGTCCAAACGCAGGTTCTGGCTGAAGCCGCCGAAGCCGGAACCGGCAATGGGCGTCGTCCTGGCTTGCGGGAACGTGATCGACCGCAGGTGCTCGTCCTGCATGAAGTTGGCGCCTGCGCCGGCGCCAATGTAGAGGCCGCTGATGGCCTGAGCCTTGGCCGCAATCGGGGCCGCCGCTAGGACCGTCGCGGCAAGTAGCGCGCTACGGAGCTTCATAACTTTCTCTCCTCGTTTCAGTTCTGCGGTTCAACGCAGCCGGGGGCTCGGTGGCTCGGGACTCGTTCCCCCGCCTCTCGGTAGGTGAACATTACCACCTTCCGGCGCGAGTGCGAGATGGTGACCGCGCTTTCAAAACGCGTGTGGCAGATGGGCAACATGGCTTTGAGCAGATTTGACACACATCGCCGTGAACTCCTTGTTTCCAGCACCTTGCCACCACTCAGACCAATCTCGCCTCAAACGGCGGGAGCAGATCCGGCGCGGTGAACTCCAGAACCCAGAGATCGGGGTCGCGTTGCACTTGTCGTTCAATATACGCGTCGGCCGTGTCCTCATCGACACTATCAGGCCCGGTGGCGCGCATCCAGGCGCTCTGACCATCGCCGGCGCGGACTTGGGAGAGCACGCAGAGGCGGCCTTCTCGCCCGCGCAGGACCACCAGGATCCCGCCGGCATCGGCGTCGCCTCTGCGCAGGATCGCCCCGGGGCGGCCGTCGATGTCGCCCATGCGGAGCGCCATCTGCACCCAGAGCTTGGCCTTGACGCGGGGATCGGACATCAGCGCGTGCCGGCCATGGCCCGGCGCGTAGCCGTCCCGTTCAAACCAGTGCAGGATCGTTCTGTGACGTCTCGAAGAGGCCGGCCGATGCTGCGTTGGGTTCTCATTCTGCTCCTTTGCGCACCGCTGCTCGAAGCCGGCAAGTCGCTGGCCGCCGACAAAGTCGCGTTCGGGCTGGATTGGAAGGCGGAGGCCGAGTACGGCGGCTATTATCAGGCGATCGCCACCGGGTTGTACGCCAAGCGCGGGCTCGAGGTCAGCATCCGGCAGGGCGGTCCGCAGGTGAACCAGATGCAGTTGCTGCTGGCGGGCCGGCTCGACTTCAATCTCGCCTCGAACAGCATCCTGGCGCTCAATTTCGCGCAAGAGAAACTGCCGTTCCGGGCGGTCGCCGCGGTGTTCCAGAAGGATCCGTCGGTGCTGCTGGCTCATCCCGGCCGGGGCAATGACAGCTTCGAGGCGTTGAAGGGCAAGCCGATCATGATCGGCGCCGACACGCGGGCGGGGTGGTGGAACTTCCTCAAGGCGCGGTTCGGCTACACCGACGCGCAAATCCGCCCCTACACCTTCAACCTGGCGCCGTTCCTGGCCGACCAAAGCGCGATCCAGCAAGGCTATCTCGGCTCGGAGCCCTATGCGATCGAGCAGGAAGGCAAGTTCACGCCGGTCATCCTCCTGCTCGCCGATGCCGGGTTCTCCGGTTACGGCAGCCTGATCGCGACGAGCGACAAGATGATCGCCGAGCATCCCGACCTCGTGCAGCGTTTCGTCGATGCCTCGATCGAGGGTTGGTACTCTTATCTCAATGGCGACCCGGCGCCGGCCGATCGGCTGATCAAGGCCGACAACCCCGAGATGACCGACGGCCTGCTCGAGTTCGGGCGGCGCATGCTGCGCGAACGCGGAATCGTCGACTCCGGCGATGCCGCGACGCTGGGCATCGGCGCGATGACGCAGGCGCGCTGGGCGGCGTTCGGCCGGTCGATGCAGGAGCAGGGCCTGGCCGGGGCCGACCTCGACGTGGCGCGCGCCTTCACCACCGAATTCGTCGGCAAAGGCGCGGGTCTGGCGATGCGTCCGAAATAGCGTGCTGCGGCTGGAGCGGGCCGGGCGGCGGTTCGCGAACGGCACCATCGCGCTGCGGGACGTGTCGCTGCGGATCCGCGACGGGGACTTCATCGCGCTGCTCGGCCCCTCGGGGTGCGGCAAATCGACGCTACTGCGATTGATCGCCGGGCTGGATGAGCCGGATTCCGGCGAGATCGTCCGCGACGGCATCGTGCAGAGCGAGATCGGCTTCGTGTTCCAGGACGCGACCCTGCTGCCCTGGGCGACGGCGCTCGACAATGTCAGCCTGCCACTTCGGCTGCGCGGGCGGAGGGATGTGGGCGACGCGGCACGGTCGGCGCTGGCGCGGGTCGGGCTGGCCGGATTCGAAGGCGCCCGGCCGCGCGAGTTGTCGGGCGGGATGCGGATGCGGGTCTCGATCGCGCGGAGCCTGGTGGCTCAACCGCGGCTGCTGCTGATGGACGAGCCGTTCGCGGCGCTGGACGAGTTCACCCGGCACGCGCTGCAGGACGATTTGCGCCAGCTCTGGGAGAGTGCGGGGTGCAGCGTCGTGTTCGTGACACACTCTATTTATGAATCGGCCTATCTGGCGCGACGGATCGTGGTGATGTCGCCGCGGCCGGGCCGGATCGTGGCCGAGATCGGATCGGTGTTGGGCGAGACCGGCGACCGGCGGCTCGACCCGGCCTACGCGGCCCTTGTGGCGAACATAACCCGGACGATGCGGCAGATGCATGCGGCGTGATGCGCTCGCGCCGGCCGGGTTCGGCCTGCTGGCGCTGCTCGCCTGGGAGGCGGCGGTGCGCGGCTTTGCGGTGCCGCCCTATATCCTTCCCGGGCCGCTCGCCATCGGACGCGCCTTCCTCGACGCCCCTGCCCTGTTGCTCTCCTCCTTGCTCTCGACCCTGGCGGTCACGGCGGCGGCGTTGGCCTCGAGTTGCGTTCTGGCGCTGGTGATGGCCGGGTTGATCGCGACGAGCCGGTGGGCGCGGGCGGCGATTCTGCCATGGGCGATCGTGTTGCAGGTGACGCCGATCGTGGCGATCGCGCCGCTGATCATCGTCTGGGTCGGGGACCCGTTCGTCTCGCTGGTGGTGTGCGCGACGATCGTGGCGTTCTTCCCGGTGTTCTCCAACACGCTGGCCGGGCTTGGGGCGGCGCCCGGGGAGTTGCTCGACCTGTTCCGACTGAACGGCGCCGGGCGGTGGCAGACGCTGGTGCTGCTGCGGTTGCCGGCGGCGCTGCCTTTTTTCCTGGCCGGGCTGCGGGTGTCGGGCGGGTTGGCCCTGGTGGGGGCGGTGGTGGCGGAGTTCGTGGCCGGGTCGGGCGGGTTCGCGTCGGGGCTGGCGTTCCGGATCCTCGAGGCGGGCTACCGGCTGCAGATCCCGCGGATGTTTGCCGCCCTGGTGCTGCTGTCGTTGGCGGGTATCGCGATCAATGCCGGGTTGTCGGCGGTGGAGCGGCTCTTGCTGCGGCGGCGCGGCGCGGCTTGATGGCAGGAGGGCACGCTGTCACAAGCAGAGCCGGAGGATGAAGACCGGATGGGCGACACAAAACGGATGACGGAGGCGCAGCGCGCCTATGAGCAGAAGCGGGCCGCCAAGGCGGGAACCTCGCTGGACGGCTGGCTGGAGCAGAAGAAGAAGCGTGCGGCCGGGGAGGCCCGGCAGGCGGCACCTCCCGCGCCGGCGAAGGAGCCGGGGCTGATCCGGCGGTTGATCGATCGGGCGCACAAGCCGCTCAAGAAGTGAGCATCCACGGTGTGCTTGGCCGCGCATGCCGATTGGAGCGTGCAGCCGGGTAAGCGATGGATGTCGGTCGCTGCACCTGCCGCCGCGGGTTGGCGGGTGCGGACGGAGCCGGTGGGCGACGTGGCGACGTTGCTGCGACGGCTGCAGGACGAGGCGGGGCTGGCACCGGTGGCACTCGGTGTGGACGCGCCGATCGGGCTGCCGCGCGCCTATGCCGCGCTGCGCCGGCAGGGCGACTTTGCGGCATTCCTGACCGGGCGTTCGCGCGACGATGCGTTCTTCCGCGTCTGCGACAGCATCGACGAGGTGAGCCCGGAGCGTCCGTTCTTTCCGCGCACGACGGCGAACGCCCCCCGGCGCGCCGCCCATGCGGCCCGGCTCGGGCTCGATGCCGACGCCCTGCTGCGCCGCTGCGACGCCAGCACGCCGACGCGCCCGCGGGCTGCCGCGCTGTTCTGGACGCTCGGCGCCAACCAGGTCGGCAAGGCGTCGATCGCGCTTTGGCGCGACCTACTGCTCGACGCGCCCCGCGACGTGCTCTGGCCGTTCGGCGGCTCGCTCGCCACGCTGCTGCGCACGCGCGGGCTGGCGATCGCGGAAACCTATCCGGCCGAGGCGATGCGCCAGCTCGGCCTTCGCCTGGTGGGCAGCAAGCGCCGGCAGGCGGACCGGCTCGCCCTCGCGCCGGCGATCGGCTTGTGTCTCGCGCGTCTGCGGGCCCGGCCGGACCCGGCCCTGGCGGGCCTGATCGCCACCGGGTTCGGCGCCGACTCGGCCGGCGAGGACCGGTTCGACAGCCTCGTCGGCCTGCTGGGGTTGTTGCAGGTTCTACAGCAGCCGGAACGGGACGTCGTTCCGGCCGAGGAACCGGTGCGGCGGGTCGAGGGCTGGATCCTCGGCCAGGCGCTACCGGATTGATGCGTAACGGCTTCGGTGCTCCGGGTGCGTGGGCACCTTTCTCAAGCGGCTGATCCGCAGCAGCACCGCGAGCCTGTCGCGACCTGGGTGCTGGCGGTCAAGGCGCAGATCCCGGCCGAGACGCTGTGTCGCAACCTGCCGAACCAGACCAAGATCGGGCCGGTGGAGCAGATCCGCGAGCTGATCAACGTGGCCCTGCCGGGGATCGCGATCCGGGCGCTGCCGGTGGCGCCGCGGCAGTTGCCTTATTACGCAAATACATCATATTTCGAGTTGGACCGCAGCAGCCCCTACTGGGCGGCGCTGGCGCGGTCCGGCGGCGTCCCGATCCAGGTGGCCGGCGAGGCGGACGGGACGCTGAGCGGCCGGGCCAACGCCGATTGGAATTACAAAACCGACGCTTTGCCAGACAATCGTAGGAGGCGCAGGAACACCGTGGCCGAGCAGATCGTCAGCGACCTTATGATGAAATTCGTCGGTGACGAAGGGCCGATCACCGGTGAAACGAAAACGAGCCTGAACCTGCGTCGCACGAAGATGTCGATGGGGTTCAAGGAAGGCAAAATGTTCCAGATCGAACCCTTCACGTTCAAGACCGGACTCGGCGGCGAGGATCTCGACGAGTTGGGTGAGAAATCCAAGAAGGAGCAGGAAAATCAGACGGCGCACATCAACAAGCAGATGCAGAAAGTCGCGGCGCACACCGGCCTGGACTTGGCCAACCTGAAGAACGCCGGCGGCTCAGGCTTCGCCAAGTTTCGCGGCGGCGAAAACGCCCTCAGGACTCCCCTCATTTTTCTTCCCCGAGCTATTGCGCCGATTCGCGCCGGTTCTCTACCAGACCCAGGAATTTCCTGGATGGTCTTGGCGTCATGCAAAAAGCCTTGTCGGAACCACGCGAC
>JAABUK010011255.1_pt1 | contig 11692 bp, 12 predicted proteins | sample 5559141 | NCBI WGS metagenome assembly JAABUK01 (sample SAMN10711869, study PRJNA513367) | rock metagenome | isolation source: Antarctica rocks | place: Antarctica: Victoria Land, Pudding Butte nord | collected 2016-01-03 | reverse complement strand
GCAGCAGCAGCTTATACACAACCTCAGTGGAAGCAGTCAAATGTCATACCTTGCTTCTGAACGTTCTGTAAGTTCTGATGTGTTCAGGGTGGCGACCAAGCTGTCCAAGGGACTCCAAAGTTCCCACCCTTGCAAGGTCTTGCACCTGTCATGATGGTTGTTGTCTTGGCATGTTTGCAACGAAAGGTATTGCTGGTGTCTTGTAGGTGGTGTGACACAGTAAAGTATACCTTTTGAAAGGGCATCTGGATTAGCACAAATCCTGGAGTTCCGGCCAGCCTGTCAAATTCGTCCACCAGGTTGTTGTCCAAGATCCTGTCAACCTCATCTTTGCTTAAAGGATGCATATTGTACAGAGTGTTAACGCTCCTGTTGCACAAGCCCCGGCGATATCATGATCATGTCGGTCTGATCTTCGTCACAAGCTGAAAGCTTTTGCCTGACAGGAGCGGGCAAGGGCAGGGATGATCTCTACCAAGGACAATAGCTTCCGCAGTAGTCAGTGGCGCGTGTGAACGTGCGAAGTGGGGACAAGCATTTATGTATTCCTGTGTCATGCAAGCTAAAGACTGATGCAACCTTGCATTTTCAATGCAACATGTGCATCTTCAGACTCACATCAGGTTTTGCACTTAGGCATCTTGTGCTTACAGACAGTGCTTCATAGGGAGTGAAGAAGATGGACGTCTGATGCACGTGCACCTTTCAATTCAGGGTTTTCAGCTTACTACAAACCATGTGCATAAGAACAATCTGGCCCATATTGCTCTTATCAGTTGCAAACAGCAAGCATGTTATTTATAGCCACATTTTTACCCAGATGTAGAGCCAAGAAAGGGCGAACCTGCATTGCTCAAGGGCCTGGGTAAAACAGTGCATACCAGGACCATGCTGACAGTGCATCACAATATCCTTTGCAAATGCACTAAATTATGTTATTACAACTTACAGTAAGCTTCACATGAATGAATGTTGAAAGGCATACAACAACACGGCAGCAGCATCACAACCGAGTTGGTATAATCAAATCTTCTCTAGCACAACATTATATCTAAGCTTGTCAGCCTTACTGTGTGTGTGCACAGTCTGAAAGGCAAGAACTGCCGGAACAGGGACGGACTTGACAAAGTCAAAAATATCAGCTGAACTCGATGAGCAAAGCTGTCATAAATATACAGTGTGGCTTGTGTGTTGGCTGTAATACACCAACTGTGCAATTAGTAAACAACCCACAGAAAAACACGAGAGCATTTGTTGCCATGCATTGCAGGCTGACAAACTTCAGTGCAGCTGTTGCCTGATCAGACACTTCAAGTAGCTTTCATGACGCTTGTCCTTGCGAGCAATTAAATACGAATCTAGCTGCGTCTCATCGACAGCAATGCTGGCAAAGACCTTCAGGAATGCCTGCAGAGCTGGCACGATCTCTTCATCCCACCATAAATCATCACGATAGATTGTGTGCTGCTCCATCTCAACCAAGCCATTGCCGTGATCCAACCTCTCAATCAGCAAACCCTTGGTAGCTTCACTCAGCTGCAGCTGACACTGAACTTGAACCAGCTCATGCTTTGGCAAGTGACACGGAAATCGTGTTGTACGGTTCTTGATTTCTGTGGGGACAGCAGAGCCACCCTGCAAGAGGGCACCATCAATTTGGCACCCAAGCTCGAAGTCGACCCCTCCAAAGCTGCCTATGGGTTTGTTATCTGGGGCTCCCATCTTGAACCAGAGCTGCTTGCCGAACTGGGCTGCAGCTTTGCTGTTCAGTTCTCTTGCTGTTGGTCGCTCAGCATGCATGCCATAGGCTGTGTTGCACTTCTTGTTGGTGATTTGGTAGAGGAATTTGATGTCGTCTTCAGTGATGGCAGGCAACGGCTCTGAAACTTCAGAACCTGAGCTTTCTGGCTGAGATGCGCTGCAGCTGCTTTGCTCACTGTCTGCCAGATATTCTGATTCTGAGAGGTCAGATGTTGCGCTGACAAGCTGCTCCACAGCTGACTTGCTGTCTTCAATTGATGGTGCTACAGGCAGAGCTGTATCTGAACTGTGACTGTGCTCACTAGCTAACTTGTCTGATGCTGCTGCTGTTGCATTGTCTGTCTGAGCTTCTGCAACAGCATCTGTAAGTGAAGCGCTGTCTGACCGTGCTTCTGTCTGTGCTGCTGGGTGTGCTTCTATCTGTGCTGCTGTCTGTGCTGCTGTCTGTGCCTCTGTCTCTGCTGATGTCTGTGCCTCTGCCTGTGCTGTCACGGTTTCAAACTGCAGCAAGAGTGCATCCAAAACGCACCGGGCAGCTGCAGCTGCAGCTGCTGAAGAAGCTATGCGCAGCTCATGGTCTTTGTGAGCTGCCTCTGCAGCTTGGTCACAGTTGTTGACTGCTGCTTGCTCAGCAGTTTCTGCCAGTGCTGCTGCCATTTGAGCATGGACCAGATGGCAGATGTGGTGGGAATCTAACATCTCTTCAAAGCCTCCCAGCTGTTGGACTGCAGCAAATGGGACTTGGAGCTGGGGTGCTTTCTGAATGATCAGCTGCGCACGCTCTTCATCAGAAACGCAGCTGTGCTTGCTGAAGGCTGCAGTGTATCTGGCTGGATTGTGTTGTTTCAACAGTGACTCCAGTGCTTCTGTCTGTGCGTAGCGGTGTGAAGACAAACCAGCACATTTGCCAACTTTGCTTGCGCCAATGACAATGTGAGTCTGCACAATGCCGCACTGCAGCTGGAGTGCCTGCCAACGCTTTGCTGCAACTTGCTGTGGAGACTCATGATGCTTGTGCGCCCCCTCTGCCAGTGCTCTCTGTATTGCTGCAGCCTGAGGATTGTGTTTTGCTGCACAAAAGCCCCTATGCTTTCCAGATCTTCTGGTCTGTTGAGCTGTGCTTGATGTTGTACTACTGAATGTAGAAAGAGACGCACGACTGTCAACTGATGTACTAACGGAAGCAGCTCTGCTGCTGCTGGTGCTGCTGATGCTGCTGATGCTGCTGCTGCTGCTGCTGCAGGACCCTAGACTGGGGTATTCTAGCTCGTGAAAATGACCTGTGTGGAAATAGAGCTATCAGTCTGCTGCTCATAGGCATGAGGGCTGAATGCATGTTATTGCTATGCACTCCTGATTTGCAGGCATGTATGTTCAAAACAGACTGTGCTTGCACAACTTGCAAGCAAACAGGATGACACTGATACATGCCGCACCTGATAAGTGGGAGGGACGAACTGCAGTGGCTGCAGTTGTGCTCGCTGTATTGACAAAACAAATGGCCTCTGGAGTTTCCAGAATATGCAGGGGTGCCGCAGGCATGTCCAGTGGCATCTGTCCACCCCAGCAGCCTGCAAAGCACGCCTGAGCAGGTTAGGCTGCGACATGGACGGTCAAGTGGTAACAAGGCGGTAAATATCAAGCCCTTACTCACATTGCCAAAACTTGGCTGACCTATCAATCACACGGCGGTAAGCAAGAGCAGGACAAGTCGTAACTACCTTGAAGGCCAAGTGGTTTTGTTGCCGCAGCAGTCTTGCATGAACGTGGTGTCTGACCAGCGACTGCAGCGGCCCAAGTCATTTTCGCCCGCAAATTAAGGGGAGGTCCAGATCTGGATCGATCGAGATATCTGGGCGTGTGACAAGATCACCAGGTAAGGGTATGACTTGCGCTGTTCGCTTTGATTCAGATTGTCATTACCTGAACATACGTAGATGCCAGAGATGCTGTTGAACCATTGGGCCAGTTAATGCATCACGGCAAACATCAAGTTCCATTAGTTCCAGAGAGCAGCGGGTCGCTCCAGGGTCATCTCAAAATTTTGAGAAGGCAGCACGTGGCAGATCTGTGAGTGTGTGCCTGTCGCTCTCGAAGCCATACATGCCTACGACAAATTCCTTCGATAAACGAAATCACAATGTGTGAATCAACTATGCTGCAGGGCTCGGCACCTCCTGGTCTGAACGCCAAACAGAATGGCCGCTTTCTTTGGTGGGAGAACACGACTCTTACGAGACTTCGCTACCGATCTCAGATTGTGCACTCCGCCCGTGCATTGCTTGCGAATCTGCAGATGCGGATTGCATGCTTGTGTACCAATATGCATTGTCTGCAGATTTCTTCGTTGTTGCCAACACCCCGGGTCCTCAGCGTTGTTGTTCTCGGAAACCTCACGCTCTCTGTGTATTAACATTCCCAAGTCAACTCTGCTTCAGATGCCACGAAACTGCAAACTTCAGACGTACAAGGGTCCGATGACACTTTTGGAACATCAACAATTCAGATTTTATGAGCAAGAGCCAGCTGGTGTTAGTATAACAGTAGGATTGCAGAGGGGGTCAGCCCATAGCTTCTGGGGAGGATGTTGTGCAGGGAGATGAGGCAGGCTTACTCATTGCTGTACACTTGCAAGATAGCACTGGCAGAGAAATTGCGCAGATAGTATTCCTGCTGTCATGTGCGCCAGGTAAGGAAAGTGTAGCAGCACATGTCGCTTGAGCTGTTTGAATGCTGTGACAACTTGCTGTAGCATTTGGCAGTTCATAGCTTCAGAGCTCCACATGTTTGAAATGCTACATCTTGCTACAGTTCTTTGAGCTCACCCCCAGCAAGCTGCTTGATGACATTGTACAATGTAAGGGAAAGCAACTGGTGAATGCTGGCTGGCTGACAGGCTGAGGCATCTCTCAGGGTCCTCCTCTTGGTGACAGGATCAAGAAAACCAACAACAAGGCAGTTCCAGCAGACCCAAGCCAGTTTCATGTGCATATGTGCGTTGACTTGTCTGCCGTGATGCTTGTCAGGATCACATGTTTCACACGCTGTCTCAAAAGAAATTAGAAGCATCCATTCTGCACTGACTATGCCATTGCGGAAAAAGCTGCATGACATGCCATTGCTTGCATGATATGCTTCACTGTGATGTCTTGTCTAAGTTCTGCTGGTTCCCTAATTGGGGGTTCAGATGTCAGCCAACGCATGGACGTCTGCATGCAGGTGCAACAACCAGGTCATACTGCAATGACCAGGTGATGATTCAGAAGCTGCTCTGCAGTTTTGCGCAATGTTGACCCTCCACAGTGATATTTGCGCCGTGTGATAAGCAACACTATTAGCACAGACAGTAACAGACCATGTCAGCAGCGCCTGGTGATTATGCAATGTGAGGAGGTGATGTTGAGTTGCAGCCGTGCAAACCTTGAAGGTGTTGCCCATGCAGCAATTCCCATGTGCAACGTCTGCAGGGTGACATAAATGAAGTGGTAACAAATTGCCTCTAATTTGCAAGTGTACCAGCAGCAGTACACACTTGCAGTCATGTGTGATAACTGTACTAAAGCAGATGGAAAACAAAGCAGCCACGCTGCTGCGTAGTTACTCAAGCACGACTCAGCAAAAACACAGAAACTGACCACATCAGCAGCAGCTGTACAAGCCAGCATCTAATAGTATTCTCAGCATGCATAAAGTGTCTTGTCTTGCTAATCTGGCATCAAAGCTGACTGAACAAGGGTGATGCATCTGCAAGACTGGGCCTTGGTAGCAAATCTGGTAACACCATACCGCCCTCAAAACAGGCGGTGGCACTCACCACCCCCCATAATCTGGGGACTGCTGCCATCACAGAAACATGAGCAGCCAGAGTTTGGCCCATGCTTGGTGCATTCATACAACTCAGAGTTGCATGTTGCCTTGCATGAACAACCACCACCAGAGTGCCCTGGAACAGGCTTGGGAAAGGCCTTGCCACAGAACACATCACACACAGGGCCAGGAGGCAGAATTGTAGTGCAGCCTGCAGGCAAGGCATAGAGACTCAAAAGAAGTAATCAACAATTGGTTCAGGGTGTAGTCAATGTGGTCATCAGGTAAGGACAAGCCAGTCAGAGACAGACAGGTTTAGTGTTGCCTTTTAGGCAAACCTGTTATGACACACCCATCTGCCGTAGTAAAAGTACTTACTGCAGGTGCCTGGGGTGAGGAGTTGGCGTGTGGCCTGCACTTCCGATGGAGTGCATGCCATAAGCAGACAGTAGAGTCCCAAAACGAAAATCGCGAAGGTCTTCATCGCGCCGGTTTTCTCAGTGAGTGATCAGCCTTGTCGGGCTCAATAGGTATTGGCTCCTGCAGGAAACGATCGCGAGAACTCATAGCCGCCTTAGATGGTAAGTCACGAAACATTTTGCGACTAATATGAGCGTGCACTTCAGAAGTGTGTCCGTGCATACAGCTCCAGGGCAGAATTCTTTGTAGCAGCTGTTTTTTAGACAAAATGGGCTCACCTTCTTTTCTGTGCTGCGGTCCGCAAGGTGTAAAATAATGTGAAAGTGACCCTTATGGCAGCTTCAGCCGACAGCTTGCGTCAGCGATCTTCCTTGGACAGGTCCGAGATTCTAATCTGTAACGCTAAGCGTTACTGCAAAGCGTTACGTCCCAGTTTCGCCTTGTTTTTAGAGTCCTTGATGCCATAGCATGTAAGAGTCAGTTGCATCAACTTCGCGTGCGTGATGTTGATCCGTATATACAAGCTTGGTCATGCTCAAGCTAGATCTAGACAATGCAAGCTAGAGAATGCCTAGCAATGTTAAAAAAATACACAAGACCAGTGCATACATGGAACGCGATGCAACTTCTCTATGTTGTCGACACTAGTTGAAGTGTCTCATACCTGTTATCGCAGGGTCCGGGCGCCTGTCATGTTGCTCAAGCCTCATTGAGTACTATACTTCTTCCTGTCACGAGTGCTTCTGAAGCCTTCGATTTGCAGCTGGTCAACGGTGTCGTAGAGACAAACAATCAGGCTCACAAACGAGATAGCGGCTTGCTCAGGCATTTTGGCAACCTTGCAGGCATTTTGGCAACCTCGACGCGCTGCATCGAGACAGCGCATTTTGTGGGTTGCCGGATCTGGGCTGACATCTCTGTGCGCAGACTACTGCCGCGGCGGTCACGTTTCTGGTGCAAACTCAGCTCAAGTCTGCAGGTTTCACGTCATCCGCTGCAGTGGATACCCAGCATGTCTGCACTTGGTCGTGGGTCGTGGGCTCCAGGCATGGCCAAGTCGTCAACGCTTTCTCCTTTCAGACACCACGCTGCAAGATGGCTATGTCATCGTTTGGTCGTACAAGCTACAAAGCCCGCAGTGAGATGTGCCAGCCTGCTGCGCCGGCATACTACCACTAGGCGTACTTGCCGGCTGACTACCTCTGCATCGTCAATGGCCAAGCACACCTATACCGAGTCGCCGACAGGCAGAGTCTACAAGACGACCATCATGGCCAAGACAGTGAGTTGCTCGCATCTTGCTCTACAGAAAGCCATCATGTGCGCTTATACTTTTGCCCCTCATTGCTTATGCTATTCTTGTCTTGCATTTGCACCTCAGGTTGGTGAGGTCAGAGAAGAGCTGCAAAGGCGCAACGTCGATGACAGAGGCACGAAGAAAATTCTGGTTGAAAGGCTGTACACCATCATCCAGCAGGAAGCAGACCAGCTGAAAGTCTCTCAGAAGGCAGCAGCTGCAGAACCTGAACCCCCTCCCAAGCCAGAGCCCCGCCCCCCCAGGACCCGTGCTGCAATGGGAGCAAAGCTGCAGTTGCGTAGTACAGCCACACCAGCAGAGCGTGCACAGCGTGATTCAAAGTCAAAGCGTGCCACTGCTGGCGTCACTCCTGCTACATCATCACGGCCTCAAACCCTCCCAGGTGCATCTGCTGCCCAGGTAGTGCGCAGAGCCCTGATGAACAGAATTGCCCTGGCAGCAAAACAGTCAGCTCAGCAGAAGCAGCAGCAGCAAGCAATGCCTCAGTCAGAATCAGTGCAAGCACAGCAGCAAGCCCTATCCAGCTTACCTGCTCAGCAGCAGCAGCAGCAGCAGCAGCATCCACAGCCTGACACACCTCGTGATGCTTCTACTGATATGCCACAGCAAAGTGCAGTCCTCAAATCTCAAGACAAGGACGTGGACACGCCAGCTTCTCAGCTAGCGCAACAGGATATAGCTGAAGCTCCCCCTCAGTCCACAAGTGATGCACAACAAACGAAAAGGCAGCAGCCAGGCGCAGCAACACCTGTGCAGGCGTCTGATCATCTTGCCGATGATCTGTCAACCTCAAAACCTCAAGAAGGCAGTTTAGGCATTGCTGCAATGCAAAGCGGAACTGCTGAGAGCCAGAATCAGGCTGTGGCTTCATCATCATCTGAGGAGGTACAGCAGCAGCAGTCAGCTACCCCTAGTGAACTTTCACCAGATACTGACACGCATGTAGATCCCGCCTCTCTTGACTCAAGCCTGGACTCTGACCCATCTACCAGCGGCCCCCCTCAAGATCCCCTGGAGGCAGGGCTGGACGCCAAACTGCCCTCAGACAAGGCAGCGCCCAGCCCTGCATCTACTGATGCAGACACAGCAGCTGCAGAGCGGCTAGGCAGTCATGCCCAAGCAAGCACTAGCAGCAGCCAATCCTCAAGTCTGAGCTCAAGCAGTGTCAATGGCAAAAGCGCTACTGCAGGTATACGCACATCTGCTGCAATAATGATAACAAAAGTAGTCTTAGTAATTATGTTTCCCAGCTCATGATGAGCTGGGTACATGTGCAGGACATGTCTTGTCTCTCCAAAGCAGTCTGCTGCAGCGCTGTAGAACTCCCCCCCTGACACAGCATCTTGCATGCTTTGGGACGTACACCAGTCAACCCTTGCTGGAATGTCTTAGAACATGATCTGCTAATGGCACAGTCCAGGCGCAGTTCTGGTGAAACCAAACTCTGTGTTGCAAGGTGGGCTTGACTGTTCAGGTGCAAGCATGAGCAGCTACAACAGCAGCAGTGTGTGGCGGGGTGATGCAGAAGAGCAGGAGGTGGTGAACAGCAATGCCACGGGGATGCAGATCTCCTTCCTGGGCACTGCAGGCACCCTCACCACCCGCACCAGGTCACCTACCACCACTTTCTTTATACTGTTACTCATTATTTTCATCATTGTCATTATTATTATTATCATCAGTTACTCAGGCAGCCTCACCGCCAGGACAAGGTCAGCCACAGGCCCTTTCTTTTCTTTATTATTATTATTCATTATCAATGTCATTATTCTTGTTTTTGTTGATACTGTTATCAACACAATTGCTTGCATCATTAGCATCATCTGTTACAGTCGTGATTGATTACTGGTATTGCTATAGAGCTACAAGCATGCATTGCTGGCACTTTGCATTGGCATGATGAACGGTGCGCTAATACATGCACAAGATTCCGCTCAGCTCAGTGGCATGTACGGTGACAGGCATTGCAAAGAGTGTTTTGAGGGGTTGATGGTACAGACGGCTGTAGTGCTGTCAGGGCTTAGCTTAACAGGTTGCATCCCCTGAAGCTAGGATGTTTCCCTGAACTGAAAATGAGCAACTGGAGGCATTTCTGGGCTTGGATCTGCACTGTGACACAGGCTTTCATTTGTTTTAAATAGATATTGGGTTACCCCAAGATATAGTCTTGTGTATGATGTCAGACCAGGGAGGAACCCTGGACCATGTATGCTGCAATGAGCCCTAAGAAGAAGCAGAAGTGCTTTGTTGCTGTGGTGATTGTGCCAGTATCAGTATCATCAAGATCCAGCTTTGCTGCTGTTGCATCCCAATCAAAATATCAATGTTGTCCAAGTTCAGACAGCTGATATGCGGAAGATGACGGAAGAACATGCGTATTAGCACTAGACACATCTGCTGCTTGAGGGAATGATTGCATGGGTTCATGAACAAAAAACAACATTGAGCAAATTGGTGGGTGAACGAGCTAGCAACATGAAGATGCAGTGACAAGCACAATGCACATGCACACAGTAGACTTCATGACATAGGTGCACTTTTGCCATGTCTGTTGCTTCAATCTTTGTTTGATGCGGCTGATGCAGGAGTCCCAGTTGCATTGCTGTCAGGGCTCAGAAGGCTGACATAGGTGCACTTTTGCCATGTCTGTTGCTTCAATCTTTGTTTGATGCGGCTGATGCAGGAGTCCCAGTTGCATTGCTGTCAGGGCTCAGAAGGCCGTTATGCTGTTTGATTGTGGGGAGGATGCCCAGCGCCAGCTCATCAAGCAGCCTCAGATCGTGCACGGCCGAGTGAACCGCATTTTCGTGACCAGCAACAGCAGTGAGAACATATACGGCATTCCAGGCAAGTTTCCTTCTGATTGAGCAGTTGTACTTGGGGGTTTTTGGGGGGTTAGTCAAGACTGACATGAAATGAGCATCTGGGCTGATGTTTGAGCATGGATGTTCTCATCTTTGTTTCAGAAAACACACCTGCCAGCTATCACTGAATGCCACAGCCTGGATTCATATGCGCACCATTTCCCACTCATTTGTCTCCCCTGTATAGCGCATCTCTTGCAGTGACATGCTCCATTTCTTGATGTCATGAAGAGTATCCAGCTTTGACATATTCTTCATCACATCAGCCTGCAAGTGCATGCTGGCTATGCAAGCTGTGTCTTTCAAGAATCCAAACAGCCTGCTTGCTATTTATGACGCTTACAACTAGGCATGCCATGTTTTCTAATTCTATAGCTCAAGATGCTTGAGCAATAAATGTCACTTGTGATTGATCACATTACTTGTAAGGACACGGTGCCAAATCGTAACCCCTAGGTCAGTTTGGCGTGGAAGGAGAAGAAGAAGATGTTCAGATTCCCAAAGAGGTCTGTGCCTGCATCGTCAGAAATATGATGCTGATGTGTGGTTGTGATGTGCAGGCATGCTGTGCACGCTGAACTGGGCACGTGAGAGAGGGTTTGAAAGTGCAGACATCCCACTTCATGTCTACGGCCCACTAGGCCTTGCTGACTACATCAGGTTGGACATCTGTCACCTTTTTGGACTTTTCATTTTCTTTGTTGGGGACATCTGTCTCGGGCCAGCGCTGTTGTGTTGAAGTGTTGTGTGCTGTGTCTCTGGCATTCGCTTTTGGTTGTAAAAAATGTATTGCTTGCTCAATGCTGTCAATCAACCCATCAGTTTTTGTTTTTCCCTATTTGGGACTCATCAGGGGAGTCGACAGACAATGACTGGCAAAAAAGTGTGCAATCAGCACTAGAAATGCAATGCAGCATCAGAACAGTATGCATTAGTGATGATGTGGTGTAGGCGGGTGCTAGAGCTGCAAGCGGTTCTTGCCTAAATTGCTTTGTCTTTTCTCTGCATCGCTGTCCTGCTGCTGTCATGCGCGTGTTCACACTTTCACTTCACCACATTCTGCATCATCAAGTAAACACATTTGTCCAAAGGGAAGGCCAGCTTTCAGTCTGGATGGAACATTGCACATCAGGCAAAACAGTGCTGATCTGTGCATTAGTGCTTCACTGGAATTGCTCATGCCTGTGATTTTACATAAACATGACTCATACCTGTCACTCATTCCCAGGTTTATTTAAGTATGGCTGTCAGTCCTGCTGAAGATACTGCAATAGCACCACTGATATGTATGGTAACAGCATACATAATTATCTTACAAGAAACATACTGTTACAGTATTGATGGTAAGCCTGGTAACATGCAGGACAATGCTGTTACTGTCAGATACATACTCAATGGTGCCAATTTTGGTCCATGAGTTTGCCACAGAAGCATGTGACCTCGAGCCGGAACCAATCCTGACTCGAGCGCGTCTCTACCGAGTATCATTACCGCCTGACCAGCTGAATCCCAATGGCTATTA
>JAABUK010011254.1_pt1 | contig 11694 bp, 6 predicted proteins | sample 5559141 | NCBI WGS metagenome assembly JAABUK01 (sample SAMN10711869, study PRJNA513367) | rock metagenome | isolation source: Antarctica rocks | place: Antarctica: Victoria Land, Pudding Butte nord | collected 2016-01-03 | reverse complement strand
AGTCCGTAGTCCGTAGTCCGTAGTCCGTAGAGATATGAAGCGGAGGCCCCGTGTTCACAGTGAGCGCGGGGCCTCCGCTTCAGCACGAGATACGGCACGCGCAGAATGCTTGACCAGCCCAGTCCTCGGCGGGAGAGATGCTCCCAATCCAGGGACTGCGGCTGCGCCGGTGCCGCGTGTGACTGCCCCCAGCCGGGCATTGTGCCCTTCACGGGTAGCAGTGCGCCCTTCACGGGTAGCAGTGCGCCCTTCACGGGTACAGTGTGCCCTTCATGGGTATTTGCCGCCGGAGCAACGAGCCAACATCGTGCTTCCCGCTTACCGCCACCCCGCATCGCGCGGGAAGATCGACGTGGTGCGCTTCGCCTGCGCTGGCCCCGCGAGGACGCCGGACGCGACCGCCGCCGCCCAGACCTGATAGTGCGGGGCCGCGCGGTGCGCCTCCAGCGCGCCCTCGTCGCGATACACCTCGTAGAAATAGTAGCGATCCGAGTCTTCGCCGTCCTGCAAGACATCGAAGCGCAGGCAACCCGGCTCATCCTCGCGGGAGCCGCGCGCATCTTCCTCGATCGCCTTCAGGAAATCGTCGCGCCGCTCCGGCTTCACCTGCACCGCGACCCAGATCGCGAACATCGGCCCCTCCCTTTCCTGCACCCTCGGCGTGACAACGGTCGTCGCCCCGCTCGCTTTCTCCGGCGCGACGGTCGTCGTCGCCCCGCCGATTCTCGCATCTCCCGCGCGCACCCGCGACACCAGCCATCGCGCCCTGCCCCCGCCGACCGCCACCGCCCCCCCTCCTACTCGCCGCCCCCCCAGCAACGCTCCCACCGCCAGCACGATCAGCCAGGGCAGCACCGCCGACCAGGGCGCGCGCAGGTTGCTCGGCAGGGCCGGGAAGAGGCGGAAGGGGTCCGCGCCGAGGAGCGGGGTGAGGATCACGTCCGCGAACCAGTACGTCGCGGTGCCGCCGATGCCGTAGTGGAGGCCGAGCGGCAGCCACCAGGCGTATAGCGTCACCAGCAGGCCGAGCGCGCCGAGGGTTCCGGCCAGCACGCGGACGGGGCGCGAGAAGCCCCAGCACCACGCCGCGCCGAGCGCCAGCCCCAGAAAGGGCGCGGCGGGATAGATGTAGCGCCCTGGCGGTCCCCACGTCTCCCAGCCCCCCTCGCGCAGCGCGACGAGCGCGTACTGCACGATTGTCACCGTCAGGATCGTCCAGCCGAGGAAGGGGGCACGCCGGATCGCCCAGACGAAACCGCTCCCCGCCAGCAGCAGCAGCGGCACGGTCGGCAGGATCCCGGCGGCGCGGTCGAGGAGGACGCCGAACTCCTGCGCGCCGAGCCCTTGCATGTCGAAGAAGCGCGCCAGGAACGCGGGGCGCAGGCGCGGCTCGGAGGCGAGGGCCAGGGCCGCCACGCCCGCCAGCAGGGCCGCGCCGCCGAGGAGGCCGCCGCCGAGCGCCAGCCAGCGCCGCCCATCCCCGCCGCGCAGGCGGCGTCCCGCGCGCCAGAGCGCCAGGAGGACCGTCAGTCCGCCGATCACCAGGCCGGGCGGGAGGAGGCGCGGGTGGAAGAGCGCCGCGCCCGCAATGCAGAGCGCGCCGAGCGGCCCCGCCACCCAGAGGGGCCAACGCGCCCGTCGCCAAGTATCCGCACAGAGGAAGGCCAGCAGCAGGCAGAGGGTGCCGCCGACCTCCGCATAGAGGCGCACGGCGGCGGGGGTGAACGGCGAGGAGAAGGCGAGGAGCGCGCCGACCCCGATGCCGGTGCGCGCGTCGAGGCCGAGGCGGCGCAGCAGCGCGTAGAGGGCCAGCGCCACCAGCGCCGCCAGGAGCGCCACCGTCGCCAGCACGCCGCCATACCCCGCGATGGCGTAGCCGGGCAACAGCGCCAGCGCGAGGCCCAGCCCGTGCGCGAAGCCCGCGCTGCGGATCTCCCGCTGGAGGAGGGTCGCGGTCAGCGGCGTCGGCGCGGTGATCGTCATGAAGCGACTGTCGGCCCCGGCGTACCAGAATGCCTTGGTGGTGGTGCCGTTCGGCTCCACGCGGATCTTGTCCGACCAGAGGAGCGCCCCGGAACCATCCTGGATCTGGAGCGTCGCCAGGGCCGCCGTAGGCTCGCGATTCGTCAACTCGATCTGCGAGACGGCGTAGCCATCCCGCCCGGTGTCGATCACCGGCAGGGCCAGCGCCGTGCCCGCCGTCTGTTCCGGCGTCACCGCCGCGCTGTGGACGCCGATCCGCTCGACCACACTGGACATCACCCCCTCGGTGGTGGTGAGCGTCGCCGCCCCGCCCCCACTGACGAAGCGCCAGGTGCCGTGCGCCGCGATCCCCGCCTCCTCGGGTGCCCCTGCGGGCCGCGCGATCGTCACCGCCACCGAGTCCGCGCCCGGATTGTGGAGGAGCACCTCCCGCTCGCCGCCGTAGCCGAGCGTGACCCGCCGTGTCGGCACGTCGATGCGCGACGGCGTGGCGGCGGCGCTCTGCACGATCAGCAGCCCCGGCGACCCCTGCGCGACGAGGATCGGCGTGACCGGGCCATCGGCGGCGACGCAAACCGTGCCGTACCCGCCCGCCAGATCGACCGGCACGGTGCCGCTGCCATTACCGGGGAGGGCGACATTCCCTTGCGCGAGGACGGTCCCCGCCGGGTCGTAGCGGGTCCAGGCGGCGTTCCCCGCCGTCGGGAAGCCGTTCTGGACGATCAATTGCGCGGTCCAGCCGCCCACGGGGAGATCGAACGGCAGGCAGTGGCGCGGGGTGACGGCCTGCCCGAAGTAGAGTTCCGTCCCCGCACCCGGCGCGGTGAGCCGCACCGCCACCCCGACCGGCTTGCCGACGCTGAGTGCGGCGCTGATGAGGCCGGTCGCGGCGGGGGGTTGGAGGAGGAGCGAGCGGCCGGGTGGCACCAGCACCGGGCGCTCCTCGATCGTCGTCCCGGCGGCGTCGCGGAAGGTGATCGTGCCGCCCGCCGACTCGCGGTCGGGGTTATAGATCTCGATCGCGCTCGTCACCTTCGGCGCGGCGACGAACGGCAGAAAGGCGGTGGTGCGCGCCGGGCCGAAGTTGTGGCTGAAGAGCATCCGGTCGGTGCTGGCGTCCTCGTAGATGTGGAGGTCGCGGTCGGCGTCGGGGTCGGAGAGGACGGCGGTCATCTGCGGGGAGAACATGCTGTCGGCCAGTTGGAGGTTATGCCCATTCCAGAGGCTCATCGTCGCCGCGAGGTACTGCGGCTCGTCGCCGTAGAGGCCGTAGCTATCGACGCGCCAGAGGAGCGCGGGCCAGTACGCGGCGGCGCAGAGGACGAAGAAGGCCAGCGCGAGGCGGGTGTCGCGCGCGCGTGCGGTCGCCGCCAGCGGGAGCGCGCCCGCCGCCCGCCGCGCGAACGCCACCATGACCGCCGCGCGCAGCAGCACGATCGCGATCAGGACGAGGGCCAGCCAGGCGACCCCGAAGTCGTCCTCGAACGGGAGGCGTGTCCGCAAGGGCAGCAACGCCGCGAGGATCGGCACCCCGGCGAGCGGCAGGGTCGCGGCGAGGTCCGCCGCCGCCGTGCGTCCCCAGGGCACGCGCGGCAGCAGGAGGGCCAGCAGGAGTTGTGCGCCACCGCCGATCAGGATGAACGTGGGGATCAGCCCGAGCGCGCGCCCCTCGAAGAGGGCGAGCCGCCCGACCCCGGCGATCCCGGCGAGCGGCGCGCCCCACTGCCAGTACGCCGCGAGCGCGCCGAGCGCCAGCGCGTAGAGCGGCCACCCGAATAGTCGCCGCCACCCCTGCGCGAGGATGGGCGCGGGGAGCGCGACGAGCGCGAGCACCACCCACGGCGTCGGCGTCAGCAGCGCCGCGCCGAGCGCCTGCGGGGCGTCGAGCCGGAAGGCCAGCCCCAGCCCCGCCAGCCCCGCCAGCCCCACCAGGACACCGCCTTGCGCGGCGCGCGGCGCGCACGCCGCCAGCAGGGCCGCGTACGCCACCCCTACCCAGAGGGCGAGCAGCGGCACCGTCAGCGCCGCTGCGGCGGGATCGCGCTGGCGCAAGAGCGTCGATCCGAGGATGAGGGCCAGCGCCACGCCGAAGACGCCGCGCAGGAGCGGCTCGACCCGCCGGTCGCCGTCCGGCGCGAGCGGGTCGGCCGCCGCCCGCCCGCCCGGCCAGCGCGGCGCCAGGAACAGCAGCAACAGGATCGGCGGCAGGAGGAGGAAATCGAAGCGCCGACCGCCCGCCACGTTCGCCCAGGCGAGGACCAGCCCCAGCCCGAAGGCGGGCAAGCCGACCGCCAGGAGACGCCGTGCGAGCGCTCGTCGCGGCGCGCGCGGGAAGGTGCCTATCGTCACGACGCGGTGCGGCAGGCACGCGGCGCGGCCTCGTTATGGTGTCGGATCATCGCCTCGCTCCTCGGGTGGGGACACCGGCGAAGTATACCGATGGGCCGGATGGGTCACAAGGCGCACCGAGGAGGGATCATCGCAGCGACGCAGAAAGCGAACGAGAGATTAAGAGGACGAAACAGGAGACACGGAGACACAGAGGACGGGAGGGAGAAAGAATTGGAATGTTCCAGTTCCCGGCAGGGACAGTGTGCCCTTCATGGGTAGACTATGCCCTTCATGGGTACAGTGTCCCCCGGAGGCATTGCGCCCTGCAGGGGTGGGCGCTACTGCCCTTGATAAGTAGCGTATGCCCTCCAGGTCGATCACCCCCGTCCCCCACACAACCACCATGTTCCGCGCGCGGTCCCTGTACGCAAAAAACCCACCGGTACGGACGATTGCTATTATCAGCGCGGGCATGATAGAGTGTAAACGGGGCGCGAAAAGGGGCGCGTTGCGTCGAAAAAGGAGAGTCGAGCGATGCGAACCAGGCACAGCATGCTTCGGGCGAGCCTTGTGGCCTTGATGCTCCTCGCTGGCTTCCTTGTCGGCGTGCCGACCGGGCGGGCGGCGGAGCAAGCGTGTTTCCAAGAGACGGGCCAATGCATCGAAGAGCCGTTCCTGACCTACTGGCAGGAGCACGGCGGGCTGGCGATCAACGGCTTCCCGCTGACCGGTGCCTACACCGAGCGACTCGGCAACGACCCCTACACCGTGCAGTACTTCGAGCGGGTGCGCCTGGAGCTGCATCCCGAGAACCCGGCCCCCTTCAACATCCTGCTCGGCCAGTTCGGGCGCGGGCTCTATCTCACCGACCCGAGCCAGCCGAAGGCCAACGGGGCGAGCCAGAAGCCCGGCGCGCGCTTCTTCGCCGAGACCAACCATAACCTCGGCGGCAGATTCCAGACTTATTGGGATGCGACCGGCGGTCTGGCGCAGTTCGGCTTCCCGATCAGCGAGGAGTTGCAGGAGACGTTGGAGGACGGCAAGACCTACACGGTGCAGTACTTCGAGCGTGCCCGCTTCGAACTGCACCCCGGAAACCCGGCCCCCTACGACGTCCTGCTCGGGCAGTTCGGGCGGCGGATCATCAACGCCAGTGACCCGAACATGTCCTTGCCGTACATCGTCTCCGGGGGACGCGGCAAACTCTACCGCAGCAACCTCGGCGTGCGGATCCGCCTCGGCCTCCCGAACTCCGCCGAGAGCACCGACATGGGGGCGATCCAGCCGTTCGAGCGCGGCATCATGATCTACCGGGCGAGCGACCAGACGATCACCATCCTGAGCAGCGACGCGACCTCCAGGCTGCAACTCGGCAGCTGGCTCGGCTTCAAGGATACCTGGGCGGAGGGACAAGAGCCGGGCGGCGGCGCAGCCCCCGTCCCCGGCCTCTTCTTCCCGCAGCGCGGCTTCGGCAAGGTCTGGCGCGATAATCCGCAGGTGCAGCAACTCCTCGGCTACGCCCTGACCAACAACGAATTGGTCAAGCCGCTCGTCTACCAGGGCTTCGCGGGCGGGATCATGATCGATGTACGGCAGGCACCGGGCGGCGATTACCGCACCAGTCCCGGCATCTACCTCCTTTACACGACGCACCGCTTCGAGTTCCAATACTCCTACGGCAACTGATTCTCGACGATGGGGTGGTGGCAGGGAGACGTGTCCCGCCACCACCCCGCGCGTACCGCCCCCTCTGGGCGCTCTCGAGATCGTGCCCACGCCGCCGAGGCCGACGCGAGCGCCCAACCGATCGACCCGTGCTAGTCGGAGGATCGCTATGTCGCGCGCCGCATTGGTCCGCTGCCTCCTCGTGGCCCTGCTGATCGCGCCGCTCGCGGCGGTCGCGCGCCCCGCACATGGGGCGGCGGCGGAGTCGATCTTCTTCCCCGAGACCGGCATCACCCTCTCCGATGAGCACGGCTTCCTCGGCTACTGGCGGGCGCACGGCGGCCTCGCGCAGTTCGGCTACCCGCGCACGCCGGAGACGCGCGAGGTCAATCCGGCCGACGGGCGCTTCTACACCGTGCAGTGGTTCGAGCGGAATCGCTTCGAGTGGCACCCGGAGAACAAGGGCACCGACTACGAAGTCCTCCTCGGGCTGCTCGGCGCGCAGGCGATCATCGGACGCGCAGCGGGGCAGCCGTTCGCGCGGGTGGGCGATCCCCGCATCGCCGGGCAGCGCTATTTCGCCGAGACAGGCCACACCCTCCGCAACTCCTTCAAAGCCTACTGGGAGGCGCATGGCGGGCTGGCCCTCTACGGCTACCCCCTGTCGGAGGAGTTCGGCGAGCGCGATCCGGGGAGCGGTAAGGAGTACATCGTCCAGTATTTCGAGCGCAATCGCTTCGAGTACCACCCCGAGAACAAGGGCACCGATTACGAGGTGCTGCTCGGCCTACTCGGCAATGGCATCGTCGGCGATCCGGGCGCGCCCGAGGCCCCGACCGCGTCGGTGACGGTCCCGCTGGCCGTCCCCGCCCACCTGCGGAGCGGGCCGTTCGCGACCGCGCGCACCCTGACCCTGCCGCCGGGCTTCGCGATCAACGTCTTCGCGGCGGGGCTGCCCGGCGCGCGGCTGCTGGCGTACGCGCCGAACAGCGACCTCTTCCTCTCGCGCACGGAGGGGAACGAGATCCTCGTCCTGCCCGACCGCGACCACGATGGGACGAGCGACGACACCAAAGTCTTCGCGGGCGGGCTCGCCAAGCCGCACGGCCTCGCCTTCCACGACGGCTACCTCTACGTCGCGCAGGAGGCGTCGGTGCTCCGCTTCCCCTACGTGGCGGGCGATCAGGCGGCGCGCGGCCCCGCCGAGACGATCGTATCGACCCTGCCGAGCGGGCCGGGCGTCGGCTTGGCGGGCGGCGTCAACCACGATACGCGCTCGCTCGCCTTCGGGACCGACGGCAAGATGTACGTCTCGGTCGGCAGCGACTGCGACCTCTGCATCGAGGCGGACGCCCGCCGCGCCACGGTCCTCCAGTTCAACCCCGACGGCAGCGATGGGCGACCCTTCGCGGGCGGGTTACGGAACGCCGTGGGCCTCGGCGTGGACCCGCGCACCGGCCTCCTCTGGGTCACCGGTAACGAGCGCAATACCCTCGGCCCCGACCGCCCGAACGACTTCTTCGCCCCATTGCGCGACGGCGTGAGCTACGGCTGGCCCTACTGTGTCGGGGTGCCGCCCGCACCCGACCCGACCCTCGGCGCGGGCAAGGAGGACTTCTGCCGCACGGGGGTCGAGACGCCGCTCGTGCTGCTGCCGCCGCACAGCGCGCCGCTCGGCTTCGGCTTCTCGGCAGGGGCACACCTGCCCAAACCGTTCGCCAACGGCGTCTTCATCGCCGAGCACGGCCCGTTCGACAAGCCGTATCGGGAGGGGCACCGCGTCGTCTTCGCCTCGCTGGTGCCGGGCCGGCAGGGCGCGCCCCCGCGCGACTTCATCACCGGCTGGGTCGGCGCAGACGGCAACGTCTGGGGCAACCCGGTCGCGATCGTCGTCGGCCCGGACGGCGCGCTCTACGTCAGCGACAACGTGGCGGGCGCGGTCTACCGGATCACCTATACCGGGCAATAGGCGGCACGGAGGGCGGGAACATTTCCCGTATACGACAGCATGTCCGTACATTGAGTATACTATTAACAGTCCGCTATGCTTCTATGCTGGCAAAACTTAGTGTATCTTTACTGAGAAGGGCAAAAGTGTAGACGCGATGATTGATGCTCTCGATCTCTTCGCCGGTGCTGGCGGTTTATCGCTGGGATTATCGCGTGCTGGAATCGTCCCAGTGTGTGCGGTAGAGAACGATATCTATGCGTCACAATCACTCGCCCTACACCTGCCCCGAACCAATATCCTCTGCACCGACATCCGTAACGTCGATCTTAGCAGCTATCGAGGCCGTATCCCGATCGTGTATGGAGGCCCGCCCTGTCAACCGTTCTCCTCGGGAGGACGCCGCGAAGCCGCACAGGACAAGCGCGATATGCTCCCCTGGTTCGTGCAAGCAGTGGACAAGGTTCGTCCCGACGCATTCTTAATGGAGAATGTACCCGGACTTCTGGTAGGTGGGCGCAATCGCTATTTCACTAATACGTTAGAAGCCTTAAGTTCACTTGGGTACTTCATCGTCTGGAACGTCGTGAACAGCGCTGATTACGGCGTGCCACAGAGCCGTCGTCGTTTGTTTATCGTTGGCATGCGTAAGCAACCATTTCTCTTCCCACAGCCAACGCATGGACCGGAGCGATCGCTCCCTCATGTAGCGGTTCAAGACGTGCTACCGACCGATCAACTTGGGGAGTCTAATCCAGCGACTGTTACCTATGCCAAGAACCCAGAACTACGCCCAAGCCCCTATCATGGATTACTTTTCAACGGCGGTGGGAGGCCGATCGACCGCGTATTACCTGCCCCGACGATTTTGGCGTCAGCGGGAGGCAACAAGACGCATTTTTTCGACACGCAGCAGCTCGTTCCAGAATATCATCGTTATCTAGCAATCGGTGGCGCTCCGCGACAAGGGGTTCTCACGGGGGCTCGCCGCCTCACTATCCTTGAATCGGCCATCTTACAGACTTTCCCTCGTGACGCGCACTTTCAGGGTCCACGAAGCGCACAGTACCAGCAGATCGGCAACGCTGTTCCACCCCTACTGGCGACTATCCTTGGCTACGCGCTGAGAGCGCAAATGGAAGAATATGCGTCACCACTAGCGGCAACTGCGAATCGTGCTGCACCCATCCAACTCGGACTCTCCTTGCCGTGAGGATGGTGTAACGATGACGGTGTCGCGCAACAGGCGAAACGAACTTGTCGCCAACGCAGTTGATCAAGCTCTCGAACGTATAGATGCATTCATCGATGGGGAAAGCATCGTACTGCCAAGCAGCGCATATCGTCAGGCAGTTGACCGTTTACTCACTGAACAGAAGTCGAGCATTAGGACCGCAGCACTCTTCCTCTCGTTCTACCGCTTGCAGGATCCCAGTTGGGATCTGAGCGCTGTTCCGGTGGGTAGTCGCGGCGGCTACGGCGACAAGCGGCTCTCCGAGGAATTATCAAAACGTTCGATAACGCTGCACGGCAATATCAAGGCGTGGGGCGAGAATTTAGGAAGTAAAGGCAATGTACGGCAATTCAAGTTCGATACAGACCCCCGTTTCAGGGACTTTATTCAATCTGTAGCAGCCGCAAACCAGCAAGAGCAACACCGCATCGCAGACTATCTGGCGCAGCGTTTCGCAGAATCACAGCGTATTGCGACGCCATTACCTCCGGTCCCCAGCACGCTCCTCACCTTTGCCCGCACCAGAGTACTCTTTTCTACACTCATACGGATCAAATCTGAAGGCCACATCCAACAATTCCTCATCGCCGCACTTCTGCATGGATTGCGAAGAAAACAAAGTATCGAAGTAACAACACATCATCCCCATGCCGCAGATACATTCGACCGAACGGCAGGGGATATCGAGGAATTCCAAGATGGTCGTCTGATTCGTGCGTATGAAATTACGGTACGCGACGACTGGCAAACACGCATGTCCGGGTTCAAGCAAAAGATGGACGCCTTCGGATTGAGCAAATACGTTATCATAGCTGCCAATATCAACACGGCGGCGGAATGGGCGGAACCGACCCAAATGGCTCTCGCACTTGAACCTTATGGACGAGACATAGCGGTGATCGACATCCACGATTGCCTCAACTTTTTCGCGGCTGAATTATCCCCAGGAGAAATACGCGATGCGATCAATCTGGTGTACGAGTACTTGAGCAACCCGCGCCTCTGCGGCAGGCAAGATTTCAAGGACGCCTACCGAGAAGCAGTCAACGAATGGCTCGATCATCCTTCGGGCGACCAAGCATTATAACAGCAGTGGTCAGCCGCACAGGCAAGCGGCAGCGTTCGATGCCGCCGCATGGTCCCATATATGCATCGTCACGGACGCTGATAGGCGACAGCGTTGACTTGCAGTTGCCAATGTCGGCGGCAGATTGCGTCCACCTTGATCGAGTTCGCCATCACCCACACACCGAACACGCAGCGCTAATCGTAGTATTCCGGGGCCAGCTTGAGGGTCTGCCACTGGGCTTTATCGTGCCCGTAGATCGTCAGGGTCACCCCCTCACGCGCCGCCAGATCGCGCAACTTGCGGGCGCTCTCCCGCGCCGCCGCGTCATCCAGGTCCACCGGGCGGCGCGCGCGCGTCTCGGGGTCGGCCTGGCCCGCGCTGGTGACCGCATCGATCGCGAGGAGCACCGGCCCGGTCTGCGGCAGGCGTACGAGGACCGATTGGTGGCCCGGCACATGGCCGCCCGTCGCGATCAGGGTCACGCCCGGCACCAGCTTGGTGTCGCCATCGATCTGCCGATAGCGCAGCTTCGGGGCGTCCCAATGCGCCCTGGTCAGGCCGAAGCGGGGATGGGCTTCGGCGCGCGCCGCCGCCAGCTGGACACGCTGGATCACGATCTCCGCGTTCGGGAGCGCATCGGTCAGCCCTGCATGGTCAGGATCGAGGTGCGTGGCGACGAGCATGTCGACCTCCTCGGGTCGGATGCCGAGCGCGGCGAGGTGATCGACGACCGAGATGAAGTCGTGTACCGGTGGCCCCTGGTAGCCCGGTGCCAGTGCGGCGGCGGCCATTTCGGGCGAGAAGCCGGTGTCGACCAGGATGTTCTTGCCCTCGTCGGTGCGGATCAGATAGGCCGGGATCGGCATACCCTCGTCCATTGTCGCCATCGGCAGCAGATAGAGTCGCAACATCGTCTCCCATCGTTGTGCAGACACGCGCCGCGAACACGCCATCCTATCGAAAATGTTCACAGCCCCGTCGTAGCGTATACCAAACGGGTGGCGGTACGCATGGGGCGAGGCCGTCTTGCTCGGGGCCGCTGAGCAGCAACCGCTCGGGACGGCTCGCCGCGGGACGCAGCCCTACGGTGCGGCGCACGGCGTTCTGGTACCGTCGCGCTAGCAGCCGCCGGAATACGATAACGAGCGCACGATTCAGCGGCACCGCGCGGCCCGCGCGTACGCATCATCGTGGCGAGTGGCGAGTGGCGAGTGGCGAGTGGCGAGTGGCGAGCGGCGAGCGGCGGGCGACACGCGGGCCGTGGTGCCGCGCGGCCCGCGCGTACGCATCATCGTGGACGCCGATAGCGATGAAGAACACAACGTCGCCCTCGATGGTGTAAACCAGGCGGTAGACGACGTTGTTGACCTTCGGGTTATAGGCGCGGACGTGCGCGCGAGCGCCCTTCTTCTCCTCGCCCGCGCCGTGCGGATCGCGCAGGATCGCCGGGAGGTGCTCGGTCAC
>JAABUK010011252.1_pt1 | contig 11694 bp, 14 predicted proteins | sample 5559141 | NCBI WGS metagenome assembly JAABUK01 (sample SAMN10711869, study PRJNA513367) | rock metagenome | isolation source: Antarctica rocks | place: Antarctica: Victoria Land, Pudding Butte nord | collected 2016-01-03 | reverse complement strand
GACATGAGAAAGAGACCACGATCGCGGCTGAACAAATGACAGCTGTACCAAACCCACCCGGCAATAACACTCTCCTTTCCTCACGCACTTTGCGTTTCATTCCCGCCGGATCCAAAAATTTCTAACCCAACAAACAACAGAGAGGCAAAACACCAACTACATCCCTACTGATGGCAGTGCGACATGAACGCCCACCCAATCAACTCGTAAATCACTGCCCAAAGCCAAGAACCAACCCAACACCTAGCTCTCCATCCAACCCAACAGCTTCCACCGTCACCTGATCCTTCAAAACAAACAGCAACCACCCCACAAAACGCCCCAGAAACATCTATCGTTCAAACTCCTACAACTCTACACAGCTAGTCCCCTACCTGCCGCCCGGCAGTACCGTTATCTCATCCACCAAACCCGACACTGTCTAGACCGGACCCAGGCAATCCATCTCCCAATATCCCCAAAATCTGGAGTCTTTGTTCGCTTCCCCAGCATGAGATCTCCTCTCTCTCCCCTAGCCTTTTCTCCCGTGGAGTTTTCATTAGACGCAAGAGAACGCGGAGGAGATTGGAGGTGGATTAGCTCGTTTGTTTTGTCATGTGTGATTTTGATATGTTCTTTGATACCTTGTATACTTTCTTTGGTACTAGAAACCATACTTCCCAGCACGAGAAATCATTTTTTTTCCCCTTAGATTCGCCGCGTGGGCAAGACGGAGTAGGGGCAGGTGCGGCGCTAGGGAAGATCGATGAACTGGAGATGTTTTTTTGTTAGGAGCTCGTCGAACAGATTCTAGGCGGTCAACGGAGTCATCGATAGCTCTCATCAGAGGTTTAAAACGGAACTGGGCTTTGCGAAATTTCATGCTTGAGCAGTGGTTTCACTACTAACCCTCACCCTCACCCCCCTCCCTCCTAAATCCCTCCTCTCTACCCCCAACGCCAAAGAAAAACCCTCCACGCCAATCGGCGTGTCTCTCTCTCTTACCCACAGCACAGCTTCGTCTTTCCAAAAAATTCTAACAACACCTGACCTCCAACCCCATCCCCACTCTGGTTGATACAATACAGTAAGCTTCAGCTTTCCTGTTTCTATCGACCCTCGAATTGTAAACAGTCATCCAAAAACAAAACAAAAAAAAACCCCGTTCCGCATCGCCACAATAACCTTTGCGTTTTAACTCGTCCGCATCGGGGTTGTGAATCCGCTCCCCCCCCCCGGCCCCCCCTTTTAGGAATCAACAGACAGCGAGGCGCATATATCATACACCGACAGCAGCAGCAGCAGCAGCCGCCGCTCCATGTTGCTAAAGAAACTAACGCGGCGCGCTCTCCGCCAACGTGCATGCTAGGGTAGATGATAGATGCGCCTCCTGCTAGCTAAAAAGGGAAACGGATGGCGTTGGCGAAACGGCGGCGTTTTTGCGGGCGAGTCGAGAGTCGTTTTGATGGTTTTTTTTTTTTTTTTGGATTGTTTACGACGGGGGTTGCAGACTGGCGCTCGTTCGACCCATGGAAGGTCGTCCGTCCGCCGAGCCGATTTTGGTTGGTGCGGGTTTCCAGTTGTGCTTGGTTCTGGGCTTTGGGGAAGGGAGAAGCATGGCTTGCGCGAAGGCGTATAGGGTGTGTGTGTGTGTGTGTGTGTGATGTTGGTGTTTGGGTTGGTGTTTGGGAGACTGTCTGGATATTGTACTGTACGCAGCTTTGTCGTTACTGGAACCCTAGTTATTTGAGGCTGTCTCGCCATTGTCGACGCAGAAGCATCATCTGGCTGTTCCTTTCTTGATGCTCGTTTTCGCGATCTAATGATTTATCAAGGAGCAGTCGTTTTTGCTTGCTTGTTCGACTTTCTTGCCTTCGCGTTTAGATGAGCCAAAAAAAAAACCCTCCGGTAGCCATCGAAGGGAATGGAAGTTGTCAAGATTGTGCATTCTGCCCATGTGATTGATCCGCGCGGCTTCCGCAAAGTTATCAAAGAACTGCACTGATTTTGGATCATCAAGGCAAGTCGCTCCGCCAAGTTCAATGAGCTGTTAGCAGGGACTTGGGTGGAGAACAGGCGGATTGAAGAAAGAATCTTAATATGAGGTTGGTTGCCAAAGGGTATGAGCTGCGGCAGATGCTGTCAAAAAACCGAGCGGGTTGCCTTAATATTTCACAGATCATCTGCTTGTTCTTCGAGTCTTGGTACGGTACGTAAGAGTCAGCGACGTTCATGTTCAAGAGGTTGTGGATCATCTTTCGGCCCTGCAGAAGATTCATAGTTAGTAATTCCTGGGGTTCTAGGGTTTTCCGGGCCCACACAAACTCGCTCCCTGGCTGAATATTTTCTGAGAATGGAGGCTTTAGTATCGGAACCGAGTCATGGGGACGTGCAATCGCACTATAGTGACTAACCATTCGCCAGGTAGGACCGTATCGCTTGAGATTGTCAGTTGAGATGCTTTGCAGACCATTTCAGACGAACTCAAGACCCTGGGACTGCTGTATTGAGATGGTGCGAGGGAATATGTAGAGAAGAATTCATGTTACTTAATTGGTTAAGATAATAGCATTTTGACTGTGGGTTGATGCTGCACAGGTATGCTTTAATTTTGGGGTATTGGGCGGACATCTTCCCAAGGCATTCATTCCAACTGGATTGATAGGTACGAGGAACTATGTAGAGAAGGAATGAATTTGGTGGGTCGTTTGGTGTGGAGTTGGTCTACCTGGTGATAATCGCATTGACACTTTAAATGTTTAAGGAAAAAGTTGCTGGCATGTAGATATTGACTGTCTTTTAAGTTTTACTAAAAAGCATAATATGAAGTTTTCCTTACTTGAAATTTTGAAGCGAACAGTGTCTACTCAGCTTCCACGAAGCCTTGTCTTCGAGTTCAAAACATATTTCTAATTCACCATTTTCTCAGGCGTATGCTCCTGCCGTGGCTGTTAGCAATCCACGATTGGGGTTTGACTAACCGATTTCTTGTGACAGACTGCAGCATTCGAGATTCCATGACGCATGCAGAATTCCTAGAGCTTGGCAGCCCTTGGCGCATACTCATTAAAAAGCTGCACCAAATGCTTTGTCGACGCTGCCTCTAAATGGCCTTCATGCACAACAGAAAGATCATATTTCCTCGCAATCGGATACGTGATATGCGCCGTCGACTTCTCATGCAAAGAGTCAATACCCGCATTCAAATGTTCCGTGACCAAGGCTGCATGCTTCGATAGCTTATGGAAGTCCCCCTTGTTCCGGTGGTCGCGCACAGAAACGAACTCGTCTGGGCTCAGCTTCTTGAGCAGCCCGTTGCCGTTATGGGTGAAGAGAGGGACGGCAAGATAGTGGTCCTGGTACAGGGCGATGACAATGGCTTTCCGTACCTTTGTATGGATGGGTCCAAACTTCGTATCGCTTCTGTATCTGTCGGCGACGGTGACGTTCGAGGACGCGGGGCCGCCTTTATTCAAATCCGTTTCATGCATTGCTGCTCTTATTAGCATTCCAGGGCGGTACGACGCCTTTGGAATTTTAGCGCCCCTGCTGTTCTGTGCAGCCATGAGAGCTTGGTCCCGCTCCGAGGTGGGCATGCACGATTCTTTGTAGATCGAGCCGGCCCTGACCCTGGGTTGGTAGATGGTTGATCTGGCCGCTGCGGCCACGCTCGCATTGGACTGCCACCCTGGATATAGGCCTATTCGGGGCTTTGGGATAGGTATGGCCTGGGGTGGCGGCAGCCTGGAATTATTGGAAGTCGCTGTGAGCGGCTGCTTGCTGGAGTATGTGTTGCTCTTTGCATTCGAAGGCTTTCTGTGCTGCACGGGCTTAAAGCCATCGTCTTCGGCCACTGAGGATATCGGATTCTGTATGGGGTTCTTATTTATCAGACACGTCTCGCTTGGGGTTAAGCTTACATTTGAAGGGAGTTGGGCCGGGCTTGGCTGAGAAGTGGCTGCCAATTTCCTCCAGGAACTGCCACCAGCAATGACACTCGGTGGTGCTCTGCTAGATATTCTTCGAGACATGATATTAGATGTGAAATCTGTGATCTGTGATCTGTGCTACTTGTCGAATGTTGCTTATTAGATCGACTTAGGGGTCAGAGTAAGTCTTTTAAGAATTGGAATTCAGCTTCAGTTCTTTGCTGATAAACGACAAATATATGTCCTTTGTTGGAAACAAATAGTTGGCAGGCTCGGGCAATAGTGTACCAAACGAAGGAGAACAGAGGAGCGAGGAGAATGCGAGTTCAACGAAAAAGTGCGTCTTTGTCGAGAAAACAATGTCTTTCAAATATACTTTGTCCCTGGGTATCAATGTTACAGATATGTGGGATAAAGAGATTTTGATCGGATAGAATCATATAGATCGCGGGACCAGCTCTTCGTTCCTTTCGTATCTGCTCTCCTACTGCAAAACACACACAATACGACACCAGAGCCATCACGTTATAATTCAATATTTCTCATCGACTTCATCACCGCACCATGGATTTTAGACACATGAGTACCGGCGTTGGGAGCTTTGTACAGAGAACGCTCAGGAAGGCTGGTTGCCCATGGAAGACCGTAAAGGTCCAAAGCCCGCTGTTGTCACGGTCGGCGCTTTCGAAGCTGTGGTCTGGAAGATCGCAATCAATGAACGAGGGGCACAGCAACAATCCACAGCAAGCGAACGACGCCCTAGAAACCACGGCTATCGATCTGCCGGATGCTCAGCCTGAGTCAGAGGTCCCCCTTCTCCGGACAGAGAGCCAAGCAGAGGAAACTGAGCCGCTAGACAGCCCGCCATATACTGACGGACCCAGTCGTGTCATCCTCGCTAACGACGGTACCAAAAACTGTCTTGCGCTTCTTCTTACCGAGAGACTTGTTGCTGACTTGAATGAAATTGACGAGACCAGGGGTAAGCTAGAGATCGTTGAGAAGAAGTATGAGAACATCCAGAGAGAAGTCAACATCAATCAGATCTTCGTCAACCAATCAAATGACACAATACAAGTAACGGAAAGCGAGGAAGAACGGAATCGGACGATTAGGGAGATTCAGGAGCGCGAACAAACCTTGCTCAGAGACAACGAAATCAAAGATTCTCTAGAGGAGGAAGTCCGCACGGAATCACGGAACCTACGATTTATGCAAGATACATCGCAGGCGATGCTCAGGCACGTTTTCACCGAGGCGGAGTTGGTCAGCCTCCCCAATCCAGACACGAATGACCTTTGCGAGAATGAGGATGAGGACGACGTCGGTTCTGAAACACAAGATGAAATCTGCTCCAGTGCCCAACCGTTGACGATAGACGATGGCAATGATGCTATAACCCTGCAATTTCTACACCATCAAGCCGTCCTTGCAAAGCTTGATGAAGCAAGAAGGGTGTACGTTGAGCTGCAAAATGCATTCGATAATCGAAATGAAACAATAAAAATGGAGCTACAGGAATTTCGGCGGATGGTATCCGAAGGCCTTACGAAGGCCTCAGAAACAGACTTTCACCTCTGTTGTCTCAACGACTTGCGGGAACAAACGACAGCTCTTATACACGCCGAAAATTCCTTCTATGATGTCCTTGCGGAGGCACAAGGTCTCGGGCTTCTCGAAAACACATCAGATCAGGGATCGAACTTCGTCGACGATGTAGACGACGGCTACAGCTTGAGCTTGGAAGCCGACATGAGGGCTGCGCCCGACCGTAAGTTCATCGACAGCTGGATAGATACGATCATTCGCGATGACGACATAGAACAGCTAAAGCCCGAGAATAGGGATTCAGACATTTGGGATGCGCAGAGCATAGGCATTTCTGAGAGCTTCAGTATGTGTGATCGTACGGGAAATAGTAGACACATTGCTCGTTGGCAAGAGACCTGCGAGACCCAACGTCAAGAGAGTGAACGTTTGCGAAGGGGGACCATGGGACCTTAAATACCCAAACACAGAAATAATCTCCGTTAATCAAAGAGAGCACACAATACGGCAGCCCACAAAATGTCATGAGTCGTAAATCCTTGGCATCTACTCGATTCGTTTCTTCCAACTATCCTAGTATGGCCGAACAGCCCATTAAAACGATTTGTCATTCCAGGCCGAATCTGCATTTTGTTTGAGCACCACCGACCAAGTATGCAGGGGATATTAGCAGATCCCGCATCGTTACAGTAGCTGTGGACCCAACAAACAGGATACTCGATACAAACGAATATTCTCCAGATGCGGGAGCTTTAAAATAGCGGATATTAGCACTAGAACCAGGTGATTGCAGATACCGTGACTATTGCCTTAGATTAGCTGAATCGCTGGTAGAGTCTGGCTTAGGAATGGTATCGCAGCTTCTATTGGCGTAGATGGAGGCCTTTAGTATCGATGCTTCTCAAGCGCCACAGCATAGTGGCTGCTGTTAAAACGTAACGATGTGAATTGTGAATGCTTCAGGTGTGGGGCGAACACAATCTGCCTTCTAGCATCTACGTGACTCCAAACCCATGGAAGTCGGTCGTCCAACTCGCTAAAGGATGTGTTTCATTTCCTGAGGTTGTTGGGTTGGGAGGACGCCGGATGGACCCGGGGTAAGTATGATTTTGCACCTTTGTCCATTCTCCGGTGACTAGTTCTTTTCGTAGCTGGGTGCCCTCACTTCCTCGGATTTTAGAAAGGAATGGATTGCAAGTCGTCGCTGCGGAGCACAAGCGGTTCAGTGCAACGAAAACGCCCTTCCTCACCAACATCATGCTTCGGGTATGGGATGCGAGGCGCCTTCGATTGAGCCTGGTAGATGGAGCGACTTTTTGACAATTACTTGACAAGCTCGAGGAAGAAAACAGAAAAGCAAAGATAGAAATGACATTTAGGTTTGAGGACCGAAGGTGTTGTCGGGGAGAAACCAAAAACAGAGTGATGTTGAAAATATCATGATCGAAACAAGACCCGCTCTTCCCCAGTGTTGTATAAACCGCCAGGAGTGTTCAACTTAGATGTTCCTCTTAAGTGACAGATCAATCAATACATCCTAGCGTCGGTATGCTCAGTTTATATGCAACTTCATTAGTTTAATTGTGCACGACTTGGGACCATCAATTGGCCCATGCAATCGATATCTAAAAGAATAGAATTTGTGCCTCTCACTGTCTCCCAAATGACGTAGTTTCATATTAGAGAACGCGAAGAAGCGCCTAGAGCACGTGTAGGAGTCTGGGCCTGCGCGGCACCATCAGCCGAGCTTTGCAGGCAGACAGAGGCCTCAGAAGCCGCTTGAAAGCGTCAAGAGTTTTCTCGTTCTAAGCGACTGAGTTTATGGAGTAGGTGTGGGCGAAAAAGCTTTCTCTGCTGACAGGTGGGCGAGTTCTCGTTTATGCTCACTGCTAGCATACCCCTGCTGCTTCATCTGCATCCATGAGACACCACTGTTCACTCAAGATCATCCATTATATACCTACAGACAAGGTAACTAATGTAGGTATTACTGTCACCGAAGCTGTAAGTGTGTAGATTCTATGAAGGTGGAGGTTCAGCTAACTAAACCAACAGATAACCCTGACTAACCCGATTAGGATAGGCCCTGAGCATCACGTGCATCAACAGAAGCGGCATTGGTAGTAAAGCCCATTTCTTTCAAGCATACGTCCCTTCGAAAACACGCGCCCACTCGAGCAGATTTCCGTACATAAGCACTATGGCTAGTCTCAATGTCCTTCACCATCCATTCTATACCGCTGCGCTTCATAAAAATGTCCTGCACTACCGGCGGCAAATCCGGGTCTTGCATGCACTTCAAGCACGCAACTTTGCCTTGGAAGGCTGGCATGGCCCACACTGGTTGCGGAGCTAGAGACTCGAACGCCTTCAAGGCGTGCGGAAGAAGCATACGGTCTAGCCGACTCGCAGTATCTGCATCGAGTCTGCCGTAAAGCGTCTCGATGGCGTCGGCGATCTCGCCAAAACCATAGGAGGACTGTACGAGAAGGACAAGTGTTAGTAAAGGGCTGACATTACGGCCGCGGGAAGATACCTGGTTCTTACGGACCCGGGGAGCATGATGACCGCCTACAAAGCCGAGTAGGCTCATCCTCTCAGGGACCACGAAGGTCGACATATAAACAAGGCCAATCACGCCTCCAGCCGTACCCTCCTTAGTGAGTGTGCTCTTGCTGAGGCCACGGGCAGCGCCACCGCCGGGGATGCCGTCATAGGAGAGGTTGACCAAAACAATATCTTATCTTTCCGTTTCAATCAACGGACGAAGTTGCGGGCGGACGGCCTCGGTGTTAGCGTTGCAAGTTGCCATGGACGGTTCGCTGGTGTTGAGGCGGGGAGGCTGATCATTAGGACCGGTTGTTTGGCAGCTCTAAGGTGGGATACAACAACATCATAATAGGAGGCCGAGTCCGAACCGCCAGGCGCAATCGCGAAAGTAGGCTTCGAGGTGATCTTTCTTTCTTTCTGGGTTTCTAGTGGACAACAACCCCGTCGGGCACAAAGGGCGTAAAACGAATCATCAAAGAGAACGAAGTGGCAGGAACGGGAGGTGGGTAACTATCTTTGCATGTAGTGCTGGCGACTACGAACTATCTTGAGGAACACGATCTTAGGACGAGCAGAGGATCATACGTATTGAACAGCTTCATATATCGGGCTAGGCATACCGAAGACTACATCCTTCCGCTACTGGAGACGAACCCAACTGAAACTACTGAGGCTTATAAAGCTAGACTGGGAAGTACAGAAGCCGAAGGAACAATGGAAGCTACAGCACAGTCACGGGACTCCTTGTATCAGATTTACTGTCTCGTCAAAGATGTTTAGAAAACGCGTTTAAACTACAACAATAGTAATTTACCGGTCGAGCAAAACCCTGAGGATCCGGATACGCCAGGTTATTTCGCGCTAACCTTTCCCATTAAGATGTTGTCTAACCCATTGTATTTGTTTATATAGTATGGTAGTCTCGTATGTCTCGACCACATCGAGCCGGTGTGTACGCTGCATGGTGTTATCTGGCTGATGAAGCTACATGCTGGAGTACGTATAACAAAGGAAGTGGATTGACAATGTCATCCCTCGACAACCGCTCCTTACTTTTCCTAGCGGCACAATGGCTTCCAATACCAGCATACCCCCGACCATGCGCTCCGTTGCAATAAATTCATACTCGGAACCAGCAAAGTTCGAGCTCGTCAATCTTCCAGTCCCATCTATTTCCTCCCCGACCGATGTCCTGATTACGGTGCATGCGGCAAGCATCAATCCCGGGGATCTGACGCTGGCTTCTGGGATGACGCGGCTGATGTTCATGGTTGAGTTTCCGTACAAAGTCGGACATGACTTGAGCGTCACTGTTGTACAAGCCGGAGCGGGAGTTATGGAAGTCGTTGTGGGCGACGATGTGTACACAAATCTCCCAATAGCCTACGCAGGTAGCCGTCTGTTCCTTTGCTTAGCTCGTAACATATCGCAAGAGTTTATAAGACTATAATCAACATTTGCTAAATCTTTCCCAGGCTCTGCGTCAGAATATGCGCTTACAAGCTCAAAGAACCTTGCGCTCAAACCAGCATCGCTGTCCCACGTCGAAGCTGCGTCCCTCCCCTGTGTCGCCATCACCACTATGCAAGCTTTTGACAGCGCCAACTCTGCTATTCCTGGCGGACTGTCGGGAAAGACTATATTCATACCGGCAGGGCTGAGCGGTATCGGATCAATCGCGCTTCAGTTTGGGAAACACGTCTACCGCGCGGCAAAGGTAATAACCACAGTGTCTACCTCGAAATTGCCAAAGATACGCCAATTACTAGGCGAAGACACCGTGGACCAGATCGTATACTACACCAAGGAAGACGTGCTAAAGAAGGTAGAGAAAAGGCAGCGTAGACTTCCTCTATGATACGGTAGGCACCGGCATGGCGCATCTTCCATTGATGAAGCCCAAGAGTGGGATCATCGTCTCGGTTTCCAATCTCTCTACTGGTCGTGTAATGGCGAGGGTGATGCCTCAGACCCCTTGGATTTCGAAGCGCATCTTTGACGCAGTGGACTTTTGGAATAGGAAGAGGGCCGGCCGATGGTCCGTCAAATGGGAAATGTCGTTTGATGTGGGTGAAAGTAAGTGATCTAGATAGGATCACGAGACTAGCTGAAGAGAAGAGATTCAGACCTGTCGTGGGCCGTGTGGCGAAAGTGGGAGATTTACAAGAGATAAGAGACGCTTGCACGGCGATAAAGTCGGGCAAAGGCGGAGTGGGAAAGTTTGTAATTGAAATGGACTGAGATCTCACTTCCTGCTCGCTTTGCTCCACGTCGTAAATCCGAGCATCCTCCATTTCCAATGATCCCGAGTATAATAAGCCCATCTCACATCCCCCGTCCTCACTCTAATTTCCCACTAGCACATCTCTCCCAAACGCGCTTGCTGAGAAAGTCTTTTTGTGTCTACCTTTCTCAAATGCAAATAGTGGAATTCTCATCCACCGCTTTGTCTATTTAATCTTCTTTACACAACATGATGACCTTCAAAAATCAGATCGGTGCCAAGAGATGATGATGTATGGAGTCATCAAAGCGCATTTGTCGACTTGTCCGTTTCCGGCCAACGCCAATCATGGCTACAAAGAAAAACCCACCGAATCAGACATTCCGCCCACTTGTCACGATGCCCGTCAGCTTTAAGTCGTTGATCCTCTGAAATTACTTCCTTTTGTCTGAAGCATCCAACCCGGAACTTCAAACCTTCCCTACCCAACCATCCCATGATTCCTAAATTTACTCTCACCATCTGCAAAAACTCATTATAGCCGCAAGACTTCGAAACCAAAAAGTTATCCCTTCACCACCACCACAACCGAAAACCAAAAATGACCACCCTCCTCCCCGCACCCACAAAACCCAACCCCCGCAACCTCCACCACCACCCCTCCACTTCCCCCCCCCTCCCCCACTACCACAACCCCACCGCCGCCCGCATCCACCTGCCCCCCTGCACCACCCCCCTCTGCCCCCTCCACCCAAGCCCCCACCAGATCGCCTCCTACTACGACCCCCACTCCCGCGCCCCCCCATCCACCGCCTCCTCCCTAATCCCTGGCTTCCAGCACTGCTACCCACCGCCTCACATCATCCTCGCCGACGAGCGGCTGCGGCGCGGGCAGGGATCGAAGGAGGAGAGGCAGGCGGTGGACAGCTTTCGGAGGCTGCATGCGGGGATTTGGATCTTTGAGGCGAGGAGGGGGGGGGATGTGTGGGTGGATTATGGAGGGGAGGGGGGGGTGGTGGAGGGGGGAATGGTGAGGGCGGTGCGGGAGGATAGGGGGTTGGAGGGGGTGGGGGGGTGGTTTTGAAAGGATGGTAGGGGGGTGGTGTGGGGGGCGCGCTGGGGACTGGTGGCCGTTTACCTTATCGAGAAGGTGAATGATCAAAGATTTCTGCGGCCGAAGGACTGGCGAGAGTTGTTGAACGTGTGGTAATGGCGCTAAAAGGAGAGACCAGCATATTCCTTGCGGTTTCGCCGATTTTAGCACTACGGAGAACAGGCATGGCCAAGGTACTTATCAATGATTTTTCTATTCATGTTTTATACTTTGACGTAATCGTTCCAAGTATGGTTGTCCCTAAATCCCAAAACCTCTCTTATCTTCCTGTTCGACAACGGCGCCTCAAACTCACCCATCTCTCTCGTCACAGGCGTATTGGGACACAACTCCTTCAACAATTGGGGAGT
>JAABUK010011249.1_pt1 | contig 11697 bp, 18 predicted proteins | sample 5559141 | NCBI WGS metagenome assembly JAABUK01 (sample SAMN10711869, study PRJNA513367) | rock metagenome | isolation source: Antarctica rocks | place: Antarctica: Victoria Land, Pudding Butte nord | collected 2016-01-03 | reverse complement strand
GCAGGCAACATGGGCTTGGGGGTACTGGCTTCCTGACATGAGCATCAGATGTTTTGTGGGCTGGCATCTGAGGCTCTCACTTGGTGGGATGGACTGCTGTGACCCCTTGTCTACTTCTTTTGACCCCTTGTCTACTGCTTTGACCCCTCGTCTACTGCTTTGAACCCTTGTCTACTGCTTTCACCCCTCGTCTACTGCTTTCACCCCTCGTCTACTGCTTTCACCCCTCGTCTACTGCTTTCACCCCTCGTCTACTTGACTCTTGTGCAGCCTACAAACAGCCAGCAAGGACACTGTCACAATGTGAACAGTGCAGCAGTGGAGGTGGCTGCTTCATGGTCCGCCCTTTTACTGGTGCAAGTTCATGTCATGGATGGCTTAAGCTTCATGGCCCGCATGTCACTGATAGTGCTGTTTTGTGTGGAGATGAACCAGGAAGCAGTCAATGGTGCAAGTCAAATGCACGCTGTGTGGGTGGTGAGTTATGCCTGATGCAGGTTTGGGTGTGCCTCTGCTCTTGTTGGGGTGTGTGCTCATCCCTGCGCTGCCGTGCCTGCTGTTACTGCGCCACCGCCGCCAACTGCAATCAACAGCTATCAAAGTGCGCCTAGATTTCATCTTTTGTAGCTACAGGTGAGTGATTTCAGGAATTTTCAGAGACCTTGCCTATGTGAGCGCAGATTTGATATTGCATCAAGGACAATGCATCTTGTAGTGACTGAGTGCATCTGTCTTCTGTGCTCAGACGGAGACTTGATACATTTCCAAACAATGTGGAATCAAGGCCAAGCCATCTGTCTACTATCAGTTGGCATCTGACAAGAGTTGCAAGCAGTCCTCCTTCTGCTGTGAAGTTAATTCGTGTGCTGTGAGTCCACATATGACAAGCCTTGCAAGCAGTAGCCCTTGTCCTGTCTGAAGGTTAGTGATCACATGGGCTTGCTCTGACATGTTGCCTTTGACACCCAAATCTGTCTGTGCAGCAAGAGCTTTGTGTTTGGTGTAATTTCCAGCGGTATCCTAGTAAGACAGCTGTGTCAGACAAGCACAGGAACTGAGCCAGCAATCCCAGAATCTGGATCACAAATTGGCCTGCTGACATGCAGACAGACTTGAGTCGCTGCACGCCAGCAGTCCTTACATCTGTTGCCTTACTACGTACGACACAATGTGACGCATTCAGGATGTCACACTTAGTGGTTGTTTTACAGGTCAAGGTTCTGGTTCTGGGAGAGCGTAATTCTGACTCAGACCCTGGGCTTGGCAGCAGCCCAGGTGTTTGCCACTGCCCTGGATGCCTTCTTCCAGCTCACCATCATGCTGGTCATCCTGATGATCAGCTTGATTCTGCTGGCGCATTATCGACCATTTGAGGAGAAGGCTGCACAGATTACTCAGGTATTGCTAAGAGCTGCCTGGCTCAAAAGCTTGCATACCCATGCTTGCTCCCTTCAGCTTTGCTTGTACAGTGTGCTGTTTGTCTTGGAAGCTGAAGCACATGTCTACATCATGTCTAACAGTTTCAATACAGCACATGCTTACTGCAGGTGTTGGGTCTTGCTACAGTGTCTGCTACAGCAGTTGGCTGTCAAATGCTTTTGGACACAAACAATGTAGCAAATAGCAGAGGCTTAAGTGCCACTGGGGTCTTGTTGATGATACTCAATGTAGCTTTCCTAGCTGTATCTGGAGTTTTGATTGTTCGGCGTGGACGCAGACACGATGCTGCATTCGCACAGCAGACCAAAGGCATCACAAAGACTGTCTTTCAATGCCTAAGGAGACCTTGTATACAGCAGTCAAGGCAGCCGCATGTCGTAGTCAACCCTAATACAGGTAATCAAAAGATGGTAACTCTGTCCTGTCTAGAGCAGAATTCAAGCAGGCAATGATGCCCTGAAGATGATAAGTGTACATGAAGCTTCTGAGGAGACATGAAGTTAACAGAAACGGTTGCAAATGATTGTGGAGATTGTCATGACGATTAGAAGACTATCATTGTGAGTGTTTCTGCATTGAACCTTTTCCTGAGAAGCTTGTAGTGTTCTGCCCCAGCAAATGTGGCTAGCACATGACGTGCATGAAGTATGCTGAAGCCGTCTTTCAATATATAATATTCTTCAACATTCTAGATGACTGATATGTACTTTGATAGATTCGCAACTCAGCAGCTGAGTATAGTGTAGCAATAGCTATGACACATTCGGCAGCAATTTGGACATATGACCAGGAATGAAATGTCAAGCAATGTCGAGATCTTTTGCTGCATCAAGCTCTCATGATATCATGACAAAGCCTCTGGAGGCATGTCAGGGCCTGCAGGTTCTTCATACTCGCCCTCATCAACCCCAAGAGTGCTCTGCACCAGCTTTTGCATGTCTCCAAGAATCTTCTGCTCTTTCCTCTTGTTCTCCTCAAAGTTATACATAGCCAGTGCAGCTTTCTCTTCAGCACTGTAGATCTGGTTCTCCTTCCTGACGCAGACGCACACATCAGCGCTTACTTAGACAGCACAGACCCTACCAAGCTACATCAGGCATAGGGAATATACAGAAAACTGATGACTCTTGTGCAAGTGTGATTGCTCACCTGATACGGATAGCATTCATACGTGAATGCCTGCTGCCGCTCATCACATATCCCAGGTCCTCAAAGTGACTGATCTGATCTGCTGACAAGCCAACCTCACCACGTCTAGGAATACGTTTACCATTCTGTACAAAGGCATGCATTGCTGCACCCTCCCCTGCAACACCAAATGGATCCGGTCAATCCACCGCACGCACACTCAAAACTAGCAACGACAACAGCAGCAGCAGCAGCGGCATGAGCATGATCCTGCACAAAGATAGATGCTTGAAACACCCAAAACCAGTTGTAGAAGCAACACAAAGGGTCAATGATGGTGATTGTCTCGTTGTGGGACTTACCGGGTAGAAGAGCTCCACCGTAGTCACCCATGTCTTGCTGACTGACACCAGCTGGGAGCTCTGGCCCAACAAGCATATTGGCCTCCTCCTCCTCTATCCTTCTCTTCTCATCCGCAATTGCGTTGGCTTTGTCCTCAGCAAGCCAGTCACTGCAGCAACAGCATGTTCTGCTTACTGATGGACCCCTGTGATGAGTATGGTTGGCAGTCGTTTTGCACATGGTTGCCATTGACTCAAGCATGCAGCTATCACCCTGAAGTGAAGCAAGTACAATAAGGAGTGCGTAGCCTGAACGTGTACGCACCACAGAAGTGCACACAAACACCATTTTGACTGTTGGAGCAAGCATGTGAACAGCAAATGAAGCGGCGAAGTTTGTACCGGAACATTTGCCCTGCTTCAGCCTCAATTGCCTCCATGCCTGATACTCCCACAGTGGCATCAGCATCAGTGTCTGGCTGGCCATCATCAGAGGGTCCAGCTTGTTCCGAAGGGGCTTTTTGTGCAAATGCATCTGCCATGGCCTCTGAAACTTCTTGGGCCTCAACAGCCTCAGCATCAGAGTCACTCTGAGATGAGTTTTGCTCATACGCAACTCGCTCGCGCTTCTTTGCACTACGTGGCCTGATGCTGCGGCCCTCATCTGATACCTCTGCTGCTGTATGGTCCCTGATGCAAGGACAACACCGTCAGGTGATCAGTACAGATGTTGGCAAAAAATGGGAGCAAATAAAGAAGCTTGAGTACTTACTCATCCTCTGAAGTCCTGCCATTTGCAATTTTAGGTGTTTGACGCTCAGGCGAAGGAGTGATGCGCCATATGCACTTGTCCACACGTTCTGCCATCCGTTGGCGCTTGAGGCGCCGCCTGTGGGATGTAAATGTGTTGCGCCAGCTCAATATTGTCAGTGCCAGTGCTCTCACCAAGCACTTCAGCCAAATTTGCGTAAACAACTCACCATTCTATTCTGTTTTCCCTTTGCAGATGAGCAATGTCTTGATCCAAATCGATTTCTGGTTCGTATTGTGGCCTGATGTAGCTGTCCCTTGCAGGTCTGCACACACGCACTGGTTGAGTGTCACTGAAAGCTTGTCTGCAAATGTGAGTTTGTTTTTGCAGCCATGCAAATGCGCAGAACACTAGCAAAAATCACGACAGGGCGCTGCAAAGGCAGTCAGACCAAGAAGTCAACCGGCGGTCGTATCGTTCCGCTCTGTATGAAGGACTGGGTCGTCGATCCCTGCCCCGATCGTCTCTCCTGCTTTCATGCCGACGAGGAGATCGGCTGTATCTGCGTCGATCTGGACTGGGGGAACGACGTCTCGGCATTGTTAGTTGCAGGAAGAGCTTCGCATGCACAAGTGCAGGCACTCCTTTCCGAGGATAAATAGTGGACATCAATTGGCAATTTGGCAACTGCAATTTGCAAGGCTAATCGCAACCTCTAAAGAAGAGAAATTACATTGGTAGCCAGCCAGAAAGAATGTGTTTTCTTGACCGTCTGTACCACATGCCAGTCAAGCCTGAGCTAAGCAAACCGTTGCAGCTGACACAGAGCTGTGAACACAACGCATCGCTGTGACTTGCTCAAGCTTTGAATCTGATTTGAGCCTGATGTAGAGCAATACTATGGCTGAAGATCCAGCCACTGCAGGTTGCTTAACAGCACGATCACTATGGTAATCAGCTGATGCAGGGACACATGTGAGAAGCCATTCAAGAAGTCTTGGCTTGTGCACCTGATTCATCAGGCTCTATCATGCTTGCATCATTTTCATGTCACCTTCTCCAAACACCTGTCAGCAACAATCTGCATGGCTGCAACCACCACCCACTACTGTGCAACCCACGTCAATCAAGCTGAGGATTAGGATTATCATACAGAGTCAGCAGCAGCATCCTCTGTGAGGCAAACGTCATTGTCTATGCCCGAGATGGTATTGTTGGTCAGCTTGAGCCATGCTTGTAGTCCAGCTGCCAAATCACCATCATCCAGGTAATCAGACAAGGTTCTCTGTTCGTTAGGATCTTCAATGGTTGACGAGGTAGGCTCTGATGCCTGCCAGGCAACATCAGGATCAGGCAACCGAAACATCTGATCACGTCTGATGCTGGGTGTTCAAGTACAGTCCGCAGTCACAAAGTACAGCTGGTAAGGCTGAATCAAACGCATTACCTGAGGTACACTGTCTCCCGAAGGTTCACTTCCGTGTGCAAGATCAGCTGCTGCCATGTGGAATATGAAGTCTGCAAATTCATGCTTTCCTACCACATGATCACTGTCCACATCAGACACTGCACCAGATGTGAGGCATCATTGTCAACATGTCAGGTAGACCGAGGTGCTACATGGCAAGTGATATTTGGTCTTGAGGACTCCAGCAAATCACCTTCCAGGAACATCTGAGCCTGTTCTGGTGTTATGTTGACATTTCGTGAGCCAAGAGCTGCAGTGACATCTGCAGCATTTAGATAGCCGTCTTGATCCTCATCAAACTCTGAAAATATGTGCTCCAATGGGTCTTGATACGAACTGATATTTCTTCTTCTTGCCCAGATCTGCAGGCAGACAGCGCAATTTGTCAGGTGGCAAACCTAATCAAGAGCACGCTGAAGCGACTCATGCTCTGGGTGATTGCACTTACAGACCCTGCAAATTCTTGCAGGCCAGGAACACATATTGTATCTGCTTGTGAATTCCTGTATGCTTGACGGAAGGACTCCTCCACAACATTGATGTCATCTTCTTCTTCTATGATGCCTGCATGTCTATCGAAAGTGTTTTATTACTCCTTGTAAGTTTACTATACTTGCCGCTGCTTCTCGGCAAGGAGCTTGGTGACCTATGTTGTCTCTGCCCTTTTGGCTCAGCCGGGCAACTTTGCGACGCCGCCAAGACTGGCTGATTGGCTGTGCGTGTTGTGCCGGGTTCGTAGCTATCGCAGTCGTTGGTCTGCAAAAAGGCTGGTGACGCAAGAGATGCACCGGCATGCCGATCTGCGCAAATTTTAAAACGGAGGCCTCAAGGACCTTACAGTACTGAGAAGGTGCTGGCGCTCACAATTTTGCAGGGACGAGACACAATCCGCAATGTTGATCTGCAGCTTACAAATGTGTGCCCTGATCATGTCTGTCTCGGTGAGCTGAATTCAGGAAGCGAAATATCAAAGGCTAGCTAGGGCAGAGAAACCCTCTTGAGGAACCCTCGGTGCCGCAAATGCCTTGCGAGAAGCTTTTCGAAGAGTTTCCAGGAGGGTGAAGCATACAATACGCATCCACTTCTGCAGTGTTGTGGAAATTTGTCACATAGTGTTGTGCAAGCCACACCGCAGTTTGCAGCTCAGCGCGGCACTGTTATACCAAAGGGAAAACTAGCTATCGCTGATTCGCTTGTTCTGATTGCTGGGGTCAAGCTCAACGCACCCAGGCCATAGGTGGCCAGCATGGCGCACTCCATGATGGTAAGCTGCTGTGCTTTATCTTCGACGCTTCATGGTGAGGCACGACCGGTCAAGCTGTGATCAGGCTTCTGATCAGATTTAACCTTTGCTGCAGCAACCGCAAATCATCCTGCTCAAAGAAGGCACTGACACAAGTCAAGGCAAAGCTCAGCTCATCAGTAACATCAACGCCTGTGTTGCTGTGGTGGATGCTGTCAGGACCACTCTTGGTCCTCGTGGCATGGACAAACTTATACACACTGACAGGGTATGGTTGCGTTGCTTTCAATGGCCACTGCGGACGTCTTACTGTTGTTGCATAACTGAGTACTACCTATGCATCTCAGCTGCAGTACTTTCTCTCTGTAGGGTGTCACAATCTCAAATGATGGCGCAACAATAATGAAGTTGTTGGAAATCATTCATCCTGCAGCCAAGACCCTGGTGGACATATCATTGTCGCAGGATGCTGAGGTACTGCCTTCTCTACGTGCCCATCGCTGTAAGCCATGGGCAGGTGTATCAAACCTGTTGCAAAGTCTCTGCTTGGCTGAGTCACCATAAATGCCGGACCTGTGTTGGTTCTTTGTGAAGACAGACACTTACATTAGCAACAAACACAATGCAGGTGGGAGATGGCACGACAACTGTTGTCATCTTGGCAGGAGAATTTCTGCGTGAGAGCAAACCATTTGTTGAAGAGGGTGTCCATCCTCAGAGTCTGATTCGCAGCTTTAGGCAAGCAGGACAGCTGGCAGTGCAGCAAGTCAAGGACTTGTCTATCAGCATTGAGGGCAAGTCAGCTGAGGAGAAAGCAGACATGCTCAAGAAGTGTGCCATGACCTCATTGAATTCCAAGCTGGTATGCATTTTACAGAGCTATCAAGCCATTGCCTAGGTCCACTACTTTTCCAGTTCCAACATCACAGCTTGAGCTACTGTTCTTGACTTCAAATATATATATATATATATATAAGCTGCAGAACCCCAGTACGTTTACTAGACTAACAACAAAGATGTTCACCTGCAGGTCTCTGGTGAAAAGGAGTTTTTTGCCCAGATGGTCGTAGATGCTGTGTCTGTTCTGGACCCATCTACCCTGGATCTGCGGATGATTGGCACCAAGAAGGTTCAGGGTGGTGGCCTGCGTGACAGCTTCCTTGTGGATGGTGTGGCTTTTAAGAAGACTTTCTCCTACGCCGGCTTTGAGATGCAGCCCAAGAGCTACAAAGACCCTAAGATTTTGCTGTTGAATATTGAGCTCGAGCTGAAATCAGAGAAAGAAAATGCAGAGGTACTTGCGTGCATAGGATGACAGCTCATGCCTTGTCTTGACTGCCTCCTGGTGTTTACAAAACCTGCATGTGGTTTCTGAAGTCAGCATCATTGGACCATGCGTCTGTCTAAATCCACATGCATTGCAGCCTCTTGAAGTGCATGCTACTGACCTCAAATCAAGCCACCTACAAATTTTAGGTGGTAATAACTTAGTTACTCCTCAAACCAAGGGATCCTTGTCAGCATTGTGCTCAGGACTGCTCCTAAAACCATACAAGAACATCCATTTTGTGACTAAGCACCCTGCGTGGCAGCCACCTGATCTGACTGTTGTCGCAGATCCGGCTCAATGACCCATCACAGTATCAGTCAATTGTGGATGCTGAGTGGAACATCATCTATGACAAGCTCGACAAGTGTGTAGAATCTGGTGCCAAAATTGTCCTATCCAGATTAGCCATTGGAGACTTGGCAACCCAGTACTTTGCTGATCGGGATATCTTCTGTGCTGGCAGAGTGAGTCTGCCCTGCCTGGATCTGACATTCTAGCACTCCATGTTACAGCTCACAGCAACTTTTGGCTCTGAAAGCAGCGCCCTCTGTACTGTTCTGTCACACAGATTACTGTTTCCTGCTATATCCACATGTATAACAGCCTGTCTGAGCGCATAAAGTGGTGCTGCAGTCATGCACCAACAGCTGTCATGGCTGCTTGTTTTCAGCTGGCACAGTTCAGCACTTCGTGTTGCAGAATGCGACCCTGCTGATGCAGGTTCAAGAAAGCGACATGCACAGGGTGGCTGTCGCAACTGGTGCGCAGACCCAAACAACCGTCAACAACCTCAACCCAAAGGTGTTGGGAAGCGTTGAAGCATTTGAAGAGAAGCAGGTCACGACTTCACCCTCAATTTGCTGTGGCAATGTCTCACCCAGCTTGCTGCATTGTACTGATCCACCATTCCTTCTGGTGAATAGATCCTCATGCTGTGGTGGTGTGCAGCATGTATCAGGTCAATGCATGCTTTGCACATGAAGCTGAGTCTTCTCATGGCAATCACAGGTTGGAGCAGAGCGATACAACTTGTTCACAGGCTGCCCCAAAGCCAAGACAGCAACCATGGTCCTTCGGGGTGGCTCAGAACAGTTTATTGATGAGGCTGAGCGGTCCCTTCATGATGCCATTATGATTGTGCGCAGAGCCATGAAGAATGCATCAGTGGTGCCTGGTGGAGGCGCCATTGACATGGAGATCAGCAAGTGAGTTACTGCCAGGTCCAGACTGGCTGCTCAGCACCTTGCCTGCAATGCACATTGATCTGCACCTTGTGAGCAGTACTTAGGTGCAGGTTTTGGTGTTACCAAGGAACGCAGCTCACTACCAGCTTTGATGTCATGTGCTGGTCTATCAAATACTGATACGGTCTGCTTGATGCAGGTTCCTGAGGGATCATGCCCGAACTATTGCTGGCAAGTCTCAGCTTTTCATCAATGCGTATGCCAAGGCGCTGGAGATCATTCCGCGCCAGTTGTGCGACAATGCTGGGTTTGATGCTACTGATGTTCTGAACAAGCTGCGGCAAAAGCATGCCTCCAAATCAGGCGATGGCAACAACTTTGGAGTTGACGTCAATACAGGTATATTGATTGTGTGCTCCGTGATTGCTTATTGCTATCTTTCAGCTACCTGCACTACTGAGGAAGAATTCTGCCCAAACACCCACTGGCGTTCTCTTGACAAGTGCCTGATACTTGCAGCTGCTTGTCCATCAGACTGATTTGCTGTGCAGGCGGTGTTGTTGACACATATGCAAGCTTTGTATGGGAACCAGCGCTGGTCAAGATCAATGCGCTTACTGCAGCAACGGAAGCAGCCTGCCTTGTTCTCTCAGTTGACGAAACAGTACGCAATCCCAAGTCTGAAGGCCCTGATGGTCAGGGGGGTCCTGGCCGAGGGATGCCAGGACGTGGTAGAGGGCGTGGAAGGGGCAGAGGCATGCGTCGATGATCAGCAACTGTGTGCAGTGTCTATACACACTATGATCCAGCGTTGCTACCTGTGCTGACTGCTCAAAGGCATGGGGCCCTATTTCAAACAGCACCGAATGCGGCCAGATGTATCAAGGGTATAAGCTGGCCATGACAAGCTTTCCTGGGTGGAGACCATAGCTTGAACATAAAATTTCCCGGTTCACTTTGGCGCAACACAATCTGCGTGCAGCTTTGGCCATGCACTCAAGCCATCAGCTACCTCTAGATCTGCTCAAAAGTCAGCAGCTTTTACTTTTCATCCTCACACAAGACTGTGCACAAGCTCTGCAGGACCCAAAGTTGCGCATACGCACTGCATCAAACACAGAATGGCAGGATATTTGATGTCTTCACTGTGTGCTGTGTGCATGGAATGCAATGCACTGTATGCCCTGCAAGCTGCAACAAGCTGTAATTCAAAAAAGCAGCCTGTAAAAGTGACGTTCGCATTGCTGTGATTGCCGGACGGCAGTGCGCGATCACTTCCTCCCGGAGGCGGTCGTCAAGAATACTGCAGCAAGAGGTAGACGTCTTGTCTTGTGCGCCTCGAACACGGCGTTATTGCTCGATCCTCAGAGCTGATCCCCCAGTCAACGCATGCCGCTCTTGTCTAGAGGGCTCAGGTCTTGATGTGCAAACTAGCTTGATCAACAAGCATTCATCAAACTAGCACGCATCCATGAAACCTCTTGCCTTTGCTCCATCTGGCTATTTGTTCTGCTTCCCAAACTGTATGTGCTACTTGTGGCGCCTAAATCTAAAGCTGTTTCTGAGACAATTGGCTGCTGGCCCACAGGTTCATGAGTCAGCAGAACACATCAGAGCTGAAGTTTGCAGATGCTCTGTTCCCCAATACATATACATACCAAGTCTGGAATGCTCAACAGTCTGGCTGGCCAGCAGCACAGCTGGCACCTACTTTACCAGGATTCGAGGAGCATGAGAGGCAGCTGTATGGAATGAAACCATGGCCTTCTGCAACAAGCAGTGCTGGCACAGTAGGTCTGCAGGACCCAGCAGACAATTGCAATGATGAGGCTGGCCCTTATGATGCTGCACACTTTAGTCACTATGGCCCACAGGGGGAGCATCTCCCTGACCCCACTGCTGACAGCTCCTTGTACCATAACACTTCCACACAGCTACAAGCTGCCCCAGATCGTCAAGTGTATGCTTGTCATCAACATACAGTGCATCAGCCAACTCCCGCGTATCAATGTCAGCTCTATCAGGCAAATGGCATGGCAACAGGCTTGCCAGTTGAGCAAGCTGACAAAGCACTGTTGCTCTCTGGTGGAAAACGCAGCGCAAAACAGCAGCTGCTTGCTGATACTATGGATCAGGAGAACATAGATCATGCATCTCTGTACTGTCATCAACAATTAGGTCATCAGCAGCAGCAGCAGCAGCAGCAGCAGCAGCAGCAGCAGCAACGGCAGAGACAGCTTGTTGCATCTGTCAACCATCATGGTGACAGCAATGCTGAAGTGCCCTCAGTCCCTGGACCCCCTGAAAGCAATTGCCAGAGGGGTTACGTGTGTGCTTTGCAAGATTTGGAGCCTATGATAGGTACAGCAACCAAGATACAGCCAGCCGCAAATAATGGCAGAGCATCTGGACATTTTTCAGGCTCGGCACTTGGGCACCGTCAGCCGGAGGTGCCAGCATCAAGCATCACAGCTGTCCAAGATCAGGGCACTCAGCCCAGACAGCATAGAGATGCGCAGCAACACAGTGGTTTGACACCAGCACATACCAGTCGCACTGCTTCAGAAAGCCACTCATTGAGCTCAGAGCCTGAGATCAATGGACAGGCAAGTGCTATGCTGCGTTTTGCTGAAATGCTTTTGCAGGTTGTTTCAGTGCCTCTCTGTGTCATGTCTCCTCCCAAGCCTCAGCACACAAGGTAAATTGCAGAAAGCGATGCATTTCTCATTGTGTGCAGGTGGATCTTGATAACTCTGGACAAGTACCAAGCGCTCGCTTGCTGGCAAACAGGCCTGATGCATTGCTTGAGCTG
>JAABUK010011248.1_pt1 | contig 11697 bp, 10 predicted proteins | sample 5559141 | NCBI WGS metagenome assembly JAABUK01 (sample SAMN10711869, study PRJNA513367) | rock metagenome | isolation source: Antarctica rocks | place: Antarctica: Victoria Land, Pudding Butte nord | collected 2016-01-03 | reverse complement strand
CCGATCGTGGACGATAACCGCGGCCCGATCATGCACAACAAGTTCACCGTCGTCGATAAGGAATGGGTGGAGACCGGCTCCTGGAACTACACCGACGGCGACACCTACCACCTCAACAACAACATGATCATCGTCCAGTCGAAAGACCTCGCCACGAACTACTCATTCGAGTTCGCCAAGATGTTCGAGAAGAAGCAGTTCGGCCCGACGAAGGACAAGACGATCCCCAATCCGACGCTGACGATCAATGGCACGCCGGTCGAGACCTGCTTCGCCTCGGAGAACCGCTGCGCCGACCGGATCGTCGCGCGCCTCAAGGAGAGCAAGCAGAGCATCCGCTTCCTCGCCTTCTCCTTCACCAGCGACCCGATCGAGGAAGAGATGGTAGCGCGCGGCAAGGCTGGCGTGCAGGTGACCGGCGTCTTCGAGACGACCGGCTCGCAGACCCAGTACTCCGCCTACGGCAAGCTGAAAAAGGCGGGCTTCCCCGTCTACACCGATGGCAACCCCTGGGTGATGCACCACAAGGTCATCATCATCGATGAGCGGATCGTGATCTTCGGCTCGTTCAATTTCAGCGATAACGCCAACACCCAGAACGATGAGAACCTGTTGATCGTCGAGAATCCCGACATCGCACGCGCCTTCAAGAGCGAGTTCGACCGTGTCCTGACCCTGGCACAGAATCCGCCAGCCAAAAAATGAGCAGGGGCTGATGTGGGGGTAGGCGAGTGACAGAGCCCAGCGATCACACGCCGACATTCGATTGGACGACGCTCCAGCGCCTCTTCGTACATAGTCAGCAAGGGGTCCAGCTCACCGACCGGACGGGACACATCATCTACGCCAATCGCGCCTGCACGCACCTGATGGGCGGTGTCGAGGCCACGCACCGCCCCCCCACGGCCCCCCTCGACATCGCGCTGGCGGAGACGTTGGCCGGGCATGAGCGGCATATCTACGAGATCGCCCTCGTCGTCACAACGCGGAGCGTGCTGGTCGATGTTCACCTCCTGCCACTCACGGACGCGCGCGGGACGATCGTCGGTGCGGCGATCCAGTACACGCTGCTCAGCCAGCTTCAGACGGTGATCCTCCGTCTCGCAGAGGACAAGGCGCGGCTCGATGCGGCGATCGCCTCGGTCCAAGAAGGGGTACTCCTCTTCGATCCCAAGGGGCGCGTGCTGACCGCCAACGCCTGCGCCCACGACTTCTACGGCATCGCACCGCGACGACTGCTCGGCCTGCCACGCATCGAACTCGCCGCCATGCTGGCCACGGCCTTCGACGATCAGGCCGCGCTCGCCGCCGCCTTCCCGCTCGATCTGCATCACGACCCGGAAGAAGAACACGCGCTCGAATACGCCCTTATTCGCCCCGCCCCGCGTGTCGTCCGCCAGATCGCCGCCCCGATCTACGACGAAGTCGGCATATTCCTGGGGCAGATCGTCCTGATCCACGACATCACCGCCGAGCGCGCGGCGCTCCGTGCGCGCGATGAACTGCTCTCCGTCGCCTCGCACGAACTGCGGACCCCGATCACGGCGATCAAAGGCTTCGCGCAACTCCTTCAGCGTGATATGGCCCGCGCGGCAGGACTCGTCTCGCGTGCCCCACGTCACCTGGCAGCGATGCTGAACCAGATCGAGCGGCTCGCGCGGCTGGTCGACGAATTGTTGGATGTGAGCCGGATCGAGACCGGGCGGCTGGAGATCCACCGCGAATCGTGCGACCTGGCGAGTGTGCTCAGGGAAGTCGCCGAGCGGCTGACGGCGGAGGCCGCGCGCAAAGGGCAGCAGATCGTGTTGGATAGTCCGTCGGCAGGGCTCTGGGGTGAGTGGGATCCGGGACTGCTCGATCAGCTGGTGACGAATCTGCTCGACAACGCCTTGCGCTTCTCAGCGCCAGGGGGCACGATCCACCTGCATCTCACGGTGGACGGCCCGCAGGCCCGCCTCGGCGTCGAGGATGAGGGGATCGGCATCCCGCCCGATCAGCTAACGGTGATCTTCGAGCCCTTCACCCACGCCGCCACCGTCCAACGGCAGCATTCCGACGGCTTCGGCCTCGGCCTCTACATCGTGCGGCGCATCGTGGAGCGGCACAACGGGCAGATCTGGGCGGAGAGCATCGAAGGGCGCGGGAGTACCTTCTGGGTGCTCCTGCCGCGCTAAGAAGCGCCCTGAGGCACCGCCCGGCGGGGCGCGGCCGCTATTGCCGCCAGAAGTCGCGCACCGCCCCGAGATCGGCGAGGACGTGCCGCACCTCCAACATCGCCGTGTAGGTCGGCAGGATATAGAGGGTCGCCCCTGCCGGCGCGGCGTGGACGAAGTCGAGGAGTGCCGCGCGCATGTCGGCGGGGGCGTGCGGCGTGATCCGCGCCGGTTCGATCCCCGCATACTTCAGGCGCACGGCCATGTCCGCCCCGCGAATCCCGGCGGTGTGGAGCGGGGCCGTGCCGTGCGCCAGGATCTCGAAGTCGACATCCCAGAGCCAGGAGACATCGCGACCGTCGGCGTCGAGGTCGTTGATGATCAGCAGGGTCGGCGTGGTCAGCCCCGCCTCGTCGCCCCCGACGAGCATCCGCAGCACCTCGTTGAAACCGGTAGGATTCTTCACCAACGCCAGGACGATCTCGCGCCCTTCTAGCGCCACCCGCTCGATCCGCCCGAACGCCGCCGTGAACCCGGCCAGCCCCGTCGCGATCGCCGCCGGGGCGGTCCCGAAGGCCAGCGCGGCGGTCGCGGCGGCGAGGGCGTTATAGGCGTTGTAGAGCCCTGGCAGCGGCACCTGCAAGGCCAGCGACACCCCCTCAGTGCCGAGCGGCGCGTGCGTGGCGGCGGTCTTCTCCGCTGTCGTTTCGACGGTCAGCGCGAGCGCCTTGACCCCTTCGAGGCGGATGTCGCGCGCGATCACATCCGGGAGGGGGCGGGCATTGCCGCAATTCGGGCAATACCAGTCGCCCAGGTGCGAGAGGTAGAGGGCGTGATAGGTCAGGCGCCCGCCGCAACGGATGCAGGTGGTGGCGTCGGCGGCGTGCGGCAGGGCCGCGAGGGTCAGGCGCGGATCGAGCGCGCCCGCCGCGCCGACCGGGGCCATCCCGAAGAAGATCGTCCGCTCGCGCGGGAACGCCTCGGTGACGCCGACCAGCATCGGGTCGTCGGCGTTGACGATCAGCGTGATCGCGCTGTCCAGCTTCGCGACCGCCGCGCGCCAACTCTGCGCGATGTGGTCGAGTTCGCCATAGCGATCGAGTTGGTCGCGGAAGAGATTATTGAGGAGGATGTAGCGCGGGCGTAAGCCGGTGACGATCGCGGGGAGCGCCGCCTCGTCGGCCTCGATCACCCCGACCTCGCCATGCGAGCGCCCGGTCAGCGACGATTGCGCCGCCAGCGCCGCCAGCACGCCGCGCACCAGATTCGAGCCGGAGCGATTGTGGACGACCTGTCGCCCCGCACCGTCGAGGATCGTGGCGATCATGTGCGCGGTGGTCGTCTTGCCGTTCGTGCCGCCGATGACGATCGCGCCGCCCGTCAGCGCCGCGCCGAGCTTTCGCAGCACGGCGGGGTCGAGGCGTTCGGCGACTAGGCCCGGGGCGGCGGTGCCACCCCCACGCCCGAGGACGCGGGAGGCGAGGCCGGTAGCGCGGGCACCGGCGAGGGCGAGACTCAGGCGCGGATCCATCGGCAGTGCCCCATCGTGCGGCGGGTGAGCAAGAACCAGCGTCGTCGCGACGGTCAGCGAACGGACCGGGCCGCGACCGCCTCACCGCTCGGCAGTGAGCAGGACCGAGACCGATTCCAGGCCATCGAAGTTGACGTAGGGGACTACATCGAGATGGAGGCTATCGGTCTGCTCGTCGCGCGTCACCTTGCTGACGAAGCCGACGACCAGCCCCTGCGGGACGTGGTTGGTCAGGTTGGAGGTGACAATCTTCGCGCCGGGCGTCACGCCCGCGTCGCGGTCGATGTGCTTCACCACGAGTCGACCGCCCTGCTGCCAGTTGCCATACATGATCCCCGCGCCGCGCTGCGGATCCTGCACCAGCACGCCGATCTGCATGTTCTGATCGATGATCAGGCGCACCTGCGAGCGCTTCGGGTAGACCTCGGTGACGAGGCCGATCAGGAAGTCGGGGCTAACAACCGGCATCCCCATCACGATCCCGTCGTCGGAGCCGCGATCGATCGTCAACACCTTCTGCGTCTCGTTCGGGTTGCGCCCGATCACGCGCGCCGGGACCGATTTGAGCTCGGGGAATTTCACCGCGAAGTTCGCCTGCGCGGTCAGCTGCGCGTTGTCGCGCTCCAAATCCTGCACGCGGGCGTCCGACGCGCGCAGGCGATCATTCTCCGCCTGCAAACGCTCGTTTTCGGCGCGCAGGTCGGCGACGTTGCCGAAGCGATCCCCGAACGAGCGCAACCCCTCCCCGACCGAAGCGAAACGCTCGCTGAGGGCGAGCAATGGGCGCTCGGTGGCCGCCTTGAGCGGTTCCAACAGGTTCCGCCGATCGAGGAGGAGGAGCGCGAAGGCGGTGATGACGAAGATCAGGATCAGGGCCAGCAACTGCCCGCGCGAGAGGGGCGCATGGTTGGAGTTGCGTGGCACCATCCGGGATTGGCGCATCAGGCCCGCACCACCTGACGACGGGGCTGCCCGCCCGCCAAGGCCCGCTCGTACTGATGCAGCGACTCCGCTACCCGCCCGGCTCCGCGCGCCACGCAGGTCAACGGCTCTTCCGCCGTATGGACCGGCATCCGCAACTCGGTCTGGAGGCGGCGTTCCAGGCCGAGCAGGAGTGCCCCGCCCCCGGCCAGGGTGATCCCCCGCTCCATGATGTCGGCAACGAGTTCCGGCGGGGTCTCCTCGATGGAGGCTTTCACCAGATCGACGATCGCATTGACCGGGCCGGAGATCGCGTCGCGCAGTTCCACCGAGGAGACCTCGATCCCCTTCGGCAGGCCGGTCAGCAGATCGCGCCCGCGCAGCATGACCCGTCGTTCTTCTTCCAATGGATAGGCCGAACCGGCGGCGATCTTGGCGTTCTCGGCCATCCGGTCGCCGATGACGAGGTTGTGATCGCGCCGAGCGTACTGGACGATCGCGTCGTCGATCTCGTCGCCCGCGATCCGGATCGAGTTGTTGACGACGATGCCACCGAGCGAGATCACCGCGACCTCGGTCGTGCCGCCGCCGATATCGATGATCATCGAGCCGACCGGCTCGTTGACCGGTAGCCCCGCGCCGATCGCGGCGGCCATCGGCTCCTCGATCGTGTACGCCTCGCGCGCACCGGCGGACAGGGCCGCGTCCTTCGCGGCGCGCTTCTCGACTTCGGTGACGCCGGAGGGGATGCCGATCACCACGCGCGGGTGCGGGGAGATACCGCGATTGAGGTGGACCTTGCGGATGAAGTAGTGGAGCATCATCTCGACGGAGTCGAAGTCGGCGATGACGCCATCCTTCATCGGGCGGATCGCGATGATGTTCGCCGGCGTCTTGCCGATCATCGCCTTGGCCTCGGCCCCGACCTGGAGGGCCTTGCGCGTCTTGGTATCCATCGCCACCACCGAGGGCTCGGCGATCACGATTCCCTTGCCGCGGACATAGACTAACGTGTTCGCCGTGCCGAGATCGATACCCAGATCGCGACTGAAGAGGCCGAATACCCAGTTGAGGGGATTGAACATACGGTGGTTTCCTTCCAGCGCCTTCCGGCGTCGAGGAGCAGCAAGCGCACCGGCGACGGCGGTCGGACACTCCGACCGTTCCACCTGATGCGGGCGGTCGCACCCGATCAGCAGGGACTCTTGCCACCATCCCAGCGTTCCATTTGGCGTGGGATTTCGGGCGGCGATGATGTACCGGGCTGCGCTATCCGAACCCCGAGTATACCACAGAACATCTGCCCCCAAATATAGCGGATTGTGCCAGCGTGGCAAAGGTCCGTACTGACTGCACGACCGGCGAGCGCTCGTTTATACTGATTCTGACAAGGATTTCCCCGCCCCCGGCCAGCGTGAACGGCCGCCGGGCAACAGCGTAAGGACGAGCCAGAGGATGATCGCCGCGCCCCCCGCCCCCACATACGACGCCGCCGCATTGGCGGATGCGACCACGACGGTGCTGATGGTCCGCCACGCGGAGGTCCACAACCCGCAGCGCCTCTTCTACGGACGGCTGCCCGCCTTCCAGCTGAGCGCCTGGGGGGAGCAACAAGCGGACAAGACCGCCGCGAAACTCGCCGAGCGCCCGATCGCGGCGGTGTACAGCAGCCCCCTGATTCGCGCGCGTCAGACCGCCGCCAGGATCGCCGATCGGCACCCCGACGCGGACCGCCTCGTGACCGAACTCCTCTACGAGATCGGAACCTCCTGGCAGGGAACGCCGTATAGTCAGTTCAAGGCGGGGTTCAGCGCCTACGAGCACCGGCGCGAGCCGGGCGACGAGTCGATCGCCGACATCGCCGCGCGCATGACCGCGTTCGTGGTGCGCGCTTGTCAGCGGCACCCCGGCGAGACGATCGTCGGCGTCAGCCACGGCGACCCGATCACGATCCTGCGGCTGGCGCTGCAGGGCGGGCCGCTCACCGTCGCCGGGCTACGCGCGACCGAGTTCGTCGGCCTGGGAACGATCGTGGAGATCACCTTCCCGCCCGACGAGGACCGCCCCCGCCTGCGGACCATCCGCCCCTAGATGGGCGCGGCGACTGGACGCCGGGGCGGCGGAGTGAGAGGGCGAGATGAGCAACACGCCACCAGCACCGACCCCCGGCTACCCGGCAGCACCGCCACCTGCCCCACCGACCCCCGCGTATCCGCCGCCGGATGCGGCCTATCCCGGTCGTGAGCGGTGGGGCGCAGGGCTGCCGCCCGATCTCGTCTACCCCTGGGATGCGCCGCCGCCCGGGCAAGAGCGCCGCCGCCGCCGCTTCCCCTTCGGGCGGATCATCGTACTGGTCGTCGTCCTGCTGGCGCTCGCCGTCGGCGTACGCGCGCTGGCCTTCCTCGCCGCCGTGTCCACCGAGCCGCTCTGGTCCGCGCACCTCTGGCCCTTCGCCGACGAGCGCCAGGCGAACGTCCTGATCCTCGGCTATGGCGGCCAGGGGCATGATGGGGCCTACCTCACCGACTCGCTCCTGCTGTTGCACAGCGATCTGGCGAGCGGCCAGGCGGCGCAGATCAACGTGCCGCGCGATCTCTGGGTGCAGATCCCGCCCGATTCCGGGCGCTACGCCAAGATCAACAGCGCCTACGCCTATGGGTTGGGCGAGGGCAACGATCGGCGCGCGGGCGGCCAGCTGGTGACGACGAAGGTGAGTCAGGTCACCGGACTGCCGACGAATCGCTGGATGACCATCGACTTCCAGGGCTTCCGCGCCCTGGTGGACGCGCTGGGCGGCGTCGATATCGAGGTGGAGCGCGCGTTCAGTTCGCAGTACCCCGCGAACGACGATCCGGCGATCGACCCGAACTGGATCACCGTCTCCTTCGCGGCGGGGCGACAGCACATGGACGGCGAGACGGCGATCCGCTACGCCCGCGCCCGCTACGCCGACACCCCGGAGGAAGCCTCGGACTTCGCGCGCTCGCAGCGGCAGAATCGGCTGGTGGCCGCGATCGCCGCGCAGCTGAAGCGCCCCACCACCTGGCCCCGCGCCTTCGCGGTCATGGATGCGCTGCAACCGGCGCTGCGGACGAACCTCGCCCCGATCGATCTGCCGATCCTCTTCCTGCGCGCCAACCTCGCCGGGGCGACCCGCATCCGCCTCGACGATAGCAATGTCCTCGTCAACGACACCTCCAACGACGGCCAGGCGATCCTCGTGCCGCGCAACGACGATTACGGGTCGATCGCCCGCTACATCGACGAGCAGATCCCGGCGCGGTGAGCGCGCCGCTAGGTCGATACGATACCGCTACGCACAGGAGTGCCACCACGCCGAGGGATGCCGGAGATACCGCATCCGTGCGCCGCGACAAGCGTTAGCGAAGGAGCAAAGACGATGCCCGCCCTGCCAGAGAAGATCGCCCCCGGGATCTATCGGGTCGATGCCATCCCCGTACCACGGATGATCTCGGTGCTGTTGATCGCCGAGCGCGACGGCTGGACCCTGATCGACACCGGCGTGGCGAGCAGCGTGCCGCGCATCCAGGCGGCGCTCGGCGCACTCGGCGGCGATGCCACGACCTTGCGGCGGATCTACCTCACCCATCAACACGTCGATCACATCGGCGGGCTGGTCGAGCTGGCCACCTGGGCACCGGACGCGGAAATCATCGCCCCCGAGGGGGAGGCGCAGGTCATCGCCGGCCTACAGCCGCCCGATCGCAACGGGAATGCGATCATGCAGGCGATCACGGATCGCCAGCAACTGCCGACCCAGCAGATCGACCGCACGGTGCGCGAAGGGGACATGGTCGCCGGCTTCCGGGTCATCGCCACGCCGGGCCATGCCCTCGGCCACTGCTCCCTCCTGCAGGAGGAACAGGGGCTCCTGCTGACCGCCGACGCTTTCGGGCAGCTGTTCCGCACGCTGCGCGTCGGCGTGATCAAGCCGTTCTGCGCCGATCTGGCGCTGGCACAGCGCTCCGCCGAGAAGCTGCTCGACCTCGATTTCACGGTCGCGGTGATGAGTCACGGGCCGGTCCTGCGCGAGCGGGCGCAGGCGCAATTGCGCGCGGCGGTCGAGCGGAACGCACGGTGAGGAACGCGACGCGACGCGGCGACGCCGGGCAGGAGGGCGCGGTGTCGAAGGAGCGCGAGAACGGCGCGACGCCGCCCGAACCGCGCAACTACACGCTCGTAACCCCCGCCGACCCTGGCCCACTCGTCCTCGGCTTCGATGCGGGCGGCACCAAAACCGTCTGCCTGCTGGCGCGCGCGGCCGATGGCACGATTTTGGGGCGCGGGGTCGGCGGGCCGGGGAATATCCACGCGGCGGGCGCGGCGCGCGTGGCGACGGCGCTGGCGGACGCGATCGGGACGGCCTTCGCGGCGGCGGGGCTCGCACCGGGCTCGGCCACCATCGCGGCGGCGGCGATCGGGGCGGCGGGGGCGGCGCGCGCCGACGATCGCGCGGCGGTCGAGGGGTTGCTGCGCGAGGCGGTCAGTGCCGGGCGCTACGCAGTCACGAACGATGCGGCGATCGCCCTCCGCGCGGCGCTGCCGACCGGTGCGGGCGCGCTGCTGATCAGCGGTACCGGCTCGATCGGCTACGGGCGCACCGCCGACGGGCGGGAGATCCGTGCGGGGGGCTGGGGCTACCTGCTGGACGACGCCGGGAGCGCCTACGCGGTCGGCCTCGCGGCGTTGACGGCGCTCCTCCACGCGCACGATGGGCGCGGCCCGGCGACGGCGTTGCACGCGCCGCTGCTGGAAGCCTGGCAGCTGCTCGCGCCGGAGGGGATCATCGCGCGAGTCTACCAACAACCCCCGCCGCGCGAGGCGATCGCCGCGCTCGCCCCGCTGGTGCTGGCGGCGGGGCGGGCGGGCGACGCGGTTGCGGCGGGGATCATCGCAGGGGCCGGGGCGGCGCTCGGGGCGCTGGCGGTGGCGACGATCCGCCGCCTCGAGGTCGCGCCCGACGCGACCGTACCGCTTGTCACCGCTGGCGGTTTCTTCCACGCCGGAGAGGCCCAACTCCTGCCGCCCCTCCTGCGGGTAGTCGCGGCGGCGGGCTTCCGGGTGGCACAACGTCCGGCCACGGTCGAGGCGGCGCACGGCGCGATCGCCCTGGCGCGTGCGTTGCTCAACAGCCGACATGCCCGACCGAGCGGTGCGACCATAGCGGGGGAGAGCGCTGGCGCAGGATAATGAGCAGCGCGCGATCGAGGCGTTCCGCGAGGCGGTGAACATGACCGCCAGGGAACTGGCGGACTGGCGCGAAACCGACGAGTCGAAGGTCGTGGGGCAGCAGACGGGTGGCAACGGCGAATCGACCGGTGATCACCCTCCTCGGCAAGAAGCGGGATGAGTATCGCGAGCACGACATCGCGGCGAGGTGCCGCATCACCGGCTACGTCCACCGCCACCGCGCCCAACGCCCGCACGGCGACGCAACCGACCCACATTGGCGCCGCTCCCTGATGAACTGGGGGCACGATCCCAAGGAGGGATAGCGGGTAACGTCGGAGCGACGAGCGCGCTCGCTACTTGCAAGGAATTCGTCCGTTATCGTGCAGAAGCCGTTCGCGTCCCTCGCGCGTCATATCAGAGGCAAGGGGCAACGTCGGGTGCGGTGTGCTACCCTTGCGCGCATCGATTGCGACTGTTCACGCACGCCCACGAGCGCGCCACAGCGCCGCTCAGCACGGAGGGATCCCAATGGTCACCGATCCGGTTGCGTTCTCTATCGGGCCGCTCGCCGTGCGCTGGTATGGCATCCTGATCATGCTCGGCGTGCTCGGCGGAGCCTACCTCGCCTCGCGCCTCGCGCGCCGCAAGGGCGAGAACTCCGACCACCTCTGGAACATGGTGCCGCTCGTCGTCTTCGCCGCGATCGCCGGCGCGCGCGCCTACTGGGTCTTGCTCGACTGGAACACCTGTTGCGCGGCCGACCCCGCGCAGGCGCTGAACATCCGGGGCGGCGGCATCTCGATCCACGGCGCGATCGCCGTCGGCTTGCTGTCGATCTGGCTCTTCACCCGCTACAACAAGCTCCGCTTCTTCCGCTGGGTGGACATCATCGTGCCGGGCATGGCGCTCGGGCAGGCGATCGGGCGCTGGGGGAACTTCACCAATCAGGAGGCGTTCGGCGGACCGACGGGCCTCCCGTGGGGCATCTTCATCAGCCCATCGCGGCGCCCGGTCGGCTACGAGCAATTCTCGTACTTCCACCCGACCTTCCTCTACGAATCGCTCTACAACCTGCTCGCCTGCATCGTCCTCTATCAGGTCGCGGTGCGGATCGACCGCGATCGCCGCTTGCGCGACGGCGACACCCTCTGGCTCTACCTGATCGGCTACGCGGTCGCGCGCTTCCTGATCGAATCGCTCCGCACCGATAGCCTCGACATCGGCCCGTTCAAGGCGGCGCACGTCCTCTCCGCCGTCCTGCTGATCGCCGGGCTGGTCGGCCTCGGCTGGCGACACATCGGCTGGCGCGGCGAGGAGCAGCAGCCGCCGAAGCCGGGCGCGGGCGCGGACGCCGAGGAGTCGGACCCCGTTGTGGGCGACACCCCCGCGCCGCACCTGATCGGCAAGTCGGTCTCCGCACGGGCGACCAGCGGCCCACCGGCCAGCGAATCCTGATCGCCGACAGGGGCAAAGAAAAGAGGGGGCGGGTGGCATTCTCACCACCCGCCCCCTCTTTCGTTGTACGCGCCGTGGTCAGGCCCGCTCGCTCGGGGTCGGCCCTTCCGGCTGGGTCGGCAGATCCCCCTTCGTCGCCGGCGGGACTTCCGGCAGGGCGTTCAAATCCTGAGCGCTATCCGGCACCACCCGCTCGACCGTCGGCGCGGCGGATGCCGTCGTCGTGGGCGCAGGGGTGTCGGCCACCGAAGTAGGTGCCGCTGTCGCGCCGCTCGTGTCGCTCGCGGAGGCGGGAGCGGGCGCGTCGCCGTCACGCCCTTCGAGGCGCTCGGTGAAGCGGCGCAGTTGCTCGTTCAGCTCGCGCAGCCCCAGCGCCAACCCGCCGCGCACTTCCCCGAGGAAGTCACCCGAGCGCACCGACTCGCTCGCGCGGTTGACCTGCTC
>JAABUK010011247.1_pt1 | contig 11699 bp, 10 predicted proteins | sample 5559141 | NCBI WGS metagenome assembly JAABUK01 (sample SAMN10711869, study PRJNA513367) | rock metagenome | isolation source: Antarctica rocks | place: Antarctica: Victoria Land, Pudding Butte nord | collected 2016-01-03 | reverse complement strand
GCATACATTGCTCATGTGTGACATATCTTGACTGTACAGTTTAAACATTCATGCAGACTTTGTTTGCTTTCCCTTTTGCACATGTATGGACCCTGTTGTCTTCATATGCCTGCTAATGCAGCATTCATCTGCTGCTTCATTTGCAAGTTTATCAGCCATCAATGCCGTGTATGCCTCTATGCGATTTGACTTTGAGCAGGGTTCTCTCATTCCCTGCTTGTGCTCGTTGCATGATCTCGTGCGCGATCGCTTCGAGCAACGGCCTGTGGCACTCGTCTGTCGATGACGGTGCATGCCAAACTTCTGCAACGAGCACTTCGAGGCTGTTGCCACGCTTTCCTTCACTCCCGGTCTGCAGTGCCTCACTGCGATCAGAAGCGCCACCAGTTTGGCCCTGTTGATGATTTTGAGCATGCCCTGCTCATATGGGTGCACCTTGAGACTCAGGTGTGCATCCTTGTGTTCTCTACATACTCCTGAGCCAGTGACAAGACCTATGTGTGGGATTACTTTCTGCTTCCGTCCGTGTATAGGATCTCGTCTGGGCGAAATTTGAGTTCAGTTTTGTGGAAATTCTGGCTGAAATCTTCACTTGTTGGCTGCTCTTCAGGTGACCATGCTGTGGCTGTAGTGTTTGTGGCCTGTAAGTAGTGCTTGGGTGGACACAGTCCTGGCGGTGAGACTGTTTGCTGTATGGTCATCTTCAGCTGTTTGGCCGTTACGGTGGGTTCCCAAGCTGAGATGCACAGGCAAACTCTTTGTTCGATTTGTCTTGTTTCAGCCCATTGTCTTTGGGCTTTTAATGAACTTGCTTCTGTCAATTGTTGCAAGTGCTTGCACTGTATGGTGTGATAGCCACCTTGCATAGGAGCTGCTTTTGTCATCCCACCATGGTAATTCAAAGGTAGTGGGCAAGGGTTCTGCAGCTTCCTCTGCACTCAGGATTGCCCATCTCATGGCCATTTCCATGGCTACAGCCTTGTGTTCAGGGCTCACTTGTGATGCACCTGTACACTTGACGCTGTACGCATCAAAGTTGGCTCTAAACAGTGCATCCTCTGCATACATGCTAAAGATAGCATTTCGTGTTTGGATTGAAGTTCAAAGGGGAGGCAAATCTCTCAGTTGTCATGCTTAAACCGTCTCTGAATGCTTGCATCTATCTGTCTGGGGTTGTGCACTGGTTTGCTAGCTTGCCGCAAAGCATATCACTCGCCGCAGCGTTGCAGCACATTTCAAGACAAGTAAGGCTTTACGTAGGCAAGCTGCTACCTGTCGTGAAGTTTGCTGCAAGGCAGCGCAGATGAAGTAACTTGCTTATGCCTTGTCGCATGGCCAATTGTGTGTGGTGCTGCATGCACAGATCAAATCGAAACTATATGCAGCACTGGGCGTCAGTCAAGACTAGCAAAGCACAACTTTTGCTGCAGGGAGCATCCTTGACCCAGCTGCATTTGTTTACGCTTGAGTTCTTTGATTGCTTAGAGCTACAGGTAAACCCGCGTGTGATCACACTGATTCGCGGATCGTGCCGACATGATTGCCTTAATTTTCATAAAGCAAACACCACTGAAGCACCTCACTGTTCATTTGTTGGTAGTACCTGTCAATTGCAGCCTGCTTATTCTGAGCAACCAGCAGTGCTATCTTGACCTTGCCATGATGGCTTTCAAGCTGTTCTGCATTTGCAGATTGTCAAGTGTTACCAGCCATGCTTGGGCCTCTCTGTTGAGCATAGACGGGTGTTGTTTTTGCAGGCCATGAATGCTGGTTGGGCTGAAGCTGTGCCTGCCATGCTTCGAGATATAGCACTGATGCCAGCTGCAAACTGGGCTAAGTACTGGAGAGGGGCTGATTGCCAGGCATGCTACCTTGCCCATGCAAGGGCATTGCATAAAGTGCTCAAGCTGTTCTTGTGCAGTTTTGTCTCTAGTATGATTGAGATGCAGACCAACGCGCTGTACTGCTGTGCTAGCTAGCAGCCCTTGTGCTGTGCATGGCATGACAAGCACCATCAGCATGTTGAGCACATCTATGGGCACAACAGCAAATAGGCCCGCTTGCTAGTTCATGCTTTGCTTTGTATTGGTTCCGGTGCTGCTTTGCATTGTGCCACAGGCATGAGTTGGCACATTGCCAGGCATGTGCATGGTTCAATATCAAAGTTCACCTGTTGCTTGCGCTGGATGAGACACCTATTTTGCTTCACGAGAGTGACGCTGCTAGCCCTGCTGTGCGTTCACTGATCCTTACTGCATTTCATCAACGGTCACCAAAGCTGCATGTGCAGGCTGATGGACCAGACGCCATTGAGCAACAGAAAGATGATTCTGATGGCATTGATGAGACTACATGTACACAAGATGAAGCCCAGCAAGCAGAGCAGGTGGTGCAAGACAAGCTGGCGGCGCGCTTTGTGACATTATCAAGGTGAGCCGTACCAGTAGTGCTGCGGCATGACAGTGCTTGTCATTGTCACTCTTGAGGTGTGATTAATACGGCTTGCTGGGCTTGTCAATGCTCTTGATTCTGCTAGGCCAAGAAACATCCGTACTAGATGTGCAAGCAATTTACATCTTCAGTAATCTTTGTGTACTTGGTGCACACATATTCATCCTGTCACTCTCAATTCACAAATGAAGTGCAGCATCTGCAAGATGCTGGCTTTTATGGCTTAAGCCCAGACTTGTCGTCACTCAGGCCCTGATTCTGTACATAACACAAAGTAAAGCATCTCTTGAACTATGTAGGTTTCTGCGCTTTGTCAGAGCTCCTGAGAAAGGTGGCTCCGTTGATGAAGCTGATGCATCAGAGGTGCAGCTTACTGAGGAGCTGATACAAGAGGCAGTTAACTAGAGCCACAGACCCCAAAAAAACTATGGGCACATCTGTACAACTAGGAGCTGGAATAGCACAATGTCACAACTACTGAGGGACAGATGTTGCATCTGTGCCTTCTGCAGCACTGCATGCAGGACAGATATTGCATCTACAGTGGCCTGCATCTGGTCTGTCTAGACAGATGTTGCATCTACAGTGGCCTGCATCTGGTCTGTCTAGACAGATGTTGCATCTGTTTTTGGCTACTATGGATGCTGGACACTTCTGGTCTGTCATTGCAGTTCAGATGCAGCATCTAGTCTTGTACATCTTCTTCTCACCGCTCTATTCTGACACTTCAGTCACTGCCTAACATCATTGAATTTGCTGTTGAAGCATGTGCATGTCTGGATTCACTGTGAAGTCCACAGTAGCACTACCCAGAAGCAGAGATTCTGGATCAGCAGCATGATGTCATTCAGCAGCTTGAGCAACGGCAGCAATCTCTGCACGTGATGTCACTGACTTGTTCCAATGCAGTCTACTAGCCTCAAGGATGCAACCTCATAGAATCAGTGACTAGCAACAGCTTGTCCAGCTTGCCTATCAGCATGTCAGAAAGGCTGCTTGTCAGAGGCAATTCATTTGTTGAACAGACTCCATGCTGCCTTTGCATGCAGGCTAAAGCAGCCGAGTCCCAGTAGTCTTCCTGTGAGTTGCAAGATTAGTTGAGCCAGCTGTCCAAGAAGCTAAACACTGCACAAGGCAAGGCTGCAAGCTTTGCCAGATTGCGTGCAGAGGCAAAAGAGCAGCTCCGGCAGCAAGCGACCCTTCTGGACCAGGCATGATGCTCTACATAGATGTATTGTATAATATACATGATCAACTGAGAGCTAGGCTGAGCGTGCAACAGCCATGGGGCTTGCCTGTGCTCATTGTCAGCTGAGCAGTCAAAGGTCATAGGTCAGCAAAATTGCAACACACACGACAATACTACAGCACTGCATCCGCATGTGTTCCACAAGCATGCTGTTGTGTGTGGCTACACAACAGCAAGCTTATGGAACATAGCTAAACCAAGTGTTACATTCAGAGATACATGGCATGAAGCAAGTACTTAGAAGGCTCTGCTCCATTATGCATGAAGGCACAAGCTGCTTCAAGTTCTGCTGTCAATGTAGCTGCAGCACTGGCTAGTCTATAGATACCCCTTGCGTGATGGCTGCCCTGCATCGTGCAGAGACAACACTTTGGCAGGCCACAACAGCAGCCAACCAATCAGTGTCAGAAAGGACTGCGCCTGTCCATTATGATACACCAAAGGTGACGGTTGCAACTTGCAGCAATCACCAGGCAGGCAGGAGGTCAGCCTGTCAAGTAGCTGTGAGGCTGGTGGGAGCTTGACATCAGCGTCAAGCTAGAAGACAGCAACATCTCCTGTCACAAATAGCCAGCCATCCTAAAGATTAATTGCAGCGGGGGCAGATCTGCCAGCACTGGCTGCAGCTTGTTGCACGGGAATTGCTGTCTGTATGTCAGTGAATTGAAAGTGAATGATGTGCTTTAACAATTGGATAGTCGCACATGTGCTGCCTCGTTGAGGACATGGTTTGAGATTCAGTTGGATGGAATTGCGCAATCCATTGTGGTGATAATCCAAGAAGTTGACACACAGTATCACATGTTTTTCCAAACTATATTATAATGCCCGAAGGTCAGATACTTACAGTACCTGCCTGTAAGCAGTCCTACGCCGCAGTCAGCATACCAAGCCAAACTGACTTGATGTTGCAAATCAGACTGCACAGTGCAAGCTCACACCAGCCAAGGTGCTGACCAAGTGTGCCTCTCAGTGACTACAAGGGAACCCATACAGCTAAGCAGACTTGCTACTAGTACTTTCAAAACTGGTGCTGAGTTTGGAATGCAGAGCAATATGCAATGTGAGCAAAAGGTTAGCCCAAGACAGATTTCCAAGGAGTACAAAATCTGACATGATTTGCGCTGCAACAAGTCCGATGGCCAACAGCAAGTAAATTTCAAGCTTGTGATGGGGTTCCCCCGTTGATCGACGCCGTATCCTGGCTGATGACGGGGGGTACCCCGCGTAGATTGACGCCGTAACACACTTACCAATCCGTGGAAGTTTGAAATTGTGTACACCACTTTGCCGTCGACACACTGCCTGCGCTCTTGCTGTATGTGGCATTCACCGTGTGCACAATAGCGGGTAACGCATCAAGCAATACAGTGCTGAGCTACAATCGTCAAGCGTGTTGAGTCGGCACCCGATCCAAAGGCTGTGACAGAGGCAGAGGATGTTGAGCAGGCCACGCGTGAGGGCCTCTCCTTCAGCAACATTGTCAGCACCAGAGACAAGCAGCGGTCAACCACAAGACGCAAGCAAATGCGCTAGGAAGGCCGCTTCTGACTTCCCTGTGAAAGATGTGAAGTCAAACGATCTGGAAGACAACAAAAGTATTGAGTAATTGGTTCAAGCCCCTGTCATCATCTCACCACTTATGCGAATCTTTTAACACATAGATTTTGCAGGCCCTGCAGAGCCTGATGGTAAAACTTATGCCACCAGATGCAAAGGTCAGCTCAACAGAGCAGATCTCAACCAAAAGGTGTACACCGCCGTCACTGCACGTGTTTTGTAGCTGATAGTGTCACGTATGATGCTTGTAGTGCTGTGCCTTCTGCTGTCTTGACTGTGGAGAAATGGCATGCCTCATGATGTGCAAAGCTTGTTCTGTACAAGAGCATGCACCTTTTGTTGTAGACTACACTCACTTGGCAGCTGAAGCTCCCGGGCTGATGCACAGTGCTGCAGGCTAGTGCGTCATGGTGTGTGGTGCACTTATGCAAAATTGCATGATTTGCCTCCCATCCTTGCAAAGCTGCATTTGTCAGAAATGAGACACTGCAGCTGGTTTTGAAGAATGCACTGATCATGTAGGAGGCTGTGCAATTGACAGACTGTGTACCTTGCACAATTCACGGCACAGCCAGAAGTGCTGGCTGGACTACAGTCAGTAAGTTTTGATGGTCTGGAAAGCCTTTTGCAAGACATCTGGGAACGCAACTGCCATCACTATGGTGAAGGCAATGGACAATGCTGAACAGGTGGGGCTGGCATCTATTGTGCTGCCTTCTGTCCAAACAAGAAATACTGTGCTGTGCATCCTGCATGCTGATCTACCCTTGCATCTGTCTGTATATTGAGTAAGCGCCATTGCATACAATTTCTAGTGTATGGGTGTGCTACCTTCCACTGCACATCAGGTGCAGCTCTGTGCTTGTCTTGCACATGAGCTTGAGCTCTGCACATGCTGCTTTCTGCTGCCGTAGTCTGCAAGCATTATGCAGGAATTGCTGTTGTCATCAGTTGTACTATATGCCCAATGTTGCACTGCACGCTTCTGTGGTCATTACTGCATTACTGCAACTAGCCTGGAGGGCGCAGCCAGGATGTCAGTGTGGTGATGATGAGAGCCCTATCTGCCAACACTGTGAGGGAAACACAGCATCTGGATCTATGTGGGGCCAGTATATTATGTCGTGCTGCGACCATTCACCAGCACCAGGCTTCCAATTGGGAGCAATGTTCGATGCTGCTAAGCAGCTATTCTGGTTTGAACAGCAGAGGGCCAACTGTTGTAGGAAGGCTAGCAAGCAACAAATATTTACAAGAACATTGGCTTGATGCTGTAAGGCACCAACCAGAGCGCAACGATAATTGTCTCTCTGATCGGTTGCAATGCATATTCACCCGGCAGGAAACCCTGATACGTCCTTGTAAGCCCCAGCTTATCAGTCAGAGCCCCGCTGCATCAACTGTCTGCAAATAATATATTATATATGCTTAACTGACTACCTGGTACTGACCTTTTCCCAGACTCCTGCTTATGTCAACTGCAAATTAGCTTTGCGGCCTCTTGATTTCGTGAAGACATCAGTGAACAGCAAAACACCAGTCACAAGTGGTCGTACATGCTTTGTAGAGGACAGAGGGTCATGCAACCGGCAACTCAGTAATCATAATCAAACTGCACGACGGCGCGCACCATAAACGCATTCCGTCCCTCATCCGCACTCGTCGCGCAGACCCCAACCTCACCGCGCACAAATACCGCATGCCGTTCCGCAACCATCGCGCACCCACCGCGCAAAGCCACGCGTTCCTTACGCGATCAATTCGCCAGCCTCCAGTCAATGGGAGTGAAACACTGTACTTGTAAGGCTTAGAGCAGAGCATGTTGTTCTGCAGGAGGCTGGGCAAGACAAACAATACATACCATGCACAGTTCTGGGCACTGCCAAAGGAGCAGGCTGGACTAAAGCCAGCAGGAGGCAGAGTGCTTGCTGATCTCACTAATCAACCGGCTGGACCCAGAAGGCAGAGCACACGCATACGCAAATAGACCGCAGCAGCCACACGTCACAGAAGTCCGCGCACCAGCCAGCACTGCCTGAAGTGCAAAGGTAAGTGATGGTGGTCAGCTTAGTCACAACTTAGTCACAGCTTGCATGCTGATAGAGTAGGCAGAATCTGTGCAACAGACTAGGTTTGTCATCAGTATCTGTGCAACAGACTAGGTTTGTCATCAGTTGTGACATCTGGCCTGGTATCAGATGTAAGAACTATGAATAGCAACAGATGTAAGATCTGCTATTGTACCAGATGTAAGATCTACAGTGCCACCAGTTGCATCTATTCCCTGTAGATGTAGCATCTACAACACTACTAGATTTTTTGGCTTAGCAGATGCAACATCTACATTGACACCAGTTGTGACATCTGTGAAAACACCAGATGCAATATCTACACTGACACCAGTTGTGACATCTGTAAACATACCAGATGCAACATCTGATTGCATATGCAGTTGTTGCATCTATCATGTATGCAAACCATCTCTCCAGATGCTTAATCTATAAGGCGAAAAATCTATTAGTGCTACAGATGTTGCATCTGCTGAGCACAGATGAAGCATCTGATGGTGGATTTGGCCACCTTGCTTGTTTCTAGTTGCAGTATCTATGTTTCTCTAGTTTTTTTTGGGGTCTGTGGCTCTAGTGAACGTTCAGGATGGACCTTAAGGATGCACATGAATTGCTTGCCATGCGCAAGACCATGGCGAGCGCTTGTGACGCATTCAGAGATTCGGTAAATTGTTTTGGCTACCTTCAGATTGTGCAGAATGTTCTAGTGAAGGGGCAATATGAGGATCATGTGAGTAGTCTCTAGAAGCAGGCAGTAGTGCACAAGTAATCAGCATTAAACACCTTCACTGCACTATTTGAAGTAAAATTGCTGCGAGACTACGAGTACATTTTACAACAGATTCCTTGTATTGTGTTCCTGGGCGGCATCATGAGCATAGGCGTGCGTTTGATGTCAATGCTCATCACAAGCATCAAAAATCACTGTCTGACACATTGAGATGCGACATGCAGGGTTGACAAGCAGAAGCGTCGATTGACAGGGTTCCTGAACAAGATTGCACTAAAGGACAGGATATACAGGCACCTGAATATTTTGACAAGCTCTCATTTGCGTCAAATGGCATTGGGCTTCTTGAAGGTCCGCACACACTACAATGCAAATTGGAATCAGCTGTGTTTGTGACAGTGCTACATGCATGATCCGTTTGCAAACAAAAGGTTGGCTAACTGAGTTGTGCTAGCTTCAAGCATATCATGAAGTCTTGTGCTGCTCCACATGCGCAAGGCTGTCTTGTACAAGAACACATATGTTCAAAGGTGTCAAGCGCCTACCTAGCTTTGTTGTGGTACAGGTGTCAGGTCGCACAGACCCATGGATTGCATTGCGAGCATGAGCCATGTATTCCTACTGCATGTGGACCAGGGGTAAAGATCCATGCAACAGGACTTACGCTGACCTGTTTCCCTTCACATACCCGCCTGCAGGACGCCGAGGTCAGCACATATGCTTTAAATTACTTGTCTGCACATACCTAAAACAACTAGAAAGCTAGAAAGCGCACAAAATGTTGTTTACCGTTATCATGAATGTGTATGTGTATGTACAGCTGACTTGACTGATCCAAATGTTGTCATACTGATCAGGTGCAGCACATTTCCTGTGGAGTCTCAGCTGCAATGCAAAAGGCTCAGGTGGCTATGCCAAATTTTTAAGATGCTCATCATGAGCTAGAAAGCATCAATGCGGTTATTCTTATTTGACTGATGATCATCAAACATGAGACTCATTGCCGTCATTTGATGGAATCAACGTGCAAGGCCTTGTGGGTTGTGGCAAACGCAACCAAAGACAGCATGGAGTGCATCTGCACCTCTAAAGACACTGGCAAGACCACGTCTCCAACTGGCCACTGGGAGGTGCAGACTTTTACGCACCACAAGGACTGGCGCATCAGCCCAATCTTCTGGTTTGCCATATGGTTGGTGGCCAGATATGAAGCTCCAGCCTGGAAGGTGAGCAATTCTGGAATCTCGCTGCTGCTCATCACAAGGATTTGCTCTATGCATCCTTGTAGAAGCAACAATCCTAGTCGTCACATGGAATCGTAGAGGGCTTGCAAACACACTTGCATACAAAGTTGCAAGCGTATTGGGTTGCTATGTCAACACTGCTGTCACCTGAAATATGGCTTCTCTATTGCAAGATGTAACACCGCCATTGGACGTGCTGGCAGGAAGGGAGTCTGGCTGTGGGTTGCAGCGACTGTTCAGCAATGCTAAGGCCCCCTACAAGAGTGTCAGTCCTGCCACACATTGGTACCAGACTGATCAGGCACGCAAGGGGGCAGGTCATACCTCGCTGATGAAGACATATGAGCCCAGATCTGCCATTCCCAGCAGCTTGGTGCGCACCTTTGGCACAGATCTCAAGTGGATTGAGAAAGCTGGATGGTTTAGCGACTTAGGCACGTTTGATAGGCATTGTAAAAAGGTGAGCTTTCTCTGTTGGCTTGTTACTGAGCATTGCTTACCCTTAGTCCCTTTACTTATGTTGATTACAGCTGCTAACACTACCCAGCTTGCATATGGCATGTCATGTTCTATTCAGCTAGATGTGCTTCTCGTCCACTACAAGCGTTAAATGCAGTCATCCATGTAGTGCATACTGTATTGAGGTGTCAAACTGTCCAGGTGTATCCGCCTGACTTTGTAGCTCAAGCTGCTGGACACCTTGACTGGGACAACTATGTCAGCAACCTTGGTCTGAATCCAAAGTACAAGGAAGCATTCAAGGAGATGGTCAGCTTGTTGTGGACCACACTGAAGAGCCAGGTGGAGCAGATAAAACAGGTAGGTCAAACTATCAGCAGGAGACATGTACGCAACTGCTGCTCCAATGAAAATTGAACACCCAAACACAGACTTTGCTTCTATTTGGATGCTCAACATTTGTGTCTTGTTCCTTGCATGGAACCACTGCATGTGCATGTTGGTGATGTTGAATAATCCTTGCAGACCAAACATTCCTTGTGTGTCCTGCTGGACAGATGACAGCATTGAAACCAGCTTGACAGGTATGTATTGTTCATTCATAGATCTCATGTTGTTGTGAGTCTGCTGCATATGCAAGAAGCCTCGCCTGCTGCACCTAGCATGCTCCACACTGACTTTTGAAACCTGCAAACCACTGGGCTGAGCACTCTACATTCATCACTTTCAAGCACAAGCAATGAATATTTTGCATTAATGGAGAAGCCAATGCTGTATCATGCACGCACTCTTGAGCATGTTGTGTCATCATGCATCAAGGCGGGAGGAAGGGTAATTCACATGGGCAGTTCAGTCACAGCTTTCAAGCATGCATTCACTGCTGGCTTGTTGTGCAACCATGCAGTCAGCATTGAACTGGCAAGTCATCTGTCCACAGGACTTCTTGTTTTGCAGTTAAATCTGTCTTGGAGACAAGCGCAAGCAGGACTTGGGTGGACTGTTCTTGCTCATGCTCTTCACGATTGTGAGGCGGACCTGGTGGCAGCTAGCACCATTGCTAGAAGAGCTAGTGCCCAAACACCCCATCTTCACCTTGGGGTTCATGCAAGAGATCAGAATCAGCGGTGTGTGAGACCGGTAGGTCAGAGTGACAAAGCAGTACCATCAAGAGAGAAAGGGCATGCTCAAGGCAGCAGAAGGGCCAATTTTCAGCATTACTGGCTTGCTGCCGCCGCACCTGATTGTCGCTCGAGCTCGCTTGCTGGAGCCTGTTTGTAACGTTTGTTACGGTCTTACACAGCAATTTGCATTCACTATCATGTGACTGTCTCAGTCAGCAGCTGCCATTACTACTGTAGCTGAAACCAACATAATTCGACAGCTGCAGCCGCACTGCGAGACAGCATTGCTGGGGAGCTTAAGTTTCACTGACTAAGATCTGAGTAGCGTAAGGTGTAATACCTGTCCTTTGCTCCCTGAGTGGAGCAGACTATTCTTATTGTATACACTATGTATATTACGTAATTCAAAAGCTGCACCTACCGGTATACTAACCAAACAAATGGTTTCGGAGCTTAAAAACCTCCAGTTCCATCCTATTCCATCCTTTCCGTCGCGCAGAGCGTGGACTCACGGCCGAGCCTGTCTGTACCGTGCTGAGTTTGTATACATGTTAGCTGAGTCCGGATGCTAGATTTGAGCTGGCAGATATTCGTGGTGTGCAGCTTGCATCACAAATTTAGGTCTGGACCATTGCATTGCTGGAGATTGCAATGTACATTATGAATCCCATTTGTGGCTGCATGCTGTGTCAAGCAAGCCAGCAAGCATGTGAATCCTAAGACTAAGCGCTTACACACTGGAGTAGGGCAGGATGAGTACCATGCTGTGATTCAGGAGCATTGGGTCCCAGAGGGCAACAGACTGTTCCAGCAAGC
>JAABUK010011246.1_pt1 | contig 11699 bp, 10 predicted proteins | sample 5559141 | NCBI WGS metagenome assembly JAABUK01 (sample SAMN10711869, study PRJNA513367) | rock metagenome | isolation source: Antarctica rocks | place: Antarctica: Victoria Land, Pudding Butte nord | collected 2016-01-03 | reverse complement strand
CCGGCGTCGTGATCTGGTGAATCCTTGAACCGAGCCGAATAACCGATTCCGACAGGGTGGCCGCCGATCAAGCAGGCAGCCCGGAAACCCTTATTCCAGTTTTCCGTTCCATTGCTACTCACACCCCCTCTCCCGCCGGGGTGGCCGGGTCGCCATCGCCCCGGCCGGGTGAGCCCGTCCAGCGACCGCCCGACCTCCTCGAACGCGCCGGCCAGCGCCCCCGCGGGCCCATCAGGCCCGGACCCAACGTTGACACCGGTGGCGAATTCTATCCATTACTCACGCGGCCGGTTGCAGCGCCGCGAACCGCGAGCAGCGGGTCCGCGCCAACTGCGTCCCCGCCCACCAATCACTGAACCGCACCAGGTTGATCGCCGCCGCCGTCAGCTGGTGCTGCAGATGCGCCTTCGCCTCCGGGGTCCGACAATCATTGGAACGGAAAGTCGGATTAAGCCCCGCGGACCTGGTGTTCCGGCATCAGACGGACAAAGCCCAACCATCGACAAAACTTGTCTGCTCGTGAATGCGCAATCTGCCAAGGAAGACGCACTCCGAGTCGGTCGCCCTGGCCCCGTCCTCGAGAGCTCGGGATGAGCGACGATCGGCTGCCCCGACGTCGGACGGGCCTGCTCGGATGGTCCCTCAGTCGCGATCTCTTTTCGGCTGAGGGTCGGATCTCGGCTGTGCCAAGTCCGCGGGCTTCAGGTGCTTGTCGAACCAATCCAATTCCATTTTCAGGGCCTCGTTGAACTTCTCGCCGTACACGCCGTAATGCCCGATGCCCGGGATGACGTGGTAGCTCACGGGCGTGCCGTTCGCTTTCAGGATTCCGGCGACCCGGCCGCCATTGTCCTTGATCTCCATCAATTCCTCGCTCCCGGCGTCGATGATCAGCATCGGGATCCTCACATGCTGCGCCGCCTGGAAGGGGTCGTAGGCGACATCCTTGGCGATGTTGTAGCGCATGTGGGCATAAGCAGCCATCTTTCCCCCGGGTGCCCCGTGCTCGTACGGGACGGGTTCCGTCTCGCCCCGGGCTTGTCGCGTCATCATGCCGTAGGCGTATTGGGAGTAGGGCACCCCGCGGATGCCGCCCAGCCCGGGCACCTGCACGGCGGCGCATTTCACGCGCGGGTCATAGGCCGCCGTCCAGGTCACCAGGCTGCCGCCGTAGCTCGTCCCGAATATGCCGATTCGCTCCCGATCGACGTTGGGCTCGCCCGCGAGGAAGGCGACGGCATTGCGGACGTCGGTCGTCTGATCCTGGAAATCCATCTGCCAGCGGATGGCCCGGGCCTTGACGGCCACTTCCCCCTTCCCGTCGGGCTCGGGCATCTTCTCGAGCATCAACAATCGGCTCTCGCTCTCGCCCCAGCCGCGATAGTCGAAGTTGAGGAATATGTAACCATGTTTCGCGAAGGCCGTGGCGAGCTGGATCGAGAACGGGGTCTTCTTGACGCCGCCCGTGCCGTGGACGAAGACGATGGCGGGGAGCTTGTCCGTCGGCTTCAGGTTCTTCGGGCGATAGACGTCGCCTTCCATACGGGTTCCATCGCTCCAGATGGTCGCCGAGCCACGCTCGATGTCGTCCGGAAGCGGTGGGTATTTGGCGGCCCTGGACTCCGCCAGGGTCTTCCCCTGCTGGGCGAAGGCGGTCCCGGTCGCGGGCAGGAGCAGCATCGCCACGAGGGCCGATCGACGGAAGAGCATGGGTGATCCTCGGGAAGAGTAGGTGGGGGTCCTCGGGTACGGCGACGATCATTCGGGCAGGCCGAAGCAGCGGACGACGCCGGTGTACTGCTTGGGGAAGAAGCACTCGAAGTCCGAGGGGGTCCAGAGGACATTGCCGCCGCCGACGTAGACCCGGCCGCGCGACAGGGCGGGGCCGGCGAACACCGGCCCGAGCGCGATCTCCTTGAGCACGGTGCCGGTCGCGGCGTCCAGCGCGAGGAGCTTGCCGCTGCCGACGGCGGTGAAGTACGCCACGCCGTTGCCGACCGCGATCCCCGAGCCGGCGATGTCGCCCACGTCTCGGTACATCGGCTTGCCCGGCGTCACCCCCATCTCGGGGATCTTCGGACGCTCGTGCCGCCAGCGCTCGGTGGTCAGGTCGGCCGACGTCGCCGTGACGCGGCCTCCGGTCGGGATCTGGACCGATCCCCCCGGGGTACGCTGGGCGGCGAGCCCCACGGCATCGATCCCGTTGGTGAAGACGGTCCGGCCGTCGGTCGCGCAGCCGGACTGGAGGCCGCCGATGCAGCTCGGCAGCGCGAGCACGCGCGGATCGTGCTTCGCGGGTGGGTCGGTCGGCGGGCCGGTGTAGAGGGGCGTATGCCGCACCATCTTGCCGTCATCGGCCCGCAGCAGGTAGAAGCCCCCGTCCTTGCAGCCGACCCCTACCATCTTGGTGGGCATCCCGTCGATCGCGATGGTCAGGATCTTCGGCGTGTCGCCGATCGCCTGGTCCTTGTACAGCCCGGTCGTCCAGTCGTATGCGCACATCGCGTTGGTCCACACGTCGCCCGGCTTGATCTGCGTGTTCCACCTCCGCTTGCCGGTGGCCGCGTCGAGGGCGACGACGGCGCAGGAGTCCTCCGTGTGGAAGGCGGGGTTGTCGGGCGTCGGCCGCCTCGGGGCGGTGTTCACGTCGGTGCCGAAGAACAGGGTGTTGGTCTCGCGGTCGTAGGACGGCGTGGACCAGACGCTGCTCGTCGCCGGGCCGGACTCGAACAGGTGCTTGCCCCAGGGCTCCTCGATGACGATCGGCGGGTCGAGCTTCTCGGGCTTGGGTCCGACGTCATATTTCCAGGCGATCTTGCCGGTTCCCGGCTCCAGCGCCACGAGGAAGCCCCGGCCGGTGCTGCCCGCGTAACGCGGGGTGCCGGCGTAGACCTGCTCCAGCGTCCCGCCGCCGAAGACGACCTTGCCGTCGGCCAGGACGGGCGAGGCCATGAACATGTTGTTGAAATGGGAACCCGGGAACCCCGGGGCGCGGGCGTCGACCTTCCAGCGCTCGGAGCCGTCGCGGGCGTCGAGGCAGTACATCCAGCCGCCGGTGTCGGAGAAGTAGACGACCCCGTCGGCCACCAGGGCCGAGCTGTAGATGCCGGCGACCGACGCCGCGCCCCGCAGCTTCTCGGTCACGGGCGGGGCACCCGGCGGGGGCTGGATGCCGAACGTCTGGTTCAGCGTCGCCGGCAGCTTGGCGGTCGAGGGGTCGCCGGCCGTCGGCGGCGCGACATACGGGCGGGCGGGGTTGTGGTAGGACCAGAGGGGCTTGCCGTCGCGCCCGAGCTTGTAGAAGGTGGGGAACGTGGCCGTGCCGAAATAGACCTCTCCCGCGACCACGGCCGGCGTGGCGTGGACGACGCCGATCGACTCCTTCGAACCTTCGGCCGGGAACCGCCACGTCTCGACGAGCTTCCCGACGTTCTTCGGCCCGAGCGTCGTCTCGGCCGGGTTGAACCGCCACCCGGCGGTGTCGTGGTTATACGTCGGCCAGTCGGCCTCGGACGCCGTCCCCTGCGACCGGGCGCGTCCGCCCTGGGCGAGCACCGCCATCGTCAGGACGACCAGCGCCACGTTTCGGTCCTTCACCAGAGCACCTCCCCCCGGGCAGGTCCGGGGCTTCGAGCCAAAGGATGCGGGCCCGCGGCCGGGCTCGCGCTAGGGGCGTGGGGCGGGAGACGGGGGGGGCAGGAGCTCGACCTCGATCACTTCCAGCCCCGCACTCACGTTGACGGTGAACACGTAACAATCCTCGACCTCCGAGCCGACCGGCGTGCCCGAGGCCCCCGGCTGGAGGGGTTTCAGCGAGGCCGGGTCGAGGGTGAGGTCGAAACGGCCATCCTCCGTGGCGAACTCCCGCTTGGGCACGATCGTCTCGAACTTGCCGCCGAAGCTCCCCCCGGATCGCTTCATGGTGATCCCGAATCCCAGGTCATGGGACGACCCGAGTCGGCCGCGGATGCGGAACCGCGACCCCGCCTCCAGGCGGACGGGGGGCGAGTCGGCCTGGGCGACCCCGAACGCCGCGACGAAGACGGCGAACGTCCCTTGATTGGGGCGGCTCAAGATGATCGGCATCGCCCGGAGCCGGGCGGGGAGCCCGCCCCCCGGCGCCAGGGGCTTCCCGACGCTGGCCGCCAGCCGACTCGTCCACCGGTCCACGGCCTCCGCCCGCGGCTTCGGCGTGAGGGCCTCGGTCCGGTCGGCCGAGGCGACGACCTGGTGACGAGCCGGCACCTCGGCGACGCTCCCGTCCACCAGCCGCGTCACGCGCACGCGCCCCTCGTCCACGCTGAGGCGGGTCGCCTCGGGCTCCGCCTCGACGTCCAGCTGCGTGCCGAGGACCTCCATCTCCGCCGTCCGGGTGTGAATGAGCATGGGACGTCCACTCGGCTGGCGGGCGACCTTGGCGAACAGGATCCCCTCGCGAAGGTGGAGCTGCTTCTGGTCGTCCTCCGCGAGCGTCAGCATCGTCGGACCCGAGACCGTGACGGCCGAGCCGTCGCGGAATGCCAGCGACATCCACGAGTCGGCGCTGAGCGCCTCCAGGGTACCGCCGCCCAGGACGGTCCCGACCTTGAGGTCTCGCACCAGGCGCCCCCCGTCGCCGATCCACCGGAGCGACCCGTTCAACCCGGTCACCCGGGCGATCTCGGCCTCCCCCCGCGGCCGGAGGACGACCGCCGTCAGCACCGCCGCGGCGGCCGACGCCGCGAAGACCGCCCGCCAGCCCGGTGCCCGACGACTCCCGCGGCCGGTCGGGCGTCCCGCCAGCGCGGCCCGGACCCCGGAGACGAACCCATCGTCGGCCAGCCGGGAGCGGGTCGCCTCCAGGAAGAGTGGGCTCCCCCGGACGGAATCCTCCGAGAGGGCCAGCAGTTCCGCCGCTTCGAGCTGGTCGCGAAGCCCCTCCAGACGGACCGGGTCGTCGCGGACCAGCCCGAGGAGTTCGGACCATTCGTCGGGCGTCAGCTCCTCGTCGAGCAGCCGGCCGATCAGATCTTCGAAGCGCGCGTCGATCACGCCAGCCCCCCTCGGACGTCCGCCCGCATCTCGACGCAACGCTTGATCTGCCGGCGGATCCGGACGAGCATCTGCCGGACGTTGGCCGCCGAGGTCCCGAGCCGTTCGGCCAGCCGCGCCGCCGACTCGCCGTCGCGATACCGGCCGAGCACCACCTGTCGGCTCGTCGGGGCAAGCTCGTCAAGGCATGCGCGGACCGCCTCGACGGCGAGGGGCTCCGACCGTTCGGTCGATTCGGATGTGTGGCCGAGCAAGAGTTCCGTCAGTTGGGTGTGCAGGATGCGCCTCCGCCTCGCGTCCTTGCGGATCTCGTTGCGGACGAGGTTCGACGCGATGGCGCGAATCCATCGGCCGAAGTCCCGGGACTCGTCGAAGGCTTCCCAATCCCTGTAGGCCGAGAGGAACGCCTCCTGGGCGAGGTCGTCGACCCAGTCGGGGTCCACCCCCAGCGATCGCACGAACGCCCGAACCCGGACGTGGTGCTCGACCACCAGGGCCTCGAACGCGTTCCGGTTCCGGTCGTCGGTCTGGTCCATGCAAAGAATGGTCGCCAGCGGGTCCGGATGTGACGGAGGATCTCGCCGCGGGCGTCCCGGACGCTCCAACATACCGATGTGCGTCAGCCGCTATGAAAGGCGCAATGACGCCTCATAGGCTCCGTAAATCACGATTCGCACAGAGACCACGATTTCAAGGGGTACAGCCCCTTTCTCGCCCCCCGCCGCCGAGTTAGCCTGGGACGCGGAAAGCGCAATCGTATTCATTTACCTTGTATATCTATATGATCGCATGGAATTTGCGTCAGGTGAACGCCCCCGGATGGCGTGATGCCATGTCGAGCAAGCGGGCTCGGATCGCATCGCCGACGGCGATCAAGACGCCGTGATGATTCTCGCAGAGGAGCCAGGAGAGGTCTTTCGGCACGATGTAGTACTCGAAGCCGTAGCATTCGCCGATCACGTCGCGGATGTCCCTGATGCTCCCCTCGCAGACCATGAACGAGCGGTCCAGGCAATCCCCGGCGATGAGCCACAACGGGTCCGAATTCGGGGGCGCGACCTCGGTGATGTGGCGATACCCCTGCGACGCCCCCCCGATGTAGCGGACGGCGACGGGCTCGGGCCCGAACCAGGACCACCACCATCCGTCTCGGGGCTCGATCACGAAGCGGGCCTCGACGCCCCGCCACACCGCCGACGCCTCGCTGTCGGGGAGAACCCGGAACCATGACGCAGGCCGGGCTAACCTCTCGACGGCCCCGCGTATCTCGCGTTCCAGATCCTCGCCGATCATGGCGATGCCGATGGACCGAGAACGGGCTTGGCGGGGGCGAGATGGGCGAATGGGACGAGATGGCCTCGCCCTTGGCGGAGCATGTCGCCCGGGGACTGGATGATATCCATGCCTTGCCGCCGGCAGGTCGGCAGGACGCTGGCGAGGACCGCATGCGTCTCCGCCCCGGCCTCGGTCCGGTCGCCCGCCGACAGCTTCCGAGCGATCACCGCCGGGCGGATCTCTCGCTCCGCCAGGTTGTTCGTCGCGTCGACCCCGTCGTGGTCGAGGAACCGCAGTAGGTGCTCGCGCTGCTTGCGCAGCCGCTTGGCCAGCCGGGCGTTGTCCGGGTCGGTGGAGGTTCCCGCCAGCAGCCGATCCAGCTCGGCGTGGATCTTGCCCCGGAGCACGGCATAGCCGTGGTCGCCGATCGTCCCCCGGCGGCGCATCAGGGCCATCGCTTTGCGGAGCAACGCCGCCACCCGGCGGCTGAACCGCACCGCCGCCCGGGTCTTGGATCGCTCGATCTCGCCACAGGTCTTCGGCAGGTGGGCCAGGCACACCTGCTTGGCGAAGGGGAGCGGGTCGTGAATCCGGGCCTTGTCGCCTTCGTTGAAATCGAGGTCCAGGATGTAGTGGGCCATCTCCGGGGGAAGTTGCCCCGGCTTATCGCCGAAGATGCGGGCCAGAATCGTGGTCTCGCTCTCCCTTGCGTGCGCTGCACTCATCATCGGATTTCCTTGACGGCGACCATTTCCGGTTGCAGCGTAACACAAATCGCCCAGACTACCAAAGGCTTCCGGTCAGAGGGAAGCGACCGACTCAATCAACGAATTTCGGAAACGCACTGATAATTGAGCCCGAGAGTTAGTGAATATAAAGGACAGCGGCCAGGCGGGTGGCAGGAATCTAAAGTAGTTGGCTTCGTCCTGGGAAGGTCGCGGGTCGGGACGTTGGTTTCGTCTGGGAAAGGTCGCGGGTCGGGTCATTGGCTTCGTCTGGGAAAGGTCGCGGGTCGGGACGTTGGCTTCGTCTGGGAAAGGTCGCGGGTCGTGACGTTGGCTTCGTCTGGGGAAGGTCGCGGGTCGGGACGTTGGCTTCGTCTGGGAAAGGTCGCGGGTCGGGTCATTGGCTTCGTCTGGGAAAGGTCGCGGGTCGGGTCATTGGCTTCGTCTGGGAAAGGTCGCGGGTCGGGTCATTGGCTTCGTCTGGGAAAGGTCGCGGGTCGTGACGTTGGCTTCGTCTGGGAAAAGTCGCGGGTCGGGTCATTGGCTTCGTCTGGGGAAGGTCGCGGGTCGGGACGTTGGCTTCGTCTGGGGAAGGTCGCGGGTCGGGACGTCGAGCCGTCCGTGGCGATCCTGCCCAGGCGGTTCGAGGCACCGAAGGCCACGATCAAGGTCAAGAACGAGGTCACCGTCTCCGCCCTCCGCCAGAGCCAGCTCGTGACCACCTACGGCCCCGGCGCCATGATCGACCTCCCCTGGTTCGCGGCCGTCGTCGGGGGCCTCGACTTCTGGGACGAGGGCGCGAAGATCTCCGAGCCCCGGCTCGAGGCCAAGGCCGCCCAGGCCCTCGGGGGCGACGCCATGGACCTGGCGGCCCCCCATGTCAGCGACAAGATGCCCGACGCGACGACCACGAGAGGTGTGATCGCCTGGAAGTTCTTAGGTGGTCGATCACGCAGGAGACCCGGCGACAGGCCGAACCCGACGGGCGGACCTACCAGATCCGCATGCTCGTCCCCGAGTCCCACCTGGACGAGAAGACCGGCCAGTATGAGGGGACCGACTTCGACGACAAGGGCAAGCGGCGCAAGCTCGACGTCGTCCCGATCCGGTTCATCCGGGCCTGCAAGAATGAACACATTGGTGATATCGACTTCAAGTGCATGAGGCCGGACTTCCGCCGACCGGCGGGATCGGACCGTCGAGCCCATGGTCATCGGGCCCCCTCCAGCTCGGCCAACGCCAGGTCCCAACGCTCCCACGTCCAGCTTGGATCCTGCCGCCGCACCTGCGGGAACGGGTCGCCCCGATACCCCGCCGCCGCCAACGCCGAACGCACCCGGATTACCAACCGGGCGTCCTCCGAGAGCACGGGGCGAGCCGGCGGGCGGGACGACGACGATGCCAACCGGGGCGGCTCCGGGCCCCGCAGGAACGCCCTGATCCGCGCGTTGGCACGGTCCTCGTCCTCCTGCGTCAGATAACGCCACAACTTCCCGCGAATCAGGTGTACGAACAGTCCCGCCGGGTTCCCCTTGCCGATCGCCAGGGCGTGTTCCGCCGCCCCAAAGAACCGCAGACGATCCGCCTCGCTCCCGCTCACCAAGCCCCGCGCCACCGCCTGGCCCAGCAGGTCCATCAGCCGCTCTGTGTCCTTGAGGTCCCCCACCCGGACGTCGGCCAGCCGCGGCGGGGGCAAGTCGCCCTTGGGCCGACCCGGGCCGGGGACCGCCGGGGACGGCGGGGGGGGCGTCGCCGGCCTTGCGGTCGGCGGGACCCCCGGCGAGGCCGCGGCGGGGCGTACGGGCGGCCTGGAGGCCATCACCGGCGAGGGGGCCGGCTCGCCGGCCATGGCGGCCGGCGGCGACGGGCGCGGGACCGCCGGCCGAGTGGCCGCTGGCGAGGTGCGGGCCATCAGCGGTTCCCTTCCCCCTTCCGACTCTGCGGGCCGAATCCCAGCGGATCCGGCGGGGGCGGGTTCCTGGTGTTGATTCCTCTCCTGAAAGGGCTCCTGGTCGACAGAGGGGGTGGCAATCTCGGGCCGGCCCGCCGGGGTCAGGGGTGGCAATGAGCGACCCTCGGCTGGCGCGGGCCGATCCCAGGTCAGGTCGATCCGGAAGGCCCGGCCCCAGAGGTTCTCGGCGCGCTGGGCGGACGGCTCGGGGTGGATCCAGCCGAGGGCGACGAGTTCGCGGCGGGCCTTCTTGACGCATCGGAGGTCGCCGCCGAAGGCCCTGGCGATCCAGGCGGCCTTGACCCGGCCCCTGCCGTCGAAGCCGCGTCGGCGTCGGGACAGGCAGCGGAGCAGGACGCCCAGGACGGTGGCGATCAGGGCGGGGCGGGCGCCATCGGCGAGGCGGCGGAGGACTCGCCTGGGGATGGCCAGGGCTCCCCGACCGCGGCCGATCGAGTCTTCGAGGGCGGGGTCGGACTCGCCGGGCGGTTCGGGGAAGCCGATGTCGTGTTCGGACCATTGGAGCAGTCCGGCGTGGACCAGGCGGTTGGCCGAGGCCCTGGCCCGCTTCTCGGCGATGCCGAGGAGGCGGGCCAGCTCGGCGAAGGTATAGAGCGGGGCCGGGGCCCCGCCCGCCGAACACCGGCGTGCGAGCATCTCGCGGCAGGCGAGCCAGGCGCGGAAGTCGGCGATGCCCAGGGTGTCCGACCGGCAGGCCCGCCATGCGGCCATGAGGCCGGCCACGGGGACCAGCACGAACCCGCCCGCGATCGACGGCCCGGCGGCCTTCGACTCCCGCATCTTTTCCCCGGCGCAGACCATCCCCCGGCCCTCCCCGATCGGGAGGTATTCGACGGCGCGGGGTCGAATGGTCGGCGTCCGGGCGGGGATGGCCCCGACCCGGGCGCGTACCTTCGACGCCGGGAATCACGGTCGTCTCTTGACTGGGGTTCTGGGGGAGCCTAGATTGGGGAGTAACTTACTGCCCCTTTTATCTAGGCCACGCTCTCTCCGGGTCGCCAAACCCTTCGAGAGGTCCCTTAGCCCGCCAAGGCCGATCGTGACCACCGAGACAAGAAAAACCCTCGCCCTGACGGCGGGGGTTTTTCCGTTGGTGGTCCACTTCGCCGTCGCCTACCTCAAGTCCAGCTCCGGAAACGCGATGATGACGCTTGCCGTCGCCATGGTGGCGTAGGGCAACCGACGGGAACCGGACGGTCCCCGGACAGCCATGATGGCAGCCGCGGTGTCGCCGGGCAAGCGGGGACCGACGCCGGATCGGGGCGGGCGTCGTGATCGCCGGAGGGAAGCCTGGTACGACGGTCAGCCTCGATGGGTCGGGCTGAGACCTCGACGATTCCGCCGAGATCGGGCGGATCTCGCCAGGTCCAACACCGTCGATGACGGCGACGGGGAAGACATCCGGCGCGTGGCTTTCGGGTCCGGGGAGGTCACCGCCGAGGACTCCGCCCGCCTGGTCCGCCCGCCCCGACCCGAGCCCGAGTGCCAGGCCATCGCCCGGGCCGGGTTGGAGTCCCGCGACCTGGCCCCGATGTCCGCCGGGGTGGCCTTCCGGGCGGGGGTCAACGACCTTCGGGGGGACTACCGGGGCTCCAGCCTGCGGCTGCCGGCGTCGGGACTTCCTGACCGTTCCATCAATTTCTGGGGGCGATCCCGGGACCTGGTCCGGGATCGCGGGCCGGGTCGGCATCCTTGGATCGGGCCCCCCCGGCCGCCACCTTCCTGGCGGCCTCCGGCGTGTCGGTCCCACCTCGGCCCGGGTTTGGCCGAGGGGCGAAATCGGGGAGGATGCGGGGGGACGCATCCCCCCTGCCCCGCCCCGCCGTGTCACCCACCGCCCCCGCTTGACGGCCTGCAGACTGGGCCCCCGGCACGGGGAGCCCGCGGCCCGCCAGGCCCTCTCCGGTGCGGTCGAGCTGATCGCCGGGCTGATCGAGCAACGCGGCCGGCGTCGGGACCTCGACTTTCAGCGGGACCGCCCCCACGACGAGGGCCGAGCCGTGCTCGATCGCGTGGTGTGCGGGGGCCAGACCGGGGCCGACCAGGCGGGATGTCGTGCGGCCCGGGCGCCGGGGTTCCCCACGGGAGGGTGGTTGCCCGCCGAGTTCCCGACCGATGACGTTCCCCGTCCCGAGTTCGCCGAGCGGTCCGGGGCCCTGGAGCAGCCGGGGGGAGGCTACCCGGAGCGGACCCGGGCCATCGCCCGCGACTCGGACGCGACGATCTGGTTCGGGGACCCGGGGAGCCCCGGGGGGCGGACGACGCTCCGGGCCTGCGACGGGTCCGGCAAGCCGGTCTACCTGGTGATCGAGGGGTTTACCCTGCCGTCGGATGTGGCCGCCTGGATCGTGGCCGAGGGAGTCCAGGTGCTCAACGTGTCGGGCAACCGGGAGAGCACCGAGCCGGGAATCGGTGAGCGGGCCGAGCGGCTCCTCGTCCCCGTGTTCCGCCAGATGGCCCGGTGAGGGCTTCCCTGCCCTGCCTGTTCGGACTCAAGATGGTTTAGCCGCCAAACGCACCCACCCTGTCGTGTCCGCCGTGGTGGGGGTTTAGCCGCTGAACGGGTCGATTTAGCCGCCAAACGCACCCACCCTGTCGTGTCCGCCGTGGTGGGGGTTTAGCCGCTGAACGGGTCGATTTAGCCGCCAAACGCACCCACCCTGTCGTGTCCGCCGTGGTGGGGGTTTAGCCGCTGA
>JAABUK010011245.1_pt1 | contig 11702 bp, 7 predicted proteins | sample 5559141 | NCBI WGS metagenome assembly JAABUK01 (sample SAMN10711869, study PRJNA513367) | rock metagenome | isolation source: Antarctica rocks | place: Antarctica: Victoria Land, Pudding Butte nord | collected 2016-01-03 | reverse complement strand
GGCTTCATTGAGGGCCAGTCCGATACCGTCCCCGTCCAGGCCAGTGACAAGCCGCGCCTCCTTCACTTCCGCCTTCCCAACGCCACCATTAAAGGGATTCGCTTCGATCCGCTTACCGCCCCGGGTACCGTTGTAATCCACCAAGCCATGGTTCTGCGTTCCGATGGTTCCACTGCCACTTCGTTTCCTCCATCGCGTATTAAGGGAGTTTCCGGCTTTGACCAGGAGGAATTGCTGCCATCGGGCGTCCGGTACCGGGTTCGCTCCGATAGTAACGACCCCCAGTTCAAGTTCATTCTAGAAGCCCCTCTGGTGTTGCAATCCCGCTATCTCGACAATGTTGCCGTTGGCGCAATAGCCCTCGCGAACGGCATTTTGCTCATTGTTGAGTTGCTCATCCTTCTGCTTATCTCTCGCTCGGCGCCAGTTATCGCTTTGGTTCACAATATCCCTCTCCAAGCGGCCTGGGTCCTCGTTCCCCAAGCTCTGTTCTCCTGGGGCTACCTCAACTCAGGTGCCCTGCCGCCCACTCTGGTTGTTCATATGTCGTCTTCTGTCTTTTCACGCGCCCAGGTCTACTACGACATAGGGCAGGGGATTAGTGAAACGGAATCCTCCAGCGTGCCCGTCCGTTCCTCCGCAACGGCGCAGGAGCTTCGCCTTCCCCTGCCATTCGGGCGAATCCAATACTTGCGGTTCGATCCTCTCACATGCCCCGGTACCTTCCTCATCAGCAGCATGGAAGTGTTGCGCTCCGATGGAACCGTCGCGCTGTCGGTTCCCCCGGCCAGTCTTGAAACCGTGGTGGGCTTTGATCGGAGGGACATTCTGCCAACCGGTGTTCAATTCCGGGTGCGGTCCGACAGCTACGATCCGGCTCTGCTAGTGCCCCTCAACTCTGCGCTCGAATTTACTTCTCATGGGCGGCCTCTAGCATCCCTGTTCCGCTTGGCTTTGCTCAACTTCGCCCTGCTCGGCATCGAAGCCCTGATGCTCCTCCTCCCTGCCTCGCGCAATAAAATCAGATCGATCGTACGCTCCTCGGATGAATGGGCCAGAAATACCGCGACGCACCTGAGCAACGCCGAGTTCCTTGTTTTCGACCGGCTCGCCGTTTGGTTCTATGTCGCCTGTCTAGCGCTTTACATCGTGTTCGCCGCGGCGGACTTCAATGGATCGTCCATGGGTGTGTTCTGGAGGAATTACAAAGTGGGCGCACCCGCCACTATTCTGGCCGGCACTCCTCAGCAAATCCGGGCGGACGAATTCAACTACATGACACCCGGAATGCTGAACCAGACATTTCGCGAGCAAAAATTCAACGTCACGAATTCAGTTTTCGGCAATCATAGTACGGCATTGTTGTCAGTTTTGCCGATACAACACGTCACCACGTTGGTGCGCCCACAGTATTGGCCTTTCTTTGTGCTCCCCGCGGATTACTCATTTGCTGCCTGGTGGCAGGCTAAGTGGTTCATCCTGGTGACCGGAGTTTTCACGCTATTGCTTCTAATTACCCAATCGAGCTTCCTTTCCATTGTCGGAACTCTTTGGTTGTTCTTCTCACAGTTCACCCAGTGGTGTTACACATGGCCTTCCATGTTGCCGGAGATGTGCGGCCTGTTCTGCTTCACCATCGTATGTGCCTGTTATCTTCTGGTGGGGACGCGAAAACTCGCCCTCGCGATCGCCGCCGTCTGCTGCGCTGCCTGTGCCGTGAACTTCGCCTTGATGGCTTACGTTCCCCACATGCTTCCCTACGCCTGGATAGGAGTGCTATTCATAGTTGCCTGGTGCATCGCTTTTCGCGGCACCATCATGCGCCCCGAAGCACGCCTGGCTCGCGTAATTTCTGTTCTTACTTGCCTGTTCATAGTTGGCGCGCTCATGCTGATGGTTGTTCACGATGCCCATGATGCAATTCAGGGAATCGCCGCAACAATCTATCCAGGACACCGCTCCCTTGCTGGCGGTGGATTTCCCCCGACCGTATTCGGCACGCATTTCTTTTCGGCATTCGAATCGGAAACGCGCTTCCCACCTGCCTTATCCAACATCTGTGAAGCGTCCGGCTTCCTTTGGTTCGCGCCCGTAACGCTCTTCTTCTGGGCGCAGATTCGCAGTCTTCCCAAACAACGACGCGTGCTACTGGCTGGCTTATGGGCCGCGGCCTTGCTGCTGGGCAGTTGGGCTCTTCTGCCCATTCCCGCCTATTGGGGCAGTTTCCTGTTTCTGGATCGCGTTATGGCACCCAGGCTCCTCCCCGCTCTGGGATTCTTGAATACCGCCATCGTCATCACCGTCTTAAGCTCTCCCGGCCAGTTGAAGCGCTTAGGATTAGACGCCAAGGCCGCCATCATGCTTCCGGCCGTTTTGCTTATTCTTATCCTCACGAATCAGAGTGTCGGCGGTATTTTCTCCACCTGGGAAGTGGTACTTAGCGCACTCTGGACCACCATTCTTGCTGTGCTGCTTTGGGATGGCCGCAAGAGCCTATTTGCTGCCGCGATTCTCATTCCCAGTGTTTTCTTTTTCGGGCTGATCAATCCCGTTCAGCGCGGGATTCAGCCGATCACTTCTTCTACCCTGTTTCAAATCGTGCATTCCGACAAGAGACTGCTGAATGGCAAATGGATGATCTTTCCCGATCTGTTTCCCGCCAGCATCTTCATTGCGGTGGGTTGTGACGTGTTTAATGGATCGAAATATCTTCCGGATATCGATCATTTCCCTTTATACGCCGTGCACGGGCTCGATACTCGCATTCTGAATAATCTGGGCTATGTCGATGTCTTAGAACTTGCCCCCGGCAAACCGCCTACAGTGAAACGCTCTCTCTTCGGAGTCACGCTCGCTATTAGTCCTCTCGATCCACTTGTGAAGGATCTTGGAATACGCTACATGGCATTCCACAAACGCCCCTCGGCTGAAATTCGCGCTCACCTCAAACCCATCGGAAACGGAAACTTCAGCGAGTTTTGGCTCTACGAAGTGCAATGAGATCGTTAATGTTCGATTGTCACTTTGTGCGGTTCCAAATTGGTAATGAGGCCGCTGTGCGATGTGATTCGCACAGTTAATTCGTGCCTTCCTATCGGTAGCGTCTCAGTGCGCAAGTCAAGAACCCAGCCCGCGTAGTTTACCTTTCCGAACGCCGGGTACACTTTCAGGACATCGGGCCGATTGATCTTCAGCGTTGCATCCTGCAGAAATTTGCCGTCCAGGAACAAATCCACCTCCGACACTCCGTCTTCTGCAAGTGCCCAACCGGTCGCAAACGTTGGGTTTCGCACTAAGCCCCCTTCCGGAGGATAATCAAAAGCTCCAAACGGCGGCTGGGCATTCCGGTGTGGTTTGCGCTCGCAACTCAACATCGCCAGAAGCAGCAGCGCAGTGCCAATTTCGCCAGCGGATAAGGAACGCAAGCTGGTAGGCTAACACGCTAGACTGAATGTTCTCCGACGCATGGTGAAACTCCCGGCACTGTTTGAAACCAAGGTGAAAGCGCTTGTTTGCGCGGTCCTTCTGGCATGGATGTTTTTCTATTGGTTTCAAACCGCGATGGATATGAAACACCAATTCACCGGCTATCCGCTAATGGATTACTGGATTGCCGCCATCAAACTGCCAAGTTACGAAAAATTTGACTTTCCCGTGCTCTGGGAACAGCACAACGAACACAGAGTTACTGTTCCCGAATTTACTTTCGCCGTGGATGACCTGCTTTTTGGCGCTCGCGGACTTTTCCCCATCTCATTGAACGCATTGTTTCAGTTACTTACGTTCACCGCTTTCGCCTGGGTAATTTGGGCGGATAAGTTACTGTCCCCTTACCTTCGTCTCGCGGCTATTGCTATGGGCGGCATCGTTCTCGGCTGGCCCGGCATTTCCTACGTCCTCTCTTATCCCTTCCTGCTTGTGTGGACCATCATCCAATTCATGATGTGCGCCGCGCTCCTGCTTCTCATCCGGAAGCACACCGCGCTCCCCGTCCTGTGTGCTGTCATTGCCACATTTTCCGCCGGGCACGGCATGCTCCTCTGGCCCGTACTCTTGCTCTTCGGGTTTATCCTCCAGATTGGGTGGTACCGCCTGGCCGCCCTGTCTGTTACAGGTGCGGCCTCCATCCTTCTTTACTTTCATAACCTGGTGGGAAGTAACGATGTCGCCGCGCGCCGGTTCCTTCATGAACCCACTTGGTTCGCTGGGTTTGTCGTTTCCATGTTGAGCATGCCTTTCGGAGTAGATCGCCGTATTTTCGGACTTTGGGTAGGCACCCTCAGTCTGGTCTGGTTTACCACTATCGCTCTGATTGCGTGGCGCAACCGATTGCTCAGGGAGACTCCCGCGGTTGTTCTGTTCGGTCTTTGCATATTGTCCCTGCTTACAGTAATGCTGTGCGGCGTCGGCCGAACTCTTCCGGGGTTTTGGGATTATCCTACCGCCAAAGTAGCGCGATACTTATCTGTTCCTGTTTGTTACTGGGCATCGCTTCTGATGGCGACGTTCTGGGTGCTGGCACGCTCACGGTGTCAACCGGCTGTGGTCTGGGCGGCAGTCTGCCTTACAGCCAGTGCAATGGCCTATCAGTTTCCACACATCGCTCCCTGGCTAAATCTTCAGTTCGATATGTACTCCCGGCAACAGAGTGCCGTCGTTGCCATGGAATCCGGTGTCACCTGCGACAACATCGTTACCAGTGATCTCTATCCCTATCCGCAAGTCGTTTATCGGTGGGATCCGCTTCTGAAGCAGCGGCGGCTCTCCATCTATGCTGATAGCCGCTTCGCCTGGGTGGGCCAGCCGGTTTCCACGCTCTCGACCGTAAGCTCCGCCACGCCCGCGCAAGGCGGCGTCACCACAATTCTGCCCTTCGCCTGCGCGACGCAGTTGGCCGGCTGGTCAGAAGACACCGCCCGCGATCTTCTGCTTGTGAACGAGCGTGGAATTGTAGCTGGCCTCGCCCGCCGCCTTCCCGCGGGACTTCCGCTGTACCTTCCCAATAATTGGGCCAGATTATCGCCAAGGGAGAATTGGACAGGATTCGTAAATCCAACTGTGCCAAGCTTGACGGTTCAGCCCTATGCTATTTCTCCTGATAGTCGCTCGGTGAGACAAGTCGGCTTACCTGTTCCCCTCAGCGCCGCGTCGGCGGCTTCGATCAAGTAAGTCTTTGGAAGCTAGAATTGTAACGCCCCATGAGACAGGAAGCTCCCTACTTCGAAGGCCGCGACGCCCAACTTCTCTACATCGCCAAGCGCATGAGTGACGCAACTGAAGTGGAAGCGCTGCTTACCCGCGAGAACGTGGATTACGGAGTGGAGGCCGATACTTACACCGGAGGATTCCTATTCCGAACGCAAAGGGTGGGTGCATTTTTCTATGTGCTGCCCGATGCCGTTCCCGGCGCACGCGAACTGCTCAAAGCGAATGGCTGGAAAGCCGCACCCGCCGCCTAGATCTTTACGTCGCGCAATTCCGCTGCCCGCATCTCCGGCACCGTATCCGCCAAAAAAGTACCCGCGCCTGTTTCCACTCCCGCCAGATACTTCAACTTTGTAGCACTCCGTTGAATCGGAAAAAACTCGATATGGAAATGGAAATACGGGTGCTCGCCTCGCACAGGTTCCTGACGCACCACCATCATCAACGGCATGGGCATCTTATATAACGCGTCGTACTTCCGTCGCACTACGTTCATTAAGTGCGCAAGGCCGGTTTTCTCTGCATCGCTTAAATTCGCCAGCTTGCTAACGTGACGCCGTGCATAGATCTGAATCTCGGAAGGGAACCGCGCGGCAAACGGTACAAAAGCCGTAAAATGTTCGTTCTCTTCTACAATGCGCCGGCCATCCGCTTTTTCACCCTCCAGCACGTTGCAGTAAACGCATTCTCCGCGCTCCCCAAAGTACCCCTGGGCCGCGCCAAGCTCCCGCTCGACATACGGCGGAATGAACGGGAACGAATAAATCTGCCCGTGCGGGTGAGGCATGGTGACGCCAATTGCGACGCCAGTATTTTCGAAAATATAGACTAGCGCGATATCCGGATTCGCCCACAATTCAACAGACCGGCTAGTCCATAAATCGATCACCTTGCGCCAGTGCTCAGTGCTCAACTGTGATGGCGGCATGTTATGGTCCGGATGGTAAATCACCACATCGCAAGCTCCGCGCGCGCCGGTCGTCCCAAACAGATCCCCTGCATGCGATTCATCGAAAGGCTCATAATCTGGCGAAAATGCCGGAAAATCATTCGGATACAAATGTACGTCGTAATGGTCCGGCACCTTGCCCGACCCCGGGTCGAACGGGCAATAATCTTTCGGCATCTGCGGCCGGTCCTGCCGGTTTGCCGCCACCGCCACCCACTCCGCCAAAATCGGATGCCACCGCAATTCGCTCATAATTAAAGACTCCGCACGCCCATTGTCATCACGTCATCCACGCGCATCGCTTCCTTCACCACGAAAGGCTCCCCATACCGGCAGCCGATCAAGTTGCCATAGTGACGCGCCACGCCGCTCAGCCGCTCACGAATTTCCGCTTCCTCCGGGAAAAGCGCACCGCCTTCCGCGCTGACGCCGTACTGTGAGGCATAGCAAAGTAGCGCTTCCATCCTGCGTTCGAACTGACCTGAAATATCCACTATGAATGAGGGTTTCACATCTGCATACAAGCTGGCATACAAAAGCTTCTCCGGCCGGTGCGGCTCGGTGTATGGATCGATTTTCTTCAATCCGGCAAGGAAGCATGCTTCGTACGCCATCTCCGTCGCACGATAGTGATCTGGATGCCTGGCTTCCCAATAAGGCAGAATCACTACCCGGGGCCGCAACTCCCGGATGCGCGACGCGATTGTAAAGCGTCCGGCCAAACTGTTTTCGAGGCGCGCATCGGGCATATATAAATTCTCGCGATGCGCGACCAGCATGCGTGCGGCGGCTTCCTGGCTTTCTTTCACGCGCAGTTCTGGAGTTCCCCGCGTACCCATGTCGCCGGCGGTCAGATCGATGATTGCGGTCCGATAACCTGCCTCTGCAGCGCGAATCAGAGTGCCGCCGCAAGTCTGCTCCACATCGTCCGGATGAGCTGCCAGAGCCAGCAGGTCCACAGTGGTCCGCACTTACCACCTCACCTGGCGGCGCGCAACGGACGCCTTGTTCGTTCCCATGATTGTGACCAGCAGGATACCGGCAATAAATCCGCCTATATGCGCCCACCATGCAGTGCCCCCATCTGTCAGCGGCGTATACTCGACAGACCCAACGCCGTTGAAGACTTGAGTTAGAAACCAGTACGGAAGGAAGAAGAGCGCCGGCACTTCCACGCGTGTGATGAATACAAATAGAAACACGAGCGTGAGAATCCGTGCGCGCGGGAACCTGATCAGATAGGCACCCATCACGCCGGCAATCGCGCCGCTTGCTCCTACGGTGGGTACGTGGGAACCCGCATGGAAGAACACCTGCATTAATCCCGCCGCCACCCCGCACGCCAAATAGAACAACAGAAATTTAACGCTGCCCATGGCATCTTCCAAGCTTCGCCCGAACGCCCAAAGAAAAATCATATTGCCGATAATATGAAGCCAGCCGCCATGCAAAAACTGCGAAGTTACCAGCGGAAGTAGCGACAACTTATCGGAGAACAAAGCATAGTGCGAGATGAAAAAATTCCGGCCGTAGGGGTCCAACTGCATTTCGTGAAGGAACACCATCACGTTTAATGCGATCAAAAGCAGAACAGCAAAGGGACGCGAATATCGTGGCTGATCGTCGTGAAGAGGAAACATTTAATGCTTCACGAACTCGGGATGGATACGCCGTTCCGCTCTCGCCATTAAGCTTCGTGCGTCCGCCACGCCGCGAATTGCGCCGCGAGCGCCGATTGCGGTGCAGTTCAAAGCCGCCATGGCATTAGCAAAATCAAGGGCCTCACCGGTGGGCATTTCCTGCAACACAGCATAGCAAAATGCTCCATGGAACACGTCTCCCGCGCCGGTCGTATCGACGCAATTCACCACAAATGCGGGCGAGTAATGAAAAGTGCCGTCTACCAACGCCAGAGCACCGTGCGCGCCCAACGTCATAGCCGCGCAGTGCATCCCAAACTCTTTTTGTAAAGCGGTTAGCGCTCGTTTGGGATCTTCAATCTTCGTCCAGCGGCCCGGGAATTCTGAACTTGCGATCAGGTAGTCAACATTCTTGAGCACTTCTTCGAAGCCCGGATAAATTGTGTCCACATCCACCGTTACGGGAATCCCGTGTGCTCGCGCGACCTGAGCTGCATGCGCTACAGCCGGCGTATCGTGACCGTCGATATGCAGCATGCGCGCGCGCCGAATTTCTTTATCAGGCACATCTTCGGGTTGGAGCGCCAGGCAATCCGGACGTTGCCAGAATACGGTGCGCTCGCCGGTAGATTGGTCAATGATGATGTACGCCGATTGGTTCGCACAATTCGCGCGCACGTGCACGTGATCGAGATTTACGCCAGACCCGCGAAGGCTGTCCATCTGTACGCGTCCGCGCTCGTCATCGCCTACCGTGCCGACGTACTTCGTCTTCAATCCCAATTTTGCGCAAGTGACCATGGCGCTTGCGACCTGCCCGCCGGGACTCAGAATCTCTTCATGGAAAGGGACCTTCCCTCCATAGGCGGGGAAGTGCGAAATAATCAGCAGCGTATCGGTCGCGTTGAGCCCGATGCCCAGAACGTCGTAAACAGGTTCCAAGAATCCAGTGTTCCACAACTGGCTTGAGCACACTGCTTCACCAACTTTTTGATAAAAAGTGATATGCTGACGCCCGTTCGTGATTGGAGGTATTCATGTCAATTAACAGGCTCTTACTGGTCGCAAATTCATTTTTGGCCGCTGCATGTATTTTCGCAATGCCGAACAGAGCCATCGCACAATCTAATTTCGGTTCCATCTCCGGAGCCGTCACCGATACTTCCGGCGCTGCCGTGCCCGGTTGTGTAGTGACAGCCACGAATCCGCAAACAGGTCTGACACGATCAGTCAATTCGCAGGAGAGCGGCATCTACGTTTTGGCTGAGCTCCCGGAAGGAACGTATAACATCCGCGCGGGCAAAGAAGGCTTCCGGCAAATTGAGCAATCGGGGGTGATTTTGGATGCTGCCTCCAGGCGAACGGTCAACTTTAAACTTGAACTGGGAACGCTTTCGGAATCTGTATCGGTCTCGGCCGCTACGGAACAGGTTCAAACCGAATCGGGCGATGTCAGCCGGGTAATCTCTAGCCGCCAGCTTAGCCAGATCGCGCTGAATGGCGGGAACTATTCTCAACTGCTCCGGCTGATTCCCGGTGCAGTCGCCACTACTCTCGATCCGTTCGGGCTCGCCCTCTCCACCACGGGACAGCGCATCAACGGAATCCGCAGCGATTCCATACTATTCAGCGTGGATGGGGCTGAAAACATGGATAATGGCGGAAATTCCAATGCGGCCATCAACCCGAGCGCGGATTCCATCGCCGAAGTGAAAATTCTCACCTCCAGCTACAGCGCCGAATTCGGAGGCCGGTCCGGCGCGCTCATCAACGTCATAACAAAGAGCGGGACTCAGCAGTTCCATGGCAGCGCTTTCGAATTTCTACGCAACGATCAGTTCGATGCGCGTACGTTTTTCGCACGCAAAGTGGATCCGCTCCGCTTCAATGATTTCGGCTACACACTGGGCGGCCCTGCGTTTATTCCCGGAAAGTGGAACAAAGAAAAAGACAAGCTGTTTTTCTTCGTTAGTCAGGAGTGGAAGTACACCCACACAGGCGCAACCAGACTGAATGTGGTGCCCACCCTGGAAGAACGCAATGGAGACTTCCGCAATTCCTCGCTGGCTGCTCCTGTCGACCCCGTAACCAATCAGCCGTTCGTCAATCGGATTGTGCCAAGTTCGCGTTTCTCTCATGATGGTCCGCGTCTGCTTCAACCACTTCCGCTTCCTAACTTTGCCGGCTCAGGCGGAAATTATGCCGCGACAGGACGTAGTCAGGTGGACCCGCGCGAGCTCTTGTTGCGCTTCGATTACGTGCTCTCTCCGAAGACTCAGCTCAGCTACCGCTGGGTGCATGATGAGTGGGATATTCAAGACGGCTTTCAGGGGAGCTCACTCGGAATCGTGCCCGGCGGGCGTCCGCGGCCGGCTTATGTCACATCACTGAACATCTCGCACGTGTTCTCGCCGACTACGATCAACTTTTTCAGCTTCAGCCTGAGCCACGACATTATCGTTGGGGATCCTCACAATGAAGTCTTGAAACGCAGCACTCTGGGCCTGACTTTTCCGGAAATTTTTCCAGCAAACCGGTTCGGGGTCGGTCCCGACCTGAGCATTTCCGGATTCAGCGGATACAATGCCGGCGACCGAATCAAGAAGAACAACAGTATCTTCCAATGGCGTGATGACTTTAGCAAAGTCATCGGTACGCATTCCCTGAAAACGGGAGTGCAAGTAACCCGCAGCCGCACCGATGAGAACATCCGCTTCAGCGATGAGGGAGCCGTCACGTTTTCCACGTCGGCGAAGAACACAACTAAGAACGTAATTGCAGACGTTCTGTTGGGCAACTTTCAGAACTACACGGAATCGATCGCTGACGCCGATTATTGGGGGCGCTTCAATCAGGTGGATGTGTACTTTCAGGACAGCTGGAAAGTGAGCCGCCGCTTGACGGTGGAAATGGGGCTTCGCTATAACTTCATTCCTCCTTTCACGAACGCTCTTGGCAATACTTCGAGTTTTGACCCGGCCAGGTTCAGCCTTGCCAGAGCGCCACAGATTAACCCCGGCGATGGTTCCATTGTTCCTGGAACAGGCGACCCGTATAACGGCCTGGTTTTATTCGGATCCGGCTTTCCGGAAAAGGCAAAAGGCCGTGTTCCCGCGGCGGGAGATGCTAGCCTGCAGCGATTATTTGTAGGGCTCCCGCGCGGTGGCTTTGCGACCAACTATGGAAATGTGGGACCACGTTTCAGCTTTGCCTACGATCCCTATGGGCACGGCAAAACATCGATACGAGGCGGCATGGGGATTTTTTATGACCGTATGCCTACGAATGTTCTGATCAATCCGAGCGGCAACCCGCCGTTTAATACGAACGCCAGTATTTTCGACGGCAACATCGACAACCCAACGGGAGGCTCGGCTCGCGCTTTCCCCTCGACATTATCGATGCTTCCGCAGCGCATTCCAGACTCCAGCGTCATCTCCTATAACTTCGGAGTGCAGCAACAGTTTACGAACAATTTCATACTAGACGCAGGTTATGTGTGCAATTTAGGCCGCCATCTGAATCGAACCATCAATATCAATCAATTGCGGGCGGGCACGCGTTTGAATGCGCCGAACAGCGGCATCAATCAGAATGCTCTTCGGCCTTACCCGGGATACGGTTCCATCAACAAGCGGGATCAAAGTGACAATTCCAGTTACAACAGCCTGCAGGTTTCAGCAAGCCGCCGTATGCAAAGCGGCTTATCAATGACCGCCAACTATACGTTCTCGAAAACGATCGATAGTTCATCAGGCACCCCGCAGGATTCTTATGACGCACGTCCCGATCATGGTTTATCTTCTATTCACCGTGCGCATCTCTTGAATGTGAATTACATTTATGAGCTTCCCTTCTTTCGCAAACACCCGAATGCGTTATTGCGTACCGCGTTGGGGGGGTGGGAG
>JAABUK010011244.1_pt1 | contig 11703 bp, 9 predicted proteins | sample 5559141 | NCBI WGS metagenome assembly JAABUK01 (sample SAMN10711869, study PRJNA513367) | rock metagenome | isolation source: Antarctica rocks | place: Antarctica: Victoria Land, Pudding Butte nord | collected 2016-01-03 | reverse complement strand
GGTATCCAATCGACTCCCCATCACCATTAAGCGATCAGACCAGGCTTACTGTGACTTTTCCATGTCTTCAGGAGGCGTGGTCGCTGGACTGGCAGGTCTTGCCAAGACGATGTGGTACGGCTGGCCGGGTGCCCAGGTACCCAACGACCAAGTCGCCTACCTGAAAGAGCGCCTACTCAACGAGCATGGTGCCGTTCCAATCTTCATGGACGATGAGCTGTCCGATCGCCACTATAATCGCTTCTCGAACGGCATCCTCTGGCCTGTGCTCCACTATCACCTAGGCCACTTCACCCTTTTTGATGAGCCCGCGTGGGATGGTTATAATGAAGCTAACCGTCTGTTTGCTCGAGAGATCGCCAAAGACGTTCAAGACAACGACCTGATCTGGATACACGACTACCATCTCATGCTCCTCCCTGCCATGCTTCGCGAAGAATTGAATAAAGGATACCCTTGCCGACGCAAGAATATCACAATCGGCTTCTTCCTCCACACACCGTTCCCGTCACCTGAGATCTACCGAGTTCTCCCCGTCTGCGACAAGATCCTTCATGGAGTGCTGCATTGCGACCTAATCGGTTTCCATACCTACGACTATATGCGACACTTCCTTTCCTCTTGCGCGTCCGTGCTAGGCTTATCTACTACGCCAAATAGCGTCGAGTTCCAAGGCAAGCTCGTTACTGTCGGCGTCTTTCCAATTGGTACCGATCCTGATAAGTTCTCTCAGGGTAAAAAAAAGAAGAATGTTATTAAGCGTATGGAGACACTGAGGAAGAAGTTTAAGGATGTCAAGATCATCGTCGGCATTGATAGGCTCGATTATATCAAGGGTATACCTCAAAAGCTATATGCATTAGAGGCCTTTCTTACCGGCCATCCTGAGTGGGTCGGCAAGGTCGTGCTCGTTCAGGTCGCAGTCCCTTCGAGACAAGACCTCAAAGAGTACCGCGATCTACATGCTGTGGTTAGTGAACTCGTCGGCAGAATCAACAGCGAATTTGGTACTGTTGACTTTATGCCTATCCACTTCATACACAAGTCGGTTAGCTTCGACGAGCTTGCTGCTCTCTACTCAATGTCAGACGTGTGTCTGGTAAGCTCGACGAGAGACGGCATGAATCTAGTTTCGTACGAGTACATTGCTTGCCAACAGGAGCGCCACGGTGTACTCATACTTTCGGAGTTCACTGGCGCCGCTCAGTTTCTGAAAGATGGGGCGCTGATCGTCAATCCGTGGAACACCGAGGAGCTGGCTGACTCGATCCACACCGCCGTCACTATGGATAATGAGCAACGCTTGATCAACTATCGGAAGCTTGCCGAATACGTTAACAAGCGTACCACGGCCTGCTGGGGCACAAGCTTCGTGGCAGAGCTCAGGCGCGCGGCATGTTCGAGAGCAGCCGAGAAGGAGTGGAGGATGTATCGCGTCGGCGAAGCATCGCCAACTCAGCCAACAACTCAAGATGACCTTCAGTTGGGTTGTCGAAGATTCAGCGAGGCTATAAACGGACTTTGATCTCACCCGAGATTCTCAAAGACCCTTCGTGGTTGATGTAATGTCTACTGAATCTCTCGAACCAACACGAATACAGGGTACTTCAGCAGCCGACCTAGAAGCTCTTTCTCTCTATAGAGAGTTTGACTTGTTGGACTAGGTATACCAAGTTGCTAGTATATCGATAGATCATAGAACACAGCAGCAGAGGTGCCGACTCTCTCTCGTACCACTCGCTTGACCCCTCATGTAGCTCAGTCGACTGGGAGATGGTGAGGAGAGTCGGAGTTCTGTCAGCGTTGCCTGCTGGAGTAGCGCCAGAATGATCAACAGAAGGCTAACTTAATTTCCAGCTGTATTACGCAATGCAACCCGCGCATTACTCACGCCGTGGCATGCGTTGGGTCCAGGACGTCAGCCATTGACATACACCCACACCCATGGCGCATCACCGCGCCAGACATGGCCCAGATGGTCCGCCTTTGGTCTACTTTGCAGCGCCGTGGATAGATTTGAGCTTTGCGTAGATATGGGTCGATCGATCCGCGCGGTGTCTCCTTTGCCCCCCTCTCCACGGCGCGTGCGGCAGAGGCATACCCGGCGTCTGCAGTGAAAGGGGGCGGCGTGCTGGTGTCGCTCGGGTCGGGTTCTGTCGCAGGTGGCGCGTCGTCGCTGGTCGCGCCCGTGTGGCTGCTGTCGATGGTCGCAGCCTGGCCACTATTGATTTCCGTCGCGCTCATCACTACGCTGGGGTCAATCAAGACGCGGCCTCGGTCTGCCAGGGTTTGCTCGGAGGGCGAGTCTTGAGGCCTGCGCGAAAGAGCGTCACCTCGCAGGTTGGAGCTGCCCGGCCAATACGAAATGCGGAAATCAGACTCGTCGAAGGTCTCTGCCCATCGCGCTTGTCTGGCGTTCAAGCGCTGCTTGGTCATGAAGTACTCCAAGTTCTTGTGGTCTGTGAGTACAAGGATTGGAGTGGAAGGGTCTGACGCTGTCAGCTCCGGGCGGTATTCCTCGAAAGCCCGCACAATGGCCAGCAGTTCCTGGTCGGGGATGTCGTAATTCCTCTCAGCGGGAGTCATTTTCTTGGAGAAATATCCAAATGGCTTCCACACCTTCTTGCCGTTGACATCGTAGAGCTGCGAAGCGACTGCTGCAATCACATCTGCAGAAGCATCAGTCTCCAGCATCGCTGGTCTTCCGGGCTCAACCAGGGCGAGGATAGGGTCCGTGGTGAAGGCTGTCTTGAGCTCCTCCAAGGCCCGCTGTTGCTCCGGACCCCATTTGAATACAGGAGGGTTGGTGCCGTTCTTGCGGGTCAAATCTGTCAGATGGCCGGCTTGCTTTGAAAACCGGAGGATGAATTGGCGATAGAAATTGGCAAACCCAAACGAACGCTTGTACGTCTTTAATAGGTGTTGGGGTCTCCCATTCTGTGACCGCTTTGATCTTCTCCGGGTCCATACGGATGCCAGAAGTAGATATGATCAGTCCAAGGTACTTGGTCTCCGTAACGTGGAACTAGCACTTGCCAATGTCAACCTGCAGGCCAGCAGCTCTCAACTTGGAGAGAACACGGCACACATGTTCGACATGTTCTTCCAGAGAGTCGCTGAATATCAGCACGTCATCGAGGTAAGCTGACGCGCAGTCGTCGAGTTCACCATGCATTCGAACTGACCGTAGCGTGTGTTGAATGCAGTCAATCACTCATACCCTTTAGCGACGCGGATGCGATTGAAGGCAGCAATGATGTCTAGCTTAGTGAACCACTTATTTGTCGACACGCTAGCCAGTGTGTCCCGCACGAGCGGAATAGGGTATCTGTTCTTGATGGTTAGGGCGTTGAGGGCTCTGTAATCGACGCAGACGCGCAGTCCGCCCCCAGGCTGCCTGACCACTATCATTGGGGCAGCAGCTGGTGACGTACTTTTGCGTATAAAGCCCTGGGCAAGCTGGTCATCAATCCACTTCTTAGTTGCTTCGTTCTTCAAGGCAGACATTGGATACGGATTCTTGTGGGGTGGTTCGACGCCTTCCTTCAGTTCGATCTCCAGATCGCAGCCTGGTCGTGGGGGTGACAGCTCCTTGGCTGCGTTCCTGCTAATGCAGTCGGCGAGATCGTGGTACTCGACAGGTAGCTTGTCAAGGTTGTTTTGTCGAGCGCTCGCTGCCATGAACTTCTCAAAGTCTTCAGCGGAGGTGGCGCAGGCCGAAAGAGGCGGCCCCGGTCGGTCTCCGTGTACCTCTTGGATCCAAAGTGAGAACACCTGTGCGTCAGGTCGATGTGCAAGCGCGCATATCGCGTTTGCGGGGACTTCGCACAAGTCGATCTCCTCGCCGTGTGGAGAGCCGGAGAGTCGTCGTTCTCTCCTCTTAAAGGTGCGCTCTTGCGAAGTGGCGACGGCTGGTCTGGCTGATGAGCACCGCGTCCTGCAGTGTTGAGAATTCAAGATAATAGAGCCTTCCTTCCAGCGAGTTTCGGGCTCATGGACGGCCAGCCACGGTCGGCCCAAGACTAGGTCATAGTGGACATCCGTGACGAAAGCGAGCAAATGCTCGACATGTTGGTCTGCAGTGTCTCCAATCATCACGCTGACCAGTGTGGCGTGAGTGACTCTCATGTTGGTTGTTCCTCCGTCATCGAATGTCATGAGTTTGCTGGTAGCGAGTGGAATCAAATCAAGGTATTGTTGGTGCGCAAAACGAGTACTAATGAACTGAGAAGTGGAAGCGCTGTCTATGAGTGTAGAAGCCTTATTTCCATTGACTAGGGCTTGGATAACTACATGATGCATGACCGCTGGTTCTCCATTAGCCAGCTCAGTGTTTCCAGAGGCCGCTAGTGCAGAGCAGTTCAGTGTTGTGTACTCGTTTGTGACTGGGCCACGGTCTGTTGCGCTCCGACAGTGGCCTTCGCTTTTCCCGTCTCCTCGGTGGTCGTCGCGCTGGGCGCAGGGGTGAACGCTGTCGCAGATGCGTTGAGCTGAGCGTAGCTGAATTTGCCCAGTGGACAGCGATCCTTCTCAAACTGAGCGTGTCCAACCTCACGACAGCGATCGCACCGGCCTTCCTTCTTGAAGCGCTCGCGGTCCTCTATTGTGAGGGGCTTCAGGTTCTTGTACTTCGCCGGGATCTCTGCAGTGGCCAGCGGCGGGCGATTAGTGTCGCGCTTGTTGTGTGCAGCACGCGTAGAGGGGCCGTCGCGGGCTCGGTCAGTCCGGGCGGTGTCGGCCTTAGGCTTCTTCATGTCGAGCGTCTTGAAGTTGTCTTCAAGATTGCGACAGCGACGCACCAGCTCTGCCATGCTTGGATACTCGATGCCATCATTGACTTTGGAGCCGTAGCGACCATTGAGCTTCTGCTTCAGCTCATACATCTCATCGTCTTTATCCAGGTTGAGTAAGGCAGCAGCTTCTTGGAATTTGATATGGAAGTCAGAGAATGAGTCACCTCCTTGCTCGAGGTTGTGGAGAGCAGCGCGGGCCTTGCTCCTAGTGTTGAGGTCTCCGTAACGGTCCTTCAAATGGTTGACCATGGCGTCTACAGATGGATACGGGTTGCTGCAAGGCCTGCCATGTGTGGAGGTAACGCGACGAGCACACAGCCCCCAGGCTGGTCCATCCAGGTCACTAAGAATATACTCCAAAGCGTCGTTCTGTGTTCTGAAGGTGGTGTTCTTGAGCTTCAATTCCAAACCGAAGAGCCACGGGTAGAACTCGCTGGGGTCCTTGCCGTCAAACTTGCAGGGGGCGGGGATGCTGCGCTCCGTGTCAATCGCTCTCTTTGAAGCGGAGTGGATGTAGACCGAGCCGGAAGTCGTCTCGGAGCAGATTCATCTAGGGCTTTCTTAGCTTGCTTGACCAGCTCCTTCTAATCCTTAGCCTCCTTGCGATAGCGGGCAGCGCCTTCCTTAACGTGAGAGAGCTGGTTGGTCAGCCTGTTCCATTCTTCAGTTGTGTGCTGAGAGCTCGCCTGCTCGGCTCGAGCCAGGTCTTCTCTCAGCTGGGTGAGCTCGATGGCTACCTGCTCATACTTCTTCTTGTGGTTCTTGTCCGCTTTCTGGGTCTTCTTGGAGGAGGAAGCGGCGCCTGCTGTGACGTAGAAGTGTGACTGCCTAATTGAGAGTGTATTGTAGCCTGCTATGTTCTAGTTCTAATTATAAGAGGAGGAGTATCACATGGAAAGGAGGTTCAGCCGCGGCTGAATTAATGCCTGAGGCCCCAATTCCTTAACACCTGCCGATCTATAGAATAGCTTAAATCTCTAAATTATAATATTTAGCTACTTTAAAATTAGTTTACTTAGTTTCCTATACTTATCTTACTCTAATAGAGTAGGAAAAGTTTTATCTAGCTAAAGTACTAATCTCTTTTTACTTATTTCTTTTTACTTAGTAGTAGTAGTATTAGTAGTAATGTAGAGGTATTAGATTCTACTATTTATATAGTATTGACTTATTATAGGTAGTAGATAGTAAGTAAAGAGTAAAGAGTAAAGAGTAAAAGGTAATAGGTAACGTTAATAGTAGTTTTAGTATGATTATAAAGGCGCTAGCGTAAAGTGAGGTTAGAAGACACGTGTAGCAGCGTTAACGGCTTCGCCGCATTTTGCCTAGTCGAGACCTCCCGGGCCACCTATTTTATGTATTATCCGAAGGTAATCTTCTCGGCGCTCGTACCGCGAATAAACGACCTCAGCATAAAGGTCGCAGCTCACCCGCGGGGCATCCATCCTTTGCCCGTACTCTCATCTACCACTGGACTTCGCTCGTCATGCTCTCTTCCGACCGCACCCAGTATGCTCTGGCACTCTGGCTGACGCCCGTCGTCCTCTATGTCTTGTACGCATGGCTCAAAGTCATCACCGGCGCCTTCTTTGGCCCTTTGAGCAAAATTCCCGGCCCCAAGCTCTGGGCCATCTCGCGCCTTCCTCGTATGTACATGGAATGGCAGGGTGAGGAAGCGGCTGGAGTCGCCGCGTTGCACAAGAAGTACGGCCCGGTCGTGCGGCTGGCGCCCAACGAAGTGTCGTTTGCTGGTGGTGCTCAGGCTTGGGTAAGGCTCCGCGGAAAAACGTGCCCGTAGCTATTCCCCAGCCGCGCTGACGTAACTGACTCCCTTGTCATGCCCAACAGAAAGACATTTATGGCTACCGAAAGAACGTGGGCCAAGAGCAACATCCATATCGTTCGCCAGCGTCGTATTGGACTCCGGCCAACGGAGCCCCGAGCATGATTCAGGCCATCCGCGACGAAGACCACCAGCGACTGCGCAAGAGTCTGGCCGTCTCGTTCAGTGAGAACTCCATGAAGCAGATGGAACCACGCGTCAAGGGCTGGGCTCGGCTTCTGCAGACCAAGTTGGCTGAGCGCGGTGATGCTGCGGTGGATATGGTCGAGTTGTTTAGATGTGCAGTAAGTCCAACCATGTATTCCGTCTATCGCGATTTCTAATCTGCAGGTTATCGGAGGAGAGTTGAGAGCTGAACGCTGAATGGCACATTTGGTTCTGATTGACTAACGAGGCCGTAGACTTTCGATGCCATGGGTGACCTCGCGCTAGGGTAAGGCCAAGCTTCTAGTGATTCGTTTGCCGACGCTAAAGTCTTCTCCTTCGATAGGGACGACCTGCAAATGCTGAGAAATGGCCGTCTCTCCGACTACGTCCATGCGGCTTTTAGTGGCATTCGAACCATCATCCGCCTTCGGGTCCTCTCCACGTACAATTCCTTCACCCGCTGGCTCGTTCAAGACTGTTTCTTCCAAAGCGCATTCGTCCGGAAGGCCGCCATGGAGAATCTCCGCTACTCCGCGGACCGTGTGGATCGTCGCCTGCAAGAACCAGTCCGAGACCCTCCCGATCTCTGGACAAAACCCCTGACTGGTATCGACGGCAAGATGTCCCTGGACGAATATCACTCCACCGCACAGCTTCTCATGACTGCGGGCACCGACACTTCGGCGATAGGCTTGTCCGGCACACTATATTATCTTCTTGCCAACCCCGACTGCCTCGCCAAGGTCACCGACGAGGTTCGCTCCGCCTTCTCATCTATGGACGACGTAACCTACGAAACCCTCGCCCAACAGAAGTACTTGGACGCCGCGCTGCAAGAAGGCCTGAGACTCTACCCACCGGTGCCTACCGGCGCACCTCGCGTCACTCCGATGCCTGGATGGTCCATCTGCGGCTACTGGGTCCCAGGCGGCGTGAACGTCCACGCGCCCCACTATGCCACGTCTCGCCTTCCCGCCCACTTCACCGCTCCCGAATCTTTCCACCCAGAGCGCTGGCTGGGCGACGAGAAATTCCAAAACGACCGGCGTGATGCCGTCCAGCCGTTCAGCCACGGCCCTCAGAACTGCTTGGGTCAGGTACGACTCGCCCACGAACACGTTCACGCGAACCAAAAAGTCGTCTCGCCGATGCTGACTGCGAACTAGGCTTTTGCCATGAACGAGATGCGTCTCTTCATGGCCGCCGTGTTGCTCCAATTCGATCTACAGTTGTGCGAGGATCCCCAAGCCTGGTTGGATCAACGAGTGTTCTCCATGTGGGAGACGAAGCCGTTGATGTGTGTGGCGACCAAGACGAGCTGAAGTCGATCCCGCTCGTTCCATGATCCTTGGAAGGTGGGAGTATAGACGGTGTTTCAACTTTCAACTCTCATTCCTCGTCAAGGCGACTGCGCGAGACACTTCTGATCATGTAACATGAAAGAACCCGGCGTCCAGCAAACAGGCACATAACGCCATGGAGTGGAATGGTCGATGCTAGCACGTAGATGAGTAGATATTATCTGCCGTGCCTAGGTGCCCAGAAATCTAGAAGCCTGGAAGCCCCCAGACTAGCTAGCAGCCGATTCCTGAAAAAGGGGGGGACCTCCAAATGTCACATAATCGCCCTAGCCTTCAGCTGAGCCGCGATCACACGCGAGAATCCTTATTGCAACCGAGCGACTCCATGCAACCGTCAGCTCCCCCCGGCGTATACAAAACGGTGCGAGGTGGTAAGCGAGGTGGCTCCGGGGGGGGCGTGCATTGAGCGAAGCCGTGAACCCCGGCCTTTTTCTTGCTGTAGGTCTATCTGTGGATGGGAAACACCGGGTTTTACGCCGACGGTCGCCAGATGGGTAAATGAAGGCGCTAGATGAGTGCAACAAGTAAGCAACAGGGTCGCGACCGCGCCTGTTCTTCCCTCGGGGTTCTGCGTCCCGGAAGCACAGAACCCGGGGGCGTGGAGAAGGGTCTCTTGTATATTGATGTAACCTACCCGCAACAGCGCCGGGACGGGTGTCCACAATGCGTCGTCCAATCGAAGTATGTAACCGCTCGACTAGGAAGGAGGTTCTATATACAACAGTCTACGGTAGGGTAATAACCGTACAAGAAGGGTACTTGATACTCTATATATACTTCTATTCTTTAGTTTCTATTCTTAATTTCTAGTGCTCTACTTTATATATTAAGTATATTTATTATTTCACTATAATCTATATAAAAAGAGCTCTTATAACTTATATTATAAGTAAGTAAAGCTTACTAGTACTCTTACTAAGAGAAAATTACTTATATTATTACTAGGTACCTTATGAAAGGCTAGATTAGAAGGCCGTTCTTTCCGCTAGTCTCTGCTAAAAGTAGGTCGTTAGCCGTTAGCGGACCCTTATATCTACAACTGTCTCTCCCGTCGGAAATTCTATTAGGCAAACCTTTCTGTCGCACCTGTTAACGCATCCCCCAACTTTTGTCCACCTTGAGCCATGTCCCGCGACGGCGAGCCCGACCTGCTCTACCGCGAGCCCTATCCCCTTAACCGCGACCTGCTCGCCTCCGCCCGCCTGCACCTCCAGCACGCCGTCTTCGTCAACGGTCTGGGCTACCTGCTGCACCCGGCCGTCCCTGTCGGGCCCGCCTCGCACGTGGCTGACATCGCCACCGGCACCGGCATCTTCGCCCTCGCCCTCGCCGCGGCCCATCCCGAAGCCCGCGTCGAAGCCTCCGACATCTCCCTCGCCCAGGTCCCCGCCCAGCACTGGTGGCCCGCCAATGCGACCTTTGCCGTCCTCGACGTCTTCCAGGACCCCTTGCCGGCCTCCCTGCTCGCGCGCTACGACGTCCTCTGCCTCCGCCACTTCGTCTCCCTGCAGCCCGGCGATCCGCGCCCGCTCATCGCCCGCTTGCTGGCCATGCTGCGGCCCGGGGGCTATCTGCACTGGCAGGAATGGGACCTGACCACCGCCGCCGTCTTCGCCCCAGACGGCACCTCCACCCCTAAGATGCAGGCGCTGATCGATTACATCAAGCATCCCGCCCGACACGCCGCCCAGGCCACCTGGGTTGGCGACTTGCATCAGAGGGTCGCCGCCGGCGAGGTGCCTGGCGTGGAGCTGGTCGCGTACGACCGCGTCCGCGCCGCTAAGCCCGCCGTCGTCGCTATGCAGCAGGAACTCATGGCGCTGGGCACCAAGGAGGTAGTCGCCAGTCTGCGGGCCCGCGAGGGCGAGGCGAGCGTCGAGGCCGCTAAGTTCGAGAAGATCGCGCACGACGCCGTCGACGAGTGTCTGAGCTTGGGGAGGGGCCCCGTGATCGATCAGGAGATGGTGACGTGGGTGCTGAGGAAGAAGTGATGTACATGCAAGAGATAGAATGTCTTTTCTTCAACTTCTTCTCGTGGCACGCACGGGACTTGTAGCACACGTGTGAGGGTCACGTGTTGAATGCATTTCAAAGACGTCGTCTAGGTTTATATTGTCTCTGCTCGTGACTCGGGACTTATTTTAGTTGTCTCCTGCCATCGGCAACTCGACCGCTTTACTCGCCGATGCCACCTTCCTGCACAGCTGAGCAAGACTCAACGAGCCCATGATTTCCAACACAGGCACATCCGCCTTGACCTTTCTCGCCATGAACGTCCTCAGTTCTAGCGCAACAAGCGAGTCAACGCCATTGGCACTGATGGTCCGCGCCGGATCCACATCCTCGACCGCAATTGAGAGCAAGGAAGACAACTTATCAATGACCGATTCCGTCACAATCTGAGCCGCCTCATCCAGAGTCCGAGCCGCTCGAAGCCGCGCTTCAACGTCAGGTCCATCGCCCCCGGTCGTCCCTGCGCCGTCTTGCTGCGTATTGAGCCGCCGCAGCTGCGTGAAGAGAGGGAAGTTCATGTAACTGAGCATCGGCACGCCTCGAGCACGATGCTTGTCCAACGGAGTCAGGCCCGTAACGAGCTGTGTAGGCGACTGCAGAGCAGCGTTCATGCCGTACTCGATGAGCGTAAGCAACTCTTCTTCGCGCAGCACTTTCATCATACTGCCTAGGTATTTTGTCATGGCGAGGCGGTCCGCGTGATCGGCCACGTATCCGACGTCTAGCACTGCGCCAACGTCGATCGTCGTGGCCGCTAGACCTTGCTGCCGACGGAAGTGCGCCAGCGCGTCCTGGAAGGTGTTTCCTGCGGCGTAGTTGGCCTGAGCCCGGTTGCCGAGGACGCCCGTGGCTGAAGACAGCATGATGAAATGCTCCAGATCCTGGGGCAGAAGTTCGTGTAGGTTCCACGAACCTTGAATCTTGGGTCTGACAGCCAGCTGGAATTCCTCGTGCGACATGTTCTCGAGCATGACGTCCTGAACGCCATAGATTAGCATTCTTCCATGGGGTAGCATTTATTACTATCATACCTTTAGCTTCATTGCTGCTTGGACGACGCCTCTTATAGGTGGGAGGGTCTTGCATTGTTCGAGAACGAGACGCAGCTGTTCCTTGTCGCTGACATCGCATGTGAAGATATGCACACGACATCCGTCTGCTTCGAGAGTCTCGCGCATCGTTGTGACGGCTGGAGTGATGCGGCCGCTGCTGGAAAGGAAGATCAAGTTTCGAGCGCCTCGTAAAGCCATCCATGCAGCAACGCTCCGTCCAATACCTCCAAGGCCGCCGCTGAGCACGTAGGATGCATCTCGACAAAAGCCAAGCGGCGCCGGTGACGGTGGAAGGAGTGGCAGAACGTCATCCTCCCGAGGCACCAGAACAATCTTGCCCATGCCCGTGCCGGCCTGGAGAATGCGAAGTGCATCCACCACCTGCGACATGGGCATAATCGTGGTTGGTGATGCAGGCAGTGCCACGCCCTCTTTCCACAGCCGCATCGTTTCCTCTGTCAGCATCTTGATGAGAAACGGTTTGTTCTTCATCA